>Ga0233422_10000318_pt1 | contig 24916 bp, 18 predicted proteins | sample Watercolumn_Mata_2_FD_182724 | JGI IMG/M metagenome (GOLD analysis project Ga0233422, IMG submission 182724) | Freshwater microbial communities from Lake Matano, South Sulawesi, Indonesia - Watercolumn_Matano_2014_110_MG | ecosystem: Environmental > Aquatic > Freshwater > Lake | place...
TTCAACAAGTTTTTTCTTTGCAAACGAATGCAATGTTCGAGAAATAGTTTCCCGGGATGTACCAGCCATGTTTGCTAAATCCTGCTGAAGCGGAAGTTTTTCGATTTCAACTCTTCCATGTTTTATTTTCCCGATATCATCAGCTAACTGTAAAATTACCGTTGCAACTTTTCCTTCTGCATCTTTTAATGAAAGAGCTTTAATTTTTGCATCTGCTGAACGAAGGCGTTTCGTTAGTTCTTGTAGCAATGCTACTGAAGTTTCCGGGTATTCGTGAAGTAGATTTAAAAAATCGCTTCTTTGAATTAAAAATAGTTCAGAATCTTCGATTGCAGTAACAGTAGCTGAACGTGTCAATCCGTCAAGAATTGCCATCTCACCAAAGAAATCACTTTCTGAAAGAATAGTTAGTATTACTTCTCTTCCGTCTGAACTTTGTCTTGAAACTTTAACTTTTCCATTTTTAATTATGAAAAGTGCGGTACCGGTTTCTTCTTCTTGAAGTATTACCTGATGCTTTAAATATACTTTTAGTGTTCCGATTTTTTCAATCTTTGAAATTGTTTGATCATTTAGATCGGAAAATATTGGAACGAATGACAAAAATTCGCTTGCGGCCATTTTTTATACCTCTTTAAAATTAAAGGTCAGTTATGCAAAACTTTGAACTCTTTGGTTCTTAAAATAATTTATTAACAGCAAATCAACAATTAATATTCGTCAATCTCTGTCAAATTGAATCTTCTTTTTTGAATATATATATTTCGTCCCGAAAATCATTCATTTAGCAATAGGAGATATTATGGCAGTAAAAGTAGGTATTAATGGTTTTGGTAGGATCGGAAGACAGGTAATTAATGTGTTAGCAGACAGAGAATTATTAGGTAAAGAGATTGATGTAGTGGCAGTTGTAGATGTTAGTACAGATGCAAAATATTTTGCTTACCAATTGAAGTATGATTCCGTTCACGGAAAATTTAAAGGTAATGTTGGAAGCGAAAAAAGTAATTCTTCCGTTGAAGCCGATGATGTTTTGATAGTTAATAATCACAAAATTAAATGCATCCTTGCACAAAAAGATCCGTCTCAATTACCATGGAAGGATCTTGGTGTTGATATTGTTATAGAATATACCGGATTATTTACAGATTCTGAAAAAGCAAAAGGTCATTTAAGTGCCGGTGCAAAAAAAGTTTTAATTTCTGCACCCGGAAAAGGTGATGTTAAAACTATTGTTGTTGGAGTTAACGATGATGATTATGATCCGTCCAAGCATGCAATTGTTTCAAATGCATCTTGCACAACTAATTGTTTAGCTCCGGTTGTTTATGTCTTATTAAAAGAAGGAATTGGAATAGAAACCGGATTGATGACAACAATTCATTCATACACAGCAACTCAAAAAACAGTTGATGGTCCTTCTAAAAAAGATTGGCGTGGAGGCAGAGCAGCGGCAATAAACATTATTCCTTCTACAACAGGCGCTGCAAAAGCTGTGGGTGAAGTTCTTCCTCAAACCAAAGGTAAATTAACGGGCATGTCTTTCCGTGTTCCTACTGCAAATGTTTCTGTTGTGGATTTAACTTTCCGTTCAGAAAAAGAAACTTCAATTGAAGAGATTAATTCTTTGCTCAAAAAAGCTTCTGAAACTTATTTGAAAGGAATTCTTGGTTATTGTGATGAAGAAGTTGTGTCAACTGATTTTATTCACGATGAGAGATCATCTATTTATGATTCATTAGCTACTATGCAAAATAATTTGAAAGGTGAAAAAAGATTTTTCAAAATTGTTAGCTGGTATGATAACGAATGGGGTTATTCATGCAGAGTAGTTGATCTGTTGTTAAAGATGCTGAAATAGAGAATTTAATTTTATTTTAACGCCCGCCGCCGGCGGGCTTCTTTTTATATTTATGTTTTTTATTGGAGATTTATAAAAATGAAAAAACTTAGTATTGACAAAGTTAATCTTAAAAGTAAACGAGTGCTTGTTCGCGTTGATTTTAATGTTCCGCTTGATGAGAATCTTCAAATTACAGACGATACAAGAATTACTGCTGCAATGCCGACAATTAAAAAAATTATTCAAAGCGGCGGGCAATGTATTTTGATGAGCCATCTCGGAAGGCCAAAAGGCGGACCAAATCCAAAGTATAGTTTAAAACCGGTTGCTGTTCATCTTGGCAAACTGCTGGATAAAGACGTAAAGTTTGCAAGTGATTGCATTGGTGAACAAGTAAAAGCAATTGTAAACTCATTAGCAGACGGTGATGTTTTGCTTTTGGAAAATCTAAGGTTTCATCCTGAAGAAGAAAAAAACGATCCAACTTTTGCTCAGCAGCTTGCTGAATTTGGCGATGTTTACATTAATGATGCATTTGGAAGTGCACATAGAGCACATTCATCTACAGAAGGAGTTACAAAGTTTATTAAAATTTGTGCATCAGGATATTTAATGCAAAAAGAATTAGATTATTTAGGCAATGCAGTTGCTAATCCGGTGAGACCATTCACGGCTATTCTTGGTGGTTCAAAAATTTCCGGTAAAATTGATGTTATAGAAAATCTTCTGCCAAAAGTTGATTATCTTTTAATCGGTGGTGGAATGGCCTATACATTCTTCAAAGCTTCAGGTTTTGAAATTGGTAAATCGCTTTTAGAAGAAGAGAAAATTGAATTAGCTAAAACAATGCTTGAAAAATTTAAATCTTCGAATGCAAAAGTTCTGCTTCCAAAAGATAATGTTGTTGCTGATGAGTTTAAAAATGATTCGCCACCAAGTGTTGTTAATTCAGATAAGATTCCTTCTGATAAAATGGGTTTGGATATTGGACCTAAGACAATTGAAGAATTCAAAAATGTTATTCTTTCCAGCAAAACTGTTGTGTGGAACGGACCGATGGGAGTCTTTGAATTCGAAAATTTTGCAAATGGAACTAATGAGGTTGCTTCATCTTTGGCAGAATTAACTGCAAAAGGAGGTATTACAATTATTGGCGGCGGTGATTCTGCGGCTGCAATTAATAAAGCCGGTCTCGATGATAAGGTAACTCACGTTTCAACAGGCGGCGGAGCTTCATTAGAATTTTTGGAAGGAAAAATTCTTCCAGGTGTTGCGGCTTTGAATGATGATAAATAGTTAAGAGCAAGAGCCTGTCTCCCGACAGGGCAGGCAAGAGTAAGAGCCTGTCTGCCGACAAGGCAGGCATGAGCGAGATTAATATTACAAAGACTTATTTTTCATGATCATACACTTATTCAGCTAATGAATTATTAAGTTTGTCTAATTGTTGTTGTTAGTATTACTTTCATTATTAAAGGAATGGAAAGCAGATGGGTTTAGATTCAAGAGATTATTATAGACCTTCCGGCATGGGCGGATTTACATTTTTTCCGCCGATCTTGAAAGCATTACTATTTAGCAATGCCTCAGTATTTTTATTGCAAATGATAGCGAAATCAATTTTCATAGATAAACCGGTTTCGTTAGATGATATCATTGTACAATATTTTGCTTTGATTCCATTACATGATGGAGGTATTCCAATTATTTTTCAAAATGTACTACAAAGATTTTTGCCGGCAAATTTTTATCCATGGCAGTTAATCACCTATCAGTTTATGCATAGCGGGTTTTCCCATATACTATTTAATATGTTTTTTCTATGGATGTTCGGAATGGAAATAGAACATATAATGGGATCGAGAAAATTTTTGTTTTTTTATTTGACAAGCGGTGTGGGTGCCGGTTTAGTGCAATTATTACTAGCACCGTTTTTTGGTTCAGTTGGACCTACATTAGGTGCTTCAGGCGCTGTTTATGGTGTTATGATAGCATTCGCAATGTATTTTCCAGATCGTTATGTTTATGTGTATTTCCTAATTCCGGTAAAAGCAAAATATTTAATCTTGTTCTTAATTGTATTGGAATTCTTATCTGTTGGTGATCAAAGTATAGTTGCTCACTTTGCACATGTCGGCGGTGCTGTTACCGGATTGATATTTATTTTGTATGATAGAAAAAATAGATTCAGATCAAAAAATATTTTTGATTCATTTACTCACAATCGGACTTTCACTACTTCAAATTTTAAAGATATATTCAAATCTAAATCCGCTAGTTCAAAAGACATTCAAGATGCTACATTTTACGATATCAATGAGACGAAGAAAGATGATGGTATCAATAATCAAGAAGAAGTTGATAGAATTTTAGATAAAATCAGCCTGTACGGATATCAAAAATTAAGTGAAAGTGAAAAGAAAACTTTATTTGAAGCTAGTAAAAAGAAATAGCATACTTCTTATTGCGTTAATTGTAATTATTAATTCTGCTTGCAATAATGAAAAAGTATCTGAAGAAATCCTTGTTAAAGTTTACGTTGAAAATGTAATCATTGAAGAAACTTACGGATTTAATCAAGATTCACTTAAAGCCCACAAGCAATTGGTTTTTAATAAATATAAAATTACAGAAGCTGAATTTCGAAAAGAGTTGTCAAACTATTCAGATAACAGGGAAAAATGGGAGAGTTTTTTTAAAAAATCTAACGAGTATCTCAACGAATTGAAAAAGGGAAATACAATTAACTAACTCTCTTTTTCGCAGATGCAATTCGTAGCCTTGCATAACTGATCTTTCCATGCAAAGCAGCACGCAATTCTTTCAATCCTTTGTAACCATTATCGATTTTCTCAAAAATTGTTTTGAGTTCATTCTTCTCAAACATATGATCAATTTCCAAATCCGGAATAGCTTCTATTAAAGTTTCGATTTGAGTGGATAAAATAGATTCGGGAAGTTTTGTTATGGCGGAAATATCCTCGAGCGAATATTTTTTCTTAACGAGAGCAAGTATATCCACAAAATCTTTAGTAAATTTTTTTTGCTTCAATTTATTTGAATCAAGAGCAGCTTTATTAAAATTTATTATTGCATTTAGAAACAGCTCACCAATTTTATTGAACATGCGCTCTGTACAACCTGCAATATTTATAAACTCCGAATAAGTTTTAGGTTTTATTTTTACAATTGTGCGCAGTAATTCGTCTGTGCAAATCAAATTAGAAGTTTGATTGAATCTATCTGCGGCTTCTTTTCTAATTTGGCGGAGTTGATTAAATAATCTAAGGTCATTTTCATACCCGGCGTTTTGAGTATTATCAATTGCAATTTCATTTTCAAAAGCAAATTGTTCAATTCCTTTATCACTTAAAGACAAAACATTATTTGATATTAATACTTGTTTTTTGTTAATGAGATTAAAAATTGCTTGTTCAATATCATTTTTTTTAAAATGAATGCACGATTCAAAAGTAGAAAATCTTCTCAACGATGCTAGATTCGCTTTGCCGGTTAGAATTTGAACTGCAGTTTTAATTCTTAGCGGAATTTTAGCCTCGTGTATAGTCTGTAAAATTACCTCTTCTAAATATTCCTGGCCGTCGATTCCCAATATTTTTTTCCCAAGGCAGATATCGCATTTGCCGCATTTATAATTATCTGTTTTCTGACCAAAATAGTTTAGAATAAACTTAAACCTGCACTCATTGGTAAAAGTATAGTCAATCATTTTCTCAAGTTTGCTCATAGAATATTCTTTAAGAGATTCCATATGAGAAATGTTTAACTGCAACTCAATTGATTTAATTCTATTCTTAGTAATTCGAACTAAAGGATTTGTCGATGGAAGATGTAAAAGAATAATTCCGGATTGCGATAAATATTTCAATAGAGAAATTACATCTTGAATTTGCAATTCTAAATTTTCACATATTTTATTCAAGTTAATGGAAGTCGGTACTTTAAAAACTCTGCTTCCGTAATCACGAACAATCAAAACAATTAAATCCTTGACTTCATTATGAGAAATATTTTTCAAATGAGAATGCAGTTCGTTCGGTTCAAGTAAAAATTGAACATTATAATTAAAAGTAAATTGCGTTTGGGATATGTAACCGGATTCTTCCAGCACACGCAGACAACTTTCCGTTAAAACATTGTTAATTTCTTTTTTATCAAGAAGTGAATAAAAATTAGAATTTAACTCAACCGGGGTATCTGGTATCATTCCCAGTGAAAGATTTACTGAGTTACACAATGTATCGTAAACTTCTTGAATATGCTGACGAGTTGGATTATTGCAGGCAATAAAATAGTTCTGAATAAGTTTATCTTTTTCTTCATATAAAAGAATTGCATTAGATTCTTTTCCATCTCTTCCTGCTCTGCCAATTTCTTGGTAATAATTTTCTAATGAGCCGGTAAGATTGCAATGTATGATTGTTCGAATATTACTTTTATCGATTCCCATTCCAAAAGCATTTGTTGCAACTATAGTTTTAACCCGGTCATTAATAAAATCATCTTGAATTATTCGTCGTAATTCGGAAGTTAAACCTGCATGGTAATAAGTTGAATTAATTTTATTTAATCTTAGATGCTCTGATATTTCTTCGCTTAGTTTTCTTGTAGCTGTATATATAATTGATGAGCCCGATTCATTTTTGAGAATACTAACACAGTATTCTTTTTTCTGTTTTGTACAAATTACAGCAAGCTTCAAATTACTGCGTTCAAACCCGCGTACAAATATTTTTGGATTTATAAGATTTAACTGCTTAACAATATCTTTCCTTACTTCTTCAGTAGCAGTTGCAGTGAAAGCAGAAACATTATTGATCTCAAGCTGTGCAAGAAAATCTTTTATTTTTCGATAACTCGGTCTAAAATTGTGCCCCCACTCGCTAATGCAATGAGCTTCATCTACAAACAAATAAGATGGCGTCATTATTTTAAGTCGGTGTATAAACGACAGGTTTGTCAACTTCTCCGGTGAAATGTATAATATTTTTATTTTACCGGTTGAGATTTCATTTAAAACTTTTTCACTTGCTTTGTAGTCTAATGAACTGTTTATAAATGCAGCGATGTTTTCTTTTTCATTTAATGAATCAACTTGATCTTTCATTAAAGCTATTAGCGGAGAAATAACTATTGAAAAGGTTTTTGACAGCAGAGAAGGAATTTGATAACAAAGTGACTTTCCGCCTCCGGTGGGTAGTATTGCCAAAACATTTTCATTAGTGAGTATAGTATTTATTATTTCTTCCTGGCCCGGGCGGAATTCTTGTAAGTTGAAAAAACTATTTAGGATTTGTTTTGGATTCATTAAATAAATTTAGATAACTTGGTTTTGCAATTAACTTAGCTAACAAAAATTAAATAAAGAAAATCAAACATGCTCAGAATCGATCACATAGTTAAACATTTTGAAAATCTAACCGCATTAAACAATGTTAGTATTAATATTAATAAAGGTGAATTTTTCGGATTGCTGGGACCAAATGGAGCCGGTAAATCAACTTTAATGAATATTATAATCGGCTATCTTGAATCAGATAGTGGAAAAATTTTGTATGGCGATGAACACGTCTCTAAAAATAATTTAGCTTTGAGAAAAAAGTTTGGATATGTACCGCAAGAAATATCATTGTATCTTGAATTATCTGCATATCAAAATTTGAAAATTTTTGGCCAGCTTTTTAATCTTCAAGGCAAAGCACTTGAAAATAAAATAGACGAAGTTTTGCTTCTGGTACAATTAACAGATAGAAAGAAAGATCCGGTAAAAGATTTTTCCGGCGGAATGAAACGAAGACTTAACCTTGCAGCTAGTTTACTGCACGACCCGGAAATTCTTCTATGTGATGAACCAACTGTTGGCGTCGACCCGCAATCCCGCAATGCTATTTTTGATATGCTTCTGCAACTCAATAAATCCGGAAAGACAATTGTTTATACAACCCATTATATGGAAGAAGCTGAAAGACTTTGTTCACGCTTAGCTATAATTGACCATGGCAATATAATTGCAGAAGGAACTTTGATTGATTTAATAAATCTTTTAAATCAAAGAGATACTATTAAAATTCAAAAAACATCTGCTACATCAAGTAAAATTTCTTTGATTCAGGAAATTGGACAATTGACGGAGTACGATTTTTATTACGAGGTAATTCCTAATACCGGATTTGAACGGAACTCAAAAATCTTTTCTAAACTTGAGCAAATCGGAATTCCAAACGTGTTTATTCAAATAAGCCGTGCAAATCTTGAAGATGTATTTTTAAATATGACCGGAAGGAGTTTAAGAGATTGAAAAATATTATTCGATTAGTGATTAAAGATATAATGCGTTTTATTAATGATAAACCGGCAATGGTATTAACTTTCATTGTTCCAATTCTTTTAATAATAATTTTTGGAAATATTTTTGGCGGCAGTGGAGGACCGAGAGGTAAATCAAATTTGATTTTGGTTAATGAAAGTAATTCAATTGTTGCCAGACTAATTGAAGCGAAGTTAGATTCATCGAAATCTTTAAAACCGGTAAAGACCTATATCTCGGAAAATGGTAGTGATACATTAAAATATAACGAAGAAATTGCCAAAGAATGGGTTAGAACCGGTAAAATGCCGGCTGCAATTATTATGGATAAAAACTTCTTCGCGGACACATCTTCAACTTTAAAATTCAAATTTTATTATGATCCTAAAAATGAAATTGAATCAAATATTATTCAAGGCAATGTTCAGCAAACTATTTTTACACAAATACCACGGGTCTTTCCGGTATTAGCCCAACGAAATGCAGCAAAATTTCTTGGCAATGATAGTACTGAATTATTCATCAAAGGTGTTGGTAAAATTATCGGGAAATATTTTGGTGTGCAGGCGGATTCATTTATTAATCAAGCAACCAAAATTGACACGGCAAAACTCTTTTCCAGTTCAAGTGATACCAGTACAGAAAACAGATTTGTATCTAACCTGGTTAAATTTGAAAGCGAACAGTTGGTAGGAAAGAAAATTACAAATCCCGGATTAACCAGAACAGTGGGCGGTTGGGCAATGATGTTCTTGTTATTTTCACTAACCGGTGCGGCAACTTCATTATTTGAAGAAAAACAAGAAGGAACACTTAAGCGGCTTTTATGTATGCCAATAACAAGAACTGAAATTCTTTGGAGTAAATACATATACACAATTAGTCTGGGTGTTTTTCAACTGCTCGTTTTATTTATTTTTTCCTGGGCTTTTTTCGGCGTTGAAATATTTTCAAATTTTTTAAATCTGTTGATAGTTATTTTTTCTTCTGCAGCAGCGGCTGTCTCATTCGGAATGTTAATTACTTCAATTACAAAAACCTTTAATCAAGCAAATGGTGTTAGTACTTTATTGATTCTCGTTATGTCGGCGGTAGGCGGTTCATGGTTCCCAACTTCTTTTCTTCCAGACTGGATGCAAGTTATCTCCAAAGGAACATTAACCTATTGGTCTGTTGAGGCATTTATTCAAGTTTTATGGCGGCATGCAAGTTTTTCGGGTATAGCTATGCACGTTGCAGTATTATTAATTATAGCCATCCTAATTAATTCTTATGCTTTAATGCGTTTTAAAAGAGGAGTTATCTAAAAACTATTCTCATAAGTGATTAAATGATTTTTAGTTATAATAAAATCGAAATCTGAATATTCAAAATTCTATTATAGTTAGTCTCTTTTAGTGGTATAATTTTTGTTCCTTCACGCCTTCTATTTAAAGTTTTCCGTATTTTTTAAATAAGAATCTGAAAGGTTCATAACATGGCAGAAGAGAAATTAAAATTAGAAGATTTAATAGGCAGTGTTCAAAGAGCCGAAGAAATAGAACGGATTGATTATGTTGGAATTATTGGCGGCGGTTTGATGGGACAAGGTATTGCTCAGACTATTGCTAATGCAGGCCTCGATGTTTTGCTCGTTGAAAAAGATGAAGAAAAAATTCAGCAGGCACAAATTGATTTATCTTTATCTATGGAAAGAGAAATTGCACGATGGGCAATGACAAGAAGTGAAATGAAAGCAGTACTGGCAAGAATTAAATGGACTTCTGAACGATCCGAAATACCCGAATGTGATCTTCTAATTGAAGCTGTTGATGAAAATTATGATTTGAAAAAAAAAGTATTTAAAGAATTAGATCAAATTGCAAAACCAGAAACAATATTTATTTCAAATACTTCCACACTAAGTTTAACAAAGATAGCAGAAGTAACTAATAGAAAAGATAAAATTATTGGGATGCACTTTCTAAATCCTGTGCCTAAAGTTCCTCTTGTTGAATTAGTTAGAGCATTGGAAACATCTGATAAGACAGTTGAGATAATAAAAAAATTTGCTTCAAGAATTGGTAAGACCGCCGTACAAGTTTACGAATATCCGGGATTCGTTACTACACGTGCCATAGTTCCTTTGTTAAACGAAGCAATGCATATTTTGTTGGAAGACGTTGCCACTGCCAAAGATATTGATACTGCAATGAAACTTGGATATAATTTTAATATGGGTCCGCTTGAAATGGCTGACTCTATGGGATTAGATGAAGTATTAGCATGGATGGAAACTTTATGGACAACTCTTGGCGAGCCAAGATACCGCCCCTGTCCAATATTACGTAAACTAGTGCGCGAAAGAAAGCTTGGTAAAAAAACCGGAGAAGGTTTTTATAAATATGATGAAGATGGAAAAATAATCAAATAAAATTTTGAGGAATTCATGAAAGTCTTGGTTTTAAATTGCGGCAGTTCATCAATCAAGTATCAGTTTATAGATACGGAAAGTAAATTATCGCTTGCCAAAGGTGTTGTTGAAAGAATTGGAATGACAAGTGCAGTATTAACCCATCAGCCTCTTGATAAGGAAAAAATAAAAATCGTCGGTGAAATTTTAGATCATACAATTGCAATTGAATATGTTATAGCAGTATTGCTTTCAAAAAACCATGGGGTTATAAAAGACAAAAACGAAATTGATGCTGTCGGTCATCGTGTAGTTCATGGCGGCGAAACTTTTACCGGCTCGGTTCTTATTACTGATCAAGTTATGAAAGCTTTGAAAGATAATATTGAATTAGCACCACTGCATAATCCGCCAAATATAAAAGGTATTCAAGCAACAAAAGAACATTTATCCAAAACTCCGCAGGTTGGAGTTTTTGATACTGCATTTCATACTAAGATGAATGCACAAGCGTTTTTGTACGGCATACCTTATGAGTTATATAAAAAATACAAAATTAGAAGGTACGGGTTTCACGGTACATCACATAGATTTGTTTCTGAACGAGCCGCAGCATTTTTAGGAAAACCAATTGATCAATTAAAAATTATTACTGCTCATTTGGGAAATGGCTGTTCGATGGCTGCTATAAATAGCGGTGTTTCTATTGACACTACTATGGGATTTACTCCTTTGGAAGGATTAATTATGGGAACAAGAAGCGGTGATATGGATCCTTCTGCTATTTTGTATATCATGGCAAAGGAAGGTCTTTCGCTTTCTGAAGCCAACACATTATTAAACAAACATAGTGGTTTAATTGGAATAAGCGGTGAAAGCAGTGATATGCGTGAAATTGAAGAAGCTGTTGCTGAAGGAAATAAAAAAGCAAAATATGCTCACGATGTTTTTACTTATAGAATTAAAAAATATTTAGGTGCATTTACCGCAGCTATGGGCGGACTTGATGCTTTTGTCTTCACCGGAGGCATTGGTGAAAACTCCGTCATGGTTCGTAAAAATGTTTGCAGTAATTTAGATTTTCTTGGTATTAAACTCGATGAAACTGCAAATCAAAATGCTGCCGGCGAATGTGATATTTCCTTGCCGGATTCAAAAGTAAAAATTCTCCGAATTCCTACAAATGAAGAATTGGTAATTGCTCTTGATACTGAACAAATTGTTCATCAACAATTGGCCAACCACAAATAATTAAAAGCTTCCTTAGAAAATTGTTTCCAAATAAAAACCGGGCACGTTCCGGTTTTTCTTTCCAGACAAGTTTGAGAACCAAGATTTAATAATCTAAATTCCTTTTAGGAAAATGGAGCATTGTGATGGAGTTAAATTTAAAAGGAAAAACTGCGCTGATTACTGCCGCAAGTTCCGGTATTGGAAAAGCAACTGCAGAAATGCTAATTCAAGAAGGTGTTAATGTTGCAATTTGTTCTCGAAATAAATTAAAACTTGAAATGGCTGTTCATGAAATGAAAAACCTTTATAATATTGAGCCGTACTATGATGTTTGCGACATTAACAAGCCGTCTGAAATTGAAAGTACAGTTAATAATGTCATTAAAAAATTTGACAAAATTGATATTCTTATAAATAATTGCGGCGGACCAGTGCCTGGAATATTTGAAGAATTAAATGACGATAATTGGGAAGATGCATTCGAACAAGTTTTGATGAGCGCAATTCGTTTTACAAGATTGGTTCTACCCAAAATGAAATCCAATAAATGGGGAAGAATAATAAATATAACTTCTCTTTCGGTTAAACAACCGGTTGATAATTTAATTTTATCCAACTCATTGAGAAGTGCTGTTACTGCATTTGCAAAAACTATGAGCAATCATCTTGGTAAATTTAATATTACCGTTAATAATGTAGCTCCAGGTTATACTCTAACTCCGCGTATTAATGAATTAGCTGAGAAAAAAGCATTATTAGCTAATACATCTACAGATATAATGTTAGCGTTGATGGCTGATGAAGTTCCTATGAAGCGGATGGCTAAATCTCAAGAAGTTGCTTCAATAATTGCCTTCCTTGCATCAGAACAAGCTGGTTATATAACCGGACAGACAATTGCTGTTGATGGAGGACTTATTAAGGCGACTTACTAGTGTAATGCTGAATTCTAAAATTGAATTGTGAATTGAAATACATTAATTGAATCAAAATTATTTTCTCCAAAATAGGAGACATTGTGAAAAGAGAAATAGAACTTGTTATACCACCGGAATTTATAAACGATTATTCTTATCAAAAAAATCTTGCGGCAAAAGAATTAAAAATAAACCTTGAAGAAATTTCTGCAGTTCAAATATTACGCCGATCTATAGATGCACGAGTCAAAAATCCAATTTACCGCGTTAAGACAATTGTTTATTTGAATGAAGAACCAACCGATATTTATTCGCCAATTGAATTCAAACATGTAAAAGAAAATAAGAAAGTTCTAATTGTAGGAATGGGTCCGGCAGGAATGTTTGCAGCTTTACGTTTAATTGAACTTGGAATAAAACCAATAATCTTTGAGCGCGGAAAAAATGTGCAATCTCGCAGAAGAGATTTACGGGATATTCAACAATTTGGAAATGTAAATCCTAATTCAAATTATTGTTTTGGTGAAGGAGGGGCTGGTGCTTATAGTGATGGTAAATTATACACACGTGCAACTAAGCGGGGAGATGTAAACAGAATTTTAAATATCCTTGTTCAGCATGGTGCTCAAAAAGAAATTTTAATTGATTCACATCCGCATATTGGTTCCAATATTCTTCCGAAAGTAGTTCAAGAAATTCGTCAAACGATTATTAATTGCGGCGGAGAAATTTACTTTGATTCGCTTATTACTGATTTGATTCTTGAGAGCGCTAGAATAAATGGTGTAATAGTTAATAATGAGAATGAGTTTTTTGGTGAAGCGGTAATACTTGCAACCGGACACTCAGCGCGTGACATTTATTATCTGTTAGACAAACACAAAATCAAACTTGAAGCAAAACCGTTTGCTATGGGTGTGCGTATTGAGCATCCCCAATATTTGATTGATGAAATTCAATATCACTCAAAAGAAAGAAATCCAAATCTTCCAGCCTCAAGTTACAATTTAGCATGTCAAGTTGATGCTCGCGGAGTTTATTCATTCTGTATGTGTCCCGGTGGAATTATAATTCCGGCATCAACATCTTCGGATGAACTTGTGCTAAATGGAATGAGCGTTTCGCGGCGGGATTCTCCTTTTGCTAATTCCGGTTTGGTTGTTACAGTTGATGAAAAAGATTGGAAACATAAAGACGAATTTGGCGTTTTTGCCGGATTAGAATTTCAAAAAGAAATTGAGAAAATTGCATTTGAAGCCGGAGGAAAAAATCAAACAGCTCCTGCACAAAGAGTAACTGATTTTGTGAAAGGAGAAATTTCTAAATCACTTCCAAAATCATCATACATTCCCGGAACATTGAATTCTCCGCTTCATGAAATTTTACCAAAAAAAATTGCAAAAGGAATTAGAAAAAGTTTATTAATCTTTGATAAGAAAATGAAAGGATATTATACTGAAGAAGCGCAATTGCTTGCAGCAGAAACACGAACAAGTTCGCCGATAAGAATTCCGCGCAACAATGAAACGCTAATGCATGTTGAGATTAAAGGATTATTCCCCTGCGGAGAGGGTGCCGGTTATGCCGGTGGAATTGTTTCTTCTGCGATTGATGGTGAAAGTGTTGCTGATGCAATTCAAAAATCTCTAAGGTAGGGTTATAACGTTATAGAAGTCCGAATTTGTTTAATATCTTAGCAAAATCCGGTTGTTGTTTAGCATATTCCTTTAACGCTGAAAGAATTTTGCGGCTTGTTTGAATCTCATCAATTTCATTTTTTACTTCATTTTTTTTGAGATATAAATAGAAAATATAAGTGGGAATAATTACAATAGCGAAGATTATAGTGATTAGATCATTTGTGTTCATTGTTTACCTCTTTTCTTTCCACGTATTATATAATCAGAGATAATATTAATAGCAATACCGTAGAAAATTATTCTCAGTAATTCATAAGGTGTAGAAACTGTTTCTAATAAATCAATTCCGATGAACAAAACGCATATTATTAACACAAAAAACTTTATATGATCGGCTTTGATTTTCATATTGTTAACTATATCAAATTTATTAAAAATGGACACAATAAAAAACTAAAATCAATTTTGAGGAGAATTAAAAAGCAGTTTCTGATACTTTAGTCTGAATAATTATAGCTTAGTAAAGAATCCAGCATTTTCAATTATTGTTCTAGCTTTATCTGCATCACCTTCACTTTCGAATGCTAATCTAAATGTACCGCCGGAACCTTCACGTATTTTCAAAAGTTCGATGTCTTTAATATTAATTTTATTTTCATAAAGTGCAGTTGAAATTTTACTTATTACTCCCGGTTCATCTTTTACAAAAACAAAGACATCATAAATCTGGTTTAAAAAACCTTTGTTGGATTTTGGAATTTCATCCCTTTTAGCTCTTGCACTTTCAAACTTCCCGGATATCATTTTGTAATCATTCGAGCTGATTGATTTTTTAATCTGTTCCAAATCGAAAATAAAATTATCAATTGCTTGGGCAATATATTTTTTGTTTTCGTTAATTACAGGCTGCCAAATATTAAAATCGCTTGACGCAATGCGGGTCATATCTCTAAACCCGCCGGCAGCATAATCAAAAAAGTTTATATCGCTTCCTTTTAATCCGGCAGAATTAATAAGTGATACGGCAATCAGCTGAGGTAGATGACTAACTGATGCAACAATAATATCATGAACTTTAGGACTTAAAAAGGTGATCTTAGAACCAAAACCTTGAATAACATTAGTTAGCGATTCCAATGCCGGTGAATCTTTTGATGTATCATTTAAAATATAAGTGCAATTTTCAAATAAGAGTGGGTCGGAATTATCAAATCCTCCCTTTTCTTTGCCTGTCATTGGGTGTCCGCCAAAATAAAAACCAGCTCGCTTTTTTTGATCCCATATTTCCTGGAAAATGGATTTGATACCGCAGACATCCGTAAGAATTTGCCTTGAATGTAATTTGTCAATAAGTGAATCAAAAATTAGAAAAGTTTTATCAACCGGTAGGCACAAAAAAATTAGATCTGCTTCTAAACATTCTTCGATTGAATTTAGTTTTTTATCAATCACTTTTTGTGATAAAGCTTTATCGGTTGAATCGGAAATATCGAAAGCGCTAATAAAATGATCTGATGAAAAATTTTTAATTGCTTTTGCAATTGAACCGCCTATTAAACCTAAACCCGCTATAGCAATTTTTTCAATTATCAATTATAAAGTTCTCCCGATTGCTTTTGCTATCATTCGTAACTCTTCCATCAGTTTAAGATACGTAGCAGGTAACAAAGCTTGAGGCCCATCCGATAATGCTAATTCGGGGTCGTAATGAATCTCAATCATAATTCCATCGGCACCGGCGGCAACAGCGGCACGTGCCATTGGCGGCACTTGATCTCTCAATCCGGTTGCATGCGATGGATCAGCTATTATAGGTAAATGACTTTTTTTATGTACAACTGGAATTGCAGAAAGATCAAATGTATTGCGTGTATAATTTTCAAACGTTCTGATTCCACGTTCACATAGAAAAACATTTTTGTTGCCGCCGCTTAAAATATATTCTGCGGACATTAACCATTCTTCAATTGTTGCGGCAATACCGCGTTTTAGCATAACGGGTTTATTGACCCTGCCTAATTCCTTGAGCAAAGAAAAATTTTGCATGTTACGTGCGCCAAGCTGAAATATGTCGGTATATTTATCAATCAAATCAATCTGATCGAACTGCATAACTTCTGTTATAACAAGTAAATTATTTTCATCAGCCGCTGCACGTATCATTTTCAATCCTTCTTCACCAAGTCCTTGAAATGAATATGGTGAAGTGCGCGGTTTAAAAGCACCGCCGCGTAAAATTTTTGCACCGGATTGAGCAACAACTTTTGCAAGTCGAAATATTTGTTCCTCGCTTTCTATAGAACATGGGCCTGCAATCATTGCAATTTTATTTCCGCCAATTTCAACATCTTTTATTTTTATTATTGTATTTGTTTCATTAAAACTTCTGCTTGCAAGTTTATAAGGAGTCGTTACACGATAAACTTCATCAACTCCTTCAAGAATACTAATGTTTCGTGTATCGAAATTTGGTTTAACACCAATAGCACCAAGAATTGTCCTTTCGGCACCAACAGATTTATGAATTTGAAAACCAAATCCTTCAAGATGTTTTATTACATTGTCAATCTGAGCTTCTGTTGCATTTTTTTCAAGAATGATTACCACGTTTTTCTCCAAAAATTAATCATGAAATTTTTTCTCGCCGGCTTTAATTGCAATTGGTATAAAATCTTCTTTTGTAGGAATTGCACATGAATAGTTGGGACTGTAAGCACAGTATGGATTATATGCTTTGTTAAAATCAACTTCATAAATGAAATTGTCGTCATCATTTTTTTCAAAATCAACATAACGTCCAACACCGTAGGATTCATTATTAGTCGTTTTATCTGTGAACCAGATTGAATAATAAATTATCCCGGTCTGTGTTACTCCTTGATATACATTTATCTTTAAATGTAGATTATCGTAATTAAAAATTACATATCCATATCGAACAGCTTTACGAGGTTCTCCTTTTGTCCCGAAAATTGTAATAGTATCCTTAGGATTGAATTCGTATAGTTTGCTTTTAAAAACAAATGCAGGATCAACTTCAAAATAATTCAAATCGTGAAATTCTACTTTGCCTTTTTTATTGAATGGTGAATTAGGATCATTTTTCATTTCTTCATTTTTATCAGTGCGATATTTATCAATCAGCACAATATATTCTTTTTGTTCAGGGGTATAATTTCTCTTACAACCGTTCCATAACATAGCTACTAATAGAACGCTAATTACGCAGATTAAGCGGATGTTCGCTGATTTATCTGTGTAAATCAATTTAATCTGCCCGTCCGGCAGGTGGGTCTGTGTCATCTGTGTGCCATTATTAATTATCCTTTTTCTCATCTATCTTCTTTTTTAATTCGCTAAGTTTATTTAACGCTTCAAGCGGAGTTAAACTGTTGATTGAAATATCGGAAATTTGTTTTCTTAATTCATCATCTTTCAATTCAAACAAATTAATTTGAAGTTCATCCGAGCCTTTTAGTTTGGCAAGTTTAGCTTTTTTTATTTCATAAGGGGTCAATTCTTTGCTTTCTAGATTTGCAAGAATTTCTTTTGCACGGCTTGTAACAAACAAAGGAAGCCCCGCCATCTGTGCAACTTGAATTCCGTAACTATGATCTGCACCTCCGGCTGTAACTTTGTGTAAGAAAATTACTTTATCTCCATATTCACGCACTTCAACTTTGTAATTCTTTATTCTTGGAAATATAGCCGCCATTTCATTTAGTTCATGATAATGTGTTGCAAATAATGTTTTAGCGTTGAGATTAGTATTCTCATGTAAATATTCCGTAATTGCCCATGCTATTGAAATACCGTCAAATGTACTTGTACCTCTTCCAACTTCATCAAGAAGAATCAAACTTTTGCTTGTTGCATTATTTAAAATGTTAGCTGCCTCTTGCATCTCAACAAGAAAAGTAGATTCGCCTGAAGAAATATTATCACTCGCTCCAACACGGGTAAAAATTCTATCTACCAAACCAATTTTGGCTGATGCAGCAGGAACGAAAGAACCGATTTGTGCCATTAAAACAATCAGTCCAATTTGCCGAAGATAAACTGATTTACCGGCCATGTTTGGACCGGTTAGAATTATTATTTGATTTTCTAAAGATGAGAGTGTGCAATTATTCGGAGTAAATTTATCTCCGGGTGGAAGAATTCTTTCAACTACTGGATGACGGCCTTCATTAACTTCAATAACATCCGATTCATCAATTTGCGGTCGAACATATTTATATTCGTCGGCACATTCTGCAAATGATTGATAGCAATCAAGCATTGCAATCAATTTTGCATTTTCTTGAATTGCTTCAGTTTCATGCGCAATTGAAACTCTTACTTGATCGAATAATTGAAATTCCAATTTCGAAATATTTTCTTCTGCGTTTAATATTTTATCTTCATATTCTTTTAATTCGGGTGTGATATACCTTTCGTTGTTTACCAATGTCTGTTTGCGTATATAATTATCCGGGACTTTATCTTTGTTAGCATGACTTATTTCAATGTAATAGCCAAAAACTTTATTGTAGCTTACCTTAAGCGAAGAAATTTTTGTTCGTTCACGTTCAGTTTTTTGTAAAGCTGCAATCCAATCTTTCGCATTTATAGAAAGACTTCTAAGCTCATCAAGCTCCTGGCTGTAACCATTTCTAATAACTCCGCCATCTGAAATTGCTAACGGCGGGTCATCTGATATAGATAATTCAATTTTCTCAACAATCTTTTCCAAAGAATTCAATCGTTGATTTATTGTTGTAAGAGTTTCAATATTTGTTTGATCTAAAAGCTGTTTGATAAGAGGAATTTTTTTTAGCGACGTTTTAAGATTAACAATTTCACGAGGATTTACTCTGCCCGTACAAATCTTTGAAATCAATCTTTCAACATCACCAATTTCCTTCAGTTCAGTCTGTATATTTTTTCTGAGTGTTTTATCGTCAAGCAGAGCTTGAATTGAATCTTGCCTTTTAAGTATTGGTTCTATTTTTCTTAGCGGGGCAGAGACCCATTTTTTCAGCATTCTTCCGCCCATCGATGTACATGTTTTATCAAGAATAGAAATCAATGAACCTTCCCGTTCACCTTCCTGCATTGTAAATAGAATTTCCAGATTACGTTTTGTTGAATAATCAAGCAGCATGTAATCTGATGGATTGTAACATGATATTTTATTTAGGTGAGTAAGATGTACTTTTTGAGTTTCGCGTAAATAATTTAGTGCAGCTCCGGCAGAACAGATTGCTGTTCTCAGCAAATCAATTCCAAATCCTTTTAAAGTTTTGGTATTGAAATGATTCGTTAAAAGTTCGGAAGAATAATCAAAATTAAAAATCCAATCATTTATTTTTGTAATTCTCGCAGTAGGAATTGCTTTTTGTATTTGCGGCTCAAATTCTTGTTTTAATTTTTTCGGAATAAGTATTTCGGAAGGATTAATCGAACCTAATTGTTGCAAAATTTCAGATTTATGAATTTCGTAAGTGGAAAATTCTCCGGTGGAAATATCGCAAAATGCAATTCCGGCAATTTCATCTTCAATGTAAAGAGAAAGCAGGTAATTATTTTTTTTGTGATCAAGTAGTTTATCGGAAATTGCTACACCGGGAGTAACAACTTCAATAACATCTCTTTTTACAATTCCTTTAGCAAACTTTGGATTTTCCATTTGTTCACACACTGCAACTCTATAACCTGCACGAACAAGTTTAGGAAGGTAAGAATCAATTGCATGATGCGGAAAACCAGCAAGCGGAACTTCTCCTGCTGCGCCGTTTGCGCGTTTTGTCAATGTAATACCTAACACTTTTGATGCGATCTTTGCATCATCTTCAAAGGTCTCAAAGAAATCTCCCATACGAAAAAGTAAAATTGTATCGGGATAGTTTCCTTTGATCTTAGCATACTGCGCCATTAAAGGGGTTATTGACATAGCTTGCGTATTATTTTGTGGCAAAAATAGTTTAATGAGTATTGAGAATCAAAGATAGCTTTCAGTTGACAACTATCAGTTATCGGCATTCAGCTTATTCAAGTTACTAAATTTTAATTGCTCAATACTAGATACTATAAAGCTTACCTATTAATTATTTCAACCGTTTGCGCAAATAGTTATATTGAGAATGAAATTAATATTCATTTTTATAAAATAATGATTACAAAAAATTATTTTCCTACTTACGAATTTCACATTGCTAAGGATGTTAGAAAAAAATATAATGTTGGGGACGAGCTTTTCTCTATCAACGGTAATGTAGTTTTAGCAGATTTTAGATCAGTTCGATTGTTTGCTCAAAAACTGAATGCAAAAAGAGAAGAAAAGGAACGGATTTCAGCGGGGCAGATTAATGCCGCCGGTTTAATGGACGAGATTTATCATTTCCTATTTAGGATTTATGAACAGCAGATAAATCCCGGTGTTTTTAAGAAAGCATTGGAAAATTTGAACTCCAATCTTGGCGAGAATAATACTAGAAAAATTCTTTTCGATTTTGTTTCTCTTTTTCCGCCTATTGATGTTTATAAAGGTAAGATCAGTTCATTTGATTATTTAAATTCTTATTCGTCCGACCGTTCGAATGCTGAAATAACCATAGAAGAAATAGTTTTACTCCACATCGCCAATTTTAATCCGGCCAATAAGAAATTAATGGAATTGTTCGACGAAAAATATTTTTCCGATAAAGAGCTTTACAAAAAGCTAATAATAGAACTCGATACATTTTTCCAAAAAGAGAAAAAGTTTGGGCCGGACAACCAGGATATTTTTTCAATTTTTAAAACGCCAATCTTAAAAAATCCGGATAACATAGAAGCACAGCTCGATTTTATTCGCGAGAAATACGGAATACTTCTAGATGAAAAATTTCTTCGCAGAATTCTTTCCGGCAAGGATCTGATTAAAGAAGAATTTATTTTGAGCTTCGGCGGCGGTATGCAATCGGCAGTTCCATTCTATAAAGGTGAAAGTGATACTGATTTTCTTTCACTTGGTAAATCCGGTTACAAATATGCAAGTGATTCAATAAAAGATTACTATGAACCAAAAAATTTTACATCTGATATTAACTGGATGCCGAATGTAATTTTAATTGCAAAAAATGTTTATGTGTGGTTAGATCAGATTTCAAAAAAATACCGGCAGTATATCAAGACACTCGATCAAATACCCGACGAAGAACTTAATGAGCTTGAATCACGAAATTATAATGGACTTTGGTTAATAGGAATTTGGGAAAGAAGTGCTGCATCAAAAAAAATTAAACACATTTTGGGAAACATTGATGCTGTTTCATCTGCTTATTCTCTATATGATTACCAAATTGCAAATGATCTTGGAGGTGAGTTTGCTTATAATAATTTAAATGAACGATGCAGGGCAAGAGGTATTCGTCTTGCAAGTGATATGGTTCCGAATCATACCGGAATTTATTCTAAATGGATAATTAAACACCCGGAATATTTTATACAATCAGATTATCCGCCGTTTCCGAATTATAGTTTTAATGGCGAAAATCTTTCCGAAGATTGGTCTGTTCAATTGAGAATTGAAGATGGATATTGGGACCGTCGTGATGCCGCTGTTGTGTTTCAAAGAATAGATAATAATTCGGGAGAAGTGAAATATATTTATCACGGTAATGACGGAACAAACATGCCGTGGAATGATACTGCACAATTAAATATGATCCGTCAAGATGTGCGGGAAGCAATTATACAAAAAATATTAGATGTTGCTAGAAAATTTTCTATTATCAGATTTGATGCTGCAATGACTTTAACAAAGCGGCATTATTCACGTTTATGGTATCCGGAACCCGGAAAAGGCGGAGATATTCCTTCCCGATCCGAATTTGCATTGACCAAAGCAGAATTCGATAAAACTTTTCCGCAAGAATTTTGGCGGGAAGTTGTTGATAGAATTAATTCCGAAATACCCGAAACACTTTTACTTGCCGAGGCTTTCTGGTTGATGGAAGGTTATTTCGTAAGGTCTCTCGGTATGCACCGTGTTTACAATTCTGCTTTTATGCATATGATGATGAAAGAAGAAAATGCAAAGTACCGCGATTTGATTACTAACACTTTGGAATTCGAGCCGGAAATATTAAAACGATATGTGAATTTTATGAGTAACCCGGATGAAGAAACTGCTATTAAACAATTTGGAACCGATGATAAATATTTTGGCGTGTGTGCTTTAATGGTTACTCTGCCCGGTCTGCCAATGTTTGCTCACGGACAGGTTGAAGGCTATACAGAAAAATACGGAATGGAATATCAGCGCGCATATTATAACGAAGTTCCAAATCAATGGTTAGTCGATAGGCATTATCGGGAAATTTTCCCTTTAATGAAAAAAAGATTTTTATTCAGCGAGATTAGAAATTTTTGGTGCTTTGATTTTTATGACAGCTATGGAAGTGTAAACGAAAATGTTTTCGCATTTACTAATACCGAATCGGGAGAGAGAGCATTAGTCTTCTATAATAATAAATACGAACTTACAAGCGGAACCATTAAATATTCTTCACCAAAATTAATGGATAGTTACGGCGGCAAGGGACTGGAATCAAAATCTATATCTGACGCCTTATGGATCAAGGCTTCTGCAAAACATTTTTACATTTTTAGAGATTACATTTCAAATTTAGAGTTCATTAAGGCTGGAATAGATTTAACAGTAAACGGTTTTTATACAGAGTTAAATGCTTTTAAGTACAAAGTCTTTTTAGATTGGAAAGAAGTTTATGATGAAAATGGCGATTGGGAAAAATTAACATGGAAGCTCGGACACAACGGTGTATCGAGTGTGCAAAGAGCTTTTGATGAAATGATGGTCGAACATATTCATTATGCATTCGAAAAACTGTTTGATGATGAATCTCTTGATGGATTTATTAAGACTTCCATTTTGGAAGAAACTGATGACACTAAAAATGATAGAATCAATTTTATTGATGATCGGTTTAATTTGTTGCTGAATACAATAAATGATCATTTTAGTTTTAATACAGAATTGAAACCAATTTTAGAAAAATTTGAAAAAGTAATAATCTCTGTAAGAAAATTAAATTTCTTATTGGATAATGAATATTCACTCCAAAATAAATTAATTAACAAATTAGTTCATCATGCGATCCAAATTTCCGGTGATTTAAATTACCATGATAACTCAATAATATTTATGCTGTGGCTGATTCTTTATTCAATTAAAGACATCTTCGCTATAACGGGCGAGGTTAACAATCAAAACTATATTGAAAAATTACTTTTAGAAGTTCCAATTAGAAATATTTTAAGCAAACTTGGCAAAGGAGATGGAGAAGTTAATTCTGATTTGAATCTTCTAAAACTTTTATTGAAGAATGAAAACCAATTTACTAAATCCGGATTATCATCAATGCTTGACGATGAATGCGTAAAAAATTATTTGCAAGTAAACTTATACAATAACATTTGGTATTACAGCAAAGAAAATTTTGAAGAGATGTTGAAATGGATTTTTACATTTGAAATATTGGATTTAATGAGACTGGAAACTGATTCGATAGATAATTTATTTAACTTAATTACTGCCGAATTTAAAAAATATACTGAGTTGTTTGCTCTTTCTGATAAATCAGAATATAAATATAAAATGATAAAGGATATGTTATAAGGTTATAAGCAAAGAGGGAGAATTTGCAGGGAATTGATAAAAATAAAATTCGTGAATATTTAACTGCTATTGTAGACGATTCTATCGATCATATTCAGTTAACTGAGCTTGTCAAAATATCACGAACAATAATTCAGTCGTACCTTTTGAACTATAGGTCAAAAATATTTAACCTTATTTCAAGACACGGTATTTCACTTGTTGATTTATCTTATGATTGTATCGCCGAAGCCTTTAATCGAAATAATGAAAATAAATATTGTAATTTGAAAAATTTTATATCTTGTTTGAATGAAGACATCAACGATATTGAAGAAATCAATCTTTTCCTTGCGTATAAAAGTTTCTTGATTAGAATTACAGAAAGTCAATTATCTAAACTTTATTCTCAAATGGATCCAATTGGATCAAAGATACTAAGAAATATAAAAGATGTTTTACGAACTTCTGATAAATTCAATTTGGAAAAAAGCTTACTTGGATTATCGCTAATTATAACAAATGACCAAAGTGTTAATCTAAAACCCGAATACCCGGTTGAGAAACTTATGGTTGATTTTGAATTTGACGGAAAACGTCCTAATACTGTTAATTTGTTAAAATGCTTATACAATATTCTAGACTGCCAAACGGAATTTCGAAAAAGTTTAACGTTAATTGATGTTGTTACGTTATTTAAAAAATATTTTAATGTATTGAGTGATAACAAACATGAACTTGACGAACGAACACTTCTTTCTTCTATCAAAAATGATGAATACGAAGAAATGGAGATACAGCAAGTAAAACAGAAAGTAGAAAATTTTGTTAAAGAAAAAATTTTAGTGAATTATTTCTTGAAAGGAAAAGTAAATAAAAATGAAGCTGAAGCGATTTATTTAACTATTAGCGATATTATA
>Ga0233422_10000319_pt1 | contig 24896 bp, 20 predicted proteins | sample Watercolumn_Mata_2_FD_182724 | JGI IMG/M metagenome (GOLD analysis project Ga0233422, IMG submission 182724) | Freshwater microbial communities from Lake Matano, South Sulawesi, Indonesia - Watercolumn_Matano_2014_110_MG | ecosystem: Environmental > Aquatic > Freshwater > Lake | place...
AAGTTCTTGTTGTCATTATTACTTCATTTGGTTCAGTAGAGACCGCAGTGCAAGCATTGCGCGAAGGAGCAGCTGATTATATTTTGAAACCAATCAATTTTGACGATCTCCTTTATCGGTTAAAAAAAATTTGTGATTATCATGCATTAATTGTAGAAAACTCACTCTTGCGCCAGGAACTTCAGCAGACGTATGATTTCGACCAAATCGTTGGACAAAGTGTTCCAATGAAGAAAGTATTCGAGGTTATTAAACGAATTGCCCGAAGCGAAGGTACTGTACTTATAACTGGAAGAAGTGGAACTGGCAAAGAACTGGTGGCAAGAGCTATTCACTATAATAGTTCAAGAAGAGAAAAACGATTTGTCCCGATTAACTGTGGGGCGATTGTCGACACACTCTTTGAAAGTGAACTCTTTGGCCATAAGAAGGGATCATTCACCGGTGCAACGATGGACAAAGAGGGATTACTTAAGGTCGCGAACGAAGGCACAATTTTTCTGGATGAAGTCAGTGAAATTCCCTTACAATTGCAGGTAAAGTTATTACGGGCTCTGGAGCAAAAGGAAATTACGCCAGTCGGTATGACGGAACCGATAAAAATCGATGTGCGTATAATCGCTGCAACAAATCGGGATCTTCGCAAAGAGATTGAAGCTGGGAAATTCAGGGATGATCTCTATTATCGACTCAATGTTGTTGAAATTGATCTACCATCGCTTAAGGAACGATCCGATGATATCCCGGTTCTTGCGCAACATTTTCTCAATATGTTTAAAATGCAAATGGGGAAACCAATTCAGGGATTTTCGAATGAAGCGATGCGGGCAATACTTCAATATCAATGGAAAGGTGAAGTACGCGAACTCGAAAATGTAATCGAACGTTCAGTCATCTTTTGCGATGGTGAATTTGTCGAACTTGAACATCTTCCAGAATATATGAGACCAGAAGAGATATTTCCCACACCATCTGGAATTGGTTCACTAAAAGATGCGGTGAAAGGATTTGAACGACAATTCATCCAGCAGGCACTGGCGGCATACGACCAGAACAAGGAAGCTGTAGCAAAAGTACTCGGTGTCAGCCTATCGTCCCTCTATCGAAAAATTGAAGAACTTCAAATTCCAATACGTTAGTCTAAGATTTGATTGTGTGTTCATTTTATCTCTTCTGAATTGTAGGAAATCTAAACAATTATGTTTCCTAAAACCGGCAATTGAAATGAGAAGATTTATCAGTTTTGTGAAGATATTATTTAAAATTACTGATGATGAATATGCTGATAGTGGCATAATCCTTGAGGCTTTTAAGAAAAGAGCAATAATAATTTTCTCAGGGGATACAAAATGAAAATACGTTGGTGGCTGTTGGGAGCCTTTGCAATAGTTACTGGTAGTTTCCTTGTTGCTAGGCATTTTAACGACAACAAGAGAACTTTCAACTATATTGAAGGTGAGGGTGGGAAAAGTAGTGGAGAATTGCATCCCGATGTTTCTGAATCTGAATTTGACGATGTTGATTTTCAGGCCTAACACTACAATATGATCAAACTGATCCTGATGAATAAAAACAGGCGATAGAATTGGTGATATGGTTTATCAACAAACAGATATTTTTACTCCCGATCATAAACAGGATTTGAAGCGTGTCCTCGTCTTTAGTCCAGATGAAGACCTTGCGCGGGTCCTTCTAATGAATCTTGAAGATAGATTCTGTATTATTCGTGAACATCGACTTGAAATCCTTGATCAGGCAATCATGAAAAACTCACCAGATATCATACTTATTGATCTCTTTTCACTTTCTGAAGATATAACAAAACAGTTAGAAATTGTGCAAAGGTGGAAAGGAATAATTCCGGTCATTGCATTAAGAGCATATAAATCTGTTACACCAGAAATCGATCAGTTGATCGAAGAACTTACTCAGAATGTTTTCTATAAACCTGTGAATGGTGAACTTATTACGCAGGCAATCGAGGATACCCTAAAGAAGTAATAAGTGCGGTTTTCTTTTATAAATTTTTAAAAAAGAAAGCATCTCATAATTTGATTTTCTGTTTTCAATCAACGATAATGAAGGATTACCGTTGAAAGCTTTTACGATTGATCATACTGAATTAAACCGGTTGATCGGAATATTAAAGGAACTTGGTTATAATGTTCTGGGTCCAACTGTTCGCGATAGTGCTGTCGTTTACGAAGAAATTTCCTCTATTAATGATCTTCCTATCGGTTGGACAGATGAACAGACCAATGGCACCTATCGTTTAACAAAACAGGATAGTAAATCAATCTTCCACTGGACGGTTGGCCCCCAATCGTGGAAGAAATTTCTTTTTCCACCGATCCAAAAGATATTTGCTACTCACAAGCGAAAAAAGGAAGTTGATCTCCCAAATTTAAAAAAAATGTCCACACAGGAAGAACTACCACGGAAGAATGCTTTTTTCGGTGTACGTTCATGCGAATTAAGTGCTATTGCAATACAGGATAAAGTATTTCTAGATGGACCATATATTGATTCGATTTATCAGCGGAAGCGTTCAGATGTATTTATAATCGCAGTACAATGTAGTAAAGCGAATTCAACTTGTTTTTGTGTATCGATGGGATGTGGTCCGCGTGCCAAAACAGGTTTTGATCTGGCGCTTACTGAGATTATAAATGAGAACGACCATCGTTTTTTGGTTGAAGTAAGAACGGAGATGGGAGAAAAAATCCTCAGCTCAATTCGATGTACGGAGGCGAGCGAAGAGGATCTATCAACAGCAAACGAAATAATCAAAAACACTGAAGCGCATATAGGGAAATCGCTCGATACACAAAATTTAAAAAATATTCTTTATCAAAATCCCGAACATCCGAGATGGGAACGTACCGCAGCCCGTTGTTTATCATGTGCGAATTGTACGATGGTCTGTCCTACATGTTTTTGTTCAACAGTAGAAGATGTAACAGAGTTGACTGGATTGCAGGCAGATCGTATTCGTAAATGGGATTCCTGCTTTACACTCGACTTTTCATATATACACGGTGGAAGTGTTCGGACTTCGGTGAAGGCACGGTATCGTCAATGGTTAACGCATAAGCTGGCTTCTTGGCTTGATCAATTTGGGACATACGGTTGTGTAGGTTGCGGGCGTTGTATCACATGGTGCCCTGTAGGTATTGACATTACTGAAGAAGCTCGGGCAATTCGTGATAACCAAATGTGAGAATGTATGTAGGAGAATGTATTTATGGAAGACTTAAGAAAGATTCTTGCAGAACATCCCTTCTTCAAGGAATTAAAAGAAGAATATCTTGCTCTCATAGTTGGTTGTGCGAGCAATGTGAGAACAGATGCCGGAAAAATAGTTTTTCGAGAAGGTGAGGAAGCAAACCAATTCTATTTAATTCGCTCTGGACGCGTGGTCATACAATTGATGACTCCTAATAAAGGTCCAGTCGTTATCGAGACTCTTGATGAAGGAGATATTCTTGGATGGTCATGGCTTGTTCCGCCCTATATCCGGCATTTTGATGCAAAGGCAGTTGAATTAACTCGCATGATCGCTTTAGATGGTAAGTGCCTCAGAAATAAATGCGAAAACGATCACCATCTCGGATACGAATTACTAAAACGATTCAGCGAAATTATGATCAAACGTTTGGAATCAACGCGCTTTCAATTGTTGGACATATATGGCGACCGCTCCTGACTTACAATCACTCAAAGTAGATTACAAGCGTAATCCCATGCTCCCGTGGCCGTTTCATATTAAGCGGGTAAAGCATGAGACGGAGGATACATTCACTGTCGAATTGCAGCCGTCGGGTGATTTAGCTGAGTTTTCGTTTCAACCAGGACAGTTTAACATGGTGTACGTCTATGGAGTGGGTGAAATTCCTATTTCAATAAGTGGTGATCCCGCGAATGCAAAAATATTAGTTCATACTACACGTGCAGTTGGTACTGTAACAAAAGCAATGGATAAGTTGGTACGTGGCGACATTTTAGGGATTCGGGGTCCTTACGGTACTCCGTGGCCAATTGAGAAGTCAAGCGGTCAGGATGTTGTTTTTGTTGCAGGAGGCATCGGACTTGCACCGCTCAGGCCTGCATTATACGAAGTGGTTGCCCACCGAGAGAAATATGGAAAAGTAGTCCTTCTCTATGGTACTCGAACTCCAGCTGATGTTCTTTTCCGAGAAGAACTGGAAGGATGGCGAGCACGTTTTGATCTTGAAATCTATGTTACCGTCGATCGAGCCATGAGCGGATGGCGAGGGAATGTTGGAGTTGTAACTAACCTGATTTCGCGTGCTCCCTTTGATCCGCGAAATACACAAGCGTTTGTATGCGGACCCGAAATAATGATGCGGTTTACAGCGATGGAACTACATAAACGGGGTGTAAGTAATGAACATATCTACGTTTCTCTAGAGCGTAATATGAAATGTGCTATTGGACTCTGTGGTCATTGTCAGTTTGGACCGGTTTTTGTTTGCAAAGATGGTCCGGTTTTCCAATACAATCAGATAAAAGATATGCTTGTGCGGTGGGAAATTTAATCCATGGTAAGAAAAAGGAAAGTTATAAAAAAACCTCCACGATTGAAGAAAAAAATCTACTCTGTAAGAAATATTCGGAAACCGAAACTCGCTGTATGGAAATTTTCTTCATGCGATGGTTGCCAATTGAGTTTGCTTGATTGTGAAGATGAACTCCTTACAATAACTGAGCATATCGAAATTGCAAATTTTCCTGAAGCATCAAGTGCAGTTACTAAAGGACCGTATGATATTTCATTGGTTGAAGGTTCAATTACAACTCCTCACGATGCTGAACGAATTCATCAGGTGCGTAGGCAATCAAAAGTACTGATATCCATCGGTGCATGTGCAACGGCAGGCGGAATTCAAGCATTGCGTAACTTTAAAGATGTTAAAAATTTCATTAGCGCTATATATGCCAATCCTAAATATATCGAAACACTCAATAAATCAACTCCTATAGCCGACCATGTGTTTGTTGATTTTGAACTCCGTGGATGTCCAATTAGTAAGTATCAATTAGTCGAAGTTATTAATGCATTTCTGAATGGACGTAAACCAAACACACCTTCGTACGCGGTCTGCGTTGAGTGCAAACGTCGATTCATCACTTGTGGATTAATAGCTCATGGACCGACATGTCTTGGCCCTGTAACACAAGCCGGATGTAATGCTCTCTGTCCGTCATATCATCGTGGTTGTTTTGGTTGCTTTGGTCCAAAAGAAACGCCTAATACAACTGCATTAAGCGAATATTGGAAATCACTTGGAGTAAAAGAAGATGAATTGATGCGACTTTTCCGAGGTTTTAATGCTTATTCCGAGGCATTCCGCCGAGAAAGCGAAGCACATGAAAAGTAAAACCATCAAAGTTGACTACCTTGCCCGTGTAGAGGGGGAAGGAGGAATTACAGTAAAGGTAAGCGGGAAAAAAGTAACCGATGTTCGGTTCAACATCTTTGAACCACCTCGATTTTTTGAAGCATTTCTCAGAGGAAGACATTATTCTGAAGTTCCTGATATTACTGCGCGAATTTGTGGAATCTGCCCTGTTGCGTACCAAATGAGTTCAATTCAAGCCATCGAAAACGCATTTGGAATAACCGTTGACGAGCAACTGCGTTTACTGCGTCGGTTAGTATATTGTGGTGAATGGATTGAAAGTCACGCACTGCATATTTTTATGCTTCATGCCCCCGATTTTCTTGGTTATGCAGATGCGATTCAGATGGCAAAGGATCATGGGCCGATTGTTCAAATGGCTCTGAAGATTAAAAAAGTTGGCAATGATATAATCAATATCGTGGGTGGACGAGAGATTCACCCCATAAATATTCGTGTTGGTGGATTCTATAAATTACCATTAAAGTCTGAACTCGATTCGCTAAAAGAACGATTAGCTTGGGCTATTGAAGCATCGTTGCAGGCTGTGAAGTTTACTTCCAAGTTGCGTTTTCCGGATTTTGAACGTCCATATGAATACGTAGCTTTACGGCATAATAAGGAATATCCTATTAATGAGGGGAAGTTGATTTCCAACAAAGGTCTCAACATCGACATAAATGATTATGAAAATCATTTTATGGAAGAGCATGTTTCGCATTCGAATGCACTTCATTCGATATTAAAAGAACGGGGGGCATATTTTGTTGGCCCGTTAGCGCGATTCAACTTAAATCTCGATAAACTTACTCCGGCTGCTCAGGAAGCCGCAAAAGCAGCTGGCATTGGAAAGGGTACCAATAATCCCTTCAAAAGTATTATTGTCCGTGCTATCGAAATGCTCTATGCGTGTGAAGAAGCGCTTCGAATTATTAAGGATTATGAAGTACCAATGAAATCAGCTGAAGAAATCAAGCCAAAACTTGGAACCGGTTATGGCTGCAGTGAAGCTCCACGGGGTATTCTCTATCACCGGTATCGTATGAATGATCGTGGGATAGTTCAGGAAGCAAAAATTGTTCCGCCAACCTCACAAAATCAAAAAATGATGGAACAAGACTTGCGTGAGTATGTACAATCCCACTTGAATCTTTCACAAGAAAAACTTACATGGCAATGTGAGCAAACGATCAGGAACTATGATCCATGCATTTCTTGTGCAACGCACTTTCTTAAACTCAAGTTTGAGAACGATTAATTTTCATGCTTTTCAGGCGCAAACGATCGAATGTAAATTTTCTTACAGCGCCGCATTTCCTAACGAAATCCAATATTCAATCAAATTTATCACAGGAGGTGAAGTATGGCAAAACTTAGTGATGTAATAGACTACCTCAAGCGGAACAATATTCCTTATGAAGTGATTGAGCATGCCCCGGCGTACTCGGCTCATGAAGTAGCCGTAGCTTCGCATGTTTCCGATAAAGAACTTGCGAAAACACTTATTGTTCAAGCAGATGATAAACATTGTATGGCAGTGATGCCTGCCGATCATCGACTCGATGAGCATATGTTGCGTGAAATTATCAAGGCAAAGCATATACACTTAGCACACGAAGAAGATTTGAAACCACTTTTTCCTGACTGTGAATTAGGTGCAATGCCTCCATTTGGTAATTTATATGCATTACCAGTGTACGTTGATCAATCTTTAGCGGAGGACACGGAAATTGTTTTCAATGCTTGCTCTCATACAAAATCGATTCGATTAAAGATGTCTGATTACATGAAATTAGTGAATCCTGTTGTTGGGGAGTTTTCACGCTCGCGTTTTGAGGTGGAAGAACGATAAAATATAAAATTTGAGGTGATACTTAGTGGATTCGTAAAATCTCCGATAATTCAAGTCAGTTAATGTACAAACTTCAATTCTATTTAGGTTTTATCAGTATTTTATGTTTCCAAACTATGGCTGGCAGACAAATTCAATTCACACAAGAAGATATCGAATTAGCTATAGAAGGTAATACAAGTACAATAAAAGGTTTGTACTGGTTTACCAATCAGAGTAGCCACACTCTTCGAACATCTCTTTTTTATCCGTTTGTTGTCCAAGACAGTCTTCCATATCCAGACTCGATTTGTGTTATCAATGAAATAAGTGGTCAGCAGGTTGAATTCACAAAGAATAAGACTGGAGTTATTTTTTTAATAGAACTTTCACCTTTACAGACAGCGTTCTATCGAGTTACGTATCGACAAAAAACAGTAAATCAGTATATACAATATCTTTTACTTACAACTTTACAGTGGAGGACGCCGCTTGAACAAGCAAGATACCGTGTCCGACTTCCTAAGCAGTATATTCTAACTTTTTCTACAATTCATTTCTATGATGTGAAAGTTTGGAATGAAGAGCAGATCTTTGAAAGTTGTTTTGAACATTATATGCCTTCAACCGATTTCCTGGTTCGATGGGAAAGGAGAATTCCATGAAGAAACTATTGTGGAGTGTTTTGATCATTGGACTTGGAGTCGGAACGTATTACTCTTTATCATCAAATCCCGTAGCTATTAATATAATTAGTGAACTAGCATTTACACCTCAAGGATGGATAATAGAGATCAATATCAATTGGGAACCTTACTACTCAAACACTCGTGATTGGTATATTGTTTCAAAAAAAGATACAGCTCATCTGAAAGAAATACAGATAGAATACGATAGCTACTTTTTAATTACAAAGGATAGTCTATTGAATGCATTCGATATCGATCCTGAAGGGGATAGCTTATTTCTTTATACACCCACCGAAAGTTGGCCATTAGGATTTGTAATTTTCGGCAACGACGAGAGAGCATATGTTAATCCACCGGCAATAGGCCAATCTATATGCAAATGGAAGTCGTATGAATTTTATTTAGACAATACACCAACGCTTGGCTTTGCAAACGATACACTAAATGCTAAAGGTAATATTCAAGGATGGGTAAAGAATAGCGCCAATTCCCCTTTGCAGGATGTGGAAATTGTATGGGGTGACATAGGTGCACCTCCATTAGCGGTAACGGATGGTTCTGGATATTTTTCATTTAGGACGATTGCAGAAAAAATGAGACCTGTTTTTATAAAACCAGGGTACGATTATGCTTACCCGACAATTCAAGTTTGGCCAGAGAGCACGGTTACGGTAAATGTAGTCCTTTCTCAAATAGAATCAGTTGAGAAAGTGAAAACGGAAGTTATTCCCTCAGAATTCGCAATCAGCGATCCATTTCCCAATCCATTCAATCCAGAGACACAGATTCGATATTCCCTTGCGCAAAACTGTAACGTTCATATTGACATTTTTAATGTAAGTGGTAAACTTGTAGATAAAATTTTCTTTGGTTACCAATCGAAGGGAGTATATATTGCACATTGGAATGCTATTCATCTTCCTAGTGGTGTTTACATTATTCGTGTTCGAGCAGGTGAACAAGTTCTGAGTAAAAAATGCACATTGATAAAATAGAATAATTCAGGTGAATTGGCTACAAAATTAGTAATGAGTACCGCACCGACGATACTATTGGTTTTTATTAGTGGCTAGAAAAAAATGCTTATTAATGTAACGACAAAAAATCTTTTATGGGTAGATTATGATAATAGTAGATAAATCTTCTGTTGATCAATTCCTCAACCAGAAGAAAATTGCCATTATAGGTGTTTCGCGCGATTCCCAACAGTTTGCGAATACAGCTTATCGATTTTTAAAATCGAATGGTTATACAGTCTTTCCTATCAATCCTTATGCAGAACGAATTGAAGGTGATGCTTGTTATCCAAATATTAGGTTGCTTCCAGAACGCGTAGATGCAGCACTTATTTTCCTTCCATCGGAAAAAGTCATGTCAGTATTACCTGCAATCGTCGAAACCGGTATAAAACATATCTGGTTACAACAAGGTACGGAATCACGTGAAGCTATTGACTATTGCCAAAAACATTTTCTTAATGTTGTTTACGGAGAATGCATTTTGATGTTTGCAAAACCAGTAGGATTTCCACATCGACTTCATGGTTGGGGAAACAAAATAATAGGAAAGTATCCTAAATAGGGGATTCACTTATGGTACAAAAAGTTGATCTTCGTAAGGAATTGAAACTACTTCATTCACCTTCAGCAAAAGAACCAGAAATAATTCGGGTTCCGAAATTCAAATTTCTCATGATCGATGGTGAAGGACCACCAGAAACGAAGAATTTTCAGGATGCTATTCAAGCATTGTACAACGCAGCATATACCATAAAATTTATGTGGAAGTTTGACAAACAAATTGATTTTCCTGTAATGGCGCTAGAAGGGCTATGGTGGCTGAAACAGGGAGAACCATTTCAAATGGGCAGACGAGAAGATTGGTGCTGGACATTGATGATACTCCAACCACGATTTATAACGACATCCGCGCTTTCAAAAGCGATGAATAAAATTAAGTCAAAGAAAGAAGTGCCAGCACTAGAAAAAATACGCCTCGAAGATTTTAAAGAAGGATTATCTGTCCAAATGCTTCATATCGGTCCATATGCGTCTGAACCTGAGACGATGGAAAAAATTAAGTTGTACACTTCCGAACGTAATCTCACAGCATGTGGGAAGCACCATGAAATTTACATGAGCGATCCGCGACGTGTTAAACCAGAGAAGATGAAAACCATCCTACGCCATGCGGTTAGTGTAATCGCAGTCCAATAATTAATTACAACGAGAGGAAAGAGGGAATGAGTGATACACAGAATATTATATTTGTAATTACTACGATTCTCATACTTCTGATCACCTGGAAATTTTCAATAAAAGCTAAGCGGCCGCATGGAATTCCAAGGTTCGTAGCTTTTGAATCTATATTGTTAATTGTACTTCTCAATATTCATATTTGGTTTGAAAATCCGTTAGCTTGGTATCAAATCGTATCTTGGATTTTTCTTGTTGTTTCGATTCCTCTTGCTGTTCAGGGAGCAATGCTACTCCGAGCTGTTGGAAAACCAAGGGGTGATTTTGAAAATACAACTAAACTAGTGGAGGTTGGTCTTTATAAGTACATTCGTCATCCCCTTTATTCTTCCCTTTTCTTTTTGGGCGCAGGTGCATATTTTAAGAATATTACTATGGAGACATCGTTTCTTGTTGTTATTAATAGTATTGCTCTTTATATAACTGCAAGAATTGAAGAGAAAGAAATGATTACAAAATTCAATGATGAGTACATCCGTTATATGAAGAAAACAAAAATGTTTGTTCCATATATCTTTTAGTATACTTGAAGGAGAATTTCATGAGAAAAGTAATGTTAACAATTGTAATTTTATTTTTCTATGCAGCACTAACCAATGCACAGATTGAACGACACGATAGGGCGGTATTTATTGAATCAAAAAATGAGTTCATCGATTCTGTAAACAAGGCACTTGAGAAATTCTCGAAAAAGGACACGGTTGTTCAGAAAATAATCAGTCTTGATTTTAGCCAATACAATCCGCCGAAAGCAATGGAGGAATTCAAAGGGTATTGGCATAATAAACCAATATCACAAGCGATCTCGGGAATGTGTTGGTGTTTTTCCACGACATCGTATTTTGAATCAGAAATATATCGACTTAGCAAAAGAGAGATAAAACTCTCTGAATTGTACACTGTATATTGGGAATATGTAGAGAAGGCACGGGGATTTGTTCGGGCACGTGGAAATCAATCATTTGGTGAAGGATCAGAATCGGATGCAGTAATAAGAATTTGGAAAAATCATGGAATTGTCCCTGCAGAATCATATACTGGACTGCTCAATGGTCAGCCATTTCATGATCATAGTAAAATGTTTGCAGAGATTGATACATATCTAAAATCTATTAAGTCATTGAATGCTTGGGATGAGGATGCAGCCGAACGTGTGGTCAGATCTATTCTAAATCATTACATAGGGAATCCGCCAGAAAAAATTACCGTTGGTAATAAGGAAGTTACTCCGAAGGAATACCTCGAAAAAATTGTGAAATTAAATCTAGACGACTATGTCGAGCTTCTTTCGTTAGCCGATCGTCCATATTATTCGTGGACAGAATATGATGTGGCGGATAACTGGTGGCACAGTAAAGCCTATTTCAATGTCCCACTTGACGATTTCATGTCAACGATCAAATCTGCTATAAGAGCCGGATATACTTTAGCAATAGGTGGCGATGTATCTGAACCAGGTATTGAAGGTCATGCTGGTATTGCGGTAGTTCCAACTTACGATATCCCTTCTCAGTACATCAACGAGGATGCACGTATCTATCGATTTAAAAACGGAACCACGGGTGATGATCATGGAATTCATCTTGTTGGTTATACAGAAAAGGATGGAAAGGATTGGTATCTCATCAAGGATTCTGGTTCGGGTTCGCGGAACAATTCGCACCCCGGTTATTACTTTTATCATGAAGATTTTGTGAAATTAAAAATGTTGGGTGTAATGGTGCATAAAAGTGCGATGCCAGAAATTGTGAAGAAAATGGGTAAGTGAGGTAAAAAATATTTTTTTACGACGAAACCGGACAATAAATCCGGTTTCGTCGTTTTTTTGGCACTTCTTTAACAAATCCGAGGAAGCTGTTCTCCCGACAGCATATCTACTATTCGTGAACTCCCTATGCGTGTTTTCATTACCACAGTACCGGGATGTTCGCTTGTCACCTCACCGATTAATGTGGAATTAGTTCCAAGAGGGTGAGATCGCATTGCAGTAAGAACTTTTTCTACAGCTTGTGGTGGAACAAAAGAGATCAGCTTGCCCTCGTTTGCAACATATAGAGGATCAAAACCCAGAATTTCACATGCTCCTTTTACTTCTTCAGAAATTGGGATATTCTTTTCCGATATCGAAATGCCGACTTTTGAACTATCAGCAATTTCATTCAATACAGTTGCAACTCCACCACGTGTTGGATCGCGTAGTACGTGAATTTCATTGCTTGCCTCTATCATTGTAGCTACGAGTTGATGAAGTGGTGCACAGTCGCTTACAATTTGTGTGTCAAATTCTAAGCCTTGGCGCACAGACATAATGGCAATACCATGCTCTGCAATAGAACCACTGAGGATAATCTGATCGCCCGGTGTTGCACGCTTTGGATTAATATCAACACCTTCTGGAACTATACCAATTCCAGATGTTGTAATAAAAATCTTATCACCTTTTCCTTTGTCTACAACTTTAGTATCACCGGTAACAAGTTGTACTCCAGATTCATTCATTATTTGTTCCATCGAACAAACGATTTTCCAAAGTTCTTCTACTGGCAATCCTTCTTCGATTATGAAGGCAGAAGAGAGAAAAAGAGAACGCGCGCCACACATTGCTAAATCGTTGATTGTACCACAAATCGAAAGTTTTCCAATATCCCCGCCTGGAAAAAATATTGGATTGATGACGTATGAATCAGTCGTAAAGGCAAGACGAGATTTCTCTACGGAAAAGACTGCACCATCATGAAAAGGTTCGAGAAATTTATTTTTGAATTTTGGTGCAAACATTTGCTGAACGAGATCATGAGTGAGCTTGCCACCGCCACCATGTGCCAACAGTATCCTTTTATATTCAGCAATAGGAAGGGGGCAGGAAAAACCTGCTTCGATGTTTGTGGCGTCTTTCATGTAAACGATTCCTATTTATAATATTTACCCAACGATTTATGCTTCTTTCGATTCTAACACACGACGTATTTTTGTAAGTACTTCTGTTATGACATATGGTTTCTGAATAAATTCCTTTGCACCTGCTTGTAGCAATTCCTTTTTTATTTCAGGTTCTATATGTCCACTTGCAAAGATGAGTTTTACTTTTGGATTAATTTCTTTGAGCTTTCTAAATTCATCAATCCCTGTTAGTTTCGGAAGTCCCATATCGCTTAATACAAGCGAAATGTTGTTAGAATGTTTTTTATATATTTCTACAGCTTCTTGACCATCCGCAGCTGTCATTACTTTATACCCATGTGTCTCCAACAGGATTTGAACCATTTCAGAAAGTAGTACTTCATCTTCTACAACCAGGATTGTTTCTGTACCAGAAAATTCTGATTCCTCGGAAATTGGTCGCTCTTCAAATTCAACGGTACTTGCTTTTGGGATTGGGAAGTATAGTGAGATAGTCGTTCCTCCCTCAGGATAACTTTCAACATCGACAAATCCCTGATGTGCCTGGATTATTCCATAAACAACAGAAAGTCCTAATCCTGTCCCTTTTCCCTTTTCTTTTGTTGTGAAAAATGGATCAAAGATTCTACTTTTGGTGGTTTCATCCATGCCCAATCCAGTATCTTTTACGCTGACAGATTCATACCATGTTTCGTGTGCAAGAGGGAATTTTTCTCTTAGGGTTTCTCCAGCAACGGTGTCGATTGCAATAATGATATCACCACCATTTGGCATAGCATCGCGCGCATTTACGCATAAATTGAGTAATGCCTGATGTATTTGAGTAGGATCTGCATTAATTGTCGGAACGTGCTTTTCTGTATTTGCATTTAAGGTGATTACTTTTGGAAATGTTTGCTGTAACATGGATATTAATTCGTGAACGAGTTCAGGCATATTCACAGACTTAAATACTACATCTGTTTTGCGGGCGAAAGTGAGTATTTGCCGGACAAGTGCTGCTCCACGATCTACCGCTTGTTTGATTGCATTAACACCATCGGAAAATCGTTTATCGTTCTCTTTGATGGATGGAATAATAGAGATGTATCCGAGAATTATACCGAGGATATTGTTAAAGTCATGTGCAATTCCACCTGCTATTGTTCCGATGCTCTGGAGTTTCTGGGATTGCAGTAGCTCTTGCTGTAATTTTTTCTGTTCGGTAATATCTTGGAATACTTCTAAAACAGCTTTCTTTCCCTTGTACATCATACCCACATGACTGATTTGATATGTTTTTCCTCCAAAGACTTGTGTGGTTTCAATGGTTTCCGGTTTACCAAATGAGATGTCGTTTTTCAATGGACAATTACTACACTGTTTATGGTCATCACGGTAGACATCCCAACAGCAGGAGTTAACTGCATCAAAGCCGATCATGTCCTTCATAGCTTTGCTTAAGAAAAGAATTTTACCTTCTTCATCGACTATATCTATACCAAATGGCATAGCCTCAATGAGAAGTTCATTAAACTCATGTGTTTGATGAAGTGCTTCCTCTGCTAATCTTCGTTGTGTCAGATCGGCAAAGAAGAGAAGGAGGAGATTGCCAATTGGGATTAAGGTTGTTTCGACGTACTTATGGGAACCATCACTACAAGTTATGATAGATTCCATCGACTTCGCGGAGTTATTGATGGCCTGTTTTATATAATTATCTTTTTGCCAGAATGATTCAATTTGTTTCCGTAATTCTTTATTCGGATATGCTAATGGCCACAAAGTGTCCATAGAGGAAATGTCTTCTTGCGTATATCCCAATAATTCGATGAACCGTTGACTCACAAAAGCTGTCTTGTTTGTATCACTATCAAACGCTGCAATTGCAACTGGTGATGATTCGGCAAGAGTTCTAAATAGCGTTTCACTTTGACGAAGTGCATCCTCGATACTTTTTTGCACTGTAATATCAGTGATTGTTCCGAGGATAGATTGTGTTCCCCCGTACCGAATTAATTTAGTTGAGAGTATTACGTTTATTCTTCTTTTATTCTTTGTGATTACTGTGTACTCAATCGGAAGCACATCTTCTCCTTGCATATGCTTCTTAAAATTATTTTGGAGAATAGGTTGGTCTTTTTCATCTATTAAACTCATGAAATTGAAATCGTTAGAATAAAATTCCTCTTTTGAAAATCCCATAATTTCTTCACAACGCTGGTTGACGTAGACGATTCGTCCTTTTGTGTTGATAAAAATCATATTAGGGGATTGTTCAGCAAGCGATCTAAATTTGTCCTCTGATTCTCGAATATTTTCTTCACCACGCAGACGCTCAGTAATATCCCGTATTGCAGGCATATGTGCCGGCTTTCCAAGCCAAGTCAATCTAGCCGCTGTAATTTCGACAGGAAACACAACTCCATCCTTTTTCCGATGGTACCTGACTGGAATATGCATTGAGTTAAAACTCTTTCCAGCTCGTTTGGTTTTTTGTGGTTCGGCAGATAAATCGTAATTATACATATTCAATAATTCGTCTCTAGTGTATCCATAGAGAGCTATCGCAGCAGCATTTGCTTCTAGGATTTTTCCTGTCTCATCATCAATCAAGAAAAGTGCGTCGGATTCTAGTTCAAATAAATGGCGATATTTTTCTTCATTCTCACGAAGTTTCTGTTCGATTTGCTTACGTTCTGTGATGTCTTCATAAGTTCCTAGAACTCCGATAACCTCTCCTTTTTGGTCATGAAGAGGTACTTTATTCGTACGTAACCATAACAAGTCACCATTTGGACGACTCTGTGGTTCTTCATAATTTAGTTTTGCAATATCGGATTTCATCACCTGTGCATCATCTGCTCGGTAGAGCTCAGCGGTATCTTTCCAGGACATCGAATAATCATCTTTCCCAATCAGGTCCGCTGGAGAACTAAAACCCGCATCGAGCGCAAATGATTTATTACATCCTAGAAATTTGGAATTTGTATCTTTCCAGAATATTCTCTGCGGAATATTATCAAATACTAATTGAAGCATTTGGTTTGCATTGTAGAGTTCTTTCTCAGCTTTCTTCCGTTGTGTTATATCGCGATTTATACCAACGATGCCAATAATTTTATTGGATTGATCCCGAAGTGGGACCTTCGTTGTTAACTTCCACTTGTGGGATCCATCGGGATATGTGGCGAATTCTTCGTGATTTATCAATGGTTTTCCGGTTTGGACAATCTCCTGTTCGCTTCTGAAGTAACCCTCTGCCAATTCTTTTGGGAAAAAGTCGAAGTCAGTTTTCCCATTTATTTCTTCTTGTGATCTCAATCCAAATTGTTCACGGTGTGCAATGTTATCGATAAGAATACGACCGTCGACATCTTTAATAAAGACATTGTCTGGCAATGTATTGATCAGTGTATGAAGGAGATTATGTTCTTCGTTGAGTGCATTTGCTGTTCGCTTTTGTTCAGTAACATCTCGGAAGCTCCATACACGACCAACTGGTTTTCCTTCCAACCACTGAGGATGTGAGTACCGCTCAAAAATTTTTCCATCTTTAAATTCCAGTATATCAAAACTGTCCATCTCAGGATGTTGATACAGGTCTATTACTTTTTGTAGAAATTCGTTCGGTCGACTAAGTTGATCTTTTACGAATTCTAATAATTTTTGATCATCGTTAGTAGCAAGTAATGAATTCGGAATGTTCCACATCTGTGCAAATTGGTTATTGCAATTTGTTATTTTGCCAGATTTGTCAACTACTAATATTCCATCAGCTGTAGAATCCAGTGTAGCTCTGAGTAAAGAAAGGGAAGAGGTAATTTTTTCTTCAGCTTGTTTTCGTGTAGAGATATCGTTGATTGCAGTAACGCGAACTGGGCGTCCTTTAAATGGTATTGATTTTGCCCGTATCTCGACTGGAAAAATTGAGCCATCCTTTCGTTTTGCAAAATGCTCATATGGTTCTTCACTACCGGATTTGATGTGCTCTTGAACCAATTCCATGGATTCTGGTGCAACAAACGCTGAAAAATGCATACCGTATAGCTCATTCGGAGAATATCCAAACATCGTAGCAAGTTGTTTATTGAAATCCAAAATATTTCCTCGCTCACTTATGACGATTGCTTCGAAAGCAGATTCTGCTAATCGGGCAAAGCGTTCTTCGCTTTCATGAACTTCTTCTTCTGCTTGCTTACGTTGATTTTCGAGTTCAACTGATTCAAGAGCATATCCTAAATCCATAGCCAATTCATCAAGGAGTTGAACTTCTTTTTCGTCGAAAAAGTCTTTTTCACTTGAGTATAGATTGAACACACCAATGACACGAGAAAAGATTCTTAGGGGGAAAGTTGCAGATGATTGAAAATTTAATTCCAGTGCTTTCTGGCGCCATTGCGCTGCAATTTTATCATGCTCGATATTATTGATGATGACATGATTTCCCGTTTGCAATGCAATTGTTGTCGGATCCTGTACGTCTTTTGAGCTTGAATTAATGGCACATACATGCTCCACAAACCCATCACTGAAACCAGCTTTCGCCGCAGGAATGATTTTGCGAGAGTTTTCTTCTACAAGACCTATGCATGCCATACGAAATCTTCCATCGTTCACAGTGATTTGACAGGTACTATTTAGGATAGATTGACGATCTCGAGTACGAACGATCATTTGATTAACGTTGGTGACTACTGTGTGAATTCTATTCAACTGTAGAATTTTCTTTTCGGCTAACTGTCGATCTGTGATGTCAAAAATTGTGGAGCGACTCATTACAAAATTTCCATATGCATCGTTAATAGCTGTTGCATTCAGGGAAACTGATAAGATGCTTCCATCTTTCCGTATGATAGAAAGTTCAACATCGTTGATGGCACCCAATTGTTTAAGGTAAGAGAATTCGGTTTCAAATTTCTTATGGCTTTCCGGTGTCAGGATTTCTGAAAATTTTGTTGTATTCAACAATTCTTCACGTGAGTATCCAGTCCATCGGAGTTCTGTATCATTGATGCGAACGAATACACCATTGCTATTTAATGAGTGATATCCGCAGGGTGCATTATTATATAAGTCCTGGATTTCATCAGTAGATTCTCGAAGAATATCTTCCACCATCTTTCGTTCGGTAATATCTCGGATGATGCTTTGAACGAATTGTCCTCCTTCGATTTCAATGGCGCGTGCACTAACTTCGACTGGAAATACCGATCCATCTTTTCGTTGATGTTCTGTTTCAAATAATATGCTGCCATGCTCTTTCACAAATAAAAATTGATTTTCTGCAGATGCACGTGTTGCGGGTGAGCGTAAGTCGAACAAAGTCAGCCAGAGAAATTCCTCGCGTGTGTAACCATACAATTCACACGCCCGATTATTGGCTTCTCGAATTCTACCTTTCGCGTCGATAAGAAATATTACATCATTAGCATAAGTAACAAGATATTCAAAATGTTTTGTTAAAGCCTGACGTTCGAGCTGGTTTTCGTACTGTTCGCGGTAAAATCTTGCCCGTTGATGTCGCCACCAAAATCCAATAATTCCTCCAGATGCAAGGATAAGAAGAAACATACCTGATCCAACAATCCATGTCTGAGAACGAAGTGGCGCATACACTTCTTCCTCATCAATTTTTGCTACGATAAACCAAGGTGTCTCAGGAATTGCTCTAGAGGCGGCAAGGACAGAGATATTCCGATAATCTTTTCCTTCAACTGTGCCAAGTATACTACGGATTGCCATTGATGATGGAAGTAATTTGTTAGAAATTGGCAATCTGAATTCGAGAGGCGTATTATCGACGTGACGAAGTCTATTCAGAAATAAAACGTCATCCTGGTCTTTTTCAATGAGAATTGCTTCCGCTGTACGGCTTGGATTTGGCCAGGTTTGTAGCATAGGATAAAACATATCTTCCGGATTAATTCGAAAGAATGCGATTGCAACAACCGTGCTATCTATACTTTCCGTTTTAAACAATGGAATACCGATATCGATATGAGGGAATTGAATTATCTCTGATTTATGGAAGTCGGTAAATACGATTTTTTTATCTTGAAGAACTTGTTGAACAAGGGTTTTACCATATGAACCAATTGAATCGAGATGAGGAGAAAAAGCAAGACGTACCATCCCCTGAGGATCGATAATGAGAGTTGACTCGTATTTTCCATGCTGGATGAATGATTTCATAAAAGCCAGAAGTTCTTCTCTTCGTGTTTTCTCAGTAGGATTCTTGAAATATTGTTCTACTTGTCGAATGAATGAAATATTCGTTAGGAACAATTCTGCATCGCTTATTCGCTCACGGCGCCATTGAATAATTTGTCCTTCTTTCAAATCTGCAATTGCTGCGAGACTCTTTTGTGCTTCAGCTTTCAATCGCTTTTCTTGTGCTTTGTAGAAAAGAAGTCCAGTGGCAAGTGTTCCTGCAACAAGAAGGATAAAGGCGAAAACAAGGAACCAGGAAAGTGTGCGGCTAGGATGATGGGATTTCATGATTGTTCCCTTTCTTTCCACACAGGTATTCATGTGTGGAAGTAAAGCAAAAAAGTATTTAACGTTTTATCTTTGCATAATGATAGTAGGCCGCACAGGTACCTTCGGAAGAAACCATCGGTGCACCAAGCGGGTGCTCGGGTGTACATTTCGAGTTAAAAGCATTACACTCCTGCGGTTTTTTGAAACCTTGGAGTACTTGGCCTGCTATACACAAAGATGATTCATGTGTATTGTTTGTGTTGACATTAAATTTTTTTTCCGCATCGAAGGAATTAAATTCATCGAGGAGATGATATCCACTTTTTGGAATATTTCCGATACCACGCCATATTCTATCTGTGCTTCTATAGATTTTAGAAATTAGATCTTGCGCTTGCTTATTTCCTTCTCGGCGAACTGAACGTGTATATTGATTTGCTACCGCTGCTTGTCCATTCTCGAGTTGTTGAACAGTCATCAGAATTCCGTGCAGAATATCTACTGGCTCAAATCCTGTAACCACGATTGGAACATGAAATTTCAATGCAAGAGGTATGTATTCTTCATACCCCATCACAGTACAGACATGACCCGCTGCAAGAAATCCTTGAACACGATTTGTTGGAGCGGAGAGAATTGCTTCAATGGCTGGCGGAACAAGAACATGTGAGCACAAAATAGAATAATTCTTCAAACCCATGTCGTGTGCTTTCCACACTGACATTGCGCTTGCTGGCGCGGTTGTTTCAAATCCTACAGCAAAAAAAACAACTTTTTTATCGGGATTCTTTTGTGCAAGTGTTACAGCATCGAGCGGAGAATACACCATTCGAATGTCACCACCTTCTGCTTTGACACTAAGTAGATCCTTTTCCGATCCGGGCACACGCAGCATATCTCCAAACGATGTGAAAATTACATCGGGCAATGAAGCGATTGCAATTGCTCTGTCGATCATTTCAAGCGGAGTAACACAAACGGGGCATCCTGGCCCATGAACCAATGAGATACTATCTGGCAGAAGTTTATCTATTCCAGACTTAACAATCGTATGAGTCTGGCCACCGCAAATCTCCATGATGGTCCATGGTCGAGTGACTGTTCTCTTGATTTTATGGACAAGTTTCTCGGTAGAATCGGAAGCTCGGAATTCGTCGATGTATTTCATACATCTTAACCTTCACTATTCTCGCCTAACTTACTCATCTGCTCTATCATCTTCAATGTTTCTAAGGCTTCTTCTTCGTCTAGTTTATTGAGAGCAAAACCGACATGGACAATGACATAGTCTCCCACCTTTACATCAGGCACGAAGTCCAAGCAGATATCTTTTTTTACACCGCTAAAACTCACCTTCCCCATAATAGGCTGAGTAGTTGTGTCAATTTCTAATACTTTTCCGGGAATAGCAAGACACATTCAAATTTCCTTTTGATAACCAATTTTCAAATTCCTGTATCAACAATCAAGGTTTTTCTTTTCTATTACTTCGGATAAACGCATAAGCCTGTCCCAATGCAATACCGCCATCATTGGGTGGAATCCGCTGGTGCCAATATGGCTGGAATCCATCTTCCCGTAAAAGAGTTACTGCATGTTCAGTGAGATATATATTCTGGAAACAACCACCAGATAAAACAATACGAGGAATTTGTAATCGCCTGGCGATTACCCTGATGATTTCAATAAGTGAATTGTGAAATTTTATTGAAATGATTGTTGGTGAAACCTTCCGACGAACATCTGAAAGGATTTCTGTAATCATGTTAGACCAATCGGCGATTAGTAGGGATTGTGGCTTTGAGTTTGAAGAGACCTTAGTCTCAAGAATTTCAAACTTATAATATCCAACCTGCTCGGCTTGTTCTGCACTCATTGCTGATGTAAGAAATTCCAATTCCATTGCAGGTTGGCCTTCAAACCGTGCTATCTGCCGAATTCCAAGAAGTGATGCAATCGCATCGAACAATCTGCCCACGCTGGATGTAGTTGGTGAATTCATACGAACCTTGAGCATTTGTTGTAAGATATTCAAATCTTGTTGAGGAAAAGATTTTATAGGTTCAAGATCATGATATTCAAAAATCTTATCACCAAGTAGTTCGTATAAAATTCCTATAGCGCTTCGTCGAGGTTCTTTAATAGCCTGCTCACCACCGGGTAGATGAAATGGTCGAATTGATGCTACTCGTGAATATGATGAAGGTGTCGTGACTAAAAATTCGCCTCCCCAAATTGTTCCATCTAAACCAAATCCTGTTCCATCCAATGAAATACCCAGCACCTCGCCTTCAAGCTGATTCTCTGCCATGCAAGATGCAATATGTGCATAGTGATGTTGTATTTCAGTAACTTCCATTTTGAGTGAACGTGCATGTTTTGAAGAAAGGTAATCCGGGTGAAGATCGCATACTACATGTTTCGAGGTCGTTTCGAATAAAATTTGAAAATCTCGAATGACTTTTTGAAATGCATCCATCGATTCTTTCGTTTCAAGATCACCAATATGCTGGCTAATAAAAATTTTATTATCTGAAGCTAAGGATATCGAATTCTTCAAATGGGCTCCAACGGTAATTAAGGAAGTGGTTTGTTCCCTTGATATTGAAATCGGAAGTGGCGCATATCCGCGCGCACGGCGCAGAACTAATTCTCGATTCAAAAGAATTCGAGCAATTGAATCGTCACAATGTCGTATAATCGGTCGGTCATGAATCAAGAACAAGTCTGCTATTCCGTGTAACCGTTGAAGCGCTTCATTTTCATCAATGCAAATTGGTTCGTCGGACAAGTTGCCGCTTGTTGCTACAATAGCGAAACCGAATTCCCGCATGAGAATGTGATGAAGAGGTGTGTAGGGAAGCATGACACCAAAATATGGATTATTCGGTGCGACCAACGAAGAGATTTTAGATGAATAGTTATTTGTTTGGTTGCCCGAATTGGAGTATAGTTTTCTTTTTAATATTACGATGGGTGATTCTGGTGAAAGGAGCAGTCGTTGCTCCAAATCATTCATTTCACACTCTTCTATGATCTTCTCCAGCGATGGAAACATAAGTGCAAATGGTTTTTCTTCTCTTTGCTTTCGTTCGCGTAGCCGGATTAGAGCATCATCGTTTCTTGCGTCAACCAATAATTGGAAGCCCCCTAAACCTTTTAAGGCTACGATCTGTCCGTTGCGAATTGCATCTATAGCTTTGATCAAAGCATCGTGACGTTTTGCAATTCGAGTTCCAAGTGTATCCCACAATTCTATTTGTGGCCCACATTCAGGGCAAGCATTTGGTTGCGCATGAAATCGGCGGTCTGTTGGATTTTCATACTCTGATATACAAATAGAACACATCTTAAACTTTTTCATTGAAGTATTAGGACGATCGTAGGGCAGCGCTTCTATAATAGAGAATCGGGGTCCACAGTTAGTGCAATTGGTAAAAGGATAACGATATCGTCGATTTTTTGGGTCGAATAGTTCCGCTATGCAATCGGGGCACGTTGCAATATCGGGAAGAACTAAAGTGGTCTTTTTTCCCGTGGAAGTGCTTTCTTGAATTTCGAACTTTGTGAATCCAAGAGGATCGAGATATGAAAATTCCAAGCTTTGAATAAATGCCCTAGGTGGTAACTCCCGCTGAAGACGAAAGAGAAATTGGTCGAGTGTGTTCTTTGCGCCCTCTACTTCAATAACTGCTCCTTCGGAAGAATTGAATACCCTGCCATGAAGCTGCATATCTGTTGCCAGCCGGTAAACAAAAGGTCGAAAACCAACTCCCTGCACAGCACCATGTATTGTTATGAATAAGCGCTGAATCTGGATTTTCTGATGAGAAATAGGATTCAAATTGTCCATACTTTCAAAACGTACTAAACGTTTAGCAGAGTTTCAGGAATTTTGTATATCATCGATGTGTTTTAACAAGAAACCATCATCAAAGATATACGTCTTATATAGCGTAGTTAAAATGAATTATAGATTTGAACTTTGAATAATCGTAGGAGTATTGAGAATTTAATGAGTAAGAGAAAAGTTTTTCTTTTTGGAGGTCTCGGAATAGCAGTACTGACGATTACTGCCTACTTCACTTTTTTTCGTGGAGGTAAATCAAAGTATGAATTCCGTTTCGATAAAGTCTCTCAAGGCGACCTAAATGTCTTCGTTACAGCAACTGGGACTATAAATCCCGTTACCACAGTCGAAGTTGGAACACAGGTATCGGGAATCGTGGCAAAGTTGTATGCTGATTTCAATTCCGTTGTGAGGAAAGGTCAGATCATTGCACAAATCGATTCTACATTCCTCGTGCAATCGGTTAAAGATGCAGAAGCAATTGTTGAAAGGGCCCGAGCACAATTTTCTGATGCAAAGCGTACTCTGGATCGGACTAAGGCATTATTCGAACGCCAACTTACATCTCAAGCAGATTATGACGCTGCGCTAACGGCATTCGAAACAACAGGTGCTTCGCTAAAATCTGCACAAGCATCATTAGATCGATCAAAAATTAATCTTGCCTATGCAACCATTTATGCTCCCATCGACGGTGTTGTCATCAATCGTGCTGTGAATATCGGTCAGACTGTAGCTGCAAGTTTTTCTTCTCCTACACTGTACACGATAGCAAATGATTTGAGAAAGATGCAGGTTCAGACAACGGTTGACGAAACTGATATTGGAAGAATTTCTATTGATCAAGAAGCGACTTTCACAGTTGACGCATATCCAGATGATAAATTTCATGGCGCTGTATCGCAGATTCGCCTTTCGCCTACTACGGTTTCGAATGTCGTCAACTACATAGTTATAATTGATGTAGATAATGCGGATTTGAAATTGATGCCTGGCATGACCGCAAATGTAAAATTGTTGGTGGGTACAAGTCAGAATGTTTTGCGCGTTTCAAATGTTGCCTTGCGATTCCAACCGCCAGCTGAATTGATTGATAGTACGAAGTTACTGCGCCGGCCAGGAGGCAACCTTCAACAAGAGCATAGGGGGAGTGAGATTGATCGATCGGGTGAGCATTCTCAACATCAACCGTTTGGTGAGTGGCGTCAAAGCAGTGGTGGTGAGATGCCTATGTTCGGAGAAGGAAATAGAGAATCATTCCGTGCGCTTCGAGATTCAATCAACAAAGCAAATGGCGGTGAATTAAGTCGCGAAGAGATACGAGTTGAAATACAAAAACTCTTAGCAAAACGTGAAAAACAGAAATCCCATTCAAGTATACAAACGTTAGCAACGCGCCGTCGGACAACTTCTACTTTTGGTATCACACAAACTTTTCCGGAATATGAAAAAAGTGCATATCAACCGGCTCGTGCATCTGGATCT
>Ga0233422_10000322_pt1 | contig 24741 bp, 17 predicted proteins | sample Watercolumn_Mata_2_FD_182724 | JGI IMG/M metagenome (GOLD analysis project Ga0233422, IMG submission 182724) | Freshwater microbial communities from Lake Matano, South Sulawesi, Indonesia - Watercolumn_Matano_2014_110_MG | ecosystem: Environmental > Aquatic > Freshwater > Lake | place...
ACGGTCGCGGGCAATTCGGTCGCCACGCCGCTTATCGGGCGGAGCGGGGCGTTGAGCAAGCCGTTCCAGGCATTTGCCTGGGCGAACTTCGGGTACAACCAGACCGCCGTCAGCTACAACTGGGTCGACAAGAAGTACGAGACGCCGGACCCCTTCGTGTCCACCAAGACCACGTCCTGCGACGTCACGGTCGGGTTGGGCCTGCCCTTCAAGCTTGAACTCGACGTGGTCGCACCGCTGGCGATGAAGGAGGACACGCTCAAGTCATCGGGCATCGGCGACGCGATGGTCTACGCACGCTGGGGCCTGTTCCAGGGGCCGCTCCTGCCGTTCAAGGCCGCGCTGGTGCTCGGGGCCAACATCCCGACTGCGGACAGGGAAGCGAATCCGCTCATCGGCGACCGGACGACCGACATCGGCGTCGGGGCTGCCGTCGTCACCAGCAGCTTCTTCGGGTTCGTGGGCCACGCCCGCGCCGGCTACTGGGTCAATGGCAATCCCAACGACACCACCAAAGTCGGGAACATGTTCGAGTACCTGGTCGTCCTCGACTACTCGATAACGAAGAAGCTCGCGCCCGAGTTGGCGCTATCCGGCTACGCACGGTCGCAGACCGAGTATAACGGCACGCCGAAGCCGACCAGCGAGGTCAGCCAGCACGCCCTCAACTTCCTGCTAATGTGGAAGCCTTTGCCGATGCTTGTCATCCGGCCCAAGGCGGCAATCCCCCTGACCGCGATGAGCAAGGGTGGCTCCCTGCCGGACTGGTACGCCGGCCTGGACGTCTGGGTATCCGTGCCATGAGAACCGCTTGGAGCCTGCGAGCGTCTGAGTAGTTGAGGAGGATCTCATGAAGAAAGGCGACAAGTTGGTCTGCGGTCTGTGTGGAATGGCCGTCATGGTATGTGACGAGTGCGGCTGCCAGACGCATGAACTCGTCTGCTGCGGTGAGCCGATGAAGTCGGCAAAGCCGAAGCCGAAGAAGAAGACCGCAAAAGGGGCGGCGCGCAGGTAGCGGGACGGCTTCGGTTCGGAAGAGCTTTTCGGCCCGGCCGTGTTGCCGGGCCGATGCTATTGTCTTGACTTGCAGTAGCCTGCAACCTAAGCTGGCAGCGTGACCGACACGCGCGTTGACCGCATCGTCGACGTCAATCTCAACCGGCTGACCGAGGGGCTGCGCGTGGTCGAGGACGTCGTGCGCCTCGGACTCGAGGACAAGCGGTTGCTCGCCGCCATCAGGAAGCTCAGGAGCCAGGCCGGACGGGACGTTCGGGCGCTCCGCAAGCAGGTCATAGCGAGCCGCAAGAGTGAAACCGACCTCGGCCGGGGCGACCGGTTCGACCGGACCCGGCGCCGCGACCTCGGTGACGTGCTGCTCGCCAATTTCAAGCGGGCCGAGGAGTCGGCGCGGGTCCTGGAAGAAGTACTGAAGGTCACGGAGCCGGGGCTGGCCGGCAAGTTCAAGGCCGTGCGGTTCAGGCTGTACGACCTGGAACGAGAGGCAATCGGTGGGAAATGACGAATTGAGACATTCGGGTTTCAGTCGTCATTCGTACTTCGGATTTCGGACTTTCCTTGGTAGGTGGCTTGACTTGGCCAAGGCGAAACCTATACTCTGCGAGCGTCAGTGATTCCCGAACGCAGGAGGCAAGATGGCAAAAGATGACGAGAAGACCAGAGCTCTTGGCAGCGCCCTGGGGCAGATTGAGAAGCAGTTCGGCAAAGGCGCGGTGATGCGCCTGGGCCAGGAAACCCCGGCGGTGAGCGTCGAGGCGATTCCGACCGGCTCGATCGGTCTGGATGCGGTGCTCGGCGTAGGCGGCGTGCCGCGCGGCCGGATTGTCGAAGTCTACGGGCCCGAGGGTTCGGGCAAGACGACTCTCGTCCTCAACATCATCGCCCAGTGCCAGAAACTCGGCGGAACCGCGGCGTTCATCGACGCCGAGAACGCGCTCGATCCGAACTACGCCAAGACGCTCGGCGTGGACCTCGACAACCTCCTCGTCTCCCAGCCCGATTCCGGCGAGCAGGCACTCGAAATCGCCGAAATGCTGACCCGCTCCGGCGGCCTCGACCTGTTTGTCGTCGACTCGGTAGCGGCGCTGGTGCCGAAGGCGGAGATCGAAGGCGAGATGGGCGACGCGTTCGTCGGGGTCCAGGCTCGACTGATGTCGCAGGCGATGCGCAAGCTCTCCGGCGTGGCCGCGCGCTCCAAGACCTGCGCCATCTTCACCAACCAGATCCGCCAGAAGATCGGGGTGATGTTCGGCAACCCGGAAACGACGACCGGCGGTCTCGCCCTCAAGTTCTATGCCACGATGCGGTTCGACATCCGGCGCATCGCCGCCATCAAGAAGGAAGAGACCGTGGTCGGAAGCCGGACCCGGGTCAAGGTTGTCAAGAACAAGGTGGCGCCGCCGTTCCGCGAGGCCGAGTTCGACCTGATCTACGGAAAGGGCATCTCGCGCGCCGGTGAGCTGGTGGACATCGGCACCGAGCAGGGCGTGTTCACCAAGTCCGGTACCTGGTACACGTTCGGCGAAATGAGAATCGGCCAGGGCCGGGATGCGGCGGTCGACTTCCTGAGCGAGAACGCGCCGGTCATGGCCAAGGCGGAGGCGCAGCTCTACGAGAAGCTCAAGATACCGAAGGCCAGCAAGATTGCGCAGCGCGAATCCGGGGCCGAGGCCGAAGCGGAAGCCACGAAGGCACGGAAGGCAAAGAGCTAGGTAGTCCCGGACAATAGTGAATTCAGAGACCAGAAACAAGAAACCAGAACTCCTTTCCGGACCTTCTTCATTCTGGTTTCTGAATTCTGGTTTCTGATTTGTCCGGTCTGGTTCCGTGAGAATCACCGCGCTTGAACCGCAGAAGAGGAACCGGCGGCGGGTCTCGGTCTTCCTCGACGGTAACTTCCTCTTCGGGCTCTCCAGCGCGACGGTGGCCGCGCTCGGCCTTCACGTCGGGCAGGTAGTAGAACGCGCCGACCTCGACCGGATCGCCCGCGAAGAGCAACTGCACGAGGCTCGGCAGTACGCGTTCCTGCTGCTTTCCTGCAAAGCCAGGACCGTCAGTGAATTGAGGCAGCGGCTCGGGCGCAAGGGCTTTTCGCCGGACACAGTTTCTCACACCCTGCAAAGACTGGCCGAGCTCAAGATGATTGACGATGCCGGGTTCGCGCGCCGGTTTGCCGAGGACCGCATCACTATCGGGCACAAGGGTAAGTGGCGGGTACGCGGCGAGCTCTTGAAGCGCGGCGTGGCGAAGGAACACATCGAAGACGCTCTGGCCACCGCGCCGGACGAGAAGGAGGCGGCCCGGGAGGTGGTGGAGAAGTACCTGAGCCGCAACCGGCGGCTGGAGCCGGAGGTCCTCAAGCGCCGGCTCTACGCCTTCCTTGCCCGCCGCGGCTTCTCGCCGGACACGATTCGCCAGGTCATTGACCTCGAAGCGGCTGAGTCCACTTGACCGGTTCTGCACTCTGTTGCGTCACGCAGGTATATCCGTAGAATAGAGCCGCCATGAACCATCGCGAGCTGCGTCGGACATTCCTTGAGTTCTACGCCCAGCGTGACCATCGGGTCGTGCCCAGTTCGTCCCTGATCCCGCGGGACGACCCGACCATGCTCTTCACCAGCGCGGGCATGGTCCAGTTCAAGCCGTACTGGGCGGGCACGGTCGAACTGCCCTACCGCCGCGCCACGTCCGTTCAGAAGTGCCTGCGGGCGTCGGACCTCGACCAGGTGGGCAGGACCCCGCGCCACGGCACGTTCTTCGAGATGCTCGGCAACTTCTCGTTCGGCGACTACTTCAAGCACGAGGCGATTCCCTGGGCGTGGGAATACCTGACCCAGGTCGTGAAGCTCGACGCGGAAAGGCTGTACGCATCGGTCTTCGAGGAAGACGATGAGGCCTACAACATCTGGCGCACCAGGGTCGGCCTGTCCTTCAAGAAGGTAGTGCGACTCGGCGCCAAGGCCAACCTCTGGGGCCCGGTCGGCGGCGGCGGCGCCTGCGGCCCGTGTTCGGAAATCTACGTGGACCTGGGACTCGAGTTCGGCTGCGGCAAGGCAGAATGCGCGCCGGGCTGTGACTGCGACCGGTTCAGCGAGGTCTACAACGTCGTCTTTCCGCAATACAACCAGTTGCCGGACGGCACGCGCGAGCCGCTGAAGAACCGCGGTATCGACACCGGCATGGGCATGGAGCGGCTGGCGATGGTCTCCCAGAAGAAGAAGACCATTTTCGACACGGACCTGTTCGCGCCGCTGGTCAAGGTGACGGCCAAGATGCTGAACGTGGAAGCGAACGATGAGTCGCGGACGATGCTCCATGTGGCCGCGGACCACGCGCGCGCCCTGACCTTCGCCATTGCCGACGGTGCGATTCCGTCGAACGAGGCGCGGGGCTACACTTTGAGGAGCATACTGCGCCGGGCCCTGCTCTTCGCCCACCGCCAGGGAGTGTCCGAGCCATTTCTGTACAAGGTCTCCGGCGAGGTGGTCGAGCTAATGCGGCAATGGTACCCGGAAGTCGTCGCCAAGCGCGAACAGGCCGCGCTCATCATCAAATCGGAGGAAGAGCGGTTCCTGCGCACGCTCGACGCCGGTCTCGGTCTCTGGGACGACGTCAAAGAGAAGTACGCGCGGGACGGCATCGTGCCCGGCACCGAACTGTTCAAGCTCCACGATACCTACGGCCTGCAGGTTGAGCTCGTCAAAGAGCTGGCCGCCGACGCGGGAGTGAAGCTCGACATCGCCGGGTTCGAACAGGCCATGAAGGGACAGCGCGACCGCAGCCGGAGAGAGACTTTCATATCCGATTCATCGAACGTATCGATTGGTGCAGAGTTCGCCCCAGCCGTCGAGTTCGTTGGCCACGACAGCGATGAGGTTGACACTGAGATTGTCACTTACGCAGAACTCTCCGGCTTGGGACACGATCCGGAATCCAGGGAGGATTTCAGTCATGTCCCGCGCCTGTACGAGGTCGTGCTCAAGCGGAGTCCTTTCTATGCCGAGATGGGCGGACAGGTAGGCGACACGGGTCGCATTATCGGCGAGGGATTCGAACTCGAGGTGCTCAACACCTGCTACAAACAGGGCGTGCCGGCCTGCAAGGCGAAGCTCCTGCGGGGCGAGATCGCCGCGGGCAAGGTCTTTGCCGCGGTGGACAAGGAACGGCGGCGCGAAATCGAGCGGGCCCACACCGCCACGCACCTGCTGCATGCCGCGCTCCGCAAGACACTCGGTGACTACGTCAAGCAGGAAGGTTCGCTGGTCGAGCCCGGCCGGCTCCGTTTCGACTTCGCGGCGTTCGAACCGATGGCGCTGTCACACGTCTTGGCGGTCGAGCGGCTCGTGTACGAGCAGATTGTCGCCGACCGCCACGTCCAGGCGCTGCGCAACACGCCGCTCGATGAGGCCCGGGCGATGGGGGCGCTGGCTTTCTTCGGCGACCAGTACGGCGAGAAAGTCACGGTCGTGAAGGTTGGGGACTTTTCGATGGAACTCTGCGGCGGTACGCACCTGAAGAGCACGGGTCAGATCGGACTCTTCCGCATCGTGTCCGAAACCGGCGTAGCGGCCGGCATTCGGCGCATCGAAGCGCTGGTCGGCAAGGCGGCGTTCGAGTGCGCGGCATTCGAGCGGGCGACCGTCACCGAGCTGTCCGAGAAGCTCGGCGTGAGTGACGATCTGCTGGTTAAGAAGATCGACAGCCTCTCCGAGGATATGAAGCGGCTCAGCGCGAAACTGGCGAGTCTCTCCGCCCAGCTAGCCAGGGCGGCCGGGGAGAAGCAGGCGGCGGCGGCCGGCGAGGCCGGCGGGATCAAGGTCGTCGTCGGCCACTTCTCGGAGTTCGAGACAGGCGAGTTGCGGCTCGTTTCCGACCGCGTGCGGGAGTTGTTGAAAGAGAAGTACGCGGGGCTGCTGACCGGCGGTGAAGGGCCGCGCATCCGCTATGTGGTCTTCGTCAGCCCCGACCTGCAGTCGTCGCTGCCCGCCGGCAAGCTGGCCAAGACGGTCGGCCCGGCAATGGGCGGCGGAGGTGGCGGCAAGCCGGACCTGGCCGAAGGCGGCGGCCAGCTCGACAAGCTCGGCGCCGGGCAGGATGCATTCCGCACCGCCCTGCAGGCGTTCGTCTCTCCGCAGGCCTAGCCTGCGGGTTCAGACAGAGCTACCCGGGCTCGCCCGGCGGTTTGAACTCGCTGGTATCAGCGCTGACCCTACCTTGTGACCACGACCTTTCGAACTGTCGGAGACTTGCCGTCTGAGGCAGGCGGTTCTTCGCGCACGAAGTAGACACCCGGCCTCGTCTTCAGCACGCGCCTGCCCATCGCGTCGAATGCGACCGCGTCCTGCGGCAGAACCCGGATTACCGTCGCTGCGCACTTGCCACTGCGGGCCTGCGGCTGGAAACTCTCCGTTACGTCCACGTAGCCGTTGGCGTCAGCCTTGATCAGGTAGACATCCGCATTCCCGGCGCCGAACGAAGTCGTGCTGCCGGCAATCACCCAGCCGCCGTCAGCGGTCGGCTGGACCGAGTTGCCTTCATCGCTGCCCGTCCCGCCATAGGTTCGCGTCCAGACCGTATCGCCCGCGGTATCCGTCATGACGAGATAGATGTCCTGTCCACCGGCGCCGAACGAGCGAGTCGCGCCGGTGACTATGTAGCCTCCTCCGACCACCGCCTCTGCCGAGTTACCCCAGTCCCGCAGGTTCCCGCCGAATGTCCTGGTCCAGAGCGTATCGCCCGCGGCATCGGTCCGGATGAGATAGACGTCCTGGTTCCCGGCGCCGAACGAGCTCGTATAGCCGGCGATGATGTAGCCGCTGTCTGCGGTCTGGCGCACCGCGTAGCCCTCGTCGTTGCTCGTCCCACCATAGGTTCTGGTCCAGATGACGCCGCCCGTCGCGTCCGTCTTGATCATGTATACGTCTGCGATGCCGGCGCCGAACGAGCGAGTCACGCCGGCGACCACATAGCCGCCGTCCGCAGTCTGCTGGACCGAGTACCCCTCATCCCCGCTTGCGCCTCCATAGGTTCTCGTCCAGTCCGTATCGCCCGCGGCACTGGTTTTGATCAGGTAGACGTCGGCGTTGCCGGCGCCGAATGACCAGGTGTAGCCGGCGACAATGAACCCGCCGTCGGAGGTCGGGGCGACCGAGTTGCCCTGATCGCCGCCGCCTCCCCCGAAGGTGCGCGTCCAGACCGTTCCGCCCTGGGCATTCGTCCTGATCAGCCAGACGTCGTGCCCGCCGGCGCCGAATGAGCCGGTATAGCCCGCCACGACGTAGCCGCTGTCAGCGGTCTGCAGCACCGAACTGCCTCCTTCGTCCATCGAATCGCCCCAGACACCGGTCCAGACCTCGTCGCCGGTGGCACTGGTCTTGATCAGGTAGACGTTGGTGGCGCCCGCGCCGAAGGACGCGGTCGACCCACCGACGATGTACCCGCCGTCGGCAGTCTGCCGCACCGCGTTGCCGTTGTCCGCCAGGGAATCACCGAAGGTTCGCCACCAGCTCGTCTGGCCGGACGCGACCTGAGCCAAGCTGCAGGTGAACAGCCCGACCAGCAAGCCGCGGACGACGAGTCTCCTGGTCATCATTGCTCCTCTGGCAGGTGCGATCAGCGTCTTCTCAGGGGTACGGGCACCGCGCCATCGCGGGATTGTAGGATTGGGGGACAGCTCTGTCAAGCCGTCGACTCCGAGGCCGGTGAAAGCCTCGGCCCGGCGCGCCCGTCCCTCGCGCACTCGCCCGGTCTCGCACGTCCAACTTCTGCAGACCGGCGGATCGAAGCGAGGGGGTGAGAGTAGTCGGCGGCGATTCTACCGATTGCCCGTAGAATCGACGACCGTGGTCTCGGGCGATTGTCTTTGTGTCCTCACCCGGCCGAGTTCCTTCATCCGGGTTGACTTGAGCTGCGTGTCCATCCCCGCAGTGTCGAAAGGCAGCGGCGGGAGCGAGTCGGCCGAAGCCGCAGGTGTGACGTAGTCTGCGAAGAGGTAGCCGGGGGCGCGAAACTTCTCCTGGGTCATGAAGTCGAGCGCGGCCACCTCCTGCTGGTCCAGCAGGAAGCGGGCGGCCTGCTTCTCGATTTCTCCGTACGCCGGCAGGTAGCAGGAAAGCGTCAGGTTGTAGTGCGTCAGCGTGACCTCGGCACCCTCGCCAATCAGCACTGCGGTCTTGATGCGCGCGGGGCTGAACCCGGTCCGGCGCAGGCCGTCGAACACCTGGTGGACCTCGTCGGGGGTCAGATCGGTATCCTCGCCAACCATGGCGAGCAGTCTTCTAACGACCATGTCGCCGAGCCGCGTCGCGCCCAGCCGCCACGTCCGGGCGATTACGCTGCGGATGAGGGAAACCGCGTTGCGGCAGCGGTCCGCGTCGTCGAACTTCAAGCCATAGCGCTTGCGGGCGAATTTGAGCGCCTGGTCGCGCTCGGTCAGGTTCACTTCGCCGATGCGCAGCACGCCGATGAGGGGCTTGAGCATGTCGAAGGCCATTCGGAAGGTGTCGAAGTCGAACGCGATGGAGCGGTGGATCGGGATCCCGAGTAGGTGCGAGACCGTCTTGCGCAGCAGCCGATCGCCGCCGATGGCGTAGGTGTGGGCGATCTTCTCCATGTGGGTGAAGTCGGTAGGCGAGGCGGCGGCGGTATAGCCAGGCACTTCCACCAGCAGGTCGCGCGGAATCGCCACCAGGTTCAGCGAGGGCACGGCGAAGTTGACGTGGCAGACGACGATTATGTCGGAGTGGGACTGCTCCTCGCGCCGGCTGCGCTGCCGGCCTTCGTTGACGACCGGGCCGACCGCGCGGGCGTCCTTGCCGATGATGAGGACGTTCACCGTGCCGGTCGGCGTGGGTTCGAGTTCGGTCGGCACGACGCGCCGCGAGCGCGGTCCCAGAAGGTAGAACCCGGCGAGCAGGACGACCAGCAGGACGCCGGCGAGGACGTACCAGCCAGGCCTCAGGCGGCGAGACACGGTATGGTGGTCAAGTGCTCAAGTGGTCGGGCGACCGAGCGGCGCGATACGAACCTTCGTCCGACGCATGACCACTGGACCGCTGGGACGCTCACCTTGTGATTTTGAGCCTGATCGGGTAGCCGACGAACTTGTACCGCTTCCGGATTTCCGCAATCACGAAACGCTCATAGGCCGGCGTGAGGACTTTGGGTTTGGTCACCCGCAGCCGGAAAGTCGGCGGCCGCGTGCCCACCTGGGTCAGCGCGAGCACGCGGCAGTCGAACCGGGGCTGGCTCTTCTCGAGCAGCGGCAGAATCTGCTCGCGGAGCTTGGTCCCGGGCAGCTGCCGCCCGCCGCTCTCCCACACCCGGCGCGCTTCGCGGATGGCCTCGGTCACGCCGCGGCCATTCAGCACCGAGGCGTACAGCACCGGGGCGTAGGCGACGAAGCTCAGCTCCTTCCTGACCCAGGCGCGCACCTTGTCATTGAGCTTGTCCGGCACGGTGTCCATCTTGTTGGCCACGACCACCAGCCCCCGGCTCCGTTCCTCGACCAGGTTGGCGATGCGCTTGTCCTGGTTGTTTGGGCCGTCGAACGCGTCAAACATCACCAGGGCGACATCGCAATGCCTGATCTGCTCGATCGCGCGGGTGACCGAATAGTACTCGACCGGCTCGCTCACGCGCGGCTTGCGGCGGATGCCGGCCGTGTCGAGCAGCCGGTAGGTCTGGCCTTCAAGTTCGAACGACTCCTCGATGACGTCACGCGTCGTGCCGGGTATGGCCGTGACAATCGAGCGTGAGTGGCCGAGCAGGTAGTTCATCAGCGACGACTTGCCGACGTTGGGCCGGCCGACGATGGCGAGCGACAACAGGTCGGCCCGCTTCGTTCGCTCGGCCCTGGGCAGCCGCTGGAGAATCGCCTCCAGCAGCTCGTCCACGCCGGTGCCGGCTTCCGCCGAGATCGGCACCAGCGCGCTGCCGCCGAGCTTGTAGAAACCGGACGTCTCGAACCTACTCCTGATGTCGGACTTGTTCACCGCGACGAGAAACTCGAGGCCGGCGCGGCGCAGGCGGGCTGCAATCTCCTCGTCCAGCGGCTGCAGCCCGGACGAACCGTCGACCACCAGCACGATGACCTTGGCCTGGTCCAGCGCGATCTGTACCTGGCGCGCGACCTCGCGGAGCATCTCCTCTTTCGAGTTGGGCACGAGCCCGCCGGTGTCAACGACCTTGAACCGGTTGCCCAGCCACTCCACCTCGCGGATGATGCGGTCGCGGGTGATGCCCGGCTGCTGCAGCGTGATGGAGACGCGGCCGCCAACGAGGCGGTTGAAGAGAGTGGACTTGCCGGTATTCGGCCGGCCGCAGATGACGACCATGCGCCCGGATTATAGCAGAAGTCGTGATAACACTAAAGTATGGCGAGAGCCGGCGGGCCGGCGTCCAGCCACGAAGACATCATGACGCTCGCCGTACCTCGCATCGTAGCTGGCATCGTAGCGTCCATCGTTTCCCTCACCGGATAATGGACCGGACCTCAAACTGCACATCCGACCGGACCTCGACCTTGACCTCAACCTGAGTCCTCATTCGGACCGGTCATCTACCCTCGAACCGGTCCTCCAACTCGACCTCAACCTTAGCCTCAACCTTGACCCGGCGTCAATCCCTTCGTCCAAGCTTTCGTCATTCTACACCTTGGATTCCGCATCATGGCTTCGACTTGGCCCTCGATGGCTATCCCCCGGGTAATCCCCGGGCAGACCACCCCACGGCAGAATAGTGGTTCGGTTCAGTGTCCACCACAACATATAGATGGCGCCCCGAACCATGCGCCCGGTTCCGGCCGTAATAGCCTCCGTCAGACCGCTATTGGCAGCCTGCTGTGACGAGAGTGAAAGGGGCTAAGTCACAGAGTTTCCGCACTCTTGCCTGCAACCGCGCTGAGGACCGGATTTCGTCCGCCCTGATCCTGGGATCGACCGCCACGCACTGTTCGACAGGGGCCGCTGAGGCCAAGCCGGATGAAACGGAGTCCTGTTCCTCCGCACCCATCAGTTTCGTGTCTTTCGTGCCTTCTTCTATGAAAGGCCTCCTGTCAATAGCTGTTAGCCGGTTCCTTTGCTCGTCATGAGGGTCAGTCTTCTGTTCGTCCTCGGCAGGACACATATTCGTGTTCGGCTCCGGGCTTCCCAATCTTCGTTTCGGCCTACATGACGTGGCCAGACACGAACGCGGGCTTGCCCAGATGTTGTTTCGTCAGGCAGTTGTATCGATAGCACTCGCCATACTTGAGAACATGCTAGACCGCGACCAGAAGCTTGCGCGCCACCGCCACCCGCGCCTTGGCCGACCCCTTCGTCCGCTTGAGCCGGTCGTAGAAATGCCCCAGCGCCGGGTCCCGCTTGTACGCCAGTTGCGCCGCCTCGACCATCGCATAGCGGATATACCGGTTTCCCTGTCGGGTTATCGCTCCAGTGTAGCGGTGCTCGCCACTCTGATAGGTCCGCGGTACGAGCCCGCTATAGGCACACAGCTTCTTGGCCGAGAGGAAGCGTTCGATGTCGCCGAACTCGCTGGGCAGCAGGTACGCAGTCAGTTGCCCGACGCCGGGAATCGTCATCAGGGCTTCCGCCCGTGGATCGGCCTTGAGCATCACCCTGATATCACGGGTTGCCTGTTTGAGCCGGGTCTCGATGAAGTCGAGAGTGGCAAGATACCCGTCCAACGTCTGGCGGTAGACATCGCGCAGCTCCAATGCCTTGAGGAACTCGCGTCCGCCTTTGCCAAAGAGGTCGGTAAAGCCATGTCTGATACCCGACTTATCAAGTAGAGCATGGACGCGGTTCTTCAGGCTCGTCCCGATACCGACCAGCGCCAGCCGGTAACGCAGCAACTCGCGCTGGTCCCGGACTTCCCGCGGTGGAATGCAAGCCTCCGGCAGAAATCCGATCCGCTCGAGATGGGCGAGCGTCCACGCATCGATCCTGTCCGTCTTGACCTTGGCCTCGGCGATCAGCCGGACCTTCAGTGGGCTCGCCAGTTTCACGGCCAAACCACATTCCTCAAGCAGCTCGACTATCCAGCACCAGTTACGGGTCGCTTCGAAGGAGGCTTTTCATAAGTATCTTTGTGGTGCGAGTCCGCACCGGCTGTGCTTGCCGTTCCCTTTGGTTGCCGCTATCATGAGGCGTGAAAGGCCGGATTGAACTGGAGCTGCACGAGCCGAACCAGCTCTTCAACTCCATGGACCCGTCGCCGTTCGTCGACAAAGACCTGGACGGCGACGCCGAGGAGTTCATCCTCAACTGGGCGCAGGAGTATTCGCACGGCGAGCCGCTCTCGCTCACGATTCACCTCGAGCACATGCCCGCCGAGGACCCGACCGTCTGGATGACCGAGGCCGTGCACAACTTCTTCGCCTACCGGGCCAAGCTGAACCGGCTGGCGTTCCGGCGCCTGATGGAGGACGGCCGGACCAGCCTGCTGGTTGGCCTCGCGTTTCTTACCTCATGCCTTGTGGTGCGAAACCTGGTCCTCGGGAATGCGGCCGGCGCGGGCACCGGTATCTTGCGCGAGAGCCTGACCATCGCCGGCTGGGTCGCGATGTGGCGGCCGGTGCAGATTTACCTCCACGAATGGTGGCCGCTCTGGCGTCGGGGCCGGGTTCTTGCCCGGCTCAGCACCATGCCGGTCCACGTGGTCCAGAAGAAACCGGGAACGATATTCAGCACGCCAGGGGAGGTTAACGAATGAAGCGCTTCATGTGGGGTCCGCGGTTCTGGTTCATCGCAACGGCCGTGCTCGCCCTGGCGCTCGACCAGCTATCCAAGTGGCTGGTCCTCAAGTACGAGACACCGCACGTGCCGCACCAGGTGCTCGGCGAGGCGCTCAGGGTCTCGCTGACGATGAATCCGCGGGGCCTGTTTGGCATGTCCTACGGCCCGATCTGGATGCACTATGCCCTGCCCCTGCTGGTCGTCGGCATCGTCATCTACCTCGGCTCCCGCAGCCCGAACCGGTGGTTCGGCATCGCCCTCGGGATGATTCTCGGCGGGGGCGTAGGCAACAACCTCATCGACCGCATCCGGTTCGGCGCGGTCGTCGATTTCATCGACATGGGGATCGGCAACACCCGCTGGTACACCTACAATCTTGCTGATGCGTTCGCGGTGGCCGGGGTGATAATGCTCCTCACTCACGAGTTCCTCGGCTGGGGCAAGGTCAAGCCCGCGCCAGGCGCCGCGCCGACTCCGTCTGATACCGGGCGACGCTAGCCGCGCAACCGGGCTGTCGAACCCGGAGCGCGGCAGCCGGGCGAACTCCGTCTTGCAGAAGCCGACAAAGCCGATCAGCGCGCCCCAGACAATGATCGCGGCCCCGATATAGGCCACGATGTGCACGACTACGGTCAGCGCCGTCATGTGCCGGCCTCGCTACGGCCGTAGCCGCGGTCCGGTACGCCGCCGTCAGTGGGGGACTGAACCAGGGCGAAGGGGGTGGGGGAGAGCAAGGTAGACATCCCGGTGACCGGGGCGCGATGTTCAGCTATCCGCGCGAGCGGAGAGAGAAACGGCGGCTGCATGGGCAATGCCGGCTGGTCGCTGCACGCCGAACCTACTCCGGGCTAGCTCGCGCGGGCCTTGCGGATGATGAGCAGGCCGAGCACGCTCACCAGCAGACCTCCGACTACGAGGTATACGTCAACAATGTCCCGGTTGTTGGGGAGGACGTTGACAAGCCCGACCACGGCGGCGAGCAACCCGGCTACAACGGCCAGAGCGCCTACGGTCTTTGAGCGCTTCGTCGAAGCTGCCGGAGCATCCAGCTTAACACCTGCATTCTCTGCCACCGAGCTTCCTTTTCTCGCGTCCCGACGGGCCGCGGGACCCGCGCGACGCTCTCGCAGGGATACTCTCGGCAGTAGAATACCCTCCCGCCTGATGCTGTTAAGGATTGACGCCAGTTCCAGTAGATACGCGAACTCCTGTCGCTCCGGCAGCCCGCGTCGGCCCGGTCGAGGAAGCAACGATACCCGACCCGGACAGGTCCCCGCGGCGCTACCCTGCGTCCACGCTGCCCGCCGCCGGTTGAACCAGGCCCTGCCCGGCCTATACTCTCCTATGCCCAGTTGGAACGGACCGCTGGAGCGGATTGACGATACCCGGCTGCTGATTCCCAAGAGTTATAATCCGAAGATGCGAGCGGACGGCGTTATCTATGCCGATGCGTCGCTGCTCGACGACATCAAACACGACCAGGCGCCGGAGCAGGTGGCGAATGTCGCGACCCTGCCCGGAATCGTCGGACAGTCGCTGGCGATGCCGGACATCCATTGGGGCTACGGGTTTCCCATCGGCGGCGTTGCCGCGTTTGCGATGGGTCAGGGCGTCGTATCACCGGGTGGAGTCGGCTACGACATTAACTGCGGCGTCCGGCTGCTGCGAACAAAGCTGACCCGGGAGGACCTGAAGCCGCCGGTATTGGACAAGCTCGTCCGGGCGATGTACGACAATGTTCCATCCGGCGTCGGCTCCAAGGGCAAGATCCGGATTTCCCAGGCCGAGGTCGCGCTGGTCCTGACCCGCGGCGCGCGCTGGGCGGTGGAAAAGGGCTTTGGCACCGAAGAGGACCTGGAGTATACCGAGGAGCACGGGGCAATGGCCGGAGCAGACCTGACCGGGGTTTCCCCGCGGGCGCTGGAGCGCGGCATGCCGCAGCTCGGCACGCTGGGAGCAGGGAATCACTTCCTCGAGATCCAGGAAGTGGCGGAGGTTTTCGACGCGAACGCGGCGCGGGACATGGGCATCGCGCTCGGGCAGATAACCGTGATGATTCACACCGGCTCGCGCGGCCTCGGCTACCAGATATGCGACGATAATGTCAAGACACTCGGTGCGGTGGCGAAGAAGTACGGCATCGAGCTGGTTGACCGCCAGCTCGCCTGCGCGCCGATTGAGTCGCCCGAGGGGAAACGCTACTTCGGCGCGATGGTCTGCGCCGCCAACTACGCCTGGGCGAACCGGCAGGCGATCGCCCACTGGGTGCGCGAAGCGTTCGCGCAGGTGCTGGGCAAGTCGGTCGTATCCCTGGGGATGAGCCAAGTATATGACGTGGCCCATAACATCGCCAAGATGGAGACCCACCCGGTCGGCAAGGCATGTGTCAAGGTCTGCGTCCACCGCAAAGGCGCGACACGCGCCTTCGGTCCGGCCAAGCCCGGCTCCGGTACCCAGTGCCACAACCAGACCGGAAGCCACGCCCTGCCGTCCCGCTACCGCCACCTCGGTCAGCCGGTGCTGATTCCCGGGGACATGGGTACGTGTTCGTACCTGCTGCTGGGTACGGAGAAGGCAGAGGCCGAGACGTTCGGCTCGGCCTGCCACGGCGCGGGACGGGTCTGGTCGCGCACGCGCGCGCTCAAGGAGACCGAGCACCGGAACGTGGCGGAGGAACTCAGGGCGCAAGGTATCACGGTGATGGCCGCCAGCCGTGAAGTGCTGCGCGAAGAGGTGCCGGATTCGTACAAAGACGTGGGCAGGGTCGTGGACACCTGCGTGCGAGCCGGCATCTGCCGCAGAGTGGCGCGAATGAGACCGCTGGGCGTGGTCAAAGGATGAGCCGCGCCACGGCGCGGAATGACGAATTCCGAAATCCGAATGACGATTGAAGTCCAAATGCCGAAGTCCAACTTGGACATTCCGCTTCATTCGGGTTTCAATCGAGCTTCTAGTTTCGTCATTCGAGCTTGCGTCTAGCGCTGTGACTTTCGCAGAAAAGGTAGCTCAGGCGCCTGAGGCGCCCGGCGTCTATCTGCTCAAGGACGCCAAGGGCCGCGTTCTCTACGTCGGCAAGGCGCGGAGCCTGCGCGAGCGGCTGAGGGCCTACACCCAGCCGAAGGACGATCCGCGCCTCCAGTCGCTTGTGAGCAAGGTCGTTGACCTGGAAACGGTCATCACCCGGTCCGAAGTCGAAGCCCTGGTGCTCGAGGAGAACTTCATCAAGTTCAAGAAGCCGCGTTACAACGTCCGGCTGCGGGACGACAAGAAGTTCCCCTATCTGAAGATCACGGCCGAGCCCTACCCGCGCATATTCGTCACGCGGAACATCCGCGACGACGGGTCGGTGTTCTTCGGGCCGTACACGTCGGCCCGGGAACTCAGGAAGGCGTTGAAGGCCGTGAAGCGGATATTCCGGATGCGGACGTGCAAGCGGGAGCTTCCGGCGCCGGGACACGATCCCAATTCCCCGGGCGGAATTGGGTCATGTCCCTTGCGACCCTGTCTGAACTTCGAGCTGAGCCGCTGCTCGGGTCCGTGCGCCGACAGAGTGACGCGGGAGCAGTATGACGGACAGGTGAAGGATGTGATTCGTTTCCTTTCCGGCCGGTCGGACGAGCTCACCGAGCAGGTCGAGCAACGCATGTGGGCAGCGTCCCAGGCCCAGGACTTCGAAGTGGCGGCGACCCTGCGCGACCAGCTGCTGGCCCTGCGTGAGATCAGGAAGGACCAGCAGGCAGTGGTGCAGGACAAGACCAGCCGCGACATCATCGGGCTGGCGCGCGGGGCGCGGGCCGCGGTCGCCGCGCTGTTTCGCGTGCGGGAAGGCAAGATCGTATCGCGTGAGGAATACCCGCTGACCGCGGGAGAGAATGCGCCGGACTCGGAACTGCTCTCGACCGTCGTCCGTTCAGTCCACACCCACACGCACGACGTACCGGAGGAGATCATCCTGCCCGGCGCGATCGAAGACGCGGAGGCGCTCGAGGGGCTGTTTGCCGAGAAGCGGGGACGGAAGGCGAGGATTGTCGTGCCGGAGCGGGGAGAGAAGGTGCGGCTGATGGAACTGGCGCGCGCCAATGCCGAAAAGGCCCTGGTCGAACTCAGCCCGGAGGAGCGGGTCCCGGCCGGTAACCGGGAGCTGGCCGAGGTCCTCGGGTTGCCGGCGGTGCCGCGCCTGATTGAGGGCGTGGACATATCGAACACCCAGGGCACGAACGCGGTCGGCTCGATTGTCGTCTTCCGCGACGACCGGCCGACCAAACAGCAGTACCGACTCTTCAAGATCCGCGGCGCGGGACATGACCGAAATCCTCCGGGGATTTCGGATCGTGTCCCAAGCCCAGATGACTGTGCCATGATGGAGGAGGTCCTTGTGCGGCGCGTGCGCGGGCTGCTGGAGAAGAACCGGCCCCTGCCCGACCTGGTGCTGGTAGACGGCGGCAAGGGGCAGCTCTCCTCGGCGGTGAAGGCCTACGGCCAGTTCGACGCCGAGATACCGATACTCGGGCTGGCCAAGCGAACCGACACTCTCTACTACGACGACGGCAGGGAGATCACGATACCGGTCACGTCGCCGGCGCTGAAGCTGCTGAAGCGTATCCGCGACGAGTCGCACCGCTTCGCCATCACCTTCCACCGCAAGCTGCGCGGCAAGAAGATGGTCGAGTCAGAGCTCGACGAGATTCCCGGTCTCGGTCCAGTGCGAAAGAGGACTCTCATCCAGCACTTCGGGTCGCTGGACAAGCTCAGGCTTGCGAGCGCTGAAGAGATTGGCAAGGTCAAAGGCTTCGGCCCCGCGCTTGCGGAGATGGTCTTTCGAGCGCTGCGCCGTTAGGGTTGCGCCTACTTCAGGATTCTGACTCGACCCGAGTCACCGTCGACTTGGATGATCTGCCCGGTCTTGACAAGCTTGGTGGCCGGGCCGACGTTCACCACCGCGGGGATACCGTATTCGCGCGCGACAATGCTGCCGTGGCTGAGCAGCCCGCCCTGATCCATAACGATTCCGGCGGCCGGTATGAAGTACGGCGTCCAGCCCGGGTCGGTGAAGGGGGCGATGAGGATTTCACCCGGCAGGACCTGCTCAGTGCCGGCGTGTAGAATCACCCGCGCCGGGCCGGTGACGATGCCCGGACTGACAGCAAGACCCTTGAGCTCCGCCGAGGCAGCTATCATGTCCGGCCTGTGTTTCTCCGGGTCGTACTTCCCGACGATGATGGCCGGCGGCGTCAGCGCCAGGTTCTTTTCGTACTCCGCCCGGCGTTCCTCGACCCGGCCGCGGACATCAAACCCGGCGGCGCTGCTGACGACCGGCTCGATTTCAGAGAAACGCAGGAAGAAGATGTCGTCCGCCTGCGCCAGGACTCCGCGCTCCGCCAGCCGCTGGCCGAGTTCGACTACGAGCGCCCGCGTGTCGGCGAAAACCCGGATGGCCGCGTCCTTCACGTTCTCGCGGATGGCAGCCGAGAGCTGCGCCTTGCGCACCACGTAGTCGAATACCCAGCGCTTGGCCGGGTTGCGCAGGCGTGCCAGCAGTTCCGCCCGCACGCGTTCGCGCACTTCGGCGTGGCGCCGCTGGTCTGCCTCGGGGTCGGTCTTCGCCTCAGCCCGGGCGAAGTTCCGCACCACGCCCAGCACGTAGTCCGGCTGCTCCCGCCAGCGCGGGTTGTGCAGGTCCATCTCGCCGCGCGCGTGGTGGCCGTGCAGGTGCAGGAAGCGGTCCCAAAGCTCCAGGAAGTCGCGACCCCGCGTGGAGCTCTCAAGCCGCGGCCGGAGTTCCGACCAGCTCCCGGCGGGGAGCACGACCTCACGCAGTTCGGGAGAGTCTGCCACGAACCGGCCGAGCCGCCAGAGCTCGAGGCCGGCCGCGGCGCTCCTGAGTTCGCCGGTTCCGGCGAGCAGCCGGCTGGCATTGACACCGTTCGGGTCAGCGAACCATCGCTTGCACAGGTCGTACAGGACCGAGGTGAACATCATCCCGGCCAGTGCGTAGCCCAGGCCCTCGCCGCCGACCCGCATCTGCGCCAGCGTGGCCACGGTTTTGGCCGACAGCTCCGCCTCGGAGAACTGCGCCAGGTCCGGCCGCGGTTTCTTTTCGTAGGCGTCGATGGCCGCGGCGATCCACCTGCGGCCGCGTCCCGGGCCGTGACGCGACATCCAGAACAGGAAACCGGGGAGTTTGAGCAGGGTCTTGAGCGGGCTGACCTTGATGTCGGGCAGGACATCGGCCCCCAGTTCGAGCTTGGCCCGGTCTTCGGGATTCAGGTTCTGGCCGCCGAACATCTGCGCCTGGTTCATCCGGCTCGCGAAGGGCATCCGGCGCACCATCCCGGTGAAGGTATTCAGGTTGGTGTAGACCCGGCCCGCTACCTCACCGATGAACGGGTTCTCGCCGAACGAGATGCCGAGGCGTCCGATGACGCTGCCCAGCAGGTCGCTGAGGAACTCGCCGACCGTGGACCAGACGAGCGGGGTCAGCACGCCGGGCAGCACCTCGGCCGAGTTGGTGTTGGACCAGACCTGGCGATCCTCCCAGGATCTGGTTGCAGCGATCCCCACTTGCGGTTTCATCTTGCCGAGCGTCGTTATGGGCCGGGACTGGAGAAGAAAGATGTTGGGACCGGCCAGGGCCCACTCGATGTCCTGCGGCGTGCCGAACACCCGCTCGGCCTTGAGCGCGAAACGAACCAGCTTCTGCGCGGTTGCTTCGGAGATTGACGGCTTGTCCGCCCGGGGCGGCGGCACCGGCTGCTCGAGCGGAGAACCGGTTGGGAAGAATGCCGTCTCGACCTGCTTGGTTGATATGGAACGCTCGGAGATGCGCAGGCTGCCGCGATCGACTACGAAGCGGTCCGGCGTCACTTTTCCCGAGACGAGCGACTCGCCCAGCCCCCAGCAGGCTTCAATGACGATGCGGTCGGCGCTGCCCGAAACCGGGTCAGCCGTGAAGGCGACGCCGGCGGCGTCGGCGGCGACGAGTTGCTGGACGATGACGGCCATAGCCGCCTGGTCATGTGCGAATCCGTTCTGCGTACGGTAGTCGAACGCGCGTTCCGTCCACAGCGATGCCCAGCAACGTTTGACGAGTTCGACACAGCCGTCGGCATCGGTCGCCCGCAGAAACGTGTCATAGAGGCCGGCAAACGAGTGGCCGGAAAGGTCTTCGGCCGTCCCCGATGAGCGGACCGCGACCAGGGGCGTTCGGAGTCGTCGGAAGGCGGCGCGGATTTCGGCTGCCGTCCCGGTGGCGAGTTCGCTCCCAGTGATGAGCTCCCGGACGGCGGTGAGGCAATCCCGCTGCGGCCTGCCGAGACGCAGCGTCGAGACGTGCGCGCGGTAGGCTTCGGCCGTGACGCAGAAGCCGTCGGGCACCGGCAGGCGGGCCCGCAGCATCGCGGCCAGGTTCAGCGCCTTCGCGCCGACGAGCGCGCCGGCGTCGGCCGGCGTTCGTCGCAGCGGGATGACGCTCAGCACGGGATCCACGCTGTCAGTATGGCAAGGTAGTACCTGCTGTCAACAAGCCCGGACGCAGTTGCCCGGGGCCGTGAACCGTGTAGACTGTATCGTTCGGTGGTCTACCTGACAGGCAGATTGAGATCTATCGCCGGCGCGGGGCCGCACCTGCGCCCGCCCAGAGAGGAACAATAATGAGGAAAGCCCCAGTCGTACTTCTCCTGCTGGCGGCCGCTTCCTTCGCGGCCAACCCCTTCCGCCCCGCGCGCAGCGGCAGTTTCACCCCGCAGTCGAACCCGGGAGATTTCCAGGTCGGGTTCTGGGACAGCCCGCGCTTCGACCCCTTGAGCGAGGGACTCCCGCTGCCGGGAGAGCTGAAAATTGACGAGTACCCGGGGGACGGCAGCGGATACTACCTGGTGCAGTTCGCCGGCCCGGCATACGGCATGCATATCGACCGGCTGCAGCGAGCGGGCGGAGAATTCGTCGGCTTTCACTCGCGCAGCCTGGCATTCGTGAAGATGGACCGTGCGGTGGCGGGAGAAGTGGCGGCGCTTTCCTTCGTCCGCTGGGTCGGCGTCTACCAGCCCGGCTACAAGCTCTGGTCTCGGACTCTGGCCGGGGACGGTTTCGGCCGGGTCTCGGTCGCGCTCTTCTATCCCGAAGACATCGAGGCGGCGCGAGCCGAGCTGGCGGCGATGGGCCTGGCCGTCGTCCGTTCCGGTGTCTCCGAAAACATGAAGGTCATCGAGGTCGACTGCTCGCGGCGGCAGCTCGCGGCCATCGCGCGGCGCAACTGGGTCTTCTCGATAGAGGAGTGGCATCCATCCGAGCCGGAGAACGATAAGTGTCAGTGGGTCGTGCAGGACTGGACAGCGAACCAGAGGAACGTCTGGAGCAAGGGCATCTTCGGGATGGACGAGATCCTCGGCTACAGCGATACCGGGCTCGACGTCGACCACTGGGCGTTCTACGATCCGAATGTCGTGATTACCGATACCGGTGAGTTCCCGACCCACCGCAAGGTTGTCGTGTACAAGCATTACCCGCCGGCGAGCGGCGTCGGCGACCAGAACGGCCACGGCACGCATGTCGGCGGCACCATGGCCGGCAACGATTCGGCAAACGGCGGCGCCAGCGTGTATGACGGCCACTCCAAGCAGGCAAGGATCGTCCACCTGTCGCCGATTCCTCAGCCGCCGGGAAGCGACTTCACGGTGCCGCTGAACATGATCACCAATGACCTGCGCAACCCCGAGCTCCGCCCCCACACCATCGGCAATTCGTGGTGGACCGGTACGATGGGTCAATACACCAACGCCGCGGCCACGTTCGACATGTTCTCCTGGAAGAACAAGGACATCCAGACCATCAAGTCGTGCGGCAACCAGGGCCACTCCGGCTCGTACATGATCACCGAGCCGGGCAACGCCAAGTCCATCCTGGCCGCCGCGTCACTGCTCAACGGCACGAGCGCCACGTCGCTCTCCAGCTACTCGTCATCGGGCCCGGGCCCGGACGGCCGCATCAAACCCGACATAGCGGTGCCGGGGGAGGACATCTATTCCGTGGAGACGGGCACCCAGAACGGCTACGTCGCCATGAGCGGTACGAGCATGGCCAGCCCGGCCACGAACGGGTGCGTGGGCCTCTGCCGTTCGTACCTGCGGAAGGGCTACTACCCCTCGGGTACCGCCACAGCGGCCGATACCTGGGGCTACGTCTCCAGCGCCATCCTTAGAGCCATGATACTGGTCTCGGCTGACCCGAACGTGGAGAGCTACGTCGTGCCGAGCGACCACATCGGCTGGGGCCGGATCGACCTCGACTCGGTCCTGTTCTTTGCCGGTGACACGCGCAAACTCCTGGCCTACGACGATACGACCGGTCTCTCGACCGGCGACTATGTGGAGTTCGCGTTCGACGTGTTCGACTCGACGATGCCGCTGCGGGCCGCGGTCGTCTGGACCGACACGGCGGCAGCTTCGGGCGCCGACCCGGCGCTCATCAACAACCTCGACTGCGAGCTGACCGCGCCGGGCGCCGATTTCTACAAGGGCGACCTCTATACGAGCGGCCAGTCCACGCTCAACCCGAGCGGCGCCTTCGACAGCAAGAACCCGCTCGAGATGTTCCGGGTCAACCAGCCGGACTCGGGCCGCTGGCTGCTGCGGGTCGCGGCGCAGAACGTCGTCACCGCGCGCCAACCCTACGCCGTGGTCATCACCGGGCCGGTGCAGGCCGCCGGGCTGCACGACGTGGGGGTGCGGAGCATCATCGCGCCGCCGGACAGCGTTGACTCCGGCACGGTCGTAACGCCCCGGGCCCTGGTCAAGAACTATGGCACCTACGACGAGACCCTGTCGGTCCGGATGTACATCGGCCCGGGATACGCCGACTCGGTCGAGGTCGCGCTTGCGGCCGGGGCGACCGACACGGTCGTATTCGCCACTTCGACGGCGGACTCTGTCGGCGCTTTCAGCATCAGCTGCGTCACCGCGCTGGCCACCGACGAACTCGCCGGCAACGACACGCTGTCCGACACGGTCGTCGTCTGGCCCGGCAGCGGCATCCAGGAGCAGGGAAAGCTTCCCACCGCGTTCGCACTCGACCGGGCCCGGCCGACGCCGTTCTCGGGAAAGACCTCCATCCGGCTCAGCATCCCGCGTTTGACGGTTACAGGCATCGGCATCTACTCCGCCACCGGCGCCTTGGTTCGTGTCCTCTCCGCACCCCAGCCCCTGACCCCCAACACCTATTCCCTCACCTGGGACGGCCGCGACGACCGGGGAGCGACGGTGCCGCGCGGCGTCTACTACTGCCGGATGGAAGCGGGCGAGTTCCGGGACATCAAGAAGCTCGTCAAACTGGAGTAGCAACCGGATTCTTACCACCAGACAAGGAGAAGTACGAAGGACAAAGTGGTAAGGACAAAGCAGGGGGAAAGGCGAAATGACAAAGTCCCCACTTTGTCCTTTCAGATTGACTTGTCCCTTGTCCTTGTGACTTTGTCCTTGGTGGCCAGACTCCTCCACGATGTTTGACCCGTCGGGTGTCGTGGCTATCCTGAACTGATCTTGGCCACCAAAGACAAGCCGAACACCGCTGCGATCAATGTCACCAAGGGAGTCGCGATAGCGTCGGAGTTGGAGATCGCCACGTCATTCGCGGCCCGCAGCCAGGGCCTGCTGGGACGCAGCGGCCTCAAGCCCGATACCGGTCTGCTCATTGACCCGTGCTCGTCGATCCATATGTGGTTCATGCGTTTCCCGATAGACGTCGTCTTCCTCGACAAGAAGAACCGGGTCGTCGGTATGAAGCGGAACGTGAAGCCGTGGGGCATGGCCTGGTCCTGGCGCGGGGCGAAGACGCTGGAACTGCCGGTCGGCGTCATCGCGTCAACGAGGACGCAACTCGGCGACATCGTCGCCTTCCAGACTTCCGCACCCAAACCCGACCCAGTCGCGTAGCGACCTCCTCTCGGACAACTCACAAGTCACGGCGCAGACCGCTGTTGACAGTGCCAGAGATGAAGTATAATAGTGCGTCGTTGGCAGGGTCACAGTCCGGGTTCGCCCAAAGGAGGTGCTGTGAGCATTCGCCACGCCGCTGGTTCGCACAACCGTAGCTCCCTTTCCCACAACCGGGCCGCATGCCCTATGGCCGTCCTGTTGGCAATCGGCTGCTGCCTGTCGGCAGCCAACGCGCAGTGGCTCGAGACCAATCTTCCGACCGGAGCCAGTCCCTCAGGTCTGGTCTACAATTCGACTGGGAACAGGGTCTATTGCGGCAATCAGACCGGCGACAACGTCACGGTGATTGCCGGGGATACCAACGCCGTCGTCGGCACGATTCCGGTCGTCAACTATCCTGTCGGCACAGACCCGCGAGCCATCGTCTACAACCAGACCAACAACAGGGTCTACTGCGCCCATCCCGGCAACGATACGGTGACGGTGATCGCCGGTGATACAAACGCGGTGCTCAAGACGATACGGGTCGGAGACAATCCTGTCGGCCTGACCTGCGGTCCGGCCGGTAAGGTCTACTGTGCCAATCAGAACAGCAACAACGTCACGGTCATCGACGGTGCTGCCGATACGGTTCTCACCACCATATCGGTCGGCAACGCACCTCTCGGGCCAATCTGGAATCCGGTCGGCAACAGAGTGTACTGCGCGAACAGCGGCAGCGGCACCGTCACGGTGATTGACGCAGTGGCGGATACGGTCGTCAAGACCATCGCGGTCGGGGCCACGCCCTGGGCTCTGGCGTACAACCCAATCGGTAACAAGGTCTACTGCGCCAGCTACGCCGCCGGCAGCGTCACGGTCATCGATGGCGCTTCGGATACAGTGATGACAGCCATCGCGGTCGGAGCCGGGCCGATGGCGCTGGTGCACAACCCGACCAACGGCAAGGTCTGCTGCGCGAACTACAACAGTGACAACGTCACCGTGATTGACGCGGCGGCGGATACGGTCCTGAAGACGGTCGCAGTCGGACGCCGGCCTCGGGTACTCGTCTACGACTC
>Ga0233422_10000324_pt1 | contig 24723 bp, 32 predicted proteins | sample Watercolumn_Mata_2_FD_182724 | JGI IMG/M metagenome (GOLD analysis project Ga0233422, IMG submission 182724) | Freshwater microbial communities from Lake Matano, South Sulawesi, Indonesia - Watercolumn_Matano_2014_110_MG | ecosystem: Environmental > Aquatic > Freshwater > Lake | place...
CGATTATAATGGTTGCAGGAGGCAGTAAAACTTAAAAAACGCTGTTGCGTGATTTTAAAATGAAAGAGATTTCATTAAAAGAGATAAAGAACTGGAGCCCTGAAATAGAGCTGAAGATAACCGAAAAGTGGAGAAAGGCAGAGCAGTTCAGGTTTAATCCTGATACAAAGAAAAGGGTATATTCAATTGACACACCCCCTCCCTACATCAATTCTCCAGTCCATATGGGGCATGCTGTAACATATTCTTTTATGGATTTCTTTGCAAGATACAGGAGAATGAAGGGCTTTGAGGTTTTATTTCCTCTTGGCTTGGACAGGAATGGATTGCCTATTGAGATGGGCGCTGAAAAAAAATTCAATGTCTCGCCCTTTATCGTAGGAAGGGAAAAATTTGTAGAGTATTGCGAGAAACTGCTTGATGAAACAACAGCAGAATCAACAGACACATTTTCAAAACTTGGCATATCATTTTCATCATATAAGGAAGGAAGGCATATCGGCTCTATTTATCTTACTGACTCTCCTGAATACAGGGCGTTAACCCAGTCGACATTTATTGATTTGTATAAAAAAGGGCTTGTTTATGAGGACAAAAGGATAAATAACTGGGACCCGAAACTGCGGACAACAATTGCTGACTCTGAAATTGAGTATAGGGATTTGCCCTCAACCTTCAATGATGTTTTGTTCAGCGTGAAGGAAACAGGCGAGCAGATAAAGATAGGGACTACAAGGCCAGAGCTAATCTGCACGTGTGGCATGATAATATTCCATCCAGAGGACAAGAGATACAGGCATCTTAACGGCAAGACAGCAATAACTCCTGTGTTTGAAAAGGATGTTCCAATCAAGGCGCATCCATTGGCTCAAATGGACAAAGGCACAGGGCTTGCAATGATGTGTTCTGCAGGGGATTTGTCAGACATACAATTCTTTCGGGAAATGAACATTAAGCCAGTCATTGCTATTAATAAAGACGGAACAATGAACGAGAATTCAGGTTTCCTAGAGGGATTAAAGGTAAGGGAGGCAAGAGAAAAGATAGTTGAGGAATTAAAAAATAAGAATCTTCTTGTTGAACAGGCAAGAATCTCTCATAGGACTCCTATTTCTGAAAGGTCAGGCGCAGAGATAGAATTTATAGAGATGCAGGAATTCTACTTAAAACAGCTTGAATTCAAGGATGACTTGAAAAGGATAATCAAAAAAATAAATTTCTATCCTGATGAATCAATAAAACTGCTTGAGGACTGGATTGACTCTATTTCAATCGACTGGCCCATTTCAAGACGAAGGTATTATGCAACGCCTATTCCGTTATGGTATTCAGACGAGTTGATTGCTGTTCCGCCCCAAGGAAAATACTATCAGCCCTGGAAGGAATCCCCTCCCAAGGATGCTGATGTCCTGAAAAATAAAAAGGTTATAGGAAAAGTAAGTGACTTCAAGGACAAAAAATGGAAAGGGGAAGAAAGGGTTTTCGACACGTGGTTTGACTCGTCAATCTCTGAACTGTTTGTCATAAGCTATAAGTCAGATGCTGATTTTTTCAGGAAGACATATCCAGTGACATTAAGGCCCCAAGGAAAAGAGATTGTAAGGACATGGCTTTACTATACAATATTAAGGGGTTATCTTGAGACAGGGAAACAATGTTTTAGTGATGTTTGGATTCACCAGCACATCCTTGACGAGAAGGGAAGGAAGATGTCAAAATCAGCGGGAAATGCAATTGACCCGCAGGAACTCTTAAAAAATTACGGCGCAGAGGCGTTAAGGTTATGGGCTGCAACAGAGGGCGACTTGTCAAAGGGCGATTTTATCTGCTCAAGGGAAAAGATAAACGCAGAATTGAAAACAATAAACAAGCTTTTGAATGTTGCAAAATTCATAATGCAGTTTGAAAAGCCGAAAAAGGCAAAATTAATGCCGATAGATAAATTGTTTATGGATTATATTGAAAATCTTACTGCACAGATTGATGAACATTATGGGAATTATGATTTCCACCATCCTGCCGTCGCGTTAAGAAAGTTCCTCTGGGAAATATTTGCATCGCATTACCTTGAGCTTGTCAAGAATAGGGCATATAATCAGGATAATAAATTCGCAAAAGAGGAAAGCGAATCAGCAAAATTTGCATTGCATTATATCCTTGAGAGGATGCTTATCCTGTTTTACCCCATTATACCTCAGGTTGCGTCTCTCATAGCAGATGAGAAAGGGATTGACCTGCATAAGGAGGAATTTCCAAAAGCAGAGAAAGGAAAATCAGAACTTAATTTAGTAGACAAGATAATGCAATTTGATGGAGTTATATGGAAGGCAAAAAAGGACAAGGGCTTGAGTTTAAGGGCAGAGGTAAAGAGTGCTGTCCTGCCTTCTGAATTGAAGCCAATGGCAGATGACATAAAATCAGCGCATAATATCTCTTCTCTTGAATTTGGTGATAAGATTGAGATAGCTTTAGTATGACAAAGATTTTAAATTAAAGATAATCCATTCTATTATAAATCTTCATTAAAGAGGACTGGATTTTACAATTAAAAATGGAAGAGGAAACAAAACTCAAACTTGAGAGATTGGTAAAGGAGCTCCAAAGCCACAGGGGCAAGCATACAGAATTAGTCACTGTTTATGTTCCTGCCGGCTATAACCTCAATCTCGTTGCAAAGCAGATTGAGACAGAAAAATCAACTGCGCAGAATATCAAGAGCACAAACACAAGAAAAAGCGTTCTTGATGCTCTTGAAAGGATAGGCAGGCATCTTAAACTATACAAACAAACGCCTGTAAATGGAATGGCTATCTTCTGCGGGAATATCTCGCCTCTTGAAGGACAGGAGCAGATTGAGATATGGGCAATTGAACCTCCCAAGGCATTAAAGACAAAATTATACAGGTGCGACCAGGTATTTGTTCTTGAGCCGTTGAAGGAAATGCTTGAGGTTGAGGATGTTTATGGTTTGGTTGTAATAGAAAGAAAAGAGGCAACTATCGGGCTGCTTGAGGGCAAGAACATCAAGGTTTTGAGGCATATGACATCTGGTGTGCCAGGAAAATTCAAGACAGGTGGGCAATCCTCGCAGAGATTCCACAGGATAATCGAAGGAATGTCAAAGGAATTTTACAAAAGGATTGCAGAGGCAGTGAAAGAGCAGTTCTTTGAGATGAAAAAATTAAGGGGTATACTGCTTGGAGGCCCTGGCCCGACAAAAGAGGATTTTCTCGCTTATGGGGATTTGACAACCGCATTAAAGGACAAGATTATTGCTGTTAAGGATATTGGCTATGCGGATGAGCACGGGCTTGACTTGCTTGTTGAGTCGTCTTATGATGTTCTTGCAAAAGAGGAGATAACAAAGGAAAAGTTGCTTCTCGAGAGATTCTTTTCTATTCTCGCAACAAAACCAGGATTAATCGCTTATGGAAAAGACGAGGTAAGAAAGGCGCTTGAATCAGGGGCAGCAAAGGAATTATTAATCTCAAGTGCGAACTCGCAGGAGGAGATTGAGGAATTCAAGGAGCTTGCGAATTCAACAAGCACAGAGGTTTATCTTGTTTCAGAGGAGACAGAAGAGGGAATACAATTCAGGAATATCGGGGGATACGGCGCAGTATTAAGATTTGAGATACAATAAAATTATTTTTACATTAATTAAAAAATGGGTGATAGTCTTGATGCAATGAAGAGGGTTGAGGCGGCATTGTTTGTTGCAGCAAGATTTCTGTCTGTTGATGAGATTGTAATGCTCACAGGAATAAATCCCATAAGTGTTCGCGAGTTTCTCGTGAAATTAAAATCAAAATATGATTCAGGCGACTCTGCGCTGGTGATAATCGAGAAGAATGAATTGTGGAAAATGGATGTCAGGGCAGAATACGGGGAAATGATAACAAAGCTCGCGTCAGGAAAGGCGGAATTCACGAGGGCAGAGCAGGAAACTCTCGCGATAATTGCATACAAGCAGCCGATAAAGCAGTCTGTCGTTGTGAAGATAAGGGGCAACAAGGCATACGAGCACATAAAGCACTTCATAGGCATGAATTTATTGAAAGCAAGAAGATTAGGGCATACGATTGAGCTTCAGCTTTCAGAGCAGTTTTATGATTACTTCCAGATTGGCAAGAAGGAGAAGCAGGGGGAAGGCGGGGAAGAAGAAGTGCAAAATAGCCAATAAAAAATGCTGTTGATTTCATTTGTCGTGTATATAACTGCATATTTCGGGCTGCTCACAGCAGGATTTTTTCTTTTGACTTATTTTGCGGACAGGGATAAGATAGCAGACCCTGTTGCGAAGAGGTTTCCGTTCGTTTCTTTTGTCGTGCCTGTATTTAATGAGCAGGATTCAATAAGGGACACAATAAACTCCCTTCTTAATGCTGATTATCCAAAAAGCAGGTTTGAGATTATCGTGGTTGATGATGGAAGCACAGATAATACCTATAAGGTTCTTAAAAGGCTTAAGTCAAAAATAGTAAGAATTTTCACGAAGGAAAATGGCGGATGCCCTACTGCACTGAATATGGGAATAAGGAAAGCAAGAGGAGAACTTATAGCAAGATTTGACGCAGACACAATACTCGCAAGGGATTCCTTGAAAAAAATGATAGGATATTTTGATAATCCTAAGGTAATAGCGGTTACATCCTCATTGAATGTTAACAACCATAGGGGATTCCTGCAGAGAATACAATGGGCAGAATACCTTTTTGGCATTGTATTAAGAAAGATATTTGACCTGAATGATTCTATCCATGTTATACCAGGGCCCCTCTCAATTTATAGGGCAGAGTTTTTCAGGAAATATGGCGGTTTTGACGAGACTAACATAACTGAAGACACTGAAATGGCTATGCGGATACAGAGCCATGGCTATGAGATAAGAAACAGCATAAGCGCAAGCGTATATACAAATGTTCCTGTAAACTTCAAGTCATTATTGCGGCAGAGGATAAGATGGTATACTGGATTCATGTATAACTCCATTAACTACAGGCACTTGTATGATGTAAAGAGGAGAACAAACCTTTCAACATTCATCCTTCCAATTGCAGTAACATCAGTGTTCCTTGCATTCTTTTCCTTCTTTGTCATGATGTATTACAATATTGAGGCATTGAAAGACGAGATTATAAGAATAAGCGTTGCTGGCTTCAGCATCCATGACTGGTTGAGGGACATAAACACCAAGACAATTACAGAGTCGCTTGTGAATTATGCAACCAGCAAGTATATCTTTTTTGTCATACTTGGGATACTGCTTATGCTGCTTTTCTTTTCCATTTCAAAATATTACAGCGGGGAGAAGAGGGGCATATTCCTTGCAGTAGTTCTCTATTTTCTCTTTTATATCTTCTTTTTCCTCTTGTGGTGGAGTGCTGCGTTATTTTATTTCATTACTGGGAAAGAGCAGACGTGGGGCAGGAGAAGATACAAGAGGGCAAAGCTTGTTATTTGAACAAAAATCAAAGGTTCTTCAAATAGTAGGGACTTTTATGAAGACTATTAAAAGTCCCACAAATTGGACAATGCCAAAATCAAAAATGCTTAAAAAGGTTTGATGACTAATAAAAAAATGGTGGCGATTGCTAAAATTAAACAGGAATTTCCAAACGGGGCGAATAGCAATGTCGAATTCAATAAGTATGTAGCAAGCTTCGCAGTGGCAACGCTTCTTTTTGTCATAGGGATAATCATAGGCAATTATCTCGCCGAGGAAAAGATATCAAAAATAACACAGATGGAAAGCAACATAGAATTTGACATCACCTCAATGGAAATCCAGAATATCCTGTTTTCAGAAAATCCGTGCCACACAGCAATGACTGGGTTGGAAGAGAAGCTAAGAGACACTGAAAAAAAGATATCAACCATGGAAGGGCAGCTGGGAAAGGACAACTCGGGAGTCACAAAGCTGAAGAAGTATTATTCGCTCTTGGAGATAAAGCATTATCTCTCTATGGAAAAGAGGAGGGAAGAGTGCAACATGAGCTACAGCATGATTCTATTCTTTTATTCAAACAGCAAGGACAAAATTGCGGAAAGCGAAAAGCAGGGTTATGTCTTGGACAGCATAAGGCAGAAGTATAATGTCGAGAATGTCAAGATTTACGCTCTTGACAAGGACTTGGACTTGTATATAATCGGGGAACTGGCGAGATTTTATAATGTTTCAGAGCCCCCGGCTGTCGTGATAAACAACAGGACACTAACGGGCTTCCGCAGCAAGGACGAGATAGACGGTCTCTTGGCAGGCGGGCAGTAAATTTGAAGCGAAAACAGAAAAAAATAAATATATTCATTTCTATCTAATTTGCATGGGAGAGGCATGCTCTTTATGCGGCAGGGAGAATTTTAAGCTTTTGAACGCAATCGTTGACAAGGAAATAAAAAGGATATGCGATGTTTGTGCTTCAGTTGATGACAGCATAATTGTCATTGCCAAGCCGACTGAACAGCAGTTGCGGGAGGCAGAAAAGTCATTTACTGTTTATGAAAGGTTAAGAAGAATGGCTGGATTGAAGCTGCATGAGGATGAGCTCCAGTCAAGAGACGCATCAAGAAGAAGAGAGGCGCAGGTAAATCTTGCAAAGCTTGCCGCGATAAGGGATGATGAGGGGTTTATGAAGAGGCAGGAGGAGAGAAGGCAGCTTAATCTTGCGGATGATTTTAACGAGCAGATACAGAATGCGAGAAATCTCAAGGGATTGACACAGAAACAGCTTGCAGATGCACTGGTTGAGTCCGAGGATACAGTCATGATGCTTGAGAGGGGCATAATTCCAAGTGATTCAGAAAACACAATAAAAAAGATTGAGCAGTATTTAAGACTGGATTTGCGGAAGAAACCAGAGGAAAAAAGGTTCGTTGATTTCAAGTCTCCGAATATAACAATAGGTGATTTGCAGAGGATGAGGCAGGAGATGTTTGGAGGGGGCAATAAATAAGCTTAAACAAATCTCGAGCCAATCCAGTCTCCAATATAATGGGTTAGTATTATCACTATTAATGCGATTAGCACGTGTTCCATGACACCTTTCCATCTATTCTCTTTTTTCTTGTTTGATATGTAAAAACTAAAAATACCCAGTAGTAATAATCCGTAAATTGAGCTTACAATAACTGCAGTTGAAAGCTTGAATAATAGGACAGGTATAACAAATGTTAATGCAAAAACAAATTTTGCGATAAAAGTGAACATTGTTGACTGCCATATCTGCTTTTCAGAGTGCTTATTTTCAGATTCTTCAGACAGATGTATGCCCACCGCATCTGAAAACGCATCCGCTATTGCTATTATCAATATACCACCGATAACTGCCAGTTTTGAATGAGTGCTTGAATGCAACCCAACCATTAACCCAAGGGTTGTTATTATCCCAGAAGTTAATCCAAAGCTGAATCCTGTTTTTTGTGGATGGTTCATTATTCTTTATTGTAATAATTGCCTTAAATAGCTTTTTGATGCAATTGAAATCATCAAACAAAAAGCTTTATAAAGCGATTTGCCGAGATTAAAAAATGGAAGTCAAGATTCTTAAGCAGGAAAAGGACAGGCTGGAGATTGAGATTGATAATCTTACTATAGCAGAATTAGTAAGAAAAGAATTGGGCGATGACGAAAAGGTTGAGATAGCCGCATGGAAGAGAGACCATCCTACAAAAAATCCCGTTCTTATAGTCAAAATGAAGGAAGGAACTGCAAGAAAGGCTCTGCTTGACTGCCTTGCAAAACTGCAGAAAACAAATGACGATATTCTTGATAAGTTCAAGACTGCAGTGAAATAGATTTTTAAAAAGATTTATTAACATTTATTCTTCTTTGTATTTATGCTTACTTTGAAGCAGGGTTCTGAACTTGTGAAGTTTGCCCGAAATGTGATTAAAAAAAGTTTCAAGGGCGATGTTCTTGAATGGCTTTCTTCATATCCCGAGAAACTGGGCGTGTTTGTGACATTGCTTGGGTTTCCTTCTCATGAATTAAGAGGATGCATTGGATTTCCTTATCCTGAACTGTCTCTGGGCAAGGCAGTAATGGAAGGGGCTAAAGCGGCTGCATTCTGCGACCCGAGATTCCCCCAGCTTGAAGAGGATGAACTTGAAAAAATAATTATTGAGGTTTCTGTACTGACAAAGCCAGAGGAGATAAAATGCTCTAGGGATGAATTAAGCAAGAATGTAAAGATTGGAGAGGATGGCTTGATAGTTAATTTTAATGGCAGAAGCGGGTTATTGCTGCCTCAGGTTCCTGTTGAATGGAAATGGGATTCTTTAGAGTTTATAAAACAGACATGCCTCAAGGCAGGGCTTTATCCAGATGCATGGAAAAACAGGGAGTGCAGATTTTACAAGTTCAAGGCGCAGATTTTTTCTGAGGAAAAGCCCAATGGAAAAATTGTTGAAAGAAAAATAAATTGTTAGATAACTGCGGCAATAGATGCCGCAAGCGCGTCTATTGGGATATCCTCGTATATTATCTTTGATTTCTTTTGTTCAGGTTCTTCATTATACCCCAACATAAATTCATATTGCACTTCATGTGGCACTCTCCTACCTTTTTTGTCTATCAGCCCAGCATGTTTCAAGTCCCAATATTCATCAGCATCTATATGATTGTCTATCGTCATAGAAGAATTATGCAAATAAAAGCTTAAAAATATTGCTACTGGGGATTAATTAAAAAGGTTATTAAAGTTTATTTTTAGTTTAAAGTGGGGAGAGAAAGATGAATGAAAGAAAGATTTCTGCTGGAAGCTATAATTTAAATAAATGGCTTTATGGGGGATATGAGACAGATGTCATTACCACAATATACGGACCCGCCGGAAGTGGCAAGACAAATCTATGCCTCCTTGTTGCTGTTTCGCAGGCAAAAAAGGGCAACAAGGTTATATTTGTTGATTCAGAAGGGGGATTTTCAGTTGAGAGGTTCAGGCAGATAGCAGGAGAGGATTATCAGCAGGTTCTTGAGAATGTCCTTATATTGAAGCCCACAACATTTCAGGAGCAGCAGGAGTCATTCTCAAGGCTGCTCAAGGAAATAAAAGAAAAGAAGAACATCGGGGCAATAATAATTGACAGCATGACAATGTTATATAGACTACAACTTGCAGATGCCAAGGATGACAAAAAGATAATTTCAGAAGTGAACTCGATGCTTGCCTCGAACATGAGGATTCTTTCAGAAATATCAAGGATTAAGAATATTCCAGTTATTGTTACAAATCAGGTTTATTCTGAATTTTTAACTAGAGAAGATTATGAAGAGGGCAAGGAAAAGAAAGTGCATATGGTAGGAGGAGATATCCTGAAATACTGGAGCAAGTGCATAATTGAACTGCAAAATCTCCAAGGCAAGAAAAAGGCAATATTAAGGAAGCATCGCTCATTGCCTGAAAAGGAAATGCTTTTTACAATAACGCAAACTGGAATTTCAAAGGCAAGGAGGTTTTTTTAGGATGGATATCTATGAAATGCAAAGGGCAAAGGTGTCAATGTTACATCTTAAATTGGACGAGATTGATGAAATTATTTCAATGAACTTATTAAGAGAGGAGTCCTCAAAGAGTTCTTTCGGATATATCTATAAAACATTAACGATAATTGGGCTTATTCACAGTAGGAAATACCAAGAAAAGGCTAATTTTGCGCAAAAGTTGGATGATATAGCAAATTATTACAGATTTTTAGGGAATGAGGAAATGGGAATGGAGTATTCAGGCAGGGCTGATTTTTTCAGAAAACAATTTATGAAATCAAAATAAAAATGATATACAAAGACAAAATATTTACTGAATATGAGGAAAAAATAGAAGGAATAAAGAGCAACTATGATAATTTTAACACTTATTCTTTGCTAGGCGGCTATGCCTCAGCGCAATACTGCATTATGGAGCATTTGTTAGGAAGAAAATTTGCAAAGAGCAAATCAGCTTCGCAAGTAAGGATTAATTCGGAAAGAATAATCTTCTCGGCAATAGAGCATGCTGACGCTCTTCACCAGTTACTGAAAGAAAAATCAGGCGCAGAAATTTATTCGTTGCACCAATCCCTTAAAGATGAACTGCATCTTCCTATGAGCGAGGCGGAAAGAGAGGACATTCAGTTCAGGATATATCTGATTGAGAATGAGATTTATTAATCAATGTTTGCGGTAAGAACCCTTATATCAGGGCTCAATAAAAAAATATGGTCATCTTGGCTTCTTAATCCCCTGTATATTCTCTGCAGGAATTCCCTTCTTGACTTGTCCCTGTAAAACTCGTCATAGTATTCGGGCTTTGTTTTCTTTAATATCTTCCAGAATATTGATTTTACGTTAGGATAAGGGTATCTTGTGAGTATTATGCTGTTGCATGTTTCACCCGGAAAATCTACGCCGCGATTGCATTTCGTTGAATAAAGGATATTCATCTTCCCGTCCTTGAAATCCTTTATCGCATGCCCTGTCTTGTCTTTTTTTTGGGCATCAGTCAATTCCTCCTTGCTTGTTATTTTAAGATTGTTTTCTCCAGCCTCCATTTTTGTTGGCAAATCCTTGAATGCAGTAATATTAATCAATAACGGCTTCTTTGCCTCTTCCACGCATTTCTCAAATGCTTCAAGGAATCTTTTTCTTGTCTGGGGAAGTTGCATCATATTATAATTGCAGTTAAATTCAAGCCCAGTTTTTATCTTTGTTATTGTGCCTGGCATTTTTGTCTCTGCCTCAATAATCTTAAAGTCCTTTAAGCCAAAAACATCCTTCAGTACTTGTTCAGAATGAATTGTTCCTGACATCATCACAATTGCCTTGCTCTTGTCAAGCAACTCGCTAAACCTCTTTTCAAGGTTTGTTGTCACCAGCTTGACTGCAATATCCTTTTCTTCCTTGTCAAACGAGATGTATGTCTCGTCAAAGAAATCTTCAAATGTCCTTGCAACCTCATCGCAATGATAGCAGTAATTCTCCTCATCACATTCAACCTCGTCCATGAAGTTTGAGTCAAGAAAATTCCTCAGCAATTCAAAGATTTTTGTTTCCTTTATTTGGATTATTTCATCGTTCATAACAAGTTCATTAACCTTGTTGTCCTTGATTATCCCTGCAACCATTTCAATAAGCTTGTTTATTAAATTGAACACCCTCTCCTTGTCAGAATAGAGATATCCCAGTGCCATATACAATCTGTTGAGATTTATTTTCTTTGTGTTCGCAAAGCTGTCAAGGAACTCGTCGCACTCATCTATTATCTCGACATCTGTTTCTGGCTTCCTGTTCATTACCACTTCAAGCTTGTATTTCTCGCTGTTGAATATAAGAGTATCAGCATCAATATAGGAGTTGAATTGCTCATAATAACCGCAACCTAATTTTCTTTGGTGGAATACATATTCGCGGTTGAGCAGCCCCTTGTATTTTCTTGCCTTTCCCTCTATATTGACATCAATATCCGCAGGAATTATCGGGCTCCAGTAAGGGCATATGGGGGCTATGGATATCCTTTTAACCCTGTGGATGTTGTCAAAATCCTTCAGCTTTATTTTTGGGTTCTTTTTGATGTATTCCCTTATTCTTTGAGCGTTCTTTTCAGCTATCTCAATCCTGCACGGCAGAAACGGGTTATCGCAGGACAAGTCCTTTGTCTTTCCAATTTTTTCTGCATTCTTTTTCTCTATAAGCTTGTTCAGCATTATCGCGAAATCACTTAGCTTTGAATCCGCTTCTTTTTTCTCTTCATAGAATTCCTCACCGCTTTCTTTTATGAAAGGGCATTCATGGTTTGCCCTGCCTGTGAGAACCTTTATCCTTAATTTTTCTCCATTTTCTTTTAAGAGGTATTTCTTGTTTGTGTAATCATCCTCATACTGCTTTTGAAGTGACTTGATTGGCACAACCACAGAAGCCCTTCCCAATTCCTTCGCAATGTTCAGGGCAATTGCACTCTTTCCTGTTCCGCATACACCCTTGATGAAGATTACCTTAACGCCGTCTTTGATTGCAGAAACAACCTCTTTGACAACATCATCCTGGCCTTTCCCGTTTGAGAAAACAAGAGGTTTTAGTGCATCACCATTTTCATCATAAAGACTCCACATGAATTAATGCTTAAGAAAAGATGTTTATAAGATTTTGGTATCAGTAAATTATACCTAAAAATATTTATAGATTTGGCCCCTTGGTTAAATATGCAGTGCATAGAGGAAGATTTAAAGGAAGAACTTCGCGAAAGATACAGGCACAAGAGGATTGTTTCATTATGGCTTTCATTCAGGGAAATCAATAAGGAACTTGATTATGCCTTCCATACAGGCAATTATGAGGGATTCTATGACAATCTGATGGAATCGATATTTATTTTTCGCAAAATAGACAGGAGGGAATGCAAAAAGAAGATTGATTTCTGGGACTTTTTAGGTTATTGCGGTGAAAGATACAAACTCGGGGGAAATAACAAGACAGCAGATATGCTTGGAGAAGAGGCAGATATATTTTATGCGTTATGCATCCATTAAATCCTTATTCTTTTCTATTGCCCTGCGCCTGCCTTTTTGGGCAATCAGGATTGAAGCAGAATTCCCACGGCCTTCTGCCTTTGCTTATCGCCATCAGAACAGGAAAGCCGCACTCGCATGTCTTGTCTGTCTTTTTTATCAGTCCATATGGAGGCAGTGAAAATGTTGTTCTACATTCTGGATAGGCATTGCACGCAAGAAACTGCTTGCCTTCCCTGTTTCTTTTGATAACAAGAAAGCCATTAACGCATTTCTGGCATTTCATTATCTTGCTTGCCTCTATTTCAGTTTTTATCAGCCCTTGATAGCCCTCAAGAAGTGCCTTGCCGATTTTTTCCTGATTCTTCCTGAATTCGGATGAAATCTTTGTTATTATCTGCTTTGCCTCATTGAGGACATTGTTTTTTATTTTTTCCTTGTCCCTGCTTTTTTCAATCTGTTCAAGCTCAGATTCAAAATGCCTTGTCAGCTTCTCATCAATAATCATAGGCGCCTCTTTTTCCACTGTCTCAATTAATTTCATCCCCCAAGGTGTTGCTTCAAGAGGGTCATTTTTTACATAACCCCTTTGTATCAATGTGTCAATTATCAATGCTCTTGTTGCTTTTGTTCCCAAATTCCTTTTTGAAAGCTCTGCAACTAATCCTGCTTGTGTGTATCTTCTAGGAGGTTGAGTCATTTTTTCCTCAGTCCTTATCTCTCTTATTGCAACCTTTCCATTCACGTCAGGCAACTCCTTTTTCTGCAATCTTGCGGGATAAACCTTTGTCCATCCTTCTTCTTTTATTGTCAGTCCTTGTGCATAAAATTTAAGCTCTTCAATCACAACAGTTATCTTCTTGTTTTCAACTATCGCATCAGAGCAAAAGCACGAGATAAATCTCTTTACAATTAAGTCATAAACCTTTTTCTGCTCATCAGTAATCCTTGAATACTCTCCAGTAGGAAATATTGCAGGATGAGCGTCCTGTTTCTTTCCCTCTATAGGGATTTCTCTTGTTATATGCCTTGTCAGGTCAGTATGCTTTGCTAATTTTCCTATTATTTTTTTGTATCCTATTGTTGCAGGCAGTTTTTGCGAGGATGTTCTTGGGTAACTTATCAGCCCTGCAAGATAAAGCTGCTGTGCTATCTGAAGCAATCTTGAAGGTGTTATGTTATGCATCCTAAATGCCTCTAATTGCAGTGTTGTCAGGTCAAACGGCAGCGGGGGCATAATCCTCTCATCCCTCTTTTCTGTTCTCGCTTCTCCATACTTTCCCTTTAACTGCCTGAATTTTGCAAGCTCAACCTCTTTTGTTATGTCCTTCTCGTATTTCACTTCAATTTTATGGTCATTGCTCACAACAAGAAAAACCTGCCAGTATTTTTTCGGCTTGAATTCCATAATCTCCTTTTCCTTTTCAACAACAAATTCAAGGGCTGGACCCTGAACCCTGCCTATTGACATAATCCTGAATGCCCCTGCCTTGCTCAACGCGCTCATCAGCGCCCTGCTCAGGTTTATGCCATAATACCAGTCAAGCGTATGCCTTGTCTCGCCCCCAATAGCAAGCCCGAAGTCAATTGTCTCCATAGGCTTCTCATATGCTTCTGTAACATCTGGCTTTGTCAGCGTTGAAAACTTCATTCTCTTTGCATCAATTGTCCTGCATATAAATCTAAGAATATTGTAGCCAATCAGCTCGCCCTCAATATCATAATCTGTCGCGATTATAAAACTCGAGGCATTTTTAACAAGAGAGGATATAATCTGGTAATATTTTTTCGTGAAGTCATTTTTCTCCTTGTATGACGGAATCCATTCAACATTGAATATTGGGAATCCTCTTTCTTCGGAACGCAAGCCGAACAAATGTCCCACTGCGCATGCAATCACAATATTCCTGTTCTCATGGGTAATCTCATAATACGGAACTCCATTGACAAGATTTCTTTTGGGCATACTGTCAGCAAGCGCATCTGCTATCTTTAATGCCGCCTGCGGCTTTTCAGTTATAATCAATTCGTAATTGCCTTTTTTTTGCAGCGGCGCTTTAATCTCAATGTATCTGCCAACCTCTGCCACTACAGCCCTTGCTTTCTTTGTCTTTTCTTCAGTTTTATCTTTCTTGGGCTTTTTTGCTTCCTTCTCTGCTTCTGTTTTCTTTTTTCTCGGCATTTTATTTCATTTATTTTTTTTAGTCATGAGATTTTCTGTATCGTTTCTATCTCTTTTAATCTTTTCTCTGCAGGGATTGCTGTGCTGAACAGATTCCAGAATATCTTTTGTACCCATTCAAGCCATTCCCTGTCGTATATTCCATAAAATATGAATGTCTTCTTTTTTTTATCCATAGTTGTTTTTCTTATCTCCTTGAACCTTGCGAACCTGCTGTCAATGACTACTCCCCTTAATGGCTGCTCCCTGTGTCTCACCTCAACCATCTGCTTTCCCAATCTGTCATTTATTGCAAGAAATTTCTTGACATTCTCCATGCTTGTCAAGTCAACATTTGCTATAACCTTTATCGGGATGTTCCTCTTTGCGAGTTCCTCAAAGATGTCTATTGTCTTGAAATGGTTTTGCCTCAGATTCGCCCATGACAGACTGCCCGAGAAAAGAAGTATCTGCTTTTCAGTGCTTCTTAGCAGGTCAGGCAAGTCCCTGTTTATTGCTGTCTCGCTCTCTTCGCCCTGTTGCTCCATGAATGCTGATTTCTTGTTGTTGTCAATATGCTGGTAAATATCAAAGGGGCTGAAGTCATCCTTTTTTCTTCCAGCTTCAATCTTTGCAAACAATTTTTCCTGAAAGCTTGTTGCATGTATCCTTTCGATGTTGTTCCAGAAAACTATTTTCAATGCGCCCCTTGTTCCTTCCCTGAATGTTCTCATTGATATTGTTCCTTGTTGCTCTGCTATCCTTTCAACATACCTGTTTGCAGTTCTCCAGTTCTTCCCTATATGCTTTGCTATCTCTTCTACTGTTCTGGGTTTTGAATACACAAAATCATTAATCTTCTTTATTATCTCTGTCGTAATCATATATTTGCCAGTAAATGTGCGTTTAAAAGCTTTTCTAAATATACAACACTTTGGCTATTTTTTTGTCAAAAAAGTATAATAAAAATACAACTCTATGCTATTATTGAAGTTAATCCCTCCTTTCACTGGCTCTCACAAGAGTGAGAGCATCATGCTCATGGAAAAAACAACACTTGAAAAAGAGGTATTAAAGGATGACCCTTGGCAAATGCTTGACACAATACTTGACTCAAATCACTGCAAAGGAAAGAAATCAAGAATAATCAGCTATGACCATACTGGGGCAGTATATGCAAGATGCGACTGCGGGAAGGATTACTGGCATGACCACGGAGCATGGGTATCGCCAGAAAAAACATGCCCATTTAACTAAAAGGTGCAAGATAAAATGAAATCAAACATCCAACATGGTTTGACATTATTCCTCCACGAGAATTCAGGCGACAAATGCCTAGAATGCATTGAAGCATTAAGGTTATTCAAAAGTATGAAGGGTTATTTCAAGAAGAAAGATATAACATTCAGTACAGTAGAGGACAATAGTTTAGAGGGCATTTTCCAGAGGAATAATTACAAATTTCCCCTCTTGAAGATTGAGAGCATGCCACCAGACCATTATTCTGGCCTGGATAAAATTCAGGACTTCAAATCAAAATATCTGAATAATTAAAATGGACGAAATACCAAAAATAAAGGTTATTTACGGAAAAGAGGAATTTCAGCTTACAGAGCAGGAACTCGACAGGATTGTTGCGATTGCATCAAAGAAACTGAGGAATGAGCTTATTTCCACAAGACTTGGCTTCGGTATGCCGATAAAAAGGAATGAACTGCAGAGCGAGAATGATCTGAGAGTTTTGAAGGACGGATATGAAAGCGAATTATACAGGGCAATGGCAGAGCCACTAATATATGCAATAGAAAACGGCGACTTGGACAATTACATTACATTGGTGGATGAACAGAGAGATTTTCCAGTTTCTCCAGAAGTTGAAAATTTCCCAAAGATAGACAAGGCAGCGATAAATACATTGACTAAAATAAGAAGCGAGTCAGTCCAGGATTTGTTTGCAAGAGAACTCCAGAAAATGATTTTGATGGGCAATAAGAGGGAAGAGATTTTCTACTGAAGACAGGATTAATTGTACCTCCCTATTTGCAGGTATCCCAATTTCTATATCTTAAATATAACATAAAAAATGATATATGAAACAAGAAGCAAAAAGGAAAGGAAACTAAATGTGAGAATTAACAGGAAGAATATTGAGGTAGTCCTCAATCCGTCTGAAAAATTATTGGAAGGATGCATGGAAAATGATAAATTATGCAGTGCAGAGTTTCTTGTCAAGGGCATCGGTGCATATAATTGGGCGGGAACATATTTGTTTACAAAAACAAAACATGTGTGCGGCTTGATGGGATATAATCCGATGCTTGGGGATGAATGTGACGGCTGCAATGAAAGCGCTGAATACAGCAGGATAATGGACAAGACATTTGAAAAATTAAAAAAATTAAGGCTGTTGAAAAGGATATAAAATGCCTCCAGATAAAATTAGAATATTATCTTGATGAAATTTATTATTCCATGCGTAAAGAAGGCAATAAACATCGTGCCTACAATACTGCCCGCAATTATCAGGAAATAAGCAAGTTTTTTGTCTGTTTTCAGCATGAATGCCAGAAGAACAGAACTCCATATCCCTCCCCCAAATGACGGGAGCAGGCTTATAATAAAAATTCCAGGAGTGCCAAGCCCCCTTGCCCAGTGCCATGCCTCATATCTTTTTATTTTTTCCTTATGGCTTTTTGCATCCATCTTCACATTCCTTAATACCTTTGCCTTTCTTCCCCTGCCGTATATAAAATAAAATAGAGGGATTTCAAGAATATCAAGGATTATTGTTAGTGTGATTGGAAGCCATAGATTTTTAGTCAGTGCAATCCCATAGGGTATTGCAATCTTCCTTCCACCAAGAATATATGCTGCAATGAACCCCAAAACAAACAGCAGTGGAATCATTTTACCTCAATAATCTTACCTTCCCTTCCGACATTTATAACCTTTGTCTTTCCAATCTTCTCCTCTATCCCTGCGGCTTCATGGACATGGCTGCACAATGCAATATCCGGCTGGAATTTTTTTATCGCCCGTTTTACTGCATCTGAGCCCGGAAAGAAACTCGTGAACTTTTCCATTACTGTTCCTGCAGGATGGACATGGGTAACCATTATTTTCGTCCTGCTTTTTTTTACATTATCAAAGCTTTTTTCCAACAAGTCATACATCTCCTTTTCCCCAATCCTGAATATCCCTATATTTGCGCCTCCACATCCAAAAATACCGATATCGCCCTGTTTTACAGAATACCCATGAATGCTCTTGACATTCGGATACATCTGCGCTAGGAAATTTGTCGTTGCAATTGTTTCATGATTGCCAGGAAGAATAAGAACCTTCTTCTTTGCCTTCGCGAAATGCCCCAATAAATTTTCTGTTGATTGCTCTGCATAAGTCAAATCTCCTGTGAGAATAACCAAGTCAACCTTTTCCTTTTTTGCCTTTTCAGCAAGCTTTTTCGCAAGCATGCTGTCCCCGTGTATGTCGCCTGCAGCAAGTATCTTCACAAATAACAGAAGCAAAAAAGATTTTTAAAGATTGTTAATTTGCTTTAGTAATGCAGGGAATGGATGAATTGAAAAATAAGATTAATGAAGAGCTTTTAGGATTTCTTGATGCCAAGGTGAAAGAGGCAAAAAGCATCTCTTCATCATCATATAACACTGCACAGGTGCTCCGCGACTATACTATAAGGGGCGGCAAGAGGATAAGGGCGTGCATGGCTGTCTTCGCTTTCCTCTGTTTCAAGGATTTTGATGAGGAGATTATAAAGGCGGCAATAAGCATGGAGCTTGTGCAGAGCTATCTTCTCATACATGATGACATAATGGATGAGGATGAGCTGAGAAGAGGCGGCAAGACAGTGCATAAGATTTATGAGGAAATGGAAAAGGACAGGCATTTCGGCGAGAGCATGGCAATTCTTACAGGAGACCTTGCAAATGCGTTTATAACAGAAACAATAATGAGGACAGATTTTGATGCGACTGCAAAATTAAAGGTAATAGGAAAGATACAGGAAATGCTTATTCAGGAATGTTATGGGCAAGTGGAGGACATGATTATGGAGAAGCATAAGGGCAGCAGTGATGCGATACTGAAGATGTATTCTTTAAAGACAGTCCCTTACACGGCTGATGCCCCGCTTTACATCGGGGCAGTTCTTGGCAATGCAGATAGGGACGCATTTAAAATCCTTGAAGAATGGGGCTCAAGAATAGGGCTTGCCTTTCAGATAAAGGACGATATTATAGGGGTGTTCGGCAAAAAAGAGGAAACAGGCAAACCAAATGATTCTGACATAAAAAAGGGAAAGAACACATTCCTTATCTACAAGGCAAGAGAGATGTGTAGCCCTGAAGACAGGAAATTCATTGAGAAGTGCATCGGAAACGAGAATGCAACTGCAGAAGAAATTGAAAATGTAAGAAAAATAATCAGGAACTGCAATGCATTGGAATTCTGCGAGGATTATTGCAGCAGCCTTGTAACCGAGGCAAATTTATTATTGAAGAAAGGCAATTTCAGGCAAGAGGGGATAGAATGCCTGAATGAGATGGCATCATTCATAATAAACAGGACATACTAAATCTAAAATGGAATTCAAAAAAGCAGGCGATTGCAGGATTCCTATATTGGGAATAGGAACTTGGGGCATGGGCGGGTGGTTCTCATCAGATGATTCCCAAGACAATGAATGCATTGATGCAATAAGAACCGCAGTTAAGTTAGGAATGACTCATATAGATACAGCAGAGATTTACGGCAATGGGCATGCCGAGGAAATTGTGGGAAAGGCAATAAAGGGAATTCCAAGAAAGAAATTGTTCATAACGACAAAGGTTGCAAAAAATCATCTCCATTACAATGATGTTATCAATTCTGCCAGAAAAAGCATGAAGAGAATGAACATAAAGTATATTGACTTGTATCTGATTCACTCTTCAAACCCAAAAGTTCCTTTAAAGGAGACAATGAAGGCAATGGACTTTCTTGTTGAAAAGAGGCTTGTGAGGTTTATAGGAGTGAGCAACTTTTCATTGGAGTTATTAAGGGAAGCACAGTCCTATACAAGGAACAAGATTGTTGCAAATCAGGTTGAATACAATCTTCTGAAAAGGGATGCAGAAAAAAATCTTCTTGGGTATTGCCAGAAGAATGGAGTTTTATTGATTGCATATAAGCCGCTTGCTTTGGGAAAACTTGCGCATAAGGGCTTCAGACCTTTTGACGAGATATGCCTTAAGTATAATAAAACACAGGCGCAGGTTGCATTAAAGTGGCTGATTTCAAAGCAGAATGTTATCGCAATCCCGAAGGCATCTTCAAAACATGTTAAAGAAAATCTTGGCGCATTGGGATGGAAAATGCAGAAAGAAGATTCAATCAAACTTGAAAGATATTTCTGGAAGTTTGGTTTTATTTCGGGTTTTGTAGGAAAGCCAATTAGATTTCTAAAAGATTGTATAATAAAGATTATTCCTGAAAAATATCTTGGGAGATTTGAGGGCTTTTATGACAGGATGATAGAAAAAATCTCAAAACTTGAGAAGGGAATTTTTTCAAAATGAAAGAAGTAAAAGAAATTGATGCGATTATAAAAAAATCATTACAATATTTTTTAGAGGGAATTAATACCAAAAAATGGATAGGGAGAGAAAATGAGGCAGTAAACCTTTTTGTTTTTTCTTATCTAGTAAAGGAAATTAAACCAAATTCTATTCTTTTTGATTCTGGGCAGATAGGCATTGAGGTGGCAGTTCCACAGATTAATTCAACTGATGAAAGAAATAAACAAAAGACCCAAGTTAGAAAAGATTTAGTTATATGGGGTAAACCATTTATGACCTGTTGGGATGAAAAGAAGAATCCTACTAATTGCCCCATCTCTATATTGGAATGGAAATTTATGGGATTTCGTGAAAAACAGAAGAATAGAAAGAAAGGTTTTGAAAAGGACATCAAATGGCTAAAAGATTTTTCACGAGATAAAGTTGATTTTGTTGGTTATGCTATTCTTTTGGATATATCAAGTGGACAATATAAAATAAAAGCGGTTAAAATTTATCGAGGTAAGGAAAATAATTTATTATTATAGATAACTATGGTTAAATAGATAGATGCTTTTATTAATCCCCTATAATTAGGCATCATAAGTTTTATTAATGCACATTCTTTTTTCTTTTTATGATTGAGATTTCAATTCATGGCCGCGGGGGGCAGGGCGCTGTCCGCTCTGCGCAGCTTCTTGCAGAAGCCGCCTTCGCAGAAGGCTATGAAGTCCAGTCCTTTCCGATGTTTGGCGTCGAGAGGAGAGGCGCGCCTGTCCAGGCATTTGTAAGGATTGACAGGCAGAAGATTCTAACAAGGGCTCAGGTTAAAGAAGCAGATTATGCGATTGTCCTTGATTCAACACTCTTGTCTGATAATATAAATTCAAAAAATATCTTTGTCAATACAGCAAAGCAAGGCAAAAACAATTTTGACGCTACCTCTTTGGCATTAAGAATATTTCCCCAGGCAGTCAATACTGTAATGATTGCATTTTTTGCCCTGTCAACAGGGCTTATAGCAAAAGATTCTTTGGTAAAAGCAGTCAAAAAACTCTTTTCAGAGGATGCAATGCAAAAAAATCTTTTTTTGGTGGAAGAGACATTCAGAACCGCAAAAAAATGAATTTAGGGAATAAATTAATGCTAAGGATGCTCAACGAGGTTCAGGAGTATAATAATCGCTATCCCAGGGAAAAGGTTGCCAGGATAATTGACGCAATGAAGGTGATTGACAGGAAACTCTTTGTGCCTGCAGGAATGGAAAATGCAGCTTATGACGATGCGCCATTGCCTATCGGGCACGGGCAGACAATAAGCCAGCCGTCAACAGTCGCAAGGATGATATTGCTCCTTGGAATAGGCAAGGGAATGAATATCCTTGAGATTGGCGCAGGTTCTGGGTGGAATGCGGCATTGCTCTCTTATATTGTTCATCCAGGCAGGGTGACTGCGATAGAGAGAATAGGCTTCCTGACAAACAACGCAAAAAAGAATATAGAGAAAATAAAAAAATACCTTTCAAATGCAGACAAGAATAAGTTAAGCAAGATTATCCTGCTTACAGAAGATGCACTAAACAAGAAAAGCAGCATATGGGAAAGCAAATATGACAGGATAATAATCACTGCAGGAATAGAAAGGGATGACACAAAGACAAACAGCATAATAAGGAACATGGCCTCAAGATTATTAAGGAATAACGGGATACTGATATGCCCTTATACAGTGGGACCATTGCAGATTTACAGGAAAGAAAAAAGGTTAAAAAAGGAGGAAACATCAGAGGAGTACGTCTTTGTTCCTCTCTTGGAAGAGGTAGTATAAATGAAAAAATCAATGAAAAAAGAAGCTGAATTCGCTGCCATTGTGGCAAAGCCAGGAAGCAGCATCAATAATAAGACAGGCTCTTGGAGAACACTCAAACCTCTTGTCTTGAATGAGAAATGCCTCGCATGCGGCACATGCACGAAATTCTGTCCTGATGGCGCGATAAAAATAGTGAATGGAAAGGCAAGAATAAATTATGATTACTGCAAGGGATGCGGGATATGTGCATTAGAGTGCCCTGCAAAAGCAATAATAATGCAGAAGGAGGAAAAATAAAAGGACAAATGAAATTTTCAATTGTCTATTCAACAACAAAAGGCATTGCTGAAGCAAGAAGGATTGCAAATTCCCTTATAAAAGAAAGAATTGCCGCTTGCATTAATATATTCCCAATACAGTCATTATACAAATGGAATGGAAAATTATGCAATGCAAAAGAGTATGGAATGATTATAAAAACAAGGCAGAATCTTGTTCAGGATGCAATAAAAAGGATAAAATCAATGCACAGCTACAATGTTCCATGTATAATCTCATTTAGCATAAATAAGGGAAACAAGGAATTCCTAAATTGGATTGCAGAAGAAGTAAAATGAAAAATCATGAATTGACTGAACTTGTGAAGCAAATAGAAAGGGACTCGAATGGTGCCTGTCAAATTGAGGTTACAATAATAAATGAGCGCACCCATAGAAAAAAATATGGTGATTTTGAAAAGAGGGCGATAAGAGTTGTGCCTGATTCTGAAATAGAAAAGAAGGAGATAAAATCAGACATGGGAGTTTTGGCAGGAAGCTATAATTCAATAAGAGAGCTCAAGAAGTTAGTAGAGGGATACAATTTAGGAATATACATAAGGAATCCTACTCCAGTTCATATGAAGAAGAACTTAAATCTTCAATATGATGTGGGTGAGGATGGAATATTCCTTAAGGCAAATGGCGCAGATATGAGGTTTAATATTTATAGGGGGCAAAAGGTTGCGAATATAATTTATGAAAGGTTAAAATGAAAGAGGAAAATAAAAAAAAGGAACTTGTTGAATGCAGCCAGGCAATTGCAAATGCTGCAAGGCAGTGCAAGCCAGCAGTTATTTCTGCGTATCCTATAACGCCCCAGACGCATATTGTTGAACGGCTTGCAGAGATGGTTTCAAATGGAGAGTTGAATTCAGAATTTATTGATGTTGAGTCAGAGCACAGCGCACTATCTGCATGCATAGGAGCATCTGCAACTGGTGCAAGGACATTCACTGCTTCTTCCTCTCAAGGAATTGCATTAATGCACGAGATGCTTTTTATTGCATCAGGAATGAGGCTGCCGATTGTGATGGCTGTTGCCAATCGTGCAATGTCTGCTCCAATAAACATATGGAACGACCATTCAGACACAATGGCGGAAAGGGATTCTGGCTGGCTGCAGTTTTACTGCGAGAATTCACAGGAGGCGTATGACACTACAATAATGTCTTACATGATTTCAGAATCAAATGATGTGATGCTGCCAAGCATGGTTTGCGTTGATGGATTTACACTAAGCCATTTGTGGGAGCCGGTTGAATTTTTAACTGACGGCGAAGTGGCTAAATTCCTTCTTTCGTTTTCTCCAAAATTTAAGCTTGATGCGTCATCGCCAAAGACATTTGGGGCGCTTGCGTTTCCAAATGCCTATATGGAATTCAAGAAACAGCAGCATGACGCAATGCTTGATTCAATTAGAGTAATCAAGAAGGTAAATTCAGATTTCATGAAAAAATTTGGAAGGGGATATGGAGATGGATTGATTGAAACATATAAAATGGAAGGCGCAAAAACTGCATTGATTGCGATGGGAAGCGTATGCAGCACCTCAAGAACAGTCATTGACAAATTAAGGAAGCAGGGCAAGAAAGTTGGATTGATAAAGATAAAGGCATTCAGGCCCTTCCCTATAGAAGAATTAAGAAAAATGACAAATGGATTAGGGGGAATTGCGGTGATTGACAGGGCAATCTCGTTAGGAAGCTATGGACCCCTCTTCACTGAATCAAAGTCAGCTGTTCCTGATTTGAAGATGAATAATTTTATTATGGGGTTAGGCGGGAGAGACGTTAATGAAGAAATGATTGAGGGAGTAATAAAAAAAATCGGGCAGAAAAGCGAGGTTGAATGGGTGTTCTGAAAATGGCAGAAGAAGAGTTTGAGGGCTTTGTTTCAGGGCATAACGCATGCGCGGGATGCGGCGCGGCAATAGCAATGAGGCACATAACAAAAGCAGTTGGAAAAAATGCAATAGTATCATTGGCGACTGGCTGCATGGAGGTTACATCAACTGTATATCCAATGACTGCATGGAACCTTCCTGTAATTCATTCTGCATTTGAGAATGCAGCGGCAACTGCATCAGGCATTGAAGCAGCATTGAAGCATCAGGGAAGAAAAGAAAAGGTAATTGCGATTGCTGGAGACGGAGGAACATTTGATATTGGAATCCAGGCATTATCTGGAATGGTTGAAAGAAAGCATGATGTCTTGTTCATCTGCTATGACAACGAGGGTTATATGAATACAGGAGTGCAGCGTTCTGGCTCTACACCTCAGCATGCAGACACTACAACCTCTCCTTATGGAAAGGCAATTCACGGCAAGGTTGAATGGAAAAAATCAATGCCTTTCATAATCGCCTCTCATGGATGCTATGTTGAGACTGCAAATATAG
>Ga0233422_10000326_pt1 | contig 24682 bp, 20 predicted proteins | sample Watercolumn_Mata_2_FD_182724 | JGI IMG/M metagenome (GOLD analysis project Ga0233422, IMG submission 182724) | Freshwater microbial communities from Lake Matano, South Sulawesi, Indonesia - Watercolumn_Matano_2014_110_MG | ecosystem: Environmental > Aquatic > Freshwater > Lake | place...
CCGGGTGCTTTGCGAGGAACGAGGTGGCGAGGAAATCCTCGCCGCATGGGTGACCCATCCGTGCCCAGATCTTCATATCTTTCGCTAGCGCGGCTGTCGTCACTTTTCCCTGGACCGCGCCGGTTGGATAGAACGGGGGAGCGCTCCATTCAGGAGCGCCGCGTGGATCACGGTCAACATGCCCGCATAATACCCCGCCGTTCAGCTCGACTTTGCCCTTAATGGGATCGTAGTGATCTGATTCCAATTCTTTTGCCAGCTCAACATCAATCAGTCCCTTCTTCTCATACATCAGCTGTGCCCACCTGCATTTCCGGCTGTTGGCACCGTTTGTCATGTCGTTCGGATCGAATGTTGTCTCTTCGGCCAGGAGTTTGGGATCGGAAGCGAAGTTTGAGCCTTCATACATTCCGTCAAACGTCCGCCAGACACGGTAATTCTTCAGTCCAAGCTCAAGTCGGGCGATCTCATTTGTCTTTGTATCTCCCACCAGCCAGTCGTTTGCATAAGCTCCGCTATTGTCCGTGGTCATGATCCGGATATAGTCATCGATGGACGAAGCATACTGTGCCGCCTTGCGGGCCCGCATGAATTCCGGCGTTCCCTTCTCATCAAAGCCCTGGAACTGTGTGATGGTCGTTTCAGTATAGAGGATTCCTGCGCTGTTGATCGCGAAATCGTCTCCTGAGTGTATGAGTCCGGGCATACAATCCATGAGGATGCGGTGGCCTTTCTCCGGAACGATGTCGGCAATGACGTTCCACCGCTGACCGATCACGTAGTCGCTCCAGTTGTTATGGGCGATGACAATCTTGCCGTCCTTCGTGTAACTCCCTGTCGCAATGAAGGCACTGCACTTACCAGGCGCCTGATTCGTCAATGAGTCTTTCTTGATTTTGTTGGCCAGCCAGGGGATGTAGTAGGACGCGATTTCGATATTCGCGTTCAAGGCCGTAATGTCGAGATGATCGTACTTGTACCCGCGGGCCTTGAGTCCCTCCACGATGCCTGAGATCTCGTCCTGATACTCCTTCTCCAGCTTGGGCCAGAAGAGCGTTCCGGCCGTCTCCCGGAAGAAACTCCATTTCTTCTGCGTCGGACCGTTCTGGAAGTAGTGGACGAACATCTTCATGACGTCATCAATCTCCGGTGCAAGGAGGTACCCGTGTTGAAAACCAATGGTCGATGGTGAACCTTCCAGGTGCACATAGATCCAGCCGCCGTTGGTTTCGCGGAACGATTTTGCGAGCCGCGGATCGTCGCCGGCAACTGACTCGAGCAGCGGCAGCACAACCATGAGAAATAGAAAGAGCCTCTTCATACGGTCCTCCGGTCAATGGTGGGGAAGGCAATATAGTCTACGGAGCGAAGTTTTTCAATGAGCACGTCTTGTAGAAATCAGACGAACACGGTATCTTGGCGTCCGGAGGAATGATGACATGGACGGAATACACGCACTTCTTACCGCGCTTCTGATTTTCGCGGGATGTGCAGCACCCGCGATTCGCTGGCAGCAGAGAGCGCCTCTCTTCATAGATCTCTCTCAGGACGTCGGACGTCAGATTGTCGTAGATCGGCAGAAAGGGCAATATCTGGGCCATCCGACCACTGTTTTGCTCGAAGATGGAAGAACGATTCTTGCTGTCTATCCCACGGGGCATGGTGCTGGACAAATTGTGTTCAAACGTAGCACTGATGGAGGGCTCAGTTGGAGTGAGCGGCTGCCTGTTCCCGAGAATTGGTCGACTTCGAAGGAGGTGCCTACTCTCTTCCGTGTCGTTGATCCTTTGGGAGTGAAACGCCTGATCATGTTCTCCGGACTCTATCCAGCCCGTCTCTCGGTTTCCTCAGATGATGGCAGGACGTGGTCGCCACTCACTCCCGTTGGGGAATGGGGAGGAATTGTGGTGATGGGGAGCGTTGAGCGGCTGACGGACGGATCGTACCTGGCGCTGTTCCACGATGACGGGAGATTCTTCACGAAAAATGGAAAGCGAAGATCATCGATGACCCTCTACAAATCAACCTCTCATGATGGAGGATTGACATGGAGTTTCCCGACCGGATTTTTCGCTGCGGATTCGATTCATCTGTGTGAACCGGGCGTGGTGCGCTCTCCTGACGGCAAGCAGCTCGCGATGGTCCTGAGAGAAAATACACGGACACACAACTCATACATCATGTTCTCAGGCGATGAGGGAGAGCACTGGACAAGTCCCCGGGAAGTCCCGCTCGCGCTAACCGGCGACAGGCACACTGCGAAGTACAGCCCTGACGGGCGGCTTGTCATTTCATACCGTCATATGGACAAAGGAGCTGCGAGCTATGGAGACTGGGTAGCCTGGATCGGAACATATGAGGACTTGCGCACCGGAGGAGGTGGCCAATATCTTGTGCGGCTCATGGACAATACGAAGGATGCCGACTGCGCATACCCGGGTGTGGAGATCTTGCCGGATTCAACCTTTGTTCTCACGACATACGGTCACTGGGTCAAGGGGGAACAACCGTTCATCGTCTCTGTCAGGATGAAAATCAATGAACTTGACCGGAAGCGACTTGATAGGTGAAGATCAAGACTTCTCGTCGAGATTGTCCATCAGATCCTGCGGTGCTCTGAGCCAGGCCAAAGCGGTATCAACGGCGCGGAACACAACAAAATCCCATGGAATGGAATCAGCGAAGGCTTCGTACATGCGGGCGAGGCCGAAGGATAGGTCTGTTGGTGCTACGACGGCGACTTTCGGACGCATCCCTGCGCCTGCAAATTTCGATTTTGCGAAGTCGGCGAATCGCCTGAGCCCCTCCGGACTTCGCGGGGAACTGTCTGTTTGTCTCAGGTCAATCAACAGATTCGTTCCTGGGGTAAACATATTCCCTTCAAAGATCGATTTGTTGCGCATCATGAACTCATCGTCTTGTACCTTTCCGGTATGCACACAGATGATGAGCTTTGCCTCGGGCTTGAAGTGGAATGTTATGGGCATGGCCCCTCCATTCGTCTCGGAGCGTCACGCTCGCAAAGTTCCCTGCTCCATGTTGACCAAATAGCATCGATCGTCCATTGGGCAGGGTTGCGCAGGTGCGGGAATGTACAACCCACCCTCTCCAATGGCAACATCGTGAAACCGGGCAGCATCCTTGGGGCAACCACGTCTCCGCCCTGATACCCTGTTCACCGTCGGGAGCCCGTTGGCTTCACGAGGTTTTCGATGTCATTCGATATTTCGTCACTGCGCTTCCTCAGAACCGCCTGGGAATCCTGAAGAGCCTTGTTGTAGAAGAACGGCCCGATCTCGTCGGCAAAGAAATTCAAGAGAAACGATGCCTCGAATTGTCCGATATCCTGATCCAATTCTTTTGCGAAATACTCCTGGATCTTCTTGACGATCGCATCCCGCTCGGGCTTTGAGAAGCTGATGATGGCCATGTATTCAATGACTCTCCGTTTCTGCAGGACACGCGCTATTGCTTGACCAACTCCACCCTCCGGTTTTTGGCCCGTCCCTCTTCCGTGTCATTCGACGCCACGGGTGCGAGGGAAGCCACTCCGTACGGCTTCATCCGATCTGCAGCTATGGCGTGCTTCCCAGTAAGCGCCTTGGTTACCGCGTTCGCGCGGTCCATTGACAATCTCATGTTTGAATCGATATTGCCGACGTTGTCAGTGTGGCCCACCACATACACCTTGAGCGTGCCGTTGTTCTTGAGCAGTGTGGAGATTTCGGCAAGCGCCGCTTCTGACTCGGACTTGATCTCCGACTTCCCCGTGTCGAAGTAAATGCCGTACACGGCAACGTGACCCGTAGCAGAAATGTCATTTCCCATTGCTGTGGCGTCGGCCACGACTTCCTGCTTCATCGTTTCCTTCTCGACAATCGTAAGCCTGTACATATTGTTGAAAGATCGCACCTCGATCCATGATTCCTTTGCTTCTTTCTTGATGACAATCGTCGATACCTTGTTGAAGTTGTCATCGAACACGACCGTCCCTCCGATCTTCTTCAACGCCTCTTGAATGTTCCGGCGGATCTTGAGCTCTCCCGGCTCCTTCGTACCTTTTGTCAGTTTGTACTCGATGTAGTACTTGTGACCCTCAATGTCAACCAGCTTCTTGGTCTGATCGATAAACCGGTGACGGTCGAATTCAAACTCTTTGTATGCCGAGATATAGAAGTCAGGCATTCGCGAGAGGACGGGATGATCCTTTGCACCCGTGACATCTTGCTGGGGCGCTGTTCCGAGGCAAAGACTCCATGGCAATACTACAAATCCAATGATAACGTGCGTCAGATTCTTCATTTCTTCTCCTTGTCGTTTTCTTCTGTTGTCTCTCTGGATCTGATTTGGTTTGGCAGCGGGCAGAAAGAAAAGCTGAACGCCTTCCTGGCTTTGTCCTCCGGTTAAGCCGTTCAACCCGAAAGAAGATCACCACGGCAGAGGCCGAAAGCGTCTCACCGGGTCTCATTCAGCGTCGGTTGCAAAATGGCATGACAATGTACAATTCGGCATAGCGAATGGCAACACGTTCACACCCTGCGGTGATTGGATTGTATGACGACTGTTATAGCTTCTTCTGATATTTGTCGAGCGATCCGACATCTGCTCCGTGCCGGAATCTCGCGAAACCTCACCTTGCGCTCTCCCTTCTTATTCAGTAATTTTGTCTCATGACTGATGCAAAGGTGAAACTAAAAGGAATGACGCACCTGGAACTTCAGGCATTCGTCGAATCCCTTGGAGAGAAGAAATACCGCGCGGCGCAGCTCTTTTCATGGATGTACGCAAAGGGCGCTCAGACGTTCGACGAGATGACGGATATCTCACGCGAGTTCCGCGACTTATTATCGGCGAAGGCAGATCTTGGGAACCTCGAAACTATCCGCTCGAGCGTTTCCTCTAAAGATGGAACGACCAAGTTCCTCTTTCGCCTCGATGATGGATTGATGATTGAGAGTGTGCTGATTCCTTCGGAGGATCCTGAGCGCGTGCCGGATGAGGATTCGGAGGAACCTCCGGCTGGATCTGATGCGCGCCTGACACTGTGCCTTTCAACCCAGGTCGGTTGCCCGTTGGACTGCAAATTCTGTGCAACTGGTACGATGGGATTTTTCAGAAACCTGACGGCCGGAGAAATCGTGCAGCAGGTTCTTCAGGTTCAGCGCGGAAGCCAGCGAAGGATCAGCAATCTCGTCTATATGGGAATGGGCGAGCCGATGCTCAACTACGACGCCGTCATGCGGTCGGTGGAACTGCTCACAGACGACAGGTCCCTCAACATCGGGGCCCGCCATATCACGATTTCGACGGCTGGGTACGCAGACCGGATACGCCAGATGGGAGATGAGAAGAGGCGGGTCAAGCTGGCTCTCTCGCTTCATTCTCTCGATAACGAGAAGCGGACACTGCTGATGCCGCTCACCAGGAAATTCAGTGTGGAGCAGCTTCTCGATGCGCTCGAATACTATTACCGTATGACACGACACAGGCCGACGTTTGAGTACATCCCGTTTGACGGCTTTAATGACACGGAAGACGATATCAGGAGGTTTGTGCAGCTGTCGAAACGAATTCCTTGCAAAGTTAACATTATTCCGTTTCATTCTATTGACTTCACAGCACCGTCGGGATTTGGCGCCACGCTCAAAGCTACACCCCGGGCCCGCATAGAGGAATTTGCGCAGGCTCTACGTGAGGCAAACATCACCGTGATGGTTCGCAGCAGTGCAGGAGAGGATATCGAGGCGGCATGCGGCCAGCTTGCCGTCGAAGAAGAACGGACGGCGAGCCGGAAGAGGAGCACGGGGACTGTTGGTTCAAGAGCTGCAACGCCGGATGACCAGGTGCATGGAAAAACCATCGGCAATACCTGAATGCACGCTGCGATGTAAGAGGAATCAACCCCATGCGCATCATACTGTTCGGCCCTCCGGGATCCGGCAAAGGAACCCAGGCAAAATTGCTCATCGAGAGGTTTCACGTTCCGCATATCTCCACCGGCGATCTTCTTCGGGATGCTCTTGCAAAAAAGACACCCCTTGGTCTCCGTGCGAAGGTTCATCTTGACAATGGTACTCTGGTACCTGACGATATCATGATCGGCCTCATCCGCGAAGTGGTCTCAACTGGTTCCGGAAAGGACGGCTTTCTCCTGGACGGTTTTCCGCGCACGATTCCACAGGCGGAAGCGCTCGATGCTCTGTTTGAGGAACTCGGAATCAACATCGATGGTGTTATTAGTCTCCAGGTGGAGCATGCAGAGGTCATCCGACGGTTGACGGATCGACGCGTCTGCCGGGTTTGCGGAAAGATCTTCAACTCAAACCAGCTTCAATCTGATCGTCCAACCATCTGTCCTTCCTGCGGCGGCGAGCTCTATCAGCGCTCCGACGATACCGTGGAAACCGCGCAGCGGCGGCTGGAGGTCTATGTGCGCGAAACGAAACCGCTGAAGGAATACTATCGGCGCACGGGAAGATTCACCGAGATTGACGGAATGCGCGATATCGATATCGTCCAGAAGGAGATTGAGACCATCCTCGCGCAACGGCACTCAGCACCCCGGTCGTAGGTAAAGGCGCATGGATCCTTTTCAGCCGAAACCACCAACCGGACATCGTCCCTATCTCGTCGCGCACAGGGGAATCTCGGGTAAGGCGCCGGAAAACACCCTGGCAGCCTTCCAGCTCGCGTGCGAGACCCCCGGCATCGACATGATCGAGCTGGACGTCCGGCTTTCCGGTGACGACCAGGTCATTGTTCTCCACGATCGCACACTCCAGAGAACGACAACAGGCAACGGCTCGGCACGCCTTTACTCGGTAGCACAATTGAAGGAATTCGATGCGGGATCATGGTTCAATCCTGCCTTTGCCGAGGAACGTATTCCGACTCTCGACGAAGTCCTGAAGATTGTTAACAAACGGCGCTGGATCAACATCGAGCTCAAGTCGGATTTCTTCTTTCGAGGACAACAGGGGCTGCTTGAACGAGGCGTCCTCGACGTCGTTCGCCGGGCCGGATGTGAGCATTCCGTGATGTACTCTTCCTTCAATCACCGGATGGTCGCAACCATTAAGAAACTGGAACCGAAGGCAACGACGGGGGTGATCTTCAGTTTTGTGCGGGATTATGGAAGGCTGCCGAGCAAGCTTGCGGGGAGGGTCTGTGCTGAAGTCTTTGTCTGCGAGAAGAGGGAGATCTCACCGCGTGTGATGCAGGACGCACGCCAGGCCGGAGTGGCAGTCTATGTGTATACTCTGAATTCTGTCGAGAATGCCGAAAAAATGATGGAAATCGGGGTCGATGGAATCCTGTCTGATTCTGCCGATGAAATCGTTCACTCGGTGAAGAAACCCGGTGTGTGACGCAGCGCTTTGGCTCTCGCCTCCGTTTTTTCTATATTACGGCTGACAACATCTTCATCTCACCACATAGGAATGTGAATGCTATGAAGCTCAGAAGAATGACAACCTTGGCTGTTTCCGTTCTTGTTCTCGCGTTCGACGGAGTCGCTCAGGACGATCTCGGCAAACAACTCGGAAAAGTCGCAGGACAAAACGCAGTGAGCTATATTTCCCCATTGCTTTCCGGGTTGGGAGCGGACCTGAACAGCGGGCTGTACCACTCGGCCGATCTTCACGATGTCCTCGGTTTTGACATCGGCGTCAAGCTGAGCGCTATGACGCCGACGGACGAAGACAAAGTGTTCGACTTCGTTCTGCCCGATCAGATCACGTACAGCGGCTTCACGCTGAGAGCCGGGACCGACTACGACAAGGTGATCACCGGATCCCCAACAGCACTCGGCGAGAAGGCTGGCCGGGAAGTAAAAGTGAAGTCGACCTCGACGTTCGTTCCGCTTCGGGGGCAGACGATCTTCACGACGCCGCAGGGATTCAACCTCAAAGCCGTGCCGCTCATTGTTCCGCAGGCTGCAGTCGGCCTCCCCCTTGGCTTTGAAGTGATGGGAAGATTTATTCCTACGACAACGATCCCGCCGTCAAGCTACGGCGAGCCGGTTGGCAAGGTGAGTTTCATCGGCTTCGGCATCCGGCACGACATCGATCAGTACATTCCCCTCTGCCCGGTCGATATTGCCGTCCATTTCATGACGCAGAAACTGACAATCTCCGATGGCGATGACAACAAGATCCTGTCGGGGAGCGGAACCGCGTATGGGGCCGAAGTGAGTAAGAGCCTTGCCGTGCTGACGATCTACGGCGGATTCCAGATGGAGAAGTCTTCATGGACCATCGAGCCATACAAGTACACTGATCTGGCGACGAACACGAACGTTCGGATCGACGGCTTCTCCGTGGACGGGAAAAACACGTCTCGTTTTCACGCTGGCGTGCGGCTCCTGCTTCTGCTCGTCAATATTCACGCGGACTATTCATTCGCGAAACAGCCGGTTATCACGGCAGGCGTTGGTATCACATTCCGATAGAACTCAGCGAAATCCTGGCTTCCTCTCCATCCGGTGACGATGCTCGTGCGCTCACCGTGTGGAGAGGTCGCTTCGCTGAAGAGAACTGATAAAGGTATGGCCCGAACCGCCCCGCTTCTTGCCTGTCTCATTCTCGTGTTGTTCTCACACTGCGAAATGCGCGATCGTCCGCTCGCGGATGCGACCGATCTGTTCGAACGCGCCGTTTCACTCTACGAAGATCACTCCTACCCCCAGGCTGAATCGCTCTTTGTGCAGTCGCTTCAGGTGTTCGAGCGTTCCGGTCAGGCGTACAGCGTCGTCGAAGCGAACCGGTATTTGGGCCAGCTCTACATGGCCGAAGGAAGATTCTACTCCGCACTCGGAAGGTACGACTCGGCTCTTCGCAGGAGCAGGGCCTTGCAGGATTTCAGGGGGGAGATGTCCCTCCAGGCGCTTCGGGGAGACGCCTTTACGTCCCTTGCGCGGTTCCAGGATGCCATGACGTCGTATCGGGAAGCGCACCGGCTAAGCTCCGCCTTCAACGATCTTGAGACGAAGGCTTCACTCGAGATGCGGATGGCCGCCGTCTCCAAGTCTCTCAACCACCTGGACGATGCGTTTTCGTACTACCAAACGGCGTTCTCGTACTACCAGGGCCAGAAGGGGACAGGTCTCGTCCAGGCATTGCGCGGGCTTGGTGAAGTCCTTCTCCGACAACAGAAACTGGATGCGGCGCAGACATCCCTCGAACAGGCGAGGACACTCCTTCCCAAGAATGAAGAGTTCGTCCTTGATGCACAGCTCAGAACCGATCTCGGGCTTCTGAAGAAGGCGCAGGGAAACTTCAACGAGGCGCTCCAATGGTTCCGCGATGCCGTCAATACGCTTCGGACGAAGAGGACTGGAAAACAACAGGAGATCATTCTCCTCTTCCATATCGGCCAGATCTACCTCGAGAACGGAAGGCCCGCGGACGCGAAGAAGTACTTCTCAGAAGCCGAGGGGCTGGCAAATGCAGGCGGGGATGGGATTGCCGAAAGCTACCTGAGCCTGTTCGCGGTTCGGTGCGAAGAGCGTTTGTTGACGCAGAATCAGAGGATTCGCGAAATGCCTCGTCTGATTCAGCTCTATCAGGGTGTCGTTCAGGAATTTCAGACCGTGGGGCATCGTACAGGTGAGGCATATGCTCATGCTCAAATGGGCAGGCTCTACGAGTCGGTTGGGATGCTTGCCCGGGCCCGGGATGAATATCGCGAAGCGGTAGAGGTCGAGGAGTCAACCTTCGGTGAGTTCCTCGATCTTGAAAACCACGCCCCGTATCTTGACGCGCTGAACATGGAGACGGAGCGACTTGGATGGTACGCTCAGCTCGCAAGTCTTCTCATCCAGACGAAAGCGAAAGAGGAAGCGCTGGGAATTCTTGAGGCGGGGGCGATGCGCCCGGTGACGAGAGCGCTCCAGGACGTCTCGGTGAATGCCCGCCACCCAAATCTGAAGCAGGACTTCCAGAAAGCGCGTCTGGCCCTTGGTGAACTTCAGATGCTGCAGGCGGAGCAATCGAGCATCCTCGGTATTCGCCGCGGCATCAGCTTCGAGGGACTCATCAACAGCCTTCACAGCCGCATTCAGTCGCAGCAGCGGGAATTCACAACTCTTGCCGCCCGCATTTCCGGCATCTATCCAAACTATGAGCCGCTTCTTCGCTGGAATACCATTCGGCTTCGCGAGATTCAATCGAGCATACCTGCCGGCACGGTCGTTATCCGGTTCCTTGCGGCAGAGGACCAGCTCCATGTGTTTGCTCTTTCGCGAAACCGGTTTGAGGTAAAGAGTACAATCGTCACGCGCAGCAAACTCCTTTCGCTCGTCGCTGAGTACCTGCGTCTGCTCAACGATCCAAGCGTGTATACGGGTTCAGCCGGTGAGGCGAGTGTGACAACGATGACCCGCTTTGCCACCCTCTCAACACAGCTCTATGACTATCTTCTTCGCCCCGTCGATGGATTGCTTGAACGAAATCTGGTGATCATTGCCGGACCGGAGTTTGACCGTTTTCCGTTCCACGCCCTTGAACGTCAGGAACGGCGGACGTCAGTGAAGTATCTGATTGAGATCACGAGCGTCGACTACCTTCCATCGCTGTCCGCACTTCGCTACCAGACAACGCAGAGCGAGCGGGTAAGCAGAGTGGTTGGAATTGGAAATCCGACAGGGAAGAACTGGTCGATCGACTATGAATTGAGGGATATCAGGAGCTTCTTCAAGGAGGCGGTGATTCATATCGGCAGGGACGCATCGTGGGAAAATCTGCGGGAAGCGAAGACAGACGTCCTTCAGCTCTCGACCGATTTCCTGATGGGGGAGGGGGATTCACCGCTCGGCGTGTTTACTCTGGCGAAAGGACAGGCACCGGAGGAAGTGACGAAGATCCCCTTTGAACGGCTTGCGGAGTTCAACGCCCCGTCGCTGGTGGTGCTCTCGAATCAGTACGGCCAGGGGGTCGGGCTTTCAATGCTTCATGCGCTTGTGCTCCGCCTCAACGGATCATCTGATGTCTTCCTGAATGCATGGTTCTCAGACCGGAAGGCAACGAAGTTCTTCAGCGAATTCTTCTATACCCACCTCGCCAACGGCCTGGCCCCCGGCGACGCGTACCGTCAGGCCCTTCTGAATCTCATCCGCACCCGCGACGTCAACCACCCGCATTCATGGGCCCAGTTCTTTCACTTTGGACTTGGGTAACATCTGAGTGGACCTGGACGTCGGTCAAAACCTCACGCGCAGGCCGATCGAAAGGGAGTACATTGTGGTGTATGTTCCCGGCGCGAAGCTGATTTCCTGATTCGTCACGTCGAATTGCGCAAGGATCTGAAGATAGGTTGACACGCGCTGTTGCCAGCCTGCGCCGAGGGTCTGCGATTTCAGCGTGAAGACTTCTTTGCCCCCAAAGCCCGAGCTGGATTGGATTGTCCGCTCATCAGCGGTGAATCCCGCCCCCGCTCTCAATGATACGAAATTCTCTGCATCGCCCAGGTATCTGCGGAGTGTCACACTTCCGGAGGTGGAGAGTCCCGCATCGTTGGAAATGAGATAGGGTCGGAAACAGAACCAGTAGCTCCCGAAGTAGTATCCGACGGATCCGACGTACATCGTCAGTGAAGAAGATGAACCGAAGGAGAGATGTCGGGCCCCCAGGGAACCCTCGAACTGGGAACCGAGTCGCATATACAGTTCCGCCCCGCCCCTGTGCCGGGGGAAGAGGACACTCCCTGAGTATCCATAGTTCAAATAGGCGTAGACACCCTCTGTAATTCGCGGATACAGGTCTGCTTCCATCTGAATGCCGTTGGCAGCAAAACGTCGAGCGTAGTTGAGCCGGGCAAAGATCGAGCCGAAGCCTGTTCGCCGTCCGACCTGAATAAATGCCGTGTTCATCGGATCGTACGTGTCTGCAAATCGATCTGTTGCAGCATTCACCTCGATCGTCGATTTCATTGCGGAGGAGCGGATGCTGCTCCGAAGTACTGCGATGTCGGCAAGAGAGGAATGAAGATCTTCGAGGGCATTGAGCGTGACGAGGGCTTCGTCTTCCCGCCCCAGTGCCTTCAGTGCACGTGCTTTCCTGAGGAGAAATTCCTCTCCGCTTGGATACAAGCGGAGGGCGCGTTCGGCGGTTTCGAGGGCGATGCCGTATTGCTCTCTCCATAGTTCGAGATCGGCGAGTGCTGACAGAGCATCCCGATGGGAGGGAACATCATCAAGAACCTTCTGGAACTCACCCCGTGCCTCATCCCATCGCCGATCCCATGCGTAGGTTCGCCCAAGCAGAACCCGAGCATCACTGTAGGATGGAGTCCGTTGGAGAAGCGCCGTGCAGAAGCGTCTTGCATCGTCGCGCTGGTTATTGAACGCGAGCCTGCGCGCAACTGCAAACAAATCGTCATCGGAGAGCTTCAGCGTGTCGGTTTGAGCAACTCCGGACTGATAGATGAGGAGGCCGAGAAGTACTGCCCAGGTTGGTTTCATGTTCACCTGGATGGAGTGAGTGAAGAAGACCCGCGTTGCTATGTGCAAGTATTGGCAAATTACGAATCAAAATCAACGTTTAGATATGAAAAATCCCGGCGAGGTAACAACCAGCTGATCGGGTTCATCCTCGTCGGGATTCTGATATGTCAATGATAGAAGGGGCTAGCGCGTTCGCACCTTGATGCTTCCCAGCCCGGAGCCGATTTTGAGTGTTAGGGATTCTTCGCTCCCGGCAAATTTCTCGTTTTCGTAGGTGCTCTTTTTCGTCTTTTCGAACGCGTCGTCGATGTCAACACTCGAGAACCAGCTGTCATTCGCTACGACCTTGACCGGTAGATCCTTCGGGACGTACACGGTGATCGATCCAAGCCCGACATCAATTTCAGCATATGCCTTTTGCCTGAGCTTGCCGGCGAAATCGAGAGTGTATGCTCCTACTCCTCCGCTGAACTTGAGCTTCTTGAAATTGAGATTCGAGAGACGCCTTGCAGTGAATTTACTCACACCGGATTCAATGGACACAGACTCGCAGACTATCGGATTCGGTTCATCGCAACGAAGTTCAGCAGAGCTGGCCCCTGCAGAGACCTTGAGATCTCTCACTTGGAGGCCGCTGAGGTCAAGGTCGCCTTTCCCCGCTCCGACTTCGACATTCAGTACGAGGGGAACCGCATCCGTGAACCGTGCGGTCAGTTCGCGTTCATCTGAATCTGCATGCGAGCTCTTCATTTCCTCCCAGGAAATCGAGCGGGAGTTGCGGCGGCGATGTCTCGAATCCTCACTGAGATTCATGTCGAGTTCACCGCGTCCGTTGGAAATGTCATAGAACATCTCAAGTTGACGCTTGTCATCCTCGTTTCGTCGATACTCGGCGGTGACGATCTTGCTGCGCTCACCCTTCAGGATATTCACGGTGCCGAACGATGCCTCGAGGTTCACAATGACCTCGCGCTCTGACGTCCGTGAGATCTCCCGGCGAAGCACTTCTTGCTGAGGTGCAGCGGTTGATGTGGATGAAAGGAGCAGGAACGGCGCGATAGCCGTCAGCCCATATTTAGCGAGTTGTTTCATGGCATTTTCCAGGCAATGATCCTGCAAATGCCTACGAAAAGGCTGTCTGAGAGTTACACGTGTGGAGTTAGTAATGTCGCAGGCGGTCGCGGAGAAACTTGTTCAACATTTCACGAGCCCTGAAGATGTGGGCCTTCACGGTGCCCAACGGAAGTTTGAGAATTGTGGCAATTTCCTGATATTCTTTCTCCTCAACATGCCGTAAGTGTATGACATGTCGATACTTCGCGGGCAGGGAGTTGATCGCGTCTTCAAGCAGTTTTTTTCGTTGCCTGTCAATGAGGTCCTGGTCCGGTTCGTAGGTCGAATCAGGGAGTTCGTACGTATAGTCGCTTTCCTTTGACTCTATCGGCTTGTCGATCGAAAACGTCTGCAGTTTTTTCCGCCGGATGTAGTCGATGCAGTTGTTCGTCGCAATCTTGTAGAGCCAGGTGGAAAATGCGAATTCATCGTTGAAGCTGGTGAGGGACATGAAGGCCTTGATGAACGCTTCCTGCGTCAGATCCTCCACTTCGTCCTTGTCGCGGATCATCCGATAGATGAGATTGTAGATCGACTCGTGATACTTCTGACGGAGTTTGCGGTAGGCTCGTTGGTCGCCGGCGAGGGCGCGTCGTATGAGTACGGCGTCTTCCTCGCGTGACTCGATCCGTCGTTGTTCCGAACGATCTGCGCGCGGCGGAGGGGGGGCTGGTGCAGTAAGTTCTTTCTTCTTCTTGGCCATGTGAAGAGTCTGGCACCTTTCGCGAAGCACAGCGCACAGAGTTCAGGGACGACGCGTCTGCGAACTGAAATCGAAGGCAAATTACCGAAAAAAAGCGAGAGCCGCAACGGAAGGTGGGTAATTGCATCAGAAACCGATTTTGAGTATTTTTCTTAGAATGAACGCCATTCATCATTCCGCTCTGTTCATCACATTCGAAGGGCTTGATTTTTCCGGCAAATCGACGCAGGCGGCTCTTTTTGCCGAGCGCCTCGCCAGGGACGGCCGTAATCACATTGTTCTCAGAGATCCCGGAGGTACTGCAATCGGCGAGAGGATCCGGTCGGTACTGCTTGACCGGGCGGTCCTGAACATGTCGGACGTCACCGAGCTCTTTCTCTTTTCAGCAAGCAGGGCTCAGCTTGTCAGCGAAATCATCAAGCCGAACCTCGAAAAGGGCACTCTCGTCGTCTGCGATCGTTTTTACGATTCCACGACCGCTTATCAAGGTGCCGGGCGGGGACTCCCGCTCGATGCGATCGCGACGATCAATCATTCAGCGGCTGCCGGATTGGTTCCGGACCTCACGTTCTTCATCGACATCCCGGTGAGTGAAGTCGAACGCCGAATGCTCAGGCAAAAAACCGGTGCCGACCGGATGGAGTTGAGCGGGAGGGGATTCTATGAGAGGGTTCGGGAGGGTTTCCTCAGACTTGCTGCCAACGAACCAAGATTTGAAGTGATTGATGGCTTGAAGGAGATTGAAGAAATCCATGCAGAAGTCTGGAAACGCTATGAAAACGTTTTGTCACAGAGGAGATCCTGATCGTGTTGGAGAAACCGAATGAGGAGCAAGGAATGCCGTCGATGAAGCGACGCCTGGAAGAGTGGACACAGAAACGACTGACAATGAGCGCCAGCACACTTGTACTTTTTGTACTGCTCATCGCTGGTAGCAGCTTCTTTCTGGGCTTTCTCGGGACCAACAATGACGATCTCCTTCTGAGCGTGAACAAGTGGATAGGAGTATTCGGCAAGGTTTATAGAGAGGTCGCAGTCAACTACGTGGACGATGTCGATCCCGAGAAGTTCATGCATGCAGGAATCGATGGCATGCTGAAGACGCTGGACCCTTACACCGTGTACCTCGGCGAGAAGGAATCCGATGAGATGGAGCTCGTCACGACCGGGAAGTATGCCGGCGTCGGCATCACGATTGGGCTCCGTGACGGGTACATCACCGTCATTAGTCCGATGGAGGGATATTCGGCTGCCAAGCAGGGGATCCAGAGCGGAGATCGGATTCTTGAAATTGACGGCAAGACCCTCAAAGGGGCATCGCCTGAAGACGTGCGGATGATGGTTCGGGGCATGCCCGGAACAACGCTGAAGATGATCATTGAGCGTGAAGGCGAGCCGAAGCCGATGGAATTCATACTCGTTCGGGAAGAGATTCCTGTTCGCAATGTCACCTATGCTGGTTTCGTCGCTGACGGAGTCGGCTACATCCGGCTGGAGCGTTTTTCCCGAACCGCCGGTGATGACGTTCGGACCTCGATCAAGGAACTGCGCGGGAAAGGTGACATCAAAGCGATCATTCTCGATCTGAGGGACAATCCTGGAGGCCTTCTCGATGTGGCGGTCGATGTCGCGTCCAAGTTCCTGCCGGAAAGCACGCTGGTGGTTTCGACAAAAGGTCGGAGAAACGAATCCGAGCGGAAGTATTACTCTACCGAAACGCCGATGCTCGCAGATGTCCCCATGGCTGTTCTCATCGACAATGGAAGTGCGAGTGCGAGTGAAATCGTTGCCGGAGCTGTGCAGGATCTCGATCGTGGCGTGCTGGTGGGAACCCGCTCGTTCGGCAAGGGGCTCGTCCAGACAATCACCCGCATCACAGAGAACAGCTCTCTCAAGATAACGTCGGGCCGGTACTACACACCGAGCGGCCGAAGCATTCAGGAAATTGACTATTTCCATCGCGACAAGGACGGCGTTGTCAAAGCGACGCCGGACAGTCTGCGCCACAACTACAGAACCGTCCACGGGCGCGTTGTTCGCGATGGCGGGGGTATCGTTCCCGACTCCCTTGTTCCTGATGTTCCCTCCGGCAGGTTCTTCGAAGAGATCGTCCGCAGAGCGATGTTCTTCAAGTATGCCAACCGCGTGGCAGCCGAAAAGAAGACCATGCCGGCCGATCTTCAGATTACCGATGAGGTCTTGAAGAGTTTCGAGGCGTTTCTCAAAGAGCGCGAATTCAACTATGAGGAAGATGCGGAGGCGAAAGTCAAGGAGCTGCGCGAGGTGGCACAGAAGTCGCGGTACGGACCTGCGTTTCTCGAAGGGCTCGACCGGCTTTCCAAGGATGTCGAGAAAGAAAAGGCGCGGGGATTTGAGCGGTACGACAAAGAGATCCGGAGAGCCCTGAGGCTCGAATTGTTCAACAGGTTGAAGGGGGAGAAGGCGGCCATTGAGGCCTCGTTGAAAGACGATACGCAGCTGCAGGTGGCACTTGCCCTCGTTCGTTCCAAAACGCTCTATCAGTCGCTCCTGAAGCCTTCAAAACGCTGACTAAGACCCACATTCCAAGAAAGCAAAACGGCATTCTCGCGTTCCCGCGATGAATGCCGTTTCTGTTTTGTACCTCTTCGCCTATCTGGGTGCAGCTGAGAGTTTTTCCTGAACTCGTCGGGCAATGTCCCCGAGGTCGGCTGACCTGTTCACAAAGTCAAGGTGATCGCTCTCGATAATGAGGAGAGGACCCCGCCGGTAACTCGCAATCCAACTCTCGTAGTGCTTGTTCAATTGCTCCAGGTACTCCCGCTGGATTCCCTGCTCGAACGAACGGCCGCGCCGCGAGATCTGCTCCAGAAGGTGCTCAACGGACGACCGAAGATAGATCATCAAATCGGGCGCCTTCAGGTAGTCCGTCATGACTTCGAAGAGAGATGAGTAGTTTGTGTAGTCGCGGTCGTCCATTTTTCCGATGTCGTGGAGATTGCGGGCGAAGATCTCAGCGTCCTCGTAAATGGAGCGGTCCTGGATGACAGGTTCACCGGACTCCGTCATCCGCTTGTGATGCTTGAAACGGTTGGCAAGAAAGTAGATTTGAAGATGAAACGACCATCGTTGCATGTCGGCATAGAAATCGGGAAGGTAAGGATTGTCGTCGACCGACTCGAAATACGGCTTCCAATTGAAACGCTCGGCGAGAAGTCGCGTGAGCGATGATTTTCCTGCCCCGATGTTACCTGCGACGGCAATGAAGAGTGACCTTTTGGAATCTGCCATGGACGTTTTGGATTCTGATTGTGTTACAGGAAGAGTGGAGACTGTCCGGTTGAATGTATTCACATAGGCCAAGAAAAGCAAGGAACGAAATCTGTGCACGAGGCGATTGGTCTTGTTGTGCTCCCAAAGAGTCTCACATCACTCCGCCATCTCGATGACACTCACATCCCCTCAACAGGTCAGTGCTTCGTACGTCCTACTTCAGTGGGTGGATGGCTGAGATCAGGGCTCTGAGCCCCTCGATGAGTCTGGGACCGGGGCGGCTGACAAGGCTGGCGTCGACGAGGGCGACCCGACCTCTCTGAACGGCCTTCAGTCGTTTCCACTCAGGATACGCCCTGAGAATATCGTCCGTGGAATGAACGATGTCGTTGGTGGCGATGAGCACATCGGGCTGGCTTCTCAGGATTGCTTCCCTGCTTAACACGGGATAGGCCATTGTCGCTTCCCGAGCGATATTCTCTGCGTTTGCCAGTGTCAGCAACTCGTGGACAAATGTGCCGGGTCCAATTGCCACGATCGGATTGAGCGAAAGGAGCATCAGCACGGACTGCTTCGGCTTGTCGCCCGCCATCCTCATTAGGTCTTCCTTCTGCTGGCCGAGTGCATGTGCGATCGAATCAGCGGCCTGGTTCCGGCCCGTCAGAGTCCCGATCGCCGTGATCGATGCGAGGACATTCTCGACGTTTCGCGGGTATGTGACGAAGACGGTGATTCCGGACGACGTCAGTTTTTCGTAATCTGATTTGATGTTGCCGGAGCCCGACATGAGAACCAGGTCCGGTCGAAGTTCGATGATTCGTTCGAGGTTCGGATTCAGCATCCCTCCGATGCGAGGTTTGGTGAGCGCAGCGGGCGGATAGTCACAGTAGTCCGTGACCCCGATGACAGCAGAGTCAGCGCCAAGAGCAAAGAGGATTTCCGTGACATTCGGGGCGAGAGATACGATGCGTTGAGGGTTCTGCCGGAGCGTGACAACATGGCTAAGATCGTCACGTACGCTGAGGGACCGGGGAGTGGGAGGCTGCTCGGCGCGGCGGCATCCGAGGATTGCCGCGATGAGGACAACAGCGATGCTCCATGATGCCAGAACGGCGCAGCCTGAAAAGAAAAGAGCGAATCGTGTGATTCGCTCTTTGACAAATCTAATGATCACGCTCATCTCATTTGAATGATGACAGAGCCTCGTCGACCGCGTCGAAGTGCTCGAAGACGGTGACGAGTTTTGTCACGACAAGCAACTGCTCGATTTTTTCAGAAGCGCGAGCAAGCTTCAGATTTCCGCCGGCGTTTCTGACGGTGGTCAGCGCACCGATCAACATGCCAAGACCCGAGCTGTTCATGAACTTGACATCGCCAAGGTCCACCACAACCTTGTTCTTCCCGCCGTCGATCAACTTGTGCAACTCTTCGTTCAAAGATGATGCATCAGGTCCGCCCATCACATTCCCTTTGAGTTCGATGAGAACGACACCTTTCTGCTCTTTGATTTTCAGTTTCATATCCGATCCTCTGTTGTTTCGGTTATCCGGACGCCACGCAATATACAGTGCGCCGCGTTGAAAATCCAGCGTGAGGGGTTATTCCTTATTCTTCCTGAGTGAGTTGTCGAGCACGACCGCACTGGCGATGTAGATCGACGAGTAGGTTCCGACGATAATACCGACAGTGAGGGCAAAGGCAAAACCACGGGTCACCTCGCCGCCGACGAACAGAAGCACGAGCAACACGATGAGGATCGTACCTGAGGTGATGATAGTGCGGCTGAGGGTGTCGTTGATGCTGCGATTCATGATTTGCTCCAGCGACCAGCTCCGGTAGATCTTCGAGTTCTCGCGAATACGGTCGAAGACGACCACAGTGTCGTTGACGGAGAGACCGACGAGTGTCAGGAATGCCGCGATCATCTCCTGAGTGATCTCGAGGTTCAGCCAGGGAGTGACGCCATCGAGGATCGAGATGATGCCCAGGGTAAAGAGAACGTCATGATACAGGGCGAGGACTGCGCCAACGCCGAAAGAGAACTTGTACCGGATGGCAACGTAGGCGAGAATCACCAGCAGACTCGCGACGATCGCATACATGGCATCCTGCCGCAGTTCCTTGCCGATTTTTGGTCCAATCTTGTCCTGCCGCAACACCTGAAACGATCCTTGAGGGAGTTTGGCCCGGAGGGCGTCCTGGAGAGCTGTTGCGACCGTCATCCCTTCACCTTGCCGGGTGGTGCGGACCAGGATCATTGTTTCGCTTCCGAAGGATTTGATCTCACTGTCTCCGAATCCTGCACCTCCCAGAATCTCGCGGAGTTGACCAAATTCTGGTTTTTCAGAGAACGACAAGACGAGCTCGGTTCCACCGCGAAAATCGATGCCGTAGTCAACCCCTTTGACAAAGAGTGACAACATTCCGATGACGATGATGGTGGTGGAAGCGATATACATCTTGGTTCTCGCTCCCATGAAATCGATATTTGTTTTCTTGAAAAGCCGCATTGAAAATGAAGCTCCTTCCGGAGATACGATTATTTCGAGGTTGAGATCGCTCTTCGTGATTATCCGAAGTTCGGGGTCAATCCCTTGTCCAACATAATATTGAAAATGACACGCGTGATCACGATGGCGCTGAACATACTTGCGACGATACCGATCATGAGCGTCAGGGCGAAGCCTTGCACCGGCCCGGAGCCAAACTGATAGAGAACCACACCCGTGAGGAACGTTGTGACGTTCGAGTCGAGAATAGCGCTGAAGGCCCGTTCATATCCGGCATCGATCGCCGCTCGCAGCGTTTTACCACCTGCAAGTTCTTCACGCACGCGTTCATTGATCAGAACGTTGGCATCGACTGCGATACCAAGTGTGAGTACAATTCCGGCGATGCCCGGCAGCGTCAGTGTGGCGGAGAAGCCCGCCATGACGCCGAGGAGAAAGAGGATGTTGAACACCAGGGCGACGTCTGCCATGGCGCCGGCGCTGTGGTAATAGAACAGCATGAAGAGTACTGTCAGGATCACTGCCCACATCGTCGAATTCAGACCGGCTCTGATGGAATCCTCTCCGAGCGAGGGTCCGACGGACCGCTGTTCGATGATCGAAACCGGGGCAGGAAGAGCTCCCGCACGCAAAACGATTTCGAGCAAGCGGGCTTCGTTTGGACTTTCGAGGCCGGTGATCTGAGAGCGGCCGCCGATGATCTTGTTGATGACGGTTGGTGCAGAGAAGACAGCGTTGTCGAGCGCAATCGCAATGCGCTTGTTGACGTTCGCGCCGGTGATTCGCGCCCACTCGCGGGAACCTTCAGCATTCATCTCCATATTCACGATCGGCCGGTTGTCGTTCGGATCGACGCTTGCGCGTGCATCGATGATCACTCCGCCGGTGAGTTCCGGGACGCGTTTCACGGCATAGAGGCGATAGAACTTCTTGCCGTCAGGTGTGGCATCGGGCCTTGCAGACCAGAGAAACTCGAAGTCCACCGGCAGCAGGCGTCGAACGTCAGGCCTCGCCAGAAGGCGGATCACGCGATCACGGTTTGTCTCGAGGACATATCCTTCGCCCGTGTTTTGTTGATCGGGACTGACGTAGCTGAAGAAGGGATGCTCCCGGAGGAATTTTGCCTCCTGGGTTGTGTCCGTTGCAGCGGGTTTGTTACCAGCAAGGAGGTCGTCGAGGGCATCCTTGGGTTTTTCCTCCTTTTTGGCCGTTTTCGAGCCAGCGGCCGTGTCGGAAGGGACCTTTCCAGAAAGGTAGTCGTCAATCGACTGCATGATGCGATAGGAGATTGCCGGATCCCGCAACAGGCGAAACTCGAGTTTCGCAGTTCCCTGAAGGAGCGACTGGACTTCCCGTTCATCTTTGACACCAGGAAGTTCCACGATGATGCGGCGTGATCCCTGTTTCTGGATGTTCGGCTCAGAGACGCGGTATTGGTCGACGCGGTTTCGGACGATCTCAATAGCCCGGTCGACTGCCTTTTCAGTTTCGTCGTTCAGGTAAGAGAGGATTGTATTGTCGGCATCGCGAATGTTCCCGAAGTACCGGCTCATGCGAATACCCCGATCCTGGAACTTCGTTCCAAAGACCGGGATCACGGATTCGTCGGTGGTTCTCGACTGTTCCCGAACTTCCTTGACGATTGCAAAGAAATTGTCATCCTTATTCTTCGCAATGTCTTCCAGAAGCTGGATAACGTCTACTTCCAGCACTACTCGCATTCCCCCCTGGAGGTCGAGGCCGAGCTTGATACGTTTCAGTTTTGCGTTGAGGATATCCTCTTGGTGCTGTTCCAGGTACGCGATGCTGTCCTGGCCAGAGCGGGAGGCAAGATTCTTGCGGAACTGGTAGTCCTCGTATGTCGGATAGAGGAAGATGAAAGACACGACAACAGCCGCAAGGATCAGAAAGATCTTTGAGAATTGGTTTCTCACGAAGCGTTCTCCGAACTATATCGTACAGACAGTACTCTCAGGCAACGAGCGGAGGGAAATGAACCTACGTCGATGCAAACTGGAGGAAAGTGATTGGAAAGCGAACCAAAATATAAACCAATGTGCCTCTAAAGTCAATAAGAAAATCGTTGCTTTTCAAGCGTTTTGGGTCTATATTGAAAATCCCTGTTCAATCCCATCTGCATTTTCTTAGGAGATGTACCCGTTATGCCGTTGATGACGCAAATTCGGAATAATCTAACCAAGGCGTTCGCTGTCTTCGCCGTCTTCTTCATAGTCTACATCGTTCTCGATTGGGGAATGGACATCACTGACCGCAGAGGGAGAGGTCAGAAAGACTATATCGGCATGGTTGATGGCACGAAGATCACGTACGCCGAATTCAGCCAGCTCCTGAAACAACAGTCGGACGCGTACCGCAAGCAGACCGGTGCTGAGCCAGATGAAGACACGGAGCGACAACTCCGTAGTCAGGTGTGGAACATGCTGGTGCAACAAATCCTCGTAGACAACGAGCTCGGTCGACTCGGTATTGTCGTGACCGATGAGGAAATCCGTGAAATCCTGCTCGGACCCAATCCTCCGGAGATGGTTGCCAGCCAATTCAGGGATTCAACAGGTCAGTTCAATCGTGCCGCCTACGAGCAGGCTATTTTGAATCCCCAGAACAGAGAAGTGGTGATCCAGGTGGAAGATCAGGTCCGGCGTCAGCGGCGGTTGGAGAAACTGCAGAGTCTCCTCTTTGCTTCGACCCGCGTTGGTGAAGGCGAGCTGCGGCAGCGGTTCGAGGACAAATCGATCACGATGGATGCAGAGTACGTGTTGTTCGATCCCAACCTGCTCATTCCGGATTCGGCCGTCAAGGTCACTGATGAAGACCTTCGGAAGAACTACAATGCGAATCAGGAAGAATTCAAAGTTAAACCGGCCCGAAAGCTGAAATATGTGTTTTTCAGCACCGCTCCTTCCAGAGACGATTCCGCTTCGGTGGTGCAGGAATTGGCCAGAATTCAGGATCAGGTGAAAGCCGGCCTGAATTTTGTTGAATTGGCGAAGACGATTTCCGAAATGCCGGTCAATGATACGACATTTGTGAAACATGGAGAGTTGAGCCGTCAACTGGAAACGGCAGTATTTGCCGCACGCAAGGGAGACCTGGTCGGTCCGGTAGCCGATTTCTCCGGATACCATTTGGTGAAGATCCTCGACGACCGACGCGGATCAACAGAATATGTTCGCGCCAGTCACATCCTCGTGAATGCTCCTGCGGGATCTGATACCGCGGCTGCGCTCCAGAAAGCACGGGATCTTCTCCGTCGTGTTCGCGCAGGTGAGAATTTCGGTACGCTGGCGAGAGAGAACAGCGATGATGGCGGGTCGAGGGTTCAGGATGGTGATTTGGGCTGGACAGGAAAAGGCGGCTGGGTAAAGCCGTTCGAGCAGGCTGCCTTCGGTGCCAGAGTGGGAGAGATTGTCGGTCCTGTGCGGACCCAGTTTGGCTGGCATATTATCAAGGTGACGGGCCGCGATAATCGTGAGTTGAAAATCGCCAACCTCGTCATGAAGGTGAAGAACAGCATTCAGAGCATCGAGGCGACGAACGCGAAGGCGCAGGATTTTGTGTATCTGGCGAAAGAAGATGGATTCGAGAAGGCTGCAGAAACGAGTGTCGTCCAGGTTCGAGAGACCCCAGAATTCGTGGAAGGCTCGGTTATTCCAGGAGTCGGGGTGAATGACGAAGTCATGAATTTCGCTTTTCAGAATGATCTGGATGACTTGAGCGAACCGATGAGTGTGAGCGGTGGCGTCGCGGTGTTCAAGATCTCCGGGGTTCGCCCTGAAGGTGTGCGTCCGTTTGAGGACGTAAAATCGATGCTGCAATTCCGTGTTCTACGCGACAAGAAATTCGATGCACTGCGTGAAACGGTCGAGACATTCTACAAGGGGCTTGCGCCCAATGCCGATCTCCTCGCTGCTGCGAAGAGCGCGCCTCAGGCAGCGGCAGCGAAGACAGGTGCTTTCAAAGCTCAGGATGCACCGCCTGGAATAGGGCGTGATTATGCTTTCATTGGCCATGTCACGGCACTGAAGGCCGGCGAGATCTCGAAGCCCTTCCAAGGCACTCGGGGATTCTATGTTGCGAAACTCCTGTCCAAGAGTGCATTCGACTCGACGCAGTACGCTGTTGAAAAAACCGCGTTGCGTGATCAGATCATCGGCGAGAAACGCAATCGTCTCTTCACCGATTGGCTCACTGCGCTGCGGGAAAAGGCAGAGATCGAAGATCTGCGAAATCAGTTCTATCGTTAAGCGTACGAAAGGAAGTCGTTGTAGCGCCACGAAGTCTTGTCCGTTGTGCCTTTTGACTTCGTGGCGTTTTTGTTAGTCCTGGGGAGCCACCGGCTTTGGATTCTGCCTCGTTTGCCCGTGTGGACTCTCAGCCTTCTTGCCGACTCATCGAGAGGAAGTTGATGAGGCGTTCGATTCTCTCGGTTTTTGCTGTTCTCCTCCTCCTGGGCAGGTTGCCGTCTCAGACCAAGGAACGCTCGATTTCTTTCAGCTTCCGCGGGACCTACACGAGTACCTCAAAAGTCTTTACCAATCCCGATTCACCCTTTGGCGATTTGCGCGGCCAGTATAGTTCCATGGAAGACATCTATGGAGGAGGCGGGGAACTTCGATGGCGGGTTCCGGGCCAATCAAAGTTCCC
>Ga0233422_10000327_pt1 | contig 24605 bp, 37 predicted proteins | sample Watercolumn_Mata_2_FD_182724 | JGI IMG/M metagenome (GOLD analysis project Ga0233422, IMG submission 182724) | Freshwater microbial communities from Lake Matano, South Sulawesi, Indonesia - Watercolumn_Matano_2014_110_MG | ecosystem: Environmental > Aquatic > Freshwater > Lake | place...
GATTAAATGATGTTTTCTGACTTGGTGGGTGGCAGATGAAAAATAAAGTGATTGAAGCGGGAACAGATATGATAGTAGTAAAATCAATTTTTACCGCTCCCGAATACGAAATAACCATAGAAAGTTATGGCGGTAACGATAACAAGGATAGAGGTGACGCATATAAAGGGGCTTGCACAGATGCCCTAACAAAAATAGGAAGCTATTTGGGAATAGGAATGGACGTTTTCAAAGGATTAACAGAAAGAGGAAGTGTCCGTAAAGATTATGAAGCAGATAAGGAAACGGGAGAAATTAAGCCGCATTACTGCTCAATATGCGGACTCGAAATGATTTTAAGCAAAGCGGGAAAGTTTTACTGCAAGGAAGAATATGGGGCACATAGGGGAACAAAAGGGGAACCACTGGATAAAAAACCGGAAGTTATAGAAGAAGAAATAAATATAGAAGAAGAACCCTTTAACTGAAAAAAAATGATTAAAAGATTTTGCGACAAATGCGGACGGGAAATAAAACTGTATCTAAGGATTATAACTATTTCTGAAATTATTGATGACAGGAAATTTGAAAAACCAGAAACGGAAAAAGTACTAGAGTTATGCAAAGAATGTTCAGAAAAAATTTTAAAATTAAAAAAAAGGGGGGTGGCAATTTGCCCCCTACCCAGCCAAAACCCGCTACGGGCAATTATGTAGAACCAATCAGAACAGAATTGGAAACACAATTTAATCAGCTAGCGGGGAAGGATGGAGGAATCGGAAGATAATTTTTATAATAATTAACTAATAACACGATGAAAATCGCACAAGCGTTGCTTCTCCGAAAGCAACTGGAAAAAAAAGTAGCCCAGCTTGAGCCAATCAAGCAAATGGGTGATGGAGGACTCTTTGAGACCAAAGTTAAAAGAGTCAATGTCACTGAGCAAATGGATGAGGTAACAATTCAAGCTCCCAGAATAACTCTAGCGGAAGCTACAAAAGAATACGACAAATATGCCTCCGCTCTTCGGAAGTTGGATGCCTCTATTCAGAAAGCAAATTGGGAATTCGATGTGGACTTTAAAGAAAAAGAGAATCCTTTTGAAGGAAAATAGCCATAAGCGCCCATTTAGGGCGTTTATGGGACAATATGTAGCGAGTGGGAAGGCTTTGGACGTTGAGCCTTAATCAATGTGTAAATTGCAATTTACGAAACCATTTTAGCTCTTGATTGAGCAACGCTATGATAAAGCGTAATGTAAGCTCGAAACTTACGTATACTCTAAATGCTAAATTGTAATTTAATAACCATTACTTTAATAACACCAGAACAGTGAAAATCAGAACGGTTAAATACTAATCACCAACTCACTGGACATATTGTCCAATAAATTTCCTAAACAATACTTATGACCCCAGAGCAACTAGAAGAAATAAAACTTGAAACAGAACGTCTAGTAGGGCAAAACCTAGTTGATAATCCAAAGCCCCCTACCGACTACTTACAGGATGCCGACAAAATAAACGCCCTTTTGTATAATCTAGGGGAAATGCTGCTAATCCTGGAGAACGCTTACAGGCGGGACGTCCAAATGAACATAATGGGAGGAGATAAAAACGCCGTAGCCGAGAGTAAAGCCAAAGCAGGGAATAATTATAAGAGGTATCGGGCGTGCGAACTTCTATATAAACGAGGCGAGGAACGGATAAGATTGTTAAAAAAAACCGCCACAATCGCTCAAGAAGAATTTAATCGAACATAATGAAAACATCTCTAGAAAAATTTATCACAGAGTTTAACGGCTCAACTTTTTCCTCCAGTGAAGATGTCAATATGTTTTTGCGGGTGAGAATATCTCGATTAGTGGAGGAAATTTACAAAGAAGAGTTAAAAATAGCCGATGATAGGTGGAAACGAGCCGAAGAAAAACTACGTAATTATGAACAATAATTTAATTTATCATCAATGAGTAAAGAAAAACTAGAAGCAAGAGCTAAAGAAATAGAGTCAATACTTACTCAAGAGGAACTAGATATTCTAAACCTCAAGGGGTGGGATTTCAAGGACAGCTACGCTCCAATACTCAAAGAAAGAAGAATTATAATCAGGGATTTGGTTGATAAAGGATACAAGCCAGCCGAAATAAGTTACCTCTTAGGAGTGAGCTATGTGGCAATTTATGAGCAACTTAAAAAACCAATATAGTTAAATTTATTAAAGTAAAATGTGGTATCAGCAACGTGGAAATAAATATGGGGCAAAAACAACTGAGTATGGCAGGGTATTATATCATTCCAAAAAGGAAGCCGGATTTGCACGAGATTGCGATTTAAGAGTAAAAGCAGGCGAGCTTATAGGTTGGGACAGGCAAGTAAAGATTTCGCTAGATATAGGAGAATTTCACATCTGCAATTATTACTGCGATTTCTTTCTCCATTATGCCAACGGGAAAAAACAATTAGTGGAAATTAAAGGTTATATGACCGAGATTTACCGCTTAAAGCGCAAGATATTAGAAGCTACCTACTTGAAACAGCACCCCGAGATTGAATATTTAGTCATAACTTGAATGAACCAATATGGGAAACAATAAAAGAAGAATGACCGAGCCAAAGAAAACCGCTCAGCGAAAAAGAACAAATGAAAACTATCAAAAAAAATACGAGAAACTTATCAAGAAATATCCCAACCATAAAGACATAGGAATTTGGAAAGATAAGTTAGACCAGTTAAGAGTGGGCAAGGACATTAAATAACACTTTTTTAACTTTTTAATGCGATGAAACAAGACCTAAAAAAAGAACTTCAAGATAGAAAAGACTATCTAAAAGCAATCAAAAAGGCAAGACAAGAATGGTCTGATAGTATTCAGAATCAACAACAAAAATATAATAAAGCACTTGAAGAATATGCTGAGTTTGAGAAAAAACTAAAAGAGAAAGCGGAGAGCGAGGAAGTGAAATATTACAGGTGTATAACTTCAAATTTAGCGGGATATAGTTTAGGTTTAATTTATAAACGAGAAGATGATTATATTGTTGATGAAGAGGGTGAAGATAGTGTTGAATATGATGAAGAATTTAACGATTTTGAACTAGTAAAAAAACCTAAAGAGGGGGAGAAATATTGGTATATTTCAGAAGGCGGTATTGTTGACGATAATATTTGGGAGGAACACAAAGTTGACAATTTTCGTTGGAAACAAGGAAATGTATTCAATACAGAAGAATCTTGCCAAACAATGATAGATATAATAAATAAAAGAAATATATGAAAAACGAAGAATTTTCGGCAGAAATAATAACAATAGTGATAATTTTGTTTATATTCTTAATTTTACTTGCATTAATAGAGTGTATTTTTGGACAAATAGTGGCAGTTTTTATTGGATGTTTTGTAGCGTTAGGTATCATAATATATTTAGCAAAAAAAATATCTAATTAAACTAAGATGACGTTAAAACTTTTCGTTGATTTGTTAATGCTAATAGGAATTATTATTGTCGGATTTGCTCCCACGAAAAAACAAATTGATTTTGGAATAGTAATTACTTATATTGGAGCAATTCTTTTTTTAATAAATTGGATATTATCCTTTTTCCTTCCTTAATGGGTATATGGGGATTGTGGCGGAATTTAAAGCAAGCTCTGGTTATTCGCAAAATTGCTTTCATAATACCCAGCAGTTGCCAACCATATAATGCAACAGCATACCCACTAAAGAAGGATTAATTAAAAGTTTATAGAAAAAATATGGCTCTTAATCGCACCAAAATAGATTGGCCGTGGAAACCACTTTACACATGGAACCCCGTAACCGGTTGCCTTAATGGTTGTCCCTATTGCTACGCTCGGAAAATTGCTATGCATTTTGAGGGGAGCTTTAAGCCAAAATTCCACAAGAAAAGATTGCTGGATAAATTCCCTAAAAAACCAGCGAATATTTTTGTCTGCTCAATGGCTGATTTATTTGGTGATTGGATTAATCAGTTTGTGATTAATGATATAATTGCGGTTGCAAGAAATAATCCGAAACACCAGTTTATTTTCCTTACCAAAAATCCCGCGAGAATGAATAAATTTGCCTTTCCAGAAAACGCTTGGGTGGGCGTAACAGTTGAAACCAAAGATAGGTTGTGGAGAATAGAAGGACTGCAGAAAGTTGATGCCAGATACCGCTTCATTTCCTTTGAACCGCTTTTAGGCGAGATAGACACAACGCTTGACGGTTGTGGAATAGATTTGGTAATTATCGGTGGGTTAACAGGCGAAAAGGAAAAAACTAAGCGGGAGTGGGACAAAATAAGACATCACAACAAGTTCTATAAAGCCAATTTTAGGGATTAATAATTAAATTAAATAAATGAAGAAACAATTGACGACCAAAAAAATATTAGAAGCAAATCCAGAGGATGTTTTTACTCAGAGAGAGTTTTCTAAAGACAAGAAAAATTTTAAATATAAAATCAATCTTTATTATGCGACTGTGAGAAAAAAGGCAGCCGTATTTTTCTTCGATGATTATGATACTGTCGCCGTGTATGGGGAAGATGGGGAATTATTGTGGAAAGATTGGTATTCTAAATATCAAGCGTGGAAAAGAAACGGGGAATTTGTTGAACTTAATTCCTAAACTAACTAAACCTAACTATGAAAAACATTAAAAAAGAAGTAGAAGAGATAATTAATGAGTTTGAGAGCGAGTTTTGCAATAATCATCAAAAGCCAATACGTTTTTTAAGAAGTATTTTTTATGATGAGCAAGACGGAGCTGAGCAAATAGAACTATTTATTAAAAAATCCCTTACTAGAATATTAAAAGATTTTGCCAAACTCCTTGAAAGTTTGAAGGCAAAGAAATTTGAAAATGGATATTGGAGAGATATTAGCGCTAAAAACGAAACAATCGCCGAACATAACGCTAGAATTGATAAACTTATAATGGAGTTAAAAGAAGTAACGAAAAAGGAGAAAAACACCCACTAGCAAGATTGAAAGAAAAAGATATTTTAGAGATAAGAGCTAATTGCCGAGCCAAAATGCTTATTTTTTTACTGGAAAACCAACTTATATCTAATTTAAAAAAATGACTATACAAGAATTAAAAGAAAAAGTTATTGAATCAGGTATAGCTAGCGTGAAAAAATATGAAAAAGGCGAGCAAAGAGAGGGAGCGATTGAAGGATTTGAGTTATGCCGAGAACTTAACACTCCACAGGAATGTGAAAAAGAATTAAAAGAAAGAAGAAAGAAAGAAATTTTTGACGAAGATTTACGAAGCGACACAAAAAAATACTGGCGTTACCGATATGCTACACTCCAAATAGAATATTGGTATGAAATATTAAAGATAGCTTTTTGTTATCCCACTATTAGTGCAAGGGCTGGAATACGATATTCACAAATTGTAGGGGTGAAGAAAAGTGAAAAAAAATAATAACTAAACCCCCAAGATTACAAATGGTGCTTAGATAAATTTAATCTGTAGAGGGATTTTAAATTTAAAAGCACTTGACAGGGAAATCGTAATTGTAATAATTTACAAAGTTAAAGTCCGAAAGTTTGGTATAAAGCCATTATTTTGTAAAATATAATACCAAAATGGCGCACAATATAAATATTATCAATTCCAAAAACAACCTTGTTTGTTTAACAAATTTGTCCAGTTCTTTGATATTTTTTGTTATTAGTTCTTGTATCATCTTATAATTTTGAATAAGGGGAGTTTTAGACAGACTCCCTAAAACTGTTTTTTAGTCTCCTTCAGCCTCTTTTTTTCTAGCTCTTGTCCTTCTCGGACGTTTTGGGTCTTTGACCTCATCATCCTTTTCGAAAAACTTGCAAGGAAAGGAAGAGGAATACTGTTGCACAATGCAGTCTCCATCTGCAATGCACAACGAGCAATTCCTTCCCAAACAATCATCGCAGCAATGACTCATTTTGCACCTTCCACTCAACGGAGTTCCGAATGTAGATTAGGATAAGTACCACACTCGAAAGCATCACATCCCACATTTCTGTGTGAATTACCCAAGCAATCCAACAAAGCTGGGCTACTATATTGGGTAACCACGCCCACGGTATCTTTTTGCCCGCTGCCCACATTCCGAGGAATGTAAGAAATGTCGCCGTGTAAGCCCAAAAGGTATCCATTTTATCCCCCTTTCTCTGTTTCAGAGACAATCACAGAAATCATTTTCTTCTCCTTCCATACAGCTTCTACAGAAGCGGCGAATTCCCCCATCCCTGCAACCATCGCTTCTTTCTTGGTCGAGCCAAATACTTGCCAACTCTTCTTCAACTTCTTGACAGAAAGGACAGGGTATTCCAAGGGTATCTTTGGGAATAATCACGCGCGGGTCGGCAATGATGAACTGGTAGGCGCACTTCTCAGGACATACGGAGCAAAATTGATAGGTTCTTCCGTCGTAACAACCCCAGACGCGCTGGTCGTTAGGGCATACCGCATAGACAATCCTTCCTTTTGACATTTTTGCCTCCTGTTTTTGAGAATAATGATAGGGTTAACCCCTTATCCTATTTTCCCAATCGTCTTTTGTCCATCTCTTGAGAGGGTCTTCCTCTCGGGGAATGACCGTAATGAACCTTGCTTTTGTCGCAAGGCACTTATCGGAATTCTCACACCAATTACAGTCGTGAAAGTTGCTATTATCAGTGCAGCCAACCGCTCGCCCATCCTTAACAAGCACACTTATGCTCATCGCCTGCCTCCTTTTTAGGACACATTTCTTTTTTGATTTCAAAGTTCACCTTGAAGAACGGACAAGGAATTCTTACCATACAGCTTCTACAGAAGCGGCGAATTCCCCCATCCCTGCAACCATCGCTTCTTTTCTCTGTTTCAGAGACAATCACAGAAATCATTTTCTTCTCCTTTTTTCGCTAGTCCTTTTTTTACTTTAGCACAATAAAAATGAAAAAACAAAAAACCCGCTTTTTTTAAATTTGAAAATTCTGTTCGCCGCTTATCCGTTTTGAAAAATTTGCTATTTGCCCGTTAAGATATTTTTTAATGTGCCATAATTCTATCCACGTTGCATTCTAAGGTAGTTTTAATATCGAAACAGTATGTAACTACCACCTCTAAATTAAAACCGCCTTAGAATACAAAAAAGCACCATAAATAAAATTTTATATGGTGCTTTAATGTTGCCCCGTTGTTAGCGAGGGTAGCTGATTAAAGCTGTTTTTTTCTCAACTTTTTTAACTTCTTTTCTAAATAACTTTCAATTGCTCGCAAATTCCTATAAAGCTGGTATTGGGTGTCTTCTGATAAGTCCTGTTTGAAAAGATTAAACTTGGTCAGCTCTTTCTGGACTTGCATTTTTTCCTCTGGCTCATAAGTGATAAAATCTCCCCTAGCAGTTCTTTTGCAATTGTCTGAGCAATACATTGCATATGGCTTATTTTTGGGAATATCACCACCGCACCAAATGCAACAAAGATATTTTGGTTTTATCATTTTAAATTGCCTCCCTTCTTAATCAACCTTACGGCTTTAATTATTAAGGCCTCCTCATTTTGTTTGGATATTTTTGGTAGTTTTGGGCTTTTTTTCTTCAGGTGGTATTTATCCCAAATCCTGTTTAACTTGTCAAAGATATTTCGGGGGATAAAATAATGTTCCAGTCTCTTTTCTCGATGCTGACCACAACTTCCACTCTCAAAAACATAAGTATTCCCGTCAATCTCTATTTTTTCAGGATAAAGAGACAAATCAAGCGTTGAAAGTTCTCCATCAGTATTTAAAACATGCCGATTCCATTCATTCTTCCCCAATTTAGTTGTTCCGTCTTCAACTGCCATTTTCCATAGTTCCCCGTCTTCCAGTTGTTGTTGTGCAATGTCTTTGGCTTTCTCATACTCAATCGGGATAACGGTAAAACCAGTCATAGAAAAATATCCTTTATCATCTTCTATCGTCATGAAGTATATCTCATTATTAGGTGTGATGCCCGCTAATAGTCTTTTTTCCATTTTTTTGAATTATTTTAATTAAAGAAAACCTGCCGTTAAAATAATTGGCTATACAAGTTTAATCACTTGCAACTAGCGTAAAACACGGCCAAATTATTAAAGTACTGTTCAATTTTTCTTGAAATTCCCGCAATAAAAGCGGGAAAATCAACAAAAATTAAAAATAATTCTCGTCTCTTTTCTTTGAATTATAAAAATTCACTAATTAAAACCTCACTGTCTCCGTCTAAGTCGTCAAAAGTTTCCCCGTTGCGTGTTTCGTTCTCCCAGACTTTTTTAAATTCCTCTTTTTTGTGTTTTGGGCAATAAAAATGCCAGTTACCAGCAACGACTGTTTTGTTTTGGGTTTTGCAAAAATCACATTTGTAATAATTGTCTTTGTTCATTTGTTTAAATAAAATATAATTTATGGTTTTTATCTATCAATTCAACATCAAAATACTTGCCAGCTCGATTGTATATTTTAGCCGGAAAATATACCTTGCCTGCTCTTATCATTACCGATTATCCAATTTGCGGCTTATCTGTTTTTATTAAAGCATATCCTCGTTTATAAAACAGCTCTTCTTTTTTTACTCTCATTTGTTTAGTTTAATTATTTAGCTCTTATTTCCGCCTTGATAGCTAGTAGGCAAGGCGGAATAATAGCTAATAACAAGACCAGCTTACTTTTTCGCCGTTTTTGTATTCCTCGAACCAACCATTTTCTCCTTCTAAGGTGTAATGTTTTTCACCAAGCAACTTGCCAATTTTTCTTATTTCAACAATATTATATAATCCATCAGCAACATAAAAACCGGTATTTCTCGAGTCCCACTTAAAAATTTTGTAAAAACTTTTCTTCAACATTTTTGGTCACCTTCCCTTCTATAATTTGTTAAAATTAAAAAAACTGTTATAATAATAATGTTGCGGATAGGGAGGAGAAGAACAAGCGGAAGCATTGAAGGGCTATATTATAATTGTATCCCTTGCCCGCAGGTCTTCCCCTATGTATCCCTAATCCTACAGGTAGAAGGAGAATAGAGTCGTTGCTATTCTCCGCCTGTTGTAGGATTGTCATCCTCGCAATATGCTGATGAAAGCATAGAGGTAGAGACTGAGGACTATGGGGGTATAGATTGCAAGGTACATTTGGGTTCTCCTTCCCACGTGGCTTAATCTTCAACCATATTATAACTGGATTTAACAAATAGGCAACAGAGGGAACAGGCAACCCAAAAAAACCGCATAAACACTGCAAAAAAAGCCCAAAAAAGAATTCCCCAAGTTTTCAACAGGCAGTTTAAATAAGAAAAAAAAGATGCCAAAAGAACTAGAAGATAAATTAAGGAAATTGAGCGAAAAAAAACGCCTTAAGGGAAAAAGAAGAAATGCGTACATCTACGGAACGATGAGGAAAACAGGATGGAGACCAAAAGGAGAGAGAGAAAAAAGGGTGTAATGGTAACATACCACTCAAAAAATAAAACCCTCTTAAAACGCAACGTCGTGAGCCATTTTAAGATAAAAAAGGTAAAAAAGCGTAAAAATTATCTAATATGCTAACAAAAGCATAAAATGCAACAACCCACACTCAAGCAAAAGAGATTCGCGGAGGCATACAAAGTTAGTGGCAACGCAACGCAAGCAGCCAAAATAGCATACGAAACAGAAAACACAAACACCGCAGCTTGCCAAGGCTATCAAAACCTAAAAAAAGACGTTGTAAGGCAACTAATACAGGACTACGCCCCTAAAGCACTAACTAATTATATTGGACTAGCAGAAAGAGCAAAAAAGGAAGAGGTGAGGGAGAGAACAAATTACAGATTGCTACAATTGAGCGGTTATTCGCCAATTGAAAGAAAATTGACAATGAAAATTAATCTTTTTTCAAAAAATAAAAAAACCAATAAATTAAAAACTGAATACGAGCATAAACTCAAGCAATTACTCTCATAAAGACAAACATAATACGACACTATATACAAATACAAAGAAAATACTGTCTTCGGAGTAGCCTGTCCGCTCCACCCCACAGTATAATAACAATAACAAATCTTGTCAAGAGCACATAGCTAGTAACTCAATACTAATGCACATATACACTTATATGTATTATTTATGTATTGAATAATAACAACAACAAATACAAATACAAATACAAGAGAGCATAGAACAATGAAGGAGATTGAAAAAAAGCATGCTTTTCTTATAAAACCCCATACCAGAATTTTTCTTCTTAACTTCTGGATAAAAAATAGATACTAGAAAAGGTATAAACTAAAAAATTAGAAAGGTATAAGTTACAAAAAAGATATAAATTATAAAATTAGAAATTTTTTTTTATTTTTTTTTCAGAACTTGCTAACAACAACGGGGGAAAACGGCCAGTTTGCGGGTTAGACCGCACTGGCCTACCCCCTTAGAAGCCGTATTTCGTATTTCTTGCTAAATAAAAAAAAGCAAGTAAAATTATACTTGCTAGTCCAAATTAAATTTTATTTCTAAAAAAGAAAGGAAAGAAAAAATGCTACCTATCCTCACCACCCCACATCCTACTGGAATTTTAAAAAGCCCGCAAGTTTTTAATTTGGGGCTTTTTAATTTTTCACTCGGACAAATCGAGAAAGAAGCTCGTAGTAAAGCGTAAAATAACGCTTAAGACTATGACTTACTCGTTGCCCTTGTGAACTGGAATGCAAAAATGCAGACCTAACCGTCAATATGCTAAGTCTCTTTTTAATTTATGTCAAGTATTTCCTTTCCTTTTGACTTATTTTTTATTTATGTTATACTTCTGTTATACTTTAAAACCAAAAATGTATAAAGATAAACGAAAATGGAACGAGTATATGAGTAAATACAGGAAAAAAAATAAAGTTTTATTTATCCCGAAAGATGACTTTACACTTTATGAGTTAAGGGTGTGGATTTACAAATACACTTTGTTTAATGGGGTTCTTCCCGATTATATTCATATGAATGAAAAAGGAGTCCAAAACTTTAAAAGTCTCTTAAAGGATAAACATACCGTAAAAGAAAATTTGGAAATTAGTGGAGTGAAAATTAAAAACATTGATAGATGCCAAAAGAAGAAGAAATAAGTTTGGCCAGCATAAGCATACACGCCTGGATTAACGAGAACAATATCGTGAACGAAAAGGGCGACCCCATTGAATTTAGGGAGCATCTTTTTTTATTTGACATCTATTCTGACGAAAGTAAAAATCTCGTTGTTATGAAACCTGCCCAGGTTGGTCTTTCAACTTTGCAAGTATTTAAAACAATCTGGGACTCTTATAGGAGAAAAATAGACTCCATCTACTGCGTTGATGAAGAAACTGAAATTCTTACTAAAAGGGGATTTTTAAAACAGGAAGAGCTTTTAGATGATGATACTATACTTACCCTAGATACCGAAGGAGTTTCCATGTGGACAAAACTGGAAGAAATTTTCAGGAAGGAATATAGTGGTGAGATGATAAATTTTGAAGCGAGGAACTTCTCTGCCTGTGTTACCCCAGGACACAGATGGCTAGTAAGGCAGTATTATGTCCCTAAAACAAAGAAACAGGAATATTTCTTTGTTAAAACTGATGACTTTGGAAAGAAGAATTTGTTTATCCCCAAAAGATTATTAAATCCTCTTGTTTGTTCCGAATATAATGATGATTTTATTAAGTTGTTGTCTTGGGTATTTTCTGAAGGATATTATTGTAAAATAAAGCATAAACACGACTGGTCTATTATAATTACCCAATCGTTCAAGAAAAACAAAAAGTATTGTAATGAGATAGAAAATATATTCAAAAAGTTGAAATTAGTATATAAAAGAATGGTTAATTATAGGGGTGACTGTTATGAATATAGGTTTGCTTTTGAAATGGGAAAATTTATAAAGGAAAGTTTCCCTGAAAAAATACCTACTCCAGAATTTATTTCTTCTTTATCTACAAGACAGGCAAAGATTTTTATAGACGAGTTTGTAAAAGGGGACGGATGGACAGATAGGACTAATACCAAAGCAATAATACAAAAGTCAAAGAAATGTATTGATGTTCTCTGTATGGCGGCTGCGATAGCTGGTTATTCACCGAGTATTGTAAAGCCAAGTAAAAATGGTTGTTGGACACTGAGGCTTACTCAATTCGAACATATATATACCAGTGGCCTTAAATCAATAAAAAAACAATACAAAGGGATTGTGTGGTGTCCTAGAACTAAATATGGAACGTTCTACGCAAGAAGAATGGGAAGATGTTACTGGACTGGAAACACTTTGCCGACATACAACGATGTAAATGTGTTCGTTAGCGGGAAAGTCAACCGTTTAATTAAAAACAATCCTATCTTATTGGAACTCACCAAAGACAAGGACACTATTGAGCAGAAACAAATTGGTGACTCTATGATTTATTATAGGGGGACATTCAATGAGAGAGCCGCTATTATGATACCAGCTGACGTTATTATCCACGATGAATTGGATAGTTCCGACCAGAAAAACGCCTCTTTTTATGTGTCCCGTATGCAGCACTCCAAAATCAATGAAATGAGAGTTTTTTCCCACCCGTCAGTTGAGGGATTCGGGGTTTCCCACTACTACAACAAATCCGATAAAAAAGAATGGTTCATAAAATGCCCTCACTGCAAGGAAGGACAATTCCTTAAATGGCCAGATAACGTTGATAAAGTTAGGAAGATATTTATTTGCCAATTTTGCAAAGGAGAATTGGGAAGAAACGACAGGAGAGTCGGGGAATGGAAGCCCACCGCCAAAGGGAAAAAATGGTCTGGCTACCACATTTCCCTCCTTATGTGTCCCTGGGTAACCGCCAAAGAAATTATTGAAAAGAGTGAAGACGAACAGACCGGCGTCCAGTTCTTCTACAACAAGGTTTTGGGACTTCCCTACACTGGAAGCGAATGCCTAATTACTTCCGAAGATATTTACCAGAATATCCAAACCCAAGGCACTAATTTACAGGAAGAACCGGTCGTAATTGGGGTGGATACGGGACTGGCTCTACGCTACGTAATCGGCAATCAACGGGGTATTTTCCATTACGGGGAATGCGCCAAATATGAGGACTTGGAAGCGTTCCTTACCCGCTGGAAACGCTCTGTTATGGTAATAGACGCCGGCGGAGACATTGTAGGGAGTAGGGCTTTACGAGAAAAATATCCTGGCCGTGTGTTCCTTTGCTATTTTGCCAAAGACCGCAAAACCTACCAATTACTCCGCTGGGGGAAAAATGACGACGAAGGAGCGGTAGTCGCCGACCGCAATAGAATAATTCAATTAGTGGTTGATGAGTTTAAGGACAAACGCCTTGCTTTATGGGGGACAAGGGAAGAATATGCCAATTTGGTAAAACACTTTTTAAACATTTATCGGGTGGAAGAAGAAAACAAAATTGGGATTAAGGAATTCAAATGGAAGAGGAAAGGACGAGATGATTGGTGTTTAGACGGAAATTCCATTATTCTAACAAAGAACGGTAATAAGAAGTTAAAAGATGTAACAGAAGGAGAGTATGTTCTTACCAGAAAAGGTTGGAATAAGGTTTTGAAATCGGGAATTACAAGGAGAAACACCGAAGTTTTAGAAGTTTTGTTTTCAAACGGAAGTAAATTAATAGCTACTCCAAATCATAAAGTGTGGGTGGTAGGAAAAGAGTGGACTAGACTTGACACATTAGATTATAATGATATAATACTTGCAATTAAACCAAATAAATGCAAGTCGAAACAATTGTGTTCAACGGAATTAAATTTAGAAGGTATCCAGAGTCAAAACACAGGACGCATAGATGCTACTTCTCTCCAGGAGGAAACCATAGGAAAAGAGGAATTGGACACTTACACCAAGAAATTTATCGATATTATTTTGGAAAAATTCCTAAAGGGTATTGTATCCACCATAAGGACGAAAATCCGCTTAATAATACGTTGGATAACCTTGAAATACAAAAGAGGGGAACACACCAATCATTTCATAATAGAAAATGGTTGTCGGTTCCAGAAAATAAGGAAAAAATGCTTAAACATATTAGAGAAATACATAAACTTCCACAAACCCACGCTTGGAAAAAAACAAAAAAAGGAAAAGAACAAATGCGAAGAAACGCAATTAAGGCATTTTCTATACCGCCTAAAAAATTTATTTGTATTGAATGTAAAAATGAATCAGAAACGAGAAGAAATAATGGCGGTAAATTCTGCTCAAGAAAATGTACTTCAAGGTGGGCATCAAGAAAAAGAAGAAAAGAAAAAAAGGACTTTATATGGAAAATTTGTGTCATTTGTGGAAACAAATTCTTTACTAATAAATATTTTAAAGTCAAAACCTGCTCCTTACTATGTGCGGGTAAAAAGATTAGTAAAACTAAAAAAGAAAAGGGATGTTTATAATTTGTCAGTTGAAAATTGCCACGAATATTTTGCCAATGGAATATTGGTTTCGAATTGTTTATCAACTTGCTACTTCAGGATTGGAATGAGCCGGTATGGAAGTGGTGGTAGTATAGTTGGTGGTGATAGTAGTGGTATAGTGATGGAAGGGATAAAAGAAGGAATAAGAATGAACCATTCGGAGTGTAGCAGTTTTGACACTTCAAAACTCATTATGCCTGACCCAAATCAGGACGATTGGCGTAATTTTTGACATTTGAAATTTTGTGGTAATATACACTCATTATGAAAACAAACAAATTTATAAAATTGACTTTTTGCTATAATAAGGGAACGGTTTTTTCGTTTCCTTTTTTATTTTACAATTTTGGCAAAACCTGTTTTTCTTAAAATCTTTTCAGTAAAAAAAGACCGTTCAGAAGTAATCTTTGCGGGGGATAAATGGTAGATGGCGAAATTCTGGGCAACGCTCACCCCTTGCGCCCCAGTCCGTAGTATTCTTGTCCTTAAATGGCAAGAAGCCAGTAGTTACCTACTAGCTTCTCTAACGGGATAAGTAAGAAATAAATCTTACTTACTGCCAAATACATAAAATTGTATCAACCGTATTATATTACGGGAAAAGGGGTAATGTCAAGTTTTTTGAAAATTGTTTATTTGTGCTATAATATGATTTGATAAAAAGAGCTACCGTTTAATCGTAAAAAAAAACCTTGAGTGAAACAGGAGACTTACGTGAAGGCTTCTATTCGTTAGAAGCTGAAGACAACAAAGTAAAAACGGAAAACGAAGAACAACGTGAGGGATTAGAAGACAAAGTTCCCGAACTTTCTTTAGAAATGTCTAATGAAGCCCTTTTGGATTTGGAAAAGAAATGGATTAAAAAATGGAGTGCCTATTATCCAAAGATAAAAAGTCTCCAGGAAAAGAATGAAAAATATTGGCTTGGAAAATTCTACGATTTAAAAAAGATGGAAGACGGAAATTCCATTATGGATAACATTATTTTTGAGTCATTAGAGACATTTCTTCCGATAGCCGGCAAAAATTCTCCCGACCCAGTAGTTACCGCGGACAATTCCGAAGAAGGAAATTCCCTTAGTAAAAAAGTCCAGCAAATGCTTGTCTATCTTGCCGATAATTTGCGAATGAAACTTAGGATTAAAAGAGTAATTCGTTATTGGGCCTTGTATCTCTTAGGAGTTGTAAAAGTTGGTTGGAGTTTAAAAAACAACGAGATAACATTAACTATAATTCGACCACAGAAGTTAATTCTTGACTCTGATGGAACTGTGAATGATGATATGGAATATGACGGTGAATTTGTTGGAGAGTATAAAGAAGAAAAAGCCTCAATTCTTGTCCAGCGTTTTCCTGAAAGCAAAGAGATGATTTCTGAAAAAGTAGAAGGCAATATGGGAACTAAAATAAAATACAAAGAATGGACTACCGATGAATACACTTTTTGGACTTACAATAAAAAGGTCTTAGGAAAAATAAAGAACCCCCATTGGAATTATCCTCAAGAGTCAACTGAAATAGACGAAAACGGTAATGAGGTTCCTGTTACCATTCCCGCTAAAAACCACTTTAATACTCCAAAAAAGCCCTATGTGTTCCTTTCGATATTCAACCTGGGAAAACATCCCTTTGATGAAACGAGTTTAATCGGCCAAAACCTGAGTAACCAGGACATAATCAACAAAAGAAATAGGCAAATTGACCGCAATGTTGATATGATGAATGGTTCGATAGCAATTTCAGGAGAAAAAACCGGACTTACGAAAGAACAGGCTTCCCAAGCCGTTGATGGCTTTAGAAAAGGAAAGGGGATATTTATGCCTTCTGGAGACCCCAACCAGGGTGTTTTAAGGGTTACTTCACCCAATCTCCCAAGCGACGTATACAACAATTTGATTGACGTAAGAAATGAACTTCGCAACATCTTTGGCACTAGAGGCTCTTCACCACAGGGAATAATAAATGAAAGGTCGGTAAGGGGAAAATTGACTATTGCGCAGAGTGACCAGAGTAGAATAGGTGGAGGTATAGTGGAATATGTTGAGCAGTTCTCTGATAAAGTGTTCAACTGGTTTGTCCAAATGATGTATGTGTATTATGATGAGAGTCATATAGGGGCAGTAATCGGAAGGGATAAAGCTCAGGAATATGTTGCTCTTTCTAATCAGGACTTTACTAGAAAATTAACTGTTTCTGTTAAGGAAGGTTCGCTTATTCCTAAGGACTCCGTAAGCAAGGCAGAACAGGCAATCCAACTTGCTCAGTTGCAAATGATAGATCCTATTACTCTTTTTGACCGACTGGAGTTCCCTAATCCTCGTGAAACCGCCAAACGGCTTTGGATATGGAACAATAATCCTACTTACTTGTTTAGTGGAGACCAAGATATTGCCGCTATACAACAGGCGCAGAAAGAACAGGAAGATGAACAGGAATTAAAAGCCGCTTCCTATAAAGACCAGGAACACGTTGACGAAGTTGATTTAGCAGTTAAAAAAGAACAAGCTAGAGCAATATATAATCCTAAACCTAAAAGCAATGAAACTAAGAAGACCAACACCTCAAATGCCTAAGATAGGACGGGATAAGTTAAGGCAATTTATTAACGTAAAGAAAAAACGAACATCGATTGGTCAAGGTATGATGATGAACCGAAAAATCTCCGAGAAAAAGAGACAAGCATTAAATGCTGTTAAAAGAGCAATGAAATAGCTTGATTTATTTTTATATGATATAGTATATTAAATTTATAAAGAGCTACCAGTTGACGGCTTGAGAAAGTTGTCGGGCTTGGTAGCTCTCCCGACTTCTTTCCCAGACCGTCAACTAGACGGTCTCTTTCTTTGATGCAAATAATTAGCTTCATCAACTAATATGGAAAACATCTTTGACGGTATTCAGAACGAAGGTGAACAGGAAAGTCCAATCGCGGAAACATTAAAAGAAATGAAAAGTTCTGAAAAAGAGGGGAAGGAAACCCCCGCCTCAGCCGAAGAGGAAAAAAAACCGGTGGAAGAAGAGACTCCTGCGGAGGAGGATAAAGAAACCGAAGAACAAACTCCATTCCACAAGCACCCTCGTTGGCAGAAAGTCTATCGTAGAAGCAAGGAATTGGAAAAATCCAATGCCGAGCTTACAGAACGATTGGCTATTCTGGAGGGTAAAATGGGTGAGGTCTCGGTGAAATCCGAAGATGAACCCATACCCCAATGGTTTATTTCCGCTTATGGTGAAGACAATGAATTGTGGGCTAAGTTCCAAGCGCACGAAAGACAGAAAGAAGAAAAGATTAGAAATGAAATGTATGAATTATTCGAGCAAAAAGAAATCCAGAATAAGCAGGCAGAAGAACACTGGAATAATTACCTTGAAGAAAACCTTGAACAATTAAGAGAGGAAGGTTTTAAGTTCGATAGAAATAAATTCTTAATGTGTTTAAGGGATAACGAGAACAAGGTTTTTGACAAGGATGGAAGTATTGACTTTAAGGCAGGAATGGAGATTTATCTGTGGCAGGAGGAAAAATCAAAAAAGGATATGTCCGCCCGCAAGGAACTTGCTTCCGACATAAGCAAGGAAGACAAATCAGAGGGGAAAACTCCCACTACCACCGAAAACTGGGAAACGACCAGGCAAAGGGGTTGGGGAGGAATTAACTAACTAACACATCAAAAATATGGCGTGGGGTAATAGAGTCCTGACTACGACTCAAGAAAAAATTAAAAATCAAGTAGTCGATACTGTTTTAGCGGACAATGTTTTTGCTACTAGAATGTTAAGCAAGGCCGAGAAGTGGTCGGGGGAACACATCAAATATCCGGTAAAATACCAAAAGGGAAATTCTGGTAGTTCATTTAGCGGATATGATACATTTTCAACCGCTGCTTCCGATACGAGGGTAAATATGTTGTTCTATCCTAAGTTCTACGAGATTAACATTTCCCTTCCCTTAGACGAAGTTTCTATAAACGAAATTTCCGAAACTCAAATCATCAACCTAATGAAAGTTGAATGCGCTTCGCGTTCCCAAGATATGGCTGATGAAATCGGAACTATGTTTATGGGAGATGGAACGGGAAATGGCAGCAAAGATACTGAAGGGTTGGCTTCGTTGGTAGATGACGGAACAACTACTTCCATTATCGGCAGTCTTTCCAGAACAACTTACACAACCCTTAATTCTACCGTCACGGCTTCTGGTGGAACTCTAACGCTGGCTAAGCTAGATACACTTTACAATGCTGTAACTAGCGGTATTCACAAGCCAACCGTCGGGATTACCACCGAAGCGATTTTCGCTTGGTATGGTCAGCTCTTGCAACCACAGGAAAGAATTGCCAAAGACGTTTCAATGATGAAGGGCGGTCTTACCGGAGGCACTGGATTTACGGGGCTTTACTTTAAGGGATTCCCTATCCTAGCGGACGAGAAATGCACCAGTGGAGTATTATTCTTCCTTAATGAGGATTTCCTACACTGGATAGCTCTTCCTAAGATGGCTATGACAGAACCGGTCAATTTCAAAGCCGAAATCAAGGGAAATAACTACTCGGACGTGAAGGGACTTGGATTTCACTGGAGCGATTGGGTTAAGCCGATTAACAGCTACTCGATTGTAAGCCACGTGTATCTCGGAGGTAACTTGACTTGCGACCACCCAAATAAACAGGGGAAGCTAACAGGGATTTTAGGGGTGTGAGTAGATTTTATCAGTGTTATCACTCTTGACCCAACGGGGAAGTTACTAACCCGATTGGGGAGAGCTTTTAAAAAGATAATCAATTAACAAACAACAATGGGAAAATTCAAAGACTACAATCCGGCTCTGCGCTACGGGCACAAGATTTACCCCGAAGACTTGGCCGGTATGGTTGGACTTCCGGCAGTGGGAAATGTGTTCTACGTTGACCCTTACGCCGGTAATGACAACAACGACGGCACGACTCAAGCTAGCGCTGTAAAGACGGTAGCTACTGCTTACGGGTTCTGTACTAGCGGACAGCACGACGTGGTGATAATCTCTCCTACAGGAGGTTCGGGAAGAACTGCGGAAGTAACAGCGATTACTTGGGCGAAGAGATTTACCCACTTAATTGGAAACGCCGCTCCGACAGCCCAAGACGCGCGGGCGGGAATGAATTTTGCGGGAACGACTGGGACTTCAACAGGTTCACTGTCCATTACCGAGAACGGGTGTCTATTCAAAGACCTGACTTTAACGACCACCGATGACAACAATTCGTTCGTGACTGTGTCGGGGGATTATAACTCGTTTCTTGGCTGTGACTTCAAGGGAGCATTGAACGCTACCACAGGCGATGATACTTCTATGCGATGTCTGGTTTTAAGTGGAGCGCAAGAAAATTACTTCGGTGGTTGCACTTTCGGCGCGGATACGATGATGAGGTCGGCGGCTAACTACACGATAGAGTTCGCTTCGGCGGCTTCCAGAAACGTGTTTGATGATTGTAGATTGATGATGGCGGTTGATGCGGCTACTCCGGTTCACGTTCTATTTACCGGAACTTCTGCGATTGACCGTTGGGTCGAGTTTAAGAACACTTCGTTTTATTCATTCTCGGCCAATAATGCCACTCCCGCTACGGCTTGTATGAACTTATCAGCCCAGACAGCGACGGGGCATGTCTTGATTACAGGAAACAGTTGCATTATGGGAGGCATTACCGATTGGGAAGCGACCGCTACTGGAAGGATTTATATGCAGCCCTTCACAGCCACAGCCAACGCTATCGGGCTAGCAATTAACCCGACAGTAAGCTAATAAGTAACTAACACACATGAAACTTAGAAACGTAACCGACGAGGATTATACGGAGATTGGGCTGAGACCCTATCGGGTAATCGAGGTTGATGTCAAAATGGGTAAGGAAATCCTCAAGAATTACGAAGGCAATGTGGTAGAGGAAAAGGATGTCCCTGTTAAAAAGGGAAAGAAATAATTAACTAACTTAACTAAAATGAGCAAACTAACAGCAAACACGCAGGCCATACCTCAAGACCTGTTCACTGAAAGCTCTACCCAGCAACTGGATTTGGGAGCTGAGGTAACAGCGGGGGACGGCCGAAGATACCGATATGTTCTGGTTGGGGGAACAGCTCTTGTACCAGGCAGCTTATACCAGTCACCAGCGGAAACTACTAGCTGGCAGGCACTAGCTATAGCTTCTGCTTCAGCGGGAGCTACTACCATAACAACCACATCAACTGTGACCGTTACGGCCAACCAGTTGGTAGGCGGGTATGTAGCAATAAGCACTGGGGCAACCGCTAAGGGATACCTGTACAAGATTAAGAGTCATCCAGCTGCTACGGCGGCAGTAGTAACCATCACTCTGGAAGACCCATTGAAAACCGTCTTGACTGCTGGAACCCACACGATTGACTTGATTGCGTCTCCGTATAGCAAAGTGGAGTTATGGGATTACACCAACCACGATGGAATGCCAGTAGGAGTAGCAGTTTATCCGGTTACGGCCGCTTATTACGGATGGATTCAGGTAGGAGGCCCAGCAGCCCTTCTCATTGACAGCGGGAACGTCGGGGTTGGAGTGAACGTATATGCCTCGGCTGCGGTTGATGGTTGTGGTGATGCCACCGCAACTTATGGGTTTATCGGTACTGCAGTTACAGCGGGTTCAAGTACAGAGAACGCAATAGTGAATTTGAATATCAATTAGATTGGAAGAGGTTTCGGGGCTTCCCAGCAAAAGCCCCGTTTGGGATGCCAAATCGTTATAATTCATCAAATAACAATGAGAGAAAATCCAAAACCACCCGCTCCTAAAGCGGTAACGTTCATTAACCACACAGACCAAGACTTCACCCACGAATGGGACGGAGTCCCTTACACAGTCCCCGCTAGAAGCCAGATGCTTATGCAGGACTACTTGGCGAACCACCTTGCGAAACACCTTACCGACAAAGTGATGAACGAAATGGGGATACCGACTGACTCTTCAGAAAGAGCTTCTTTACTGGCTAAATGCTTTAAACCAGAAGAACATCCACAAGTATTTGAAACGGAAGAGAAACTTGAGCAGGCAAAAATAAACGAACCTACTTTGGAAATCCCGCAAGTCCAACCAGCAGTAACAGCGGAAGCGAAAATAGAAGACAAGAAAACTCCTGATGCAAACGGAGTATATTGCCAAGAATGTGGTTCTCGTAGCCCTTATTTCCACCGTAAGGATTGCAGTAAATATGAGATTACTCGAAAAAAATGAACAAAAACTAGCGGAAGTTAAGAAAGAAACATTCTTGAAAAGCGAGGCGGAGATGTTAAGGGAAGACGTGCGGTCTTCTCTTTTGACTTTGAACAGGAATAGGGACGAAGCGGATAGGATTAAACGGGATGCCCTAAAACTCTGGGAAGAAAAGATGAGTGAGATAGATAGTGGCAAGAAAGAACTCCAAAGGTTGAGAAACGGGTTGGTGGAATTAGCCAGAAAGAGAAAGCTGAAATTAGGGAAACTAGACGAGGAAATCGTATTTTCCGACCTTTTAACCGACTCCCAGAAGTCCATAATGGCGAAAAGAAAAGAACTGGACGAGCGGAACGCCAAATTAGCTGAAAGGGAGAACGAGGTCAAGGATTTAGTCGCCTCAGTTACCCGAAAGCACCTGAAAGTTATGGGTCAAGTCGAATACGCCGCTATGCAACTAAGGTATCTCAAAGAGAGACAGGAAGAAATAAACTTGAGAGATAGGCGTAGTAAAGAAGCCGATGAGATACGCAAGAATGAACTGGATATGGAGAGAAAAGAATTAGGAAAGGAGCGGACAGGAATTGAAATCAAACTGGAAGAAATATCCGACAAAGAGAAAGAACTTGAGAGAAGAGAGGAACTTATAGAAAGTCGCAACGCCACATTGAGAGCGGCATTCCAAGAAGCTAAACTAAAAGGTATAATTTAAAATTTATGGGATTTTCACTTGGGGTAATAACAGGCATACTTATTTCTATTTTGGTTTTTTTAATTGAGATTTCACTCCAAAAGAATGGAGTATCTATTATTAAGTCAATTAAAAAACTAAGAAAACCAAAGAAAGAAATTAAATTAAAAAAGGATAAACCAAAGGAAACAGGAGCAATTATTGGAATGGATGAGGAAGAAGAAGCGCGGGCGGAAATCTTCGAGAGGAACGCCCGTGAGGGAAAAGATACTAATATGAAAGAAATATGGTCTTAATACGCATCGCCCACAACAATTACAAACCGAACTGCAAATATGGTTTCCACGATTTCCAGACCGTAAAAGAGAATGACGATTACAAGCGAGAAAGATGCTTAAAGTGTGGAAAAGAAATAACTACCAAGAAGGATTTGAAAAAAAGTCGAAAAGATTACGACGATTATATGGAAGCACATCAGCGGGATTTTCTTCAACCAGTCAATCCTTATTATAAAGGAGAGTATGGCGAACCTAAAGAATAAATAATAATTAAATCATAAAGATATGTGTGCAACAATCACGAGTTCTCTTCGTAGAGACGCAAACGCAGTTCCACTTCAAGATGTTAATGGGATAACCGTTATAAAATCAATGACTTTCGCAGGTGGAACGACTAACGACCCTGGAGATTATGACGGTACAGGAAACCCCGCTACCCTATTTACTGTTACAGGGGACGTAATTCTTCGGGTATTTGGAATTTGCAAAGTTGATTTAGCTGGAGCTACTGCTACATTAGAGGTGGGAGTTACTGGAACGACTAATAAATTTATTGCTCAGACAACCGCTACTGGCATAGATGCTAACAAAATTTGGCACGACAACTCACCAGACGCTTCAATAGAACTTGATTCGGTTTCTACTCCTTGGATAGTTTCTAATGGCCAGGATGTAATCCAAACAGTAGGAACGGCTAATATTACGGCTGGAAGAATTGATTATTATTGCCAATTTCGTCCCTTGTCTAGTGATGGGGATGTTACGGCTACCTAAATATGAATTCAATCAAAAGGGATGAAAATCGAGTAACAGTTGGAGCGGGCTGGAACGGGTCAGATGTTGAAATGTTACGTTGCGATTCAGTTACTGGAAGATTGTTGTTAGACGCAGAATTTGAAACAGCTTCAACGCCAACATTAAGGGAATCAGCTTACAGAGATGAAAATCACAAAGGAACAAGTTTGGGAGTAACAGATGATATTAACCAAACAATAAGTCCCTTATTGGTTAAAACTTCCAATGGGAGATTACTAGTAGATTTCATTTTTGAATAATGGTTGCAAATTTAAAAAGAGATGATAACAGAGTAACAGTATTGGGAGCAGTAACTGATGATAGTAACCAAACTGTCTCTAATTTACTTGTCGACCCTACAACAAAGCGACTTAAGGTTTCAATGACTCAGGGAAGTATTGTTACTGGTCCAAGTTCATCTATCAACGAAAATATCTCCGTATTTGATGGAACAGGAGGAAACAAAATAAAGGACGGTGGAAAAAAAATATCCGATTTATTATATTTAGACCAGACAACACCACAGACAATATCAAACGGAGTGCCTTTGATGACTACTGCAGTTGATGGAGCTGGGTCACAAAATCAGTTGGTCAATAAAGAGTATGTTGATTTGGCAGTTGCTTCTTTGGAATTGAGTGAATTTTTTCACGATGATGCTTCTGATATAGGGGGAATTTACTATTTAATGGACGAAACAGAAGATACGGCTGGGACTGTTGTTTCTGCGGCTGTGCCAACTGGGACTGCAAACATTTTCAACTTCGCGACTGCGGCTAATAAACCGCACTTAAATAGGTTAGTAGTAGGGGTATATAACTCTCACTTCCATATTTATCGCTCGGTAAGTGCTACACGCACCGTATCTATTTATTTTGAACTATATAAAAGAACATCTGGCGGGTCTGAAACATTACTTTCAACTTCAGAGACGCAGCAAATTACCACAACCTCAACAAGTTATGAAATACACTGCGTTTTGGCAACTGAAGAAACTTTAGATGTAACAGACAGATTAGTCATTAAATGGTATGCTACTGTAACCGGAGCTGGAGGGGCAGACCCAACTGTTACTATGGACGTAGGTGGAACGAAGAATAGCCATTTTTCGGTGAATGTTAATGCTACTGAACTTAAGTCCATATTTGTTCCTTACACAGGAGCGGAAGACAATGTTGTCCTTGGAGCAAAGACACTATCTACTACTGCGGGACTAATCACT
>Ga0233422_10000329_pt1 | contig 24496 bp, 28 predicted proteins | sample Watercolumn_Mata_2_FD_182724 | JGI IMG/M metagenome (GOLD analysis project Ga0233422, IMG submission 182724) | Freshwater microbial communities from Lake Matano, South Sulawesi, Indonesia - Watercolumn_Matano_2014_110_MG | ecosystem: Environmental > Aquatic > Freshwater > Lake | place...
GGGCAGGCCCCCGGGGGCCTGCCCCTGGGGTGGTCCGAACCACAATAACCTTTTGCCAACGTCAACCATGACCAAAACTTCAATAAAGCGTATCTTCACCTAAGATACAAGGGTTAGGGTGAGGGGGGTATCCTCATCCTCGCCGCCTCGCTAATTTGCGCAGGCTGGAAAGCCTGCGCCACCGCTTGTTGTGATGAAATATTTTCAATTATATATGTTTGCGTCTTTCTTTGCGCCTTGGCGTCTTTGCGTGAGAACTTCTATGGTTGCTTCCCTTTCTTCCCCTGCTTCTTCCGCAGGGCCCGGGCCCCTGCCTTCCACGCGGCCTCGTCCCGCTTTTTGCCCTTTTCCGGTTTTCCGGCGATCATCTGGGGTAAATCCAACATTACCGTGCCGGGGGTGGGCGGAGCCTTGGGCTTGGGCGCGGCTTTGGGCGGAGGCATTTCTTTGGGAGGACCGGGCATGGTCAGGAATTCCCGGGGAATGGTGGAGACGGTCAGAAACAGCTCCTCGCCGTAAGCCTGGAAAGCCGCTCCCCCTTTGGCCGCGGCCTGGGCCGCGATGGTCAGCGGCACCGGAGAGTTGGCCCGGCGCTTCCCCAGACGCCGGGCCATCACCGGCGACCGGGCCAGGACCAGTTCCCGGCCCGGCGGGGGATTGAGACCCTGCTCCCAGACCGGAATATGTATTTTCGGGGAAATTGCCAGGTACAAAGAAGAAGGCAGGGGCCCCTCCGGCTCCCGGCGCAGGTCTGGGGGTGCGGGGTTGAGGCTGCGGACGCGCTCCCCGGTTATTTCTATTACCGGCGGGGAGGTCAGGGCCGCGAGGCGCTCCAGGTCTTCCCGCCGCGCCCGGGTGAATCCCGGTTCTTCATGGAGAGCCTGGAGCAGCTGTTTAATCTGGACAAAACCGTTTTCCTCCAGCACCAGGCCGAATTCGTCCGGGCGGCGGCCCAGCATGTAGGCCAACATTTTAGCCAGAGTTTCGAGTTCCCGGGGCAGTCGGGACATGACGGTCTCCAGGGGAGAAAAGCTGTCAGCTATCAGCTTTCAGCGGTCAGCTTAATAAATAAATATCAGAGATTTGACATTATATCGAGTTCAACCAGACATTTGCTGCTTTCTCTGCTCTTTAATAAATAGATTATTGCCTTAACACCGGAATCGGAGGAGTTGCCCAAAAGGCAGGGTATTATCCCTCTTCCCCTCCCCCTTGATGGGGGAGGGCTGGGGAGGGGGTGGCGTCTCTGCACCCTTGTGGCCCAAAGTCGCCACCCTCCCCCTAACCCCCTCCCATCAAGGGAGGGGGGACTTGAACAGCTGTTTTTCCTAGCCTTCGATGGGTTTTTGGAATTACCTGCCCTCTTGGGTTCTTTAAATCGGAGCCAAGGCACTAATCGAATTATTTAGAAGCGAAAAGCGAAAAGCGAAAAGCTAATAGCCAATCAATTGACATGGCAATTAAGCATGATAAAATTAAAAGGTTAAAGGGAAACCAAATGGGCCACTCTCTTTTTCTTGAGCATCATAAAGAGCTTCTCCGGGACGCGACGGTCATCGCCGAAGAGATGACCTCCGACTTTTTTAAGCTGACGCCCAACTGCTGGCGTCGGGCCCGCTACGACATCCTCACCCTGGAGGGCCTGGAGAAGGAGGAGATTTCTTCTCACGCCCTGGCCCTGGTGGCCAAGTACCACGGCTGCCACCGGGACCGGGTCCTGAAGTCCGCGATCTTCGATTTTTACCGGATCTGCCTCCAGGACCACAACATCCTCAAGGCCCTGGACGCCTGCCCGGACCTTAGCCTGCTGCCGTTACTCCTTTATATTATAACCCACGAACTGGTGCACGTCGTGCGTTTCAGCCGGTTCCAGGCCCTGTTCGAGGCCCCGGAGGAGCAGAAACAAGAGGAAGAGAAGCAGGTGCACCTGTTGACCCAAAAAATCCTGAAACCCCTTAATTCCCGGGAACTTCCCCGGGTAATCCGTTATTACGAAGACAGTTGGCAAGGAGGTAGGCAGTATGCCCATCTATGAGTATCAATGCGCCGCTTGCGGGCAGGTCGTGGAGAAATGGCAGAAATTCTCCGAAGCGCCCCTGACGTTATGCCCCCAATGCGGCGGCAGTTTAGAGAAACTCATCAGCTCCTGTTCTTTTCATCTCAAGGGCGGCGGCTGGTACGTCAGTGATTACGCGGGCAAGAACCCGAGCACCAATACGTCCGAAGGGTCCAAGGAGACTACTGAATCCAGTCCCGCTACGGAAAGCGACAAGACCGGGACCGCTTCTCCCTCCAAATTCAAGTGAAAGACCTGCTGAGACTCCCCGGGGGGGAGAGAAAGGAAGCACCCATTGGCGGAAATTAAGAGCGCCCTGGAATTGGCCCTGGAAAAAGCGGAGCGATACGGAAAGGCTACTAAAGAAGAGCTGAACCGGGACCAATACCGGGACCAGGGCCGTCAACTGGCGGTCAATTTTCTCAAAGACGGCGTTGATCTGGAGGCAGGAATCTCGAGCCTGCCGGCCCCGGCCCAGGATGAAGCCCGGACAGCAGTCAAGGAAGTGCTGCTCCGCAACATTATTCTGCCCCGGAACGGGGAACTGGAAGAGCGTCTGGCCCAGGCGCTGCAAGGCCTGATGCTGGTGGCTAAAGATAAAAAGGCCATGGCCCGGCAGAAGGCGGAACTGGAGCAGCTCCTACACAATTTCCTGCAAGTGCGCAACAACGCGCTGCAGCAGCTCAAAGCCCGGTTCGGCGCAGGTATAGGCCAGATGCAGCGGGCCCTGGAGGCCCAGATGCGCCAGAAAGTGAAGCTGGAGGTGGAACATCTGCCCCAATTTCAAGAAGAATGGCGGCGGTTCCAGGGGCAGCTTTCCGACCAGTTTGAGCCCATGCTGGAAGCTTGCAAGGAAAGGATGATGGGCCTTTAAGGACCGTTTTCTGTTTTCCGTTTCCCGTTTTCCGTTAAAAAAGGCGACCTTGGGTCGCCTTTTTTTGGGGCCAGGGGTCAGGGGTTAGTGAAAATCTGGGGAGCCTGTCTTCTAATTAGTCAATTTTTTTATAGAAAACAGAAAACAGAAAACCGCTTCACCCCAACCGGCATAGCCGCCTAAAATTACCCCCCAAAATAGCCTGGGTCTGGGCCTCTGGCAGTTTCAGACTCAGAATTTTCGCCAGCTCCACATCCGGGTAGCTGAACGGATAGTCGCTGCCAAACATCAGACGCTCGCTGCCGTAGCGATGCAGGTAATCCCGGATTTCCGGCAGCCCGGCCACGGCCATGTCCGCCCAGACGTGGTCCCGGCCCCAGACCCCGGCCGCGTCCAGGGCCCGGTAGCCGCCGCTCAAGGCCCCCAGATGGGGGATGATCACCGGCAGGTCCGGGGCCAGTTTTTCCAAAAAGAATAAAGTATTTTCTAGTGATTCCTCCAACAAGATGGGCAGGCGCCGCTGCCGCACTATCTCTAGAAACTCCCGGCACCTGGGCGAGTGATAATCATACTCCGGCTCATCCGGATGGCGGTGCCATTTGATGGCCACGTATTCCGGCCCCAAATCTTCCCAGGCAAAGTCGTTCCATACGAAAAAATAGGGAAAAATTTGAATTTCCGGGTCCTTCAGGTCCAGCAAATAACTGTGGGCCCGGCGGCGGCACTCCTGCCAGGCGGGAGTGTCGGTAAAAGCGGGATTATAGCGGTCATAAACGTCCTCCACCGGGGGAATGGCCCCGGCTGCGGAGATGCCCGCGGCCAGGAGCAGGGGCCGGATGTCCTCCCAGCGCCAGTTGACGTTTTGGATGCCGCTATGGAGATGGCAGTCGATTATTTGAAATGAGTGCATCTAAGCTCCGTAAACAGTCCCTAATAAGCTAATACCATGAAATTTTCCGTAAATACCCTGTTGCTCATACTCCTAAGCAAAGTTTTAAACTTGGAACTCGGAACCAGGAACTTGGAACTGTCTTTTAATGCTTATACCCCACCGGCATGAGCAGCAGGGGTTCGTGTTCCCTGGGCAGCTTCAGGGTCTGGCTCACGGCCTGGTCGGTGAACGCGCCCACGATCCCTGCGCCCAGGCCCAGGGCTTCGGCCTGGAGAAAGAGGTTCTGGCCGGCGTGGCCCACCTCCATGTGGGTGTACATGACCCCTCGTTCGCCGTAGCGCGCGGTGCAGCGCCGGAATTCAGCCGCGAAGACCACCATTATGGGTGCTCCTGCCATCCAGGACTGAGCCAGACAGGCCCGGGCCACGGTAGCGCGGTGATCGCCTTTGAGGGTGAGTTCCAGGGCGTGATTCTCCGGGCGGTAGCGGTAAATGCCGGGGGCCAGGCCGGTCACCCCCCGTTCCCCGGCCACCAGATAGATTTCCAAGGGATAGGTGGCCCCTGCGGAAGGCGCGGTGCGCAAGCCCCGGGGATCGGTGACGCCTTGAGTGGCCCAGAGGAGTTGAGAGACTTGCTTCAGGTCCAGGCTCCTGGACGCAAAGAGACGCACGGTACGGCGCGCCTGCAAAGTCTCTTCCAGAGACACGGGACCTTTAAGGGACGGCTGCGGCAGCCTGACCAACTCTGCGCCCGACGCCCCAGGCGGTTGGGAAAAAATGCCAATGCCTAAGATAATCATCAGTGCGCCCCAGAATAAATTCATGGTTGATAATTCCTTTTAGATAGGTTCAGGGTTCAAGGTTCAAAGTTCAAGGTTAATGCAGTGCGCATCTTACATCATGTTAAACATGCCCATTGGCGTTCCCAAACGGGAGTTAAGAACGAATTAAGAGGTGTCCAAGCAGAGCTTGGACTGAAATCTTACGTTCCCAAGTACAACTTGGGAACGAGAGCACGAAGGTATCGTCCACCTTGATATATGTTTGCGTCTTGCTTTGTCCCTTGGCGTCTTTGCGTGAGGTCTTTCCTTTCAGAGCAGCCTAATCCACGGCCCAGGCCCTGAAACAGGAAAGAAGCTGCGCCATATCCCCGGGCCTGAGATGAATCACCATATCGCCTTCCTGGCAAGGCACGGGACAAGTCCGGAATTCCCCCCGGACCGCGATTTTCACGATCCCGGTTTTACCGGGCCGGGCCTCCAACAAGGATTTTTCCGCAAAAATAAACTTCTTTTGGGAAGGGACATGGCAGGCGGCCAGGATGGGCTGAATCAGGCATTCAGAGACAGGAGGAGATGTTGGCGGGGGCAGGGTTAAGCTCTCTTTGGCCGCGAAGCTCTCAATCTTATGGACTATGGTCTCCGGGGGAGTAATTTCCACCTCCAGAAAAAGGCCTGATTCCCCCCCGCCTTCGGCTATTTCGGCAAATTTCAGGTCCCCCACCTTGAGAATCAGGGTGCCGCCGTGTTCAGTCCAAAACATCCAGGCCGGGCCCTCGTGCTCCAGCCGGATATGATCTTTAGGGAACAGGGCCTGGACCTGGGGGCAGTGTAAAAGCATATGAGGTCTCCAGAGGGAGGATGGTAAGGGAAGGGCCGGTAGGGGCGGGTTTTAAACCCGCCCCTACAGCTGTCCGTCGAATCCATCATAACAGAATGCAGCCCCGGTGGTCAGGAGAAATTTCTCAGAATTCAGTTTTCCCGGTTCGTTCTTGACCCTGAATTATAAGGGCATTATAATTTAGAAAAAATCTTGTGGATATCACCGATGGGAGGGGATCGATCATGGCTTATTCCCCAATAGTGCTCGACCATTTCAAAAGCCCCCGCAACGTGGGGGAAATCGTGGACGCGGACGGCCTGGGAGAAGTGGGCAACCCCGTATGCGGGGATATGATGAGCGTTTATATCAAGGTGGAGAACGACCGCATCGCGGACATCAAATTCAAGACCTTCGGCTGCGGCGCGGCCATTGCCGTGTCCAGCATGATCACCGAATTGGCCAAGGGCAAGACCCTGGAAGAGGCCATGAAGATCAAGAACTCGGACGTGGCCAAGGCCTTAGGCGGCCTGCCGCCCAATAAGCTCCACTGCTCCAACCTGGGGGCGGACGCCCTGCATTCGGCCATTAAAAATTACCTGGACCGCAAGTCCGGTAAGGTAGTGGCCAAGGAAGAAGGGGAGCCTCACGTGCCGGAGAAGGGCGCAGCCTGCTACTGCCCTTATTGTGAAAAGAAGGTAGAAGAAGAGTCTCCCTTCTGTATCTTCTGCGGCCAAGAGATGCCCCACGAACACGATCACTGATTGCTCCTGCGAAGCATTGGAAAGGACGCCACCATGGGATTCATCTATTTAGACCACCAATCCGGCAACCCCCTCCACCCCCGGGTGAAGGAGACCATGATTCGTCACATGGAGACGATTTTCGGCAACCCCATGAGCGACCACCAGGTGGGGCACCCTGCGGCCGAGGCCCTGGAAAAGGCTCGCGGCCAAGTGGCGGGATTGATCAACGCCAACCCCACTGAAGTGGTCTTTTCTTCCGGGGGGACGGAGGCCAACAACCATGCTCTTAAGGGCGTGGCCATCGGTTTGCGGGAGAAGGGGCGGCACATCATCACTTCCAACATTGAGCACAAATCCGTGCTCAATTCCCTGCGCACCCTGCGGCTGTTGGATTACCGGGTCACTTCCCTGGACGTGGACCAATATGGGTTGGTGGACCCCGCGGCGGTGGAAAAGGCCATTACGCCGGAGACCATTCTCATCAGCATCATGTTGGCCAACAATGAAATCGGCACCATCGAACCCGTCGCCGACATCGCCAAGATCGCGCAGAAGCATAAGATTATCATGCATACGGACGCGGTGGCCGCGGTGGGGAACATCCCCGTGGACGTCCAGGAATTGGGGGTCAATCTCCTGAGCCTGGCGGCCAACCAGTTCTATGGCCCCGCGGGTGTGGGTGCGCTCTATATCCGTAAAGGCACCCCGGTGTGGCCGCTCCTGGACGGCGGCACCCAGGAGAACAAGCGCCGGGCCGGCACGGAAAACCTGATCGGCATTGTCGGCCTGGGCGCGGCTGCGGAATTGGCCAAAGAGGCCATGCCGCTCCGCCAGGAGCGCGTCCGGGCCTTGAAAGAGCGGCTGGAGCAGGGAATCAAGGCCAGGATTCCCGAAATTCATATCAACGGGCATCCCACCAAGAACCTCCCGCATCTGCTGTCCGTATCGGTGGAATATATCGAAGGGGAGAGCCTGATGCTCATGCTGGATGACGAAAACATCGTGGTGGCCACCCGGTCTGCATGCGCGTCCGGGTCGCTCAGGGCCTCCCACGTGCTCATCGGCACCGGCATGGATTTCGCTACCGCCCAGGGCACCCTGGTCTTCACCCTGGGGGAGGAAAACACCCCCGCCCAGATCGACCGGGTGCTGGAGGTGATGCCGGGCATCGTCCAGACCCTGCGAGATATGTCCCCCATCTACAAAAAATCGGCCAGTTAGCGGCGATCTATCCAGAGGCAGAGAAAAAGCCGGGAAACCGGCTTTTTTTATGGCTTGACGGAGAAATTTTTATGAAAAACCTGGTGCAAGACTCTTGTCGGGAAGTCTTGACTTAGGCATGTTATTCACATAAGTTCGTTATGTTCATCATAATTACCTGCATTTATTGAACCCAGAGTCAATAGCAAATGGATACCGCGTCGGGGATGTTTGCCGACCTCCCCTATATCACCCTTTATTGGCTGTCCGGATTTGGCGACCCCAAGTACGAAATCTGGGAATCCAAAAAAGCCAGCATTGTTTCCACCCCGGAATCGTTGAGCTTTATCACGTATCTGGCCTTTCCCCTGGAGGTCGCGGACGAATGCCGCATTACCATCCGCCGGCACGAAACGGGCCTGGCATTTTCCACCGACTGGTTTCCCGACGAGGAGTTTGAACTCCAGTCCTTTTTTTCCCCGATAGACGGCTCCGTCATCTTGCAGAGCAAATACCTGCGGGAGGTATTCTTTATCCACCTGCGGAAGCAGTATGAATAAGGGCACCGCGACTGCATCCAGATTTCTAGGCAAAATCTGCCTCCGGTCCCGATCGGATTGATGGCAATAAACTGTGAAAACTTACGCCATAATAAACCGTTAGACCTTACGGTATGGGACTTGCATCAAAGAGGGCCACAGGAGGTGGACAATGATTGCGTTAATCCCGCAACTAGAGTCCAGTCTTGCCTATCTGCGACCGGAGGCCGGAACTTCCCCGTCCCAGGAAAGCAGCTTTGCCGAAGTGCTCCAAGCCGCGTCCGCTCAGACTCCACCGCAGACGGCAGCACCCCCCCAATATGTGGTGCAAAAAGGCGATAATCTTTCGGAAATCGCCAAAAAACTGGGTTATGCAGACCCCATGGCGCTGGCCCGGGCCAACGGCCTGAAGAACGCCAACCTGCTCCAGGTGGGCCAGGTGCTCAAACTCCCCACCGCGGCCAATGGCTCTTTGGATACTGCTCCCACGGCCTTAGCGTCTAAGGGTAACCGGGGAGGGAAAAACTCCGAAGCTTATGCCCAGGAAAAGAAGGTTGCGGCCCAGGCCGGCAAACTGGTGGTCGCATCCTGGTACGGGGCCAACCATCAGGGGCAGCGCATGGCTAACGGCCAGCGGTTCAATATGTATGCCGACACCGCGGCCCACCGCACCCTGCCCATGGGCACTAAGGTCAATCTCACCAACCCCGCCAACGGCCGCAACGCGACCGTGGAGATCACCGACCGGGGACCCTTTATCGGGGGCCGGAATCTGGACGTCTCTTATGGGGTGGCTCGCAAATTGGGAATGGTGGAACAGGGAGTGGCCAAACTGCGGATGAACAAGAGCTAATCGGACTGCGTTTCTTCCAACTGGGCCCGGAACTGGGACACCGCCCGGGGAATCAGCCTCCTTAGGAAAACCGCCTGATCCATGGGGTGAAGATTGCGGTAGCTCTCGTATTCCGGGTGCCGGGAGGAGAGCTGGGGCAATTCCCGGGCAAAGGCCGCGCCCTTGCGCCAGGCCAGCTGCACCAACTCGATGAGGGGGGTGTCCATGCCCGGAGCCGAGTCCACCCACCCCAGGCGGCGCATCACCTCAAACCGCACCCGGTCCACCAACGCGAACGCGGTATCCATGATCTTCAACTTCACCTGGTAATCCAGGTCGTCCAGCCGGAAGCGCACCGATCCCCCCAACCCCTGGGCTCCCATGATCAGATCGAAATAGACGTAGAGGTTGTCCTCTCCCGGACTGGCCAGATACAGCAAGGTGTGGGGGCTTAAGTCCTGAAGACGGGTCTCCGGCCCGAACTGTTCCTTGAAGCGGGCCAGCCAGGAGCGGAAGGCCTGGTCCGCGGCCAGCTTACGGCGGAAGCCGTCCAGGTCGATGACTTCAGCCAAGGCCGCCATCCTTCCCTGACGGCCCCTGGGATTGGCTCATCAATAGAAGTCCCCTAATAATGTAATGCACCCCGCTGAGCACGGTCAAGCCGCCGGTCAGCCAGAAAAGGAGGAGAAACGTTAACTTGGGCAAGGGCCAGATTTTTCCCACCAGCACCATGAGGATGGTGAAGATTTGCAGAGTGGTGGTCCACTTACCTAATCGGGTGGGGGAAATATTCAGAGGCAGGTCCGCCAGCCGGAAGATGACCACCCCCAGGGCCATGGTCAGGTCCCGGCTGAGGACCGCCACCGTCAACCAGGGGGGAATGGCCCGGGCGACGCTCAGGGCCACGAAGCTGGCAGACATGAGAAGCTTGTCCGCCAGAGGGTCGAGATAAGCGCCCAGGGGGGATTTCTGATGCCACCTGCGGGCCACCAACCCGTCAGCTAGGTCGCTTAGCCCCGCGAGGAGAAAAACTATCAACGCCTTGCGGTACTGCCCCTGGATCAAAAAGATGATGAACAGGGGCGTCAGGAGAATGCGAGCCAGGGTGATAAGGTTGGGGATGGTGAGGCTGGCTCGGATATCGGACCGAGAAGCCATAGTGGATTTTATTCCTACCACAAACCGGGGGGGGAAGGCAATGATTTGGACATGTCAAGAAAGGAAATAAAACCGCAAGCCCTTTATTGCGCCTGCCTTGTAGCTTTATTCGAAAAACTCCCGCAGCGCCTCCAGCATCTCCTTTACCTGATCCGGCGAGTGCCAGCGCATTTCCGGGTCCCCTCTAAACCAGGTCATCTGCCGTTTGGCGTAGCGCCGGGTGTCCCGCTTCAGTAACTCAATGGCTTCCTCCCAGGTCCACCGGCCCTGGAGAAAGGCGATGAGGTGCCGGTAGCCCAGGGCCTGCAAGGGCTTCAGGTCCGGGGGATAGCGCTCCAGCAGTCCCTTGACTTCCTCCAGCCAGCCCTGGGCCAGCATGGCTTCCACCCGGGCCTCGATGCGCTGATTTAACTCCTCCCGGGGGCGGATAAGTCCTAATTTCAGAGTTTGATAGGGGACGTCCCGGAACTGGTGGGACTCGTGCCAGGCCGACAAGGTCTCACCTGTGGCCTCGATCACCTCCAGGGCCCTGAGGACCCGGTAGGTGTCATGCGGGTGGAGACGCCAGGCGCTGGCCGGGTCCAGACGCCGCAGGCGTTCGTGGAGCGCGGGGAGTCCCTTATCGGTCAACTCCCGGCGCAACCGCTGGCGGATACGGGGATCGGGGCTGCCTTCGATAAAGAGGCCGGAGAGCAAGGCCTTGAGATACAAGCCGGTGCCCCCCGCCACCAGGGGCGGCACGCTCCGGCGGTGGAGGTCGGCAATGACCTCCCGGGCGTCATGGGAGTAGCGGGACGCGTCGTAAAGGTCCGGCGGGTCCACCACGTCCACCAGGTGATGGGGGATCAGAGACCGTTCCGCAGGCGTGGGTTTGGCCGTGCCGATGTTCAGATCCCGGTAGACCTGGAGGGAGTCGGCGTTGACGATTTCCGCGCCTATTACCTTTGCTAGCTCCAGGGCCACCGCGGTTTTTCCCACCGCGGTGGGGCCTACGAGTATGGCAACCCGCGGTCGTTCCCTCTTTTCAGGATTATCTCTCTGAATAATTATTTCCATCTAATACGAAAGGGCTCGGAATTGGCAGGTATTTTCCCCCGTTTTCTAAAGGGGGGTAGGGGGGATTTTAAAACCTCTTAAAAATCCCCCTAAATCCCCCTTTAAAAAAGGGGGACTTAAGAGCCTGTTTTGCTGGACTTATTCTCACAAATTTACACCATTAAATTTATGAACCACGACATTATTCCCGGGGGCGGCGGAAGCTCTGCCGGATGTCGCCATAAGGAATCAGGCGCCATAAGGGGCGGCCATGGGGGCAGTGGGAGGAGACTTTGAGTTCGTCCAACTGCCTTAACAAGGCTTGTATCTCTTCCCGCTGCAGTTCCTGCCCGGCCTTGATGGCCCCCCGGCAGGCCATATACAAGCGGGCCTGCTCCATGACGGTCTGGGGCTGGGTGGCGCTTTTTAGGGGGGCGAGGGCTTCCACGGTTTCCAGCACCGCGGCCTCCAGGTCGGCCTGGGCCAGGCAGGGGGGCGCGGCGGTGATCAGAAAACTGGCCCCGCCGAAGGGCTCCAGCTCCAGGCCCGCCTGGGCCAGATGTCCGAGATTCTCCTGCAGCCAACCGGCCTGGGCCGGGGGCACCTCCACCACCTTGGGGAAAAGCAGCGGCTGGCGGGCCGGCGCGTCCGCGGCCAGCAGAATCTCGTATAACACGCGTTCATGGGCCGCGTGTTGGTCGATGAGAATCAAACCTTCCGGGCATTGTGCCAGAATGTAGGTCGCAGCCAGTTGGCCGATGATATTCAGGTCCTGGAACCGCCAGGCCACGGAAGTTACGGGCAGGGGAGGGGCCACCGCGGCTGCGGATTTAGGATAGGGTCCGGTCTCTGATACAGGCAAAGGTGCGGCCCTGAATTCTCCGAAGGTGGCGGGCGCGGGCGCGCCGGCCTCCTGGGCCCGGGCCAGGGCGCCGGGACTCCAGGTGACGGTGTAGCGGGGTTCTTCGCCTTGAACCATCAAACCTTGGCGCAGGGCAGTAAGAAGCAAGGCAAAAATGCGGCCCGATTCCTGGAAGCGGATCTCGGTTTTGGCCGGGTGCACGTTGACGTCCACCAGATCCGGCGGCAGTTCCAGGCGCACGACCACCGCGGGGTGCCGCCCCTTGGGGAGCAGCCCCTGGTAGGCCTCCCGCAGCGCGGCCCCCAGGATGCGGTCCTGGACCACCCGGCGGTTGACCAGGAGCACCTGGAAACGGTTGTTGGCCAGGGAAAAATCGGGCGTGGACAACAGCCCCGCCACCCGCACGCCTCCGCCGTCCAGGTTGAAGGGCAGCAGATGCGCGGCCACTTCTGCGCCCAGGATCGCGGCCACCCGCTCCTTTAGGGCTTGGGGTGCAGGCGCGGCTAAAAGGGTCCTAGTCGAAGTTTTCAGCAGAAAATGCACCTCCGGGTAGCCCAGGGCCAGATGGCGCAGGCCCTCCACCATGTAGGCCTGTTCCGCGTCCTTCGGGCGCAGGAATTTGCGCCGGGCCGGGGTGTTGAAAAAGAGCTGGGACACCGTCACCTGCGTGCCCGGGGGCGCGCTCCAGGGGGAGGACTCTTCAATTTGCCCGGCCACCGCCACCACGCGGTAGCCCCCGGTTTGGCCGGGGGGACAACTAATAAGCTCCAGGCGGGAGACCGCGGCGATGCTGGGCAGGGCCTCGCCCCGGAACCCCAAGGTGGAGATGTTGAGCAGGTCGGTTTCCGCCTTGAGCTTGCTGGTGGCGTGGCGCTTCAGACTGAGAAGGGCTTCCTCCGGGGTCATGCCGCAACCGTCGTCCACCACCCGGATGCGGCCCCGCCCCCCTTCCTCGATCTCCACGGTGATGGTCCGGGCCCCTGCGTCCAGGGCGTTTTCCACCAACTCCTTGACCACGGCCCAGGGTCGGGTGATGACTTCGCCCGCGGCGATCTGCGCGGCCACCTGGGGGGTGAGGATGCGGATGCGGCTCCGGGATTCCACTTGCCTTGCTGCCCTCATCGGTTATAATGCCCTCAAGGAGGGCTGTGATCCGGTTCTTCTTCCCCGCCCCGCCGGTCATCGGAATTGGCCTTCTTCTGACCGCGGGGCTTTTCCTTGGGAGGGGTAGAGTGTAGCGCTTACCCCTTCCTCCACTATAACAAAAATCCCTGCGGCAAGGGAGGCGAATTTATGGGTCGGGACAAAGAGTTAACCGCGCCGCTGACCCCCCGGGAAGAGCTGCTGATGAAGGTGGCCAAGGAAATCGTGGTGAAATTCATCGAGGTGGGCCGCGTCTCTCCCTCCTCCTTTGCCGAGACTTTCAAGACGGTGATGGATACGTTGCGTGAGTCTTTTAAGGGGAATTGACATTTCTGGAGGAAGGAAGCGGTCAGCGGTCAGCTTTCAGCTTTCAGCAAAAGAAAAAGAGAAGGTCTGTAGTTTTTAGGCTGATAGCTGATAGCTGATAGCTATCTCTGGTCACCTCTAAACTAGCGATAAGGAATATTTATGCGCCGTGCGGCAGGCCGGGCCCCAGATGAGCTGAGGGCGATAAGCATCACCCCCGGTTACCTGGATTATGCTGAGGGGTCCGCGTTGGTGAATTGGGGCCATACCCTGGTTTTATGCGCGGCCAGCGTCTTGGAGCAGGTGCCGCCTTTCCGGGAATACACCGGCAAAGGCTGGGTCACCGGGGAATACGGCATGCTGCCTCGGTCCACCCACACCCGGAAGCCCCGGGAAGGCCTGGTCGCCAAGGTTTCGGGACGCACCTATGAAATCCAGCGCCTCATCGGCCGCTCGCTCCGGGCCGGGGTGAATCTCCAGGCCCTGGGACCCCGCACCGTGGTCCTGGACTGCGACGTGCTCCAGGCGGACGGCGGCACCCGCACCGCGGCCATCACCGGGGCGTTGGTGGCCCTGGCTTTGGCCCTGGAGAACCTGCGGCGTCAGGGGGTCATAGAAACCATGCCCCTGCGGGAACAGGTGGTGGCGGTGAGCGCGGGCCTGGTGGCAGGAAAGCTTCTGTTGGACCTGGATTATGAGGAAGACTCCCAGGCCGCGGTGGACGCCAATTTTGTGGCCACCGGCAAAGGCGACCTCATCGAGGTGCAGGCCACCGGGGAAAAAGGGCCATTTCCTGCGGCTTTGATGGAGGAAATGCTGGCTCTGGCTCAAAAGGGCTTGCAACAAGTCGCCCGCATCCAGGAAGAAGCCCTGGCCTCATGGCTGCCCCTACCCTGGTGATGGCCACCCGCAACGCGGGCAAGGTGCGGGAACTGCGGGACCTGCTGGAGGGCTTAGGCGTCGAGCTTTTGAGCCTGGCCGATTTTCCGTATCTCCCGGAGATTCCGGAAGAAGGGGCCACCTTCGCCGAAAACGCGGGGTTCAAGGCCAAGGAAGTGGCCCGGCTGACGCATCGCCCCGCGCTGGCGGACGACTCCGGCCTGGAAGTGGCAGCTTTGGGGGGACAGCCCGGAGTCTTTTCCGCGCGTTATGCCCAGGACCGCACCCAACCCGCAACCCCCAGCGACGCGGACAACTGGCGCAAGCTCCTGGACGAGATGTCAGGAGTGCCCTGGGAGGAGAGGGGGGCCCGGTTTGTCTGCGAAATCGCCCTGGCTCTCTCGGATGGGCGAGTCTTTACGGCCCATGGGGAGTGCAGAGGCATCATCGCCCTGGAGCCCAAAGGCGAACATGGCTTCGGCTATGATCCGGTCTTTTGGGTGCCCGAGTATGGCCGCACCATGGCGGAACTGGGGCCGGAGATCAAAAACCGCATCAGCCACCGGGCCATAGCTTTGGAGGCGTTACGGGAGATTTTGGTGTCCATCAAAGACGAACTTTAAAGGACGGTCTTCGGTCTTTGGTCTCCGGTCTTCGGTTTGGCAGAAACTCAGATTTTTAGTCCAACAACCTTGAACCTTGAACTTTGAACCCAAAACCCAAAACCCAGAACCCAAAACCCAAAACTTGGAACTCGGAACCAGGAACTCGGAACTCATATCGGGACGTGGCGCAGCCTGGTCAGCGCGCCTGCCTTGGGCGCAGGAGGTCCCCGGTTCAAATCCGGGCGTCCCGACCAAATTAGAAATTACGCTTGACGTAACGGATAAAGAAATGTAGAAAAAATATGATCGTCAGCTTCAAAGATAAACGAACACACGAATTCGCAGAAGGAAACCGAATTAAGGCCTTCGCCGGGTTCGAGCGCAAAGCGGAAATGAAGCTTGACGAATTAGAGGCGGCTACGTCACTTCTAGATCTTGATTTGCCCGGCAACCGGCTCGAAGCGCTTAAGGGCGACCGCAAAGGTCAATATAGTATCCGTATCAATGACCAATGGCGGATTTGTTTTGAGTGGCCCAAAGGCTCCCCAGGGCCGGTCAGTGTGGAGATAGTCGATTACCATTGAGAGGTGCAGCTTGGCGCGCACACCTATTCATCCCGGCGAGCATCTGGCGGAACAGTTGGAAGAGTTGGATATGAGCGCCGCGGAATTGGCGCGCAATCTCAAGGTCCCCACCAACCGTATCACCGAAATTCTCAATGGGCGGCGCGCCATCACCGGCGATACGGCCTTGCGCCTGGGGCATTTCTTTGGCACGAACCCCGAATTCTGGCTGAACCTTCAGAAAATCTACGAACTGCGCCTGGCCGAAGGTAAGTCCGGGGATTTGATTAAAGACTTGCCGACACTCAGCAAGACTAGAATGAAACAAGGCGTCCGGAGCCTGTCTAAGAGGGCAGGCTTCATTTAATAACAAAAAATAAGGGCGCAGACTGGCTGCGCCCCGGAAAAAAAGAAAAAACCTAGCCTCTCAGGCCGGTGTCAAGTCGTTGAATCCCGCCTTCTTCCAAGCTCCTATCCCCTCTTTCTTCTGGAGTAAAGCTTCCTCAATATGAGGGGAAAGAAATCAAAAGCAACCTTTGATCAGCCACGATTAGGGCGTGGCTTCCAGGTTAACTCCTATCCCTGGCTGAGTTTGCCCAGAGCCTTGGTCAGCTCCATGGCCACCCCCAGTCCCTGTTTGGCTTCTTTGCTGCCCATGGCGGTCAACATGCCCAAGGGGCCCATGGGTTTGACGTCCTTCAATTTGATTTCCGTGGGCAGATCCAGGATGCGATTCATGAAATCGATCATCTGGGGATCGGATAATTTTTTCAGCATGCTCAGCAAGAGCACGAACGCGTCGCTCATGTCCGCGATTTCATCCGGGTCGTAATGCGCGGCCACCTTGGCGCGCACTTCCAGCATGGCCGCGTAGGTGCGGAAAACCCCCCGGCGCTCCAGGTTATCCATATAGTTGATGAGATTGGGGACCGTGCTCTTGAGCAGGGGCTCCATGCAGCTCCAAAGCTCGAAGATATTCTCCATCGTCTCCAAGGCTTGGGTCAGGTTGCGCAGGCTGCGCAGGCCCTGTTTCAGCAAGGCGAAGAAGTCTTCCAACTGAAAGCCGGACTCCACCATGCCCAGTTCATCAATCAAGAGCCTGACCGCCGAATTCAATAAGGGAGTCACATCGGCCTTCAGCTCCGCCAGGCTCTGCTGGGCCTGGACCAGGGTCTGCAACTGGCCCTCCATCCGGTCCAACCGCTCCAGGAGCAGGTCTTCTTTGCTCAGTTTCTTCTCGGTCTTTTCGGGCATGCCCTTCTCCTCTCTTAACCGTAGACGTGGTAAACATGGCCGAGCATCTTTCCGGCCATGAACATCTGGGGTTCTAAGGGCAGTTCCTTACCCTTGAGCATCATGTTGAAATAGACCCATTTGAACATCATTTTGCCCCAGTAGTTTAAGTGGCTTTCGCCGAGGAGGGTGAAGGGTCCCAGGCCCGGGAATGGATATTTGCCCGGCAGGGGTTCGACCTTATAGTTGAAGTCGATGAGGGACGCCTTTTCGTAGCCGGTGACGATGAAACAGGTGGAGTGGCCGTCGAATTCCGGCAGAGGCTCCTGGCCGTCCATTTCCCGGAGCAGGTTTTCCACGATGATATCCGATTCATAGTGGGCTACGGCCCCAGCCTTGGAGGTGGGAACGTTGGTGGCGTCGCCCACGATGTACATGCCTTCGTATTTTTTAGACTTCAAGGTGCCGTGGTCGGTGTCCAGATAACCCATGGGGTCGCCGATCTCGCTGTCGATGATGACCTGGGCCCCGAAGTTGGGGGGAATGGCCACCAGCAGATCGTAATTCACTTCGTCGCCTTTGGCGGAAGAGATCACCTTTTTGGCGGCGTCGACTTCCGCGATATCGAAGTTCGGGGTGATCTTGATGTTCTTCTCTTCGCAGAGTTTGGTCAAGGCCGCGGTGGCTACCGGCTTGGTGAAGGCTCCTGAGAGCGGCGTCACCAGTTCCAGCTCGATGTCATCCCGGACCCCGTTGACCGAAAAGAACCAATCGGCCATGAAGATGAACTCCAAAGGCGCCACCGGGCATTTGATGGGCATCTCCGCGATATTCAGGACCACGCGGCCTTTGCGGAAATACTTCCATCTTTTATAAAGGGCTATGGCTCCATCGGGGGTATAAAAGTCATGAATATCGCCCCGCCAGCCTTCTCTCATGCCCTCGATTTCGTCGGGCATGATGCGGCAGCCGGTGCCCACCACCAGCCAGTCGTAGTCGTAATGCCCCTTTTTGGTCTTGATCCGCTTCTTCACCGGGTCGATGTTGGTCACTTCATCCAGGACGAAATTGATGCCGGGGAGCACGAAATCCATCTTCGGCTTGATGCATTCCTCCGGCTTGTAAACCCCGAAGGGGATGAAAAGCCAGCCGGGCTGATAGTGATGCTGCCGGTCCCGGTCAATCACGGTGATCTTCCAGTCGTCGTCCAGCTTTTCTCGCATTTTGGTGGCCACCATGGTGCCACCGGCTCCATAACCCAGAATAACCAGATTCTTCATAAACCTCGCCTTTCTATTAGTCTGTTCCAGTCCTGTGCAGGGGTTCTGGAAATAGTTCCTGTTACACAAAATAGTGGAGTTCCCCAGGCAAAAAAAACTTGGAGAAATCCGGGTTAATCCATTAATTCAGCCGGAACGGAGAAACTCCCGCACCAGGCGTTTCCAGCCCAATTGGGGATAGTGTCCGTAAATGTCCTCGATGATTATTCCTCCAGAGGGAAGAGTGGCGCCCGCGTCGGATTCCAGCATCCTTAAAAGCTTGTGGGCCTCATTTTCGATCCATGCGGCATTGCGCGAGCCAAAAAGCAGTTTTTCCAGGTCCGCCTTTAGATTGGCGGGACTGACGACATAGAGCCAACCCTCGCCGTAGGGATCGTCATGGGCCAGAGCTGGATTTTGCCGGACTCTGGGGTTCACGACTTCGACCACGCCGTTCAGGGGCGCCAGGATCGCGGCCTCTTGCCCCTGGCGCACCAGGCGCAGGCAGTCGCGGTCCCGCTGCAATTCAGCACCTGGGGCCGGCAGCCTTATCTCGTCCGCAGGCCCCAGAACTTTCCAGGAAAAATCATCCAGGCCGATACGCGCCCGGCCGCAGGCCTCTAAGGCCACCCAGGAATGACCCCGATACAGATAAAAGGAAGTGGGCGCGCGAAAGCCGTAAACCTCTCTGAGGGGAGGCCGGTCCGGAATGGCATAGCACTCCGATTGATCCTCCAGAAGTTCCTCAAAGGAGCGCCGCCGCATCTTTTCTTTTAGGGGCAAGACGCGGTCCGGCTGTCCCATCGCCAGTTCGCAGGCATCCCGCAGGGTCAGTTCCTGGGCCGCGACTGCGCTCATGGCGCGATCGAATTCACAGGTGGCGCAATCAAAACAATGGTGGCACAGCTTGAAATCGACGACGCCGGCTTCCATCCAGATGCAGGGCTTCTTCCCAGGGGTGTCTGGTTCGCTCATGTCGGTGCTTCCGAAAAGAGGGGGTAAAATGGCCCTCCGGCCGCGGTTCTGCGGCTTTTAAGCTCCTCTCCCTCAGATCCTTTTCTTCCAGTGCCTGGTGACGTTGCTCAAGAAAAACTCCTTGACCAGACGCCGCCACCCCAACTGCGGGTAATGATCGTAAATATCGCTCACCAGGGCGCCCCCGGACGGCAGCGTCACTCCAGCCGTGGAATCCATCAGGTTCAACAAACGGCAGGCTTCTTTGCCCATCCATGCTTCGTTCTTTTCTCCGGAGAACAGATGGGCCAGATTTTGCTGCAGATTGGTGGGCTTGACCTTAAAGAGCCAACCTTTGCCGTAAGGGTCTTCGTGGAGCAGGCGCGGGTTCTTGCGCACTTCGGGGTTGATTTCCGTTACCATGCCGTCCACCGGCGCCTCGAAGGAGGCCTTGTTGTCCTTTTTGATCACGGACATGCAGATGTGATCCTGAAAAAAAGTCGCGCCCACCTCTGGCAGTTTCAGGGCGTCGGCCGGCCCCAGAATCTTCTGGGAAAAGTCATCCAATCCCACCCGCACTTCGCCGCTATCTTCCACCGCGGCCCAGGCATGGCCCCGGTGCAGATAATAGTCCGCCGGGGGCGTTTGCACCCCGAAGGCTTCCGTTGCCTCCAGGGAAGACGTCTGGATGGCCGCTGCCTTTACCTGATCGTCGTCCTTTAAGGGATGATACTTGACCTGCCAGGTTGCTCCACATTGGCGACAGACGCACTTGTAATGGGACTTGGACTCCGGCTCCTGGGCCGGGACCTCAACTACCAGCCAATGCCCCACCATCGCCCCGCAATTCTTGCAATCCAGTTTCATGCTCTCTTCCTCCGTCGGGCGGACTCCTATTTCTTGTCGCCCGATCCTAGGGTTATCTTTTCTTCCAATCTTTGGTTAAGTTGGTTAAGAGGAACTCCTTAACCAGGCGTCGCCAGCTTAATTGCGGATAATGGCCGTAAACGTCGTCCATCAGGGCGCCGCCGCTGGGGAGGGTAGCCCCCACCGTGGAGTTCATAATGTAAAATAACCGCTGGGACTCTTGCTCGATCCAGGTGATATTGTCTGAACCATAAAACAGGTTTTCCAGATTTTGCGGGAGATTGGCGGGGCTGACGGTAAAGAGCCATCCTTCTCCGTAAGGGTCTTCATGGATCAGTCCGGGCCTCTGCTGTACCTTGGTATTGACGGCCTCGATCACGCCATCCACCGGGGCTTCCACCGAAGCTTTATGTCCCTCCCGCATCAAAGCCATGCACACATGATCCTGGTAATAAATCTTGCCGATTTCAGGCAACTTGATCTCGTCCGCCGGGCCCAGTATTTTCTGGGAAAAGGCGTCCAGGCCCACCCTCACCCGGCCCGAGGCCTCGGGCACCACCCAGGTATGCCCCCGGTGCAGGTAATAAATGCTGGTGGGCACGGGAAAACCAAAGACGTCTATCAATTGCGGCCTGAGGCAGTGGGCCTGGTTGTTCCGGTTGCTCATGACTCGGACCTCCACCTTAAATGTTCCTTTGATCGATTATTATCCGCGTGCCAGGCCGGTGTTATCGGATCTTTTCTGCCAACCCTGGCTCAAGCTGGTTAAGAGAAATCCCTGGACCAAAGGCCGCCACCCCAACTGGGGATAATGGCCGAAGACGTCGTCCACGAAGACGCCGCCATCCGGGACGGTGACCCCCACCTCGGTTTCCATGAAATTCATTAAGCGATGGGACTCCTGAAAGATCCATTCCACATTACCCTCTCCGGAAAAGAGGTTATCCAGATTGCGCCGGAGATTGGTGGGCTTTACTTGAAACAACCAGCCCTCTCCGTAGGGGTCGTCGTGGATCAGACGGGGGTTGTCGAGCACCTTGGGATTGACGGCGGCGATGGCGCCGTCCACCGGCGCCAGGTAGGAGGCCTTCTTTCCTTGTCTGAACAGAGCCATGCAGATATGATCCTGATAATACACCGCACCCACTGGGGGAATCTTGACCTCCTCGGCCGGCCCCAGGACCTTTTGAGAAAAATCATCCATTCCCACCCGCACCAGACCGGTATCCTCCAGCACCGCCCAGGCGTGGCCCCGGTGCAGATAATAGTCGCTGGTGGGCACTTGAAAGCCGAAGACTTCCGCCATTCGCACTCCTGGAATCGGCGCGCGGTTTGTTTGGTGATCCTTCATCTGCGCCTCCTTAAACAGATTGTGTTTTTCAATAAACCAAGTCTCCCCACAATTGCGGCAAACGCACTTGCCGTGGGGCTTGGTCCCCTCGTGATAAAAAATCTCAACCCGCCAGTGCCCGCATTTTTTGCAGTTCATGTGCCTTTACCTCCAGCGCGGCTTTTAATCTCGGGTTTATGAACTCAATCTTCGAAGATTTTTCCGCTCTCTTTGGTATAGAGCAAATATTGGGCCAGCTTGTGCAAATTAGTTATCTATTCGATATTACTATAAATAATAATTTAGCTACTCAAGCTTTGGAAAACGAATTATGTTGAATATTTCAACATAATTTATTGTGAATTATTTAACATGTTGAAATTATGGATTATTATTGCGTTGTAAAATTAAACAAACAATTCAGGGGGATTGTTGAAAATCTCAACAAAGAACTATCTGGGAGATATAATTTGAGAAAAAACTTGGATAAAGCAGAAGGTAATTACAGGCCGTTCCTTTTGAAATAATCAGTTAGAAGAATGCGGCAATACTCGCAAAATTCGGTATTTTTCTGGTCCAATTTCTCCAGGGTAGGGGAAAAACCCATGAGACACCCTTCCTGTCGGCAATGCGGCAGGCTGAAAGTATGGCCCAATTCATGCAAACTTAATTTGAGCAGGCGATCTAAAAAGATGGATTGCGGCACCCTGACGCCGCTGGCTTCTCCCCGGGGGCGAAAGGTGGAAATGATCGCAGCCCTCCCGTCTAGTTGCGCCTCTCCAAAAACGAAGGTAAATATGGGGATATATAGATCCACGGAGGTGATCCCCAACATCCGAAAGGGCTCGTCGAGGTCGTCCCTTGCCAACAGATATTCCAGAAGTTGGGTGGAATAATGTTGGTTCCGCACTATATGGTAAGTGTTGAAGGGCAAGGGTTTGGGGGGCAGGATCTGCACCGTTAAGGACAGTAGTTCAGCAATGGCCGTGCTTAGATAGCGGAGGATCTCCTGATCCACCGCTTCCAAGGGGACCAAAGCTAAAACCGGACGTTGGGACATGTGGTTTTAAGGCGCTAGAGGCGGGAAGCCGCGGGGCGGTCCGTCTTCAATGCCCCAGGCCATATCTTTTGATTTTGTAATAAAGGGTGGTGCGATTGATTCCGAGGACCTTGGCGGCGTTGGTGATGTTGCCGTTTTCTGAGATCAGCACCTGGGCGATATACCGGCGCTCCACTTCCTCTAAAGATAGATTGGACATTACCTCAGGCACGTTCGTCGCATGACAAAAAGGCAGGTCGCCGGGTTTTATCTGACGTCCTTTTCCCACCACCACCGCCCGTTCGATGGCATTTTCCAGTTCTCGCACGTTTCCCGGCCACTCATAGCGGCGCATTGCTTCCAGGGCTTCGGGATGAATGGAGTCGATCTTTTTACCGGTTTCGGTGGCATAGCGCCGCAAGAAGTGTTGGGCCAGCAAGGGGATATCTTCCTGTCGCTCTCTCAGAGGGGGGACTTCCAGGTGAATGACGTTGAGACGATAAAAGAGATCTTGCCGGAAAGTTCGATTACGGATGCTTTCTTTGAGATCCTGATGCGTGGCGGCGATGACCCGAAAGTCGCTATGCAACGGCATGGTTCCGCCGACCCGGGAAAATTCGTGGGTTTCCAGGACCCGCAAGAGATCGATCTGCATCTTCATGGAAATATCGCCCACCTCATCGAGGAACAGGGTCCCGGCGTTGGCCATTTCCAGCCGGCCCTTCTTGGTGTATTTGGCGTCGGTGAACGCGCCTTTCTCATGGCCGAAGAGTTCGCTCTCCAAGAGGCTTTCGGTGAAGGCCCCGCAGTTGACCGCGATAAAAGGGCTGTAGCAGCGCGGGCTGTTGGCATGAATAGCCCTGGCCACCAGCTCTTTGCCGGTGCCGGTCTCCCCGGTGATCAATACCGTGGCGTCACTGCGGGCCACATCGGCGATGGTTTCGAATAGTTTAAGCATGGGCGGCGACTGGCCCACCAGGTTTTCCGAACGGGTAATGGTGGCCACCCGGTCCTTGAGAATCAGGTTTTCCATGGCCAGAGTCTGCATCTGCACCAATTTCTCAATAGTGAGACTGAGTTCCTCCAGGTCAAAGGGCTTGAGGAGATAATCATAAGCCCCCAACTTCATTGCTTCCACTGCGTCCTGGATGGCTCCATGCGCGGTCATCATCACCACCGCGGTCTCGGGATCGTTATCCTTCAACTGCTTGAGCACGGTGATCCCATCCATTTGGGGCATTTTGACGTCCAGGAGCATAATGTCGTAATGCTTTTCCTGGGTGCGGCTCAAAGCCGTGGGTCCGTCCTCCGCGGTTTCCACTTCATAATCATCCTGCTCCAGCCAGCCGCTCAGCGATTCGCGAATACTCAGTTCGTCATCTACTACCAGAATATTAATCTTTTTATGAGGCAACATTATTTTCCCCCGGTTTAGAAGCGGGTAACCGTATATTAAACCTGGACCCCTGGGCCACAACGCTGTCTACGTCAATGGAGCCATGATGGTCCCGGATGATGCCGTGGACCACGGAAAGCCCCAGCCCCACTCCGGAGCCTCCCTTTTTGGTGGTAAAAAAGGGTTCAAAGATCTGGGAAATATTTTCTTTAGGGATGCCCGCCCCGGTGTCGGCGACAGTGATGATGATCTCCCGGGGCCCGGAATTTTTGGTCTCCACCTTTAAGACGCCCCCCTTGGGCATGGCTTCTTGGGCGTTGAGCAGAAGATTCAAAAAAACCTGCTTCATCTGCCCTTCGTCTGCCAGTACCGGCAAAAGGTCTGCAGTCAAACGAGTTTCCACGGTGATCCCTTGCAGCCGCATCTGATAACCGGTCAGCGCCAAGGTTTCCGCCAGCAAAATGTTGAGATTGACCGGTTTGAATTCCGGTTTGGACTTCCGGGAAAAGGGCAGGAGGCCGGAAACCGTTTTGCTCACCCGGGATGTTTCCTTAAAGATTATATCGAGATAATTTTTCATCTTATCCAATGCTTGCCCCTCGGGAGCCCCTTTTTTCAGCAGGCGTTGGATCAGCTTGACGAAATTAAGGATGCCGGTCAAGGGATTATTTATTTCGTGCATGACGCTGGCGGATAACTTAACCAAGGAAGCCATCTTGTCTTCGTGCAACATGCGCGTACGGGTGATATCCTGGGTGATGTCCCGGGAGAGGTCCACTACCTGCACGATGCGGCCCTCTTCATCGAACAGCGGGTGGTGGACCACGTGCACATAACTTTCCCGGCCGTCCTTGTTGAAGTGAACGTGGATGGCGGACGCGGCCTTGCCGGTAGCCACGGTGTCTTTTAACGGACAGGGATGGTCGGGAGAATTGCAGGGTGAACTCAGGTGGTGCGACACTTCGTAACAGTGCTTGCCCACCACGTCTTCCCGGGCCAGACCCACCATCTCCAACAAGGCCCGGTTGACTTCGACGATGCGATAATCGAGGTCGATTACCATCATGTGGTCTTCAATGCCGTCAATGATGGTCTCCAAGAAGGCCTTATCCTGGATGGCTTGTTTCAGC
>Ga0233422_10000331_pt1 | contig 24469 bp, 26 predicted proteins | sample Watercolumn_Mata_2_FD_182724 | JGI IMG/M metagenome (GOLD analysis project Ga0233422, IMG submission 182724) | Freshwater microbial communities from Lake Matano, South Sulawesi, Indonesia - Watercolumn_Matano_2014_110_MG | ecosystem: Environmental > Aquatic > Freshwater > Lake | place...
GAATACCGCTATAATTATCAAAGACCGCATACTGCTTTAGGGTTCTTAAGCCCTTATCAATTTTACAGGCAATACCTACGAAAGAAAGTGAGCGAAAATGTTACTTGACAATGATATTAGTACAATTAAAAGATTAAGGGACGTCTTTGCGCCTAATCGGAAGGGTGTCCCCGCTTGGGGACACCCTTTGCCTTGGAATCAAAGACGTCCCTTAAATTATTTGAAGAGGGTGTTGGAAATGATAAAGGAAGCAAAGACAATGGAAACCATAGACATAAGCTTGATGAGGATATTAAGACTGGGCCCGGAGGTATCCTTAAAGGGGTCTCCGACTGTATCGCCTACTACTCCTGCCTTGTGCGCCGGGGAGCCTTTTCCGCCGTAGTGGCCCTCTTCAACATATTTTTTGGCATTGTCCCAGGCTCCGCCGGAATTTGCCATCATTACTGCCAAGACAAAGCCGCTTATAGTAGCGCCTGTTAATAAGCCGGCTACTGCCTCAACTCCTATAAGTAATCCCACGGAAACAGGCGCAATAATAGCAAGCAACGCAGGCACAACCATTTCTTTCTGGGCAGCTGCAGTGGCAATAGTCACGCAACGCGCATAATCAGGCCTGGCTTTGCCCTCCATAAGCCCGATTATTTCCTTGAACTGCCGGCGCACCTCAACTACGATTTTACCTGCGGCGCGGCCCACTGCCTGCATAGTCATAGAGCAGAAGAAAAACGGAAGCATCCCTCCGATAAATAAACCTACTAACACATTGGGATTCATTAGACTCAATTGTAAATCTTTTCCGAACAATAATACCTGGTCGCGGTATGCGGCAATTAACGCTAAAGCAGTCAAAGCTGCTGAACCAATGGCAAAACCTTTGCCTGTTGCCGCAGTGGTATTGCCTAATGCATCCAGGGCGTCTGTCCTCTTGCGCACTTCGGGAGGTAAATGCGACATCTGGGCATTACCGCCTGCATTATCCGCCACAGGACCGTAGGCATCAGTGGCCAGAGTAATTCCCAACGTAGAAAGCATACCTACCGCAGAAATCGCCACGCCATAAAGCCCGGAATTAAAATTAGCCGCTCCCCCGGATAAAAAGTAGCTTACAAGTATTGCAATACCTACAATAATTACAGGCAGAGCCGTGGACATCATCCCTACCGCAAGACCCTGGATAATCACCGTAGCAGGGCCGGTAAGGGAGGCATCGGCAATGCTGCGCGTGGGCTTAAATCCGCTTGAGGTATAAAACTCAGTGCATAAGCCGATTAAAACACCTGCCACAAGACCAGCTAAAACTGACCAATATACACCTATATGCTGTGCGCCGAGCGCAGTCTTTACCAGAAAATAGGATATTATTGCTACCATAATTGAGCTGGCAAATACGCCTTTACGCAGCGCCGCTAACAAAACTTTTTGGCTCGCCTCTTCCCTGCTTTTTACAAAAAATGTCCCGATAACGGATGAGACAACGCCCACCGCTGCCATCACCATCGGCACGGTTACGCCCTGGACCCCTAATCCAGCTGCTACGCCCAAAGCTGAGGTAGCCACAATCGAACCCACGTAAGACTCATAAAGGTCAGCTCCCATTCCTGCCACATCTCCTACGTTATCTCCGACATTATCCGCAATCACCGCAGGGTTACGCGGGTCATCTTCAGGAATACCAGCCTCTACCTTACCCACCAAATCCGCGCCCACATCAGCTGCTTTGGTAAAGATACCCCCTCCTACGCGGGCAAACAGCGCCTGGGAACTGGCGCCCATACCAAAACAAAGCATAGTAGAAGTGATGGCTGTAATTTTATCCGTGCCTATCGGCAAAGGATGGGCTTCAAAAAGCCATTTTAATAAAGGGTATGCCCATTGGGGCAGCCACGCAGGGACTGCATAACTGCCGTAATAAGCATTGAGGAAAAAATACCATATTGATAAATCCAAAAGCCCAAGGCCCACCACAGTCAGCCCCATAACCGCGCCACTGGAAAATGCCACGCGCAGGCCTGAATTTAAACTCTTCATCGCTGCGGCTGCGGTGCGGTTTGAAGACTTGGTGGCAGTGGTCATTCCGATAAAACCGGATAGCCCGGAAAAGAAACCTCCGGTAAGGAATGCGAATGGCACAAATATAACCAGATAATTTTTTAACGCCAGTGCCAGAAGTATAAGAAATACAACAATAAAAAATAAGGAGACGCCTAAATACTGGCGCTTTAAATATGCCCTTGCGCCCACCCTGACTGCCTGGGCAATCTCCTTCATTGTGTCGCTGCCTTCGTCTTTTTTCAAGATAGAAAAATAAAGGTACGCGGCAAAGGAAAGCGCCATTATTGAGCCCACCGGAGCCAACAGCAGTAAATCAAAACCACCCATTTTAAAACTCCCTTCTGATTATAAGAAAACCTCTTAACCCATCTGTTTTTTGATTTCTTCGGGGATGATTTTTGGCTTAAGGTCTTTATCTACAAAAACCAGGATTGTCTTTGCCTTTGAAACAATCTGATTATGCTGATTCCGTATTTCGTAATCAAATCCAACGTGAACCCTGCCAACTTCGCTGATGCGGGTGTCTATATTGAGGGCGTCTCCGTAAAAAGCCGGGAGTTTATAATCTATCTCCTGACGCGCTACTACAAACAATGTTCCGTTTTTGACGAGCTCTTTGACCGAAATGCCTCTTTCTGCCAGGAATTCAGTGCGCGCCTCTTCCAGGAATTCTAAATATTTGGCGTAATAGACCACTCCGCCGCAGTCAGTATGATGATAGTAAATTTTAACCTGCATAGCGCTTAAAGACTAAACATGCATTGCAATTCCCGAACCCGAATGAGTTTGACAAAGCGGTATCCACCTTTGCCTGCCTTGCCTGATTAGGCACATAGTCTAAATCGCAATCAGGGTCAGGGTATTTATAATTAATAGTCGGCGGGATTAAATTGTTTTCTATCGCCAGCGCGCAAACCAATGCCTCGATCGCCCCTGCTGCTCCGATACTGTGTCCGATCATTGACTTGGTTGAAGATACGGGGATTTTATACGCGTAATCTCCGAATACCTGTTTTATGGCGCGGGTTTCCGCTGTATCATTCAAAGTGGTCGAAGTCCCATGGGCATTAATATAATCTAAATCTTCGGGCTTCAGTTTGGCATCCTGCAGGGCCTTACGCATTGTCTTTGCCGCATCGCGTCCTTCTGGCTCAGGTATGACTATGTGATAGGCGCCCGAATTAGAGCCATAACCGATGAGCTCAGCGTAGATATGGGCGTTTCTTTTTAAAGCATGGGTAAGTTCCTCTAATATCAGCACTGCCGAACCCTCGCCAAGGACAAATCCGTCTCTTTCTTTATCAAAAGGACGGCTCGCCTCTTGAGGGGAATCGTTTCTCTTGGAAAGGACTTTTAATACGCAGTAAGCGCCAAAGGTGAATTCCGTAAGGGGCGCTTCCGCTCCGCCGGCAAGGCATAAATCCATATCATTAGTTTGAATAAGCCTGAATGCCTCCCCGATTGCAAACGTCCCTGAAGCGCAGGCATTCGATATTACCAGATTAGGGCCCATAAGGCCGTATTGAATGGCGATGTGGCTGGCTACGGCATTCGGGCTGATTCTGGGAACGCTTCGGGCATTAAGCCTGTGAGCGCCTTTTTCGTAGGCAACCCTCATTTGCTCTTCATGAAAAAGCAGGCCTCCTAAACCTGAACCGATAATTACGCCGATCCTGTCCCGGTCTTCTTTTTCTAAATCCAGCCTGCTGTCATCCAAAGCCGCCTTGGCAGAGGCTAGCCCTAAGTGCACAAACCTGTCTACTCTCCTGGACTCTTCTTTGGGAATATAATTTAAGTGCCCAAAATCTTTTACCTGGGCGTAAATTTTAGATTCAAGGCGGGTGACATCGAAAGAGGTTATCTTCTCTACCCCGGATTTACCCTCGATATTCGCCTTCCAGAATTCTTCTTTACCGATACCGTTAGGCGCAACCACGCCCAAACCGGTTATCACTACGCGGCGGTTAGACACGTGTATTTTAAGTCTCCTCTTATTTTTTAAACGCCACTAATGCCTTTTCATTATCTCCGGTTGAAATAACTAATTTTGCGGGGCAACCTCCAGCACAGGTAGTCCCGTATATCTGCTTTATATCTATACCCTCGGTAGCCAGTCTTGCAGTGATATTTTTTAAGGCTCCGGGTTTATCTTCCAGCTCAACTACCACTACCTCGTTCTCCCTGATTGACTTATAGCCGGATTTTTTTAGCGCATCAATCGAACGGACGTTATCATTGGTTAATAACATAATCTTTGCCTCTTTATCCAGCGCATATCCTGCAACTGCCTCGATGTTTATGCTGTGCTCAGCCAATAACTTGGACATATCCGCCAAAACGCCGATTTTATTTACCACCGTTACCGCTATTTCTTTTCCCAACTGCGCTTGCTTTATCATCTCTACCTCCTTCCTTTTATCTTCTCAGAAATCTCGTAAAGCAGGCCCCCGGCAATACGAGGCTCCGGAAGCGCTCTGAATTAGTCCCTCCACAGTAAAGGTATTATATAGAAATTATCCTATTATTCAACAATATTCTTCGTTCTTCTGCCGCAAGAGATATGCTATAATAGAAATCCTTATGGAAGAGGGCGCTCAACTGACTATCAAGATTGTAAGAAAGATAGAGGAAATATCTCCTGAAGATTGGCTCAGGGTATTTCCGGATATTCTGGAAAACTACTATTTTTTTAAAACATCCGATGAATCTAACTTTGAAAGGTTCTCCTTCTATTATATTTTAGTTTATCAAAAAGACGAGGTTGTGGGTTGCGCTCCTTGCTTTTATATGGATTACCCCCTTGACACCACCATCCAGAGCCCGCTTAAACATTTATCTAATGCCGTAAGAAAAATCTTTCCCAACCTGCTCAATCTTAGGGCTGTTGTATGCGGCTCACCTGCCTGTGAAGGCAGAATCGGCATAGCGGCTGAAGATAAGCTGAAAATATTAGAGGCTGTGTCTTGTGCCTTAGAGCAGATAGCAAAAGATAATAAGGCTTCTGTAATTGCCTTTAAGGATTTCAGCCCGGATTATACACAATTTATGGACTACCTTATTAAAAAAGGTTTTTATAAGCTGGCTGGTTATCCGTCTGTAGAAATAAACATGCGCTTCAGGACTTTTGAAGAATATTTAAAAAACCTCAGCCACGCAAACAGAAAAAGCCTGCGCAGGAAATTCAGGAGGGCAGAAAAACTGCCAAAGATAGACTGTAGAATTACAAATGACTTAGGCGAACTGCTTGACGCAGCATATGGATTATATCTACAGACCTTTTCCAAAAGCGAAATCCATTTTGAGGAATACACAAAAGATTTCCTGAAAAATATATCTAAAAATATGCCGAACGAAGTGAAATATTTCCTGTGGAGCATAAATGGCAGGCTTGTTGCGTTTAACCTTTGCCTGGCATCAAAAGATGCGCTGGTAGATGAATTCCTGGGCCTGGATTATTCGGTAGCGTATAAATACAGCGTCTATTTTATTACCTGGAGAGACATACTGACCTGGTGCATAGAAAACGGCATCAAAAAATATGAAAGCGGCGCATTGGCCTATGAGACCAAACGCAGGCTGGGCTGCAAGTTTGTGCCTGTTTACATCTATGTTAAACATATGAATAAATTTATAAACCCGTTTTTTAAAATTCTCTGCATTCTTTTGAAGCCGGAAAATTTTGACGTGGAATTAAAAACATTATACAGGTAAAATCCCAACCCGCCTTCCGATTTTATTCTTAACGGCTTTTTTATATACTAAACTCGCCACTGCTACATCCTGAATAGCCAGGCCCGTTGAATCAAAAATGGTTATCTCTTTTTCGGTTACCCTTCCCTTCTTTTTTCCTGTTAAAACTTCGCCGAGCGTAGCGTAAATATCTTTTTCAGTGATTATTCCGCGGGATACCGCAACGTTTATCTCTCCGCTGTGATAAGCCTGCTTGCGGTCATCAACCACTATCTTTGCCTTTTTTAGTAATTCCGGCTCCAATTCCTCTTTCCCCTTTGCATCAGCACCTATCGCGTTAATATGCGTGCCGTCTTTTATCCATTCGGATTTGACAATCGGTTGTCTTACAGGCGTGGTGGTTACGACGATATCCGCCTGCTTCACGCAATCAGAAATCTTATCTTTTATTTTTACATTGAGTCTGAAATGCTCTGTATCCTTAAGGAATTTATTTGCATACTCAATTTTATTGCCCCAAACATAAACTGATTTTATCCTGAATAACTCTTTTAAAGCCATAAGCTGCGTCCTCGCCTGGACACCGCAGCCGACTAAAGCGACAACCGAAGAGTCGCGTCTGGCCAGGCATTTTGCGGCAATACCGCCTGCAGCGCCTGTCCTTAAATTTGTAATTAAGGTGCCGTCCATAATGCATAAAGGTAATCCGTTTCTGGGGTCGCTTAATATAATTACTGCCATAACGCAGGGCAAGCCAAAACGCCTGTTCTTAGGATGCACGTTTACCCATTTTAGACCACAGGCTTCCATACCTTGTATATACGCCGGCATTGCCCTGAAGTCTCCGTTATATTTACCGAGATGCAGGTAAATCTTTGCCGGCATCTGGACTAAATTCTTGCCGTAGAGCATAAATGCGTTTTCTACTGCCTTTAATGCCTCGGGCATATCAATAAGGCGCCAAACCTCGCTATTTGTGAGTATAAGCGTCTTCTTATGCATCTTGTTTATGCTGCTTTATGGCCTTTAAAGATTCAATTACTTTTATAGCTTCCTTCCTGGTCAGTTTATCAAGATTGGTTTTATGATAATATTTGTGTATAAAATTGTTGAGGTGCTCCTCTTCCCAGTCAATCTCTTTGGCAAGGTATTTAATGTATAATTTCTGTCTTATGGTCAGGCCAAACGGATTGACCTGGTAATATGGGCTACGCACAAAGTAGTTCATTAGTTTCCTGAATTTCTCATCATCTAATTCCTTTGCGCTGCTTACGCCTGCCACCTGCTGGAGTATACCCCTATACTCGGCATCGCTCAGGTTAAGCTCCTTCTTGACGATATGTATAACGGCTAATTTATTTCTATCCATTTTGCGATACCATCCCGCTAACCATCTTTGCGATGGATAATGAAGCGGTCAGGCCAGGGGATTCTATGCCGATAAGGTTTATAAATCCCTCAAGACCGTTTTCACCCTCATCTTTGATAATAAAATCACGGAAGTCCTCTCCCGGCCCCTGAAGTTTCGGCCTTACCCCGGACATATCAGGATTTAAGTCTTTCATTTCAATAAAAGGAAGGAACTGGCGCGTGCTCTCATAAAAAGCCTGCGCCTTTAAAGGGTTGATATCATAATTTATCTCTTTTATATATTCATCGTCAGGGCCTAAGCGTAAAGAGCCGGCTAAATCTGGGGTGGCGTGTACACCTAAGCCTGCGCCCTCTTTTTTAGGAACGGGATATACGAGCCTGTTGATAAATCTTGCTTTAGCAGATGAAACACGGAAATAATCGCCTTTACAATATTTCAATTTATATTCATCCTTTGCCAGGCCTGCCATACTGCTGACCTTATCTGAATTTAACCCTGCGCAGTTGATAAAGATGCGGCTTAGGAATTTAAAGGCGTTTTTGCGGCTGTCCTGCACTCTAACTATAAAACCTTCTTTGTTTTTCTCAATGCCGGTCAATTCAGTGCCGTAGGCTACTGAGCCGCCGCGACTTTCAAATTGAGAAACCAGGGTTTTCATAAATGAATGCGTATCCAGGATACCCGTGGAAGGGGAATAAATAGCAGCCTCTGCACTGATAAGGGGTTCGAAGTCCTTTATTTCGGACTTAGGAATAAAACGCAAATCCTCTACCCCATTATCAAGGCCGTGCTTAAAAAGCATCTCCAGGTCATTTACCTCCCGTTCATTGACGGCTACGATGAGTTTCCCGGTTTTTTTGTGGGGGATATTATTCCTGGCGCAGAATTCATAAAGCATGCGCCTTCCTTCTATGCAGGTTTTTGTTTTAAGGGAATCCTTCGGATAATAAATCCCCGCGTGGATTACCTCGCTGTTGCGGGAGCTGATCTCCTGACCGAAAGTATGGCATTGCTCGAGCACAAAGATATCTTTATGGTCTTGAGAGAGCTCGGCTGCTATGCTTAACCCCACAACCCCTGCCCCTGCGATAGCGATATCAGCCTTTTCCATAGTCCTTATTATATCCGCAATATTACAATGGGCAAGGAAATTTGCGCTTAAATATGTTGCTTAGGCTGCGATTTAATGGTAAAGTAATATGTTTAATGTTTAATCATAAAAAGCGAGGCTCACATTAAATACCGCCACGCCCTATTCCTTAATCCTTATATTGAACGTAACGCCACCAACACCATGATGCTCTTCCCTCCTACCGGCCTTGAATATGTGGCCACAAGCGCCAGGGGGATGGTAGATAAAATCACGCTTCTGGATTTACGTTATGAAAAGGACTTATCCGATACTGATAGGCTGCTTGATTTCATAACGCGCAATATAGATATTATCTGCGTTACTATCGGCTGGGACCGCCAGTTTGAAGAAATCTGTCAACTGCTTAATTGTATGCCGGATAACATACCTTTAGTCGTAGGTGGTTACAAGGCTACTGAAAAGGTAGAAGAACTTTTCACAACCTGCCCTAAAATAGATATAATCGTAAGGGGGGAAGGCGAAGAAAGCATACGGGAAATATTACAGGGCATAGCGCTCAAAGATATTCTGGGTATCTCTTACAGAAAAGACGGCCGGATAATACACAATCCCAGCCGGCCGCTTCCTGATATAGACACCCTTACGGCTCCTGACCGTTCCCTGAGACGCAATGAATATTTTCTTTCGGTAAATGGGATTCGGGTGGCGGGTATAACGTTTGATTCGGTATTAAGCGCGCGGGGGTGCCCCTTTGACTGCAAATTCTGCACCTTCAGTTTAAATCCTTTGGGCCAAAAAAGAAACTATGCAGCGCGAAGCGTTGACTCCGTAATCAGCGAAATCCAGGGCTTAAAAGCAAGGGTGATACTTTTTAGCGACGATAACCTCTTTGCCAATCCTCAAAGGGCGCAAGAAATCTGCGATTTAATTATTGAACGCAAGATAAAAAAGCGTTTCATCGCCCAGGCGCGTATCGATATCGCCCGGTACCCTCTATTGCTGGAAAAGATGGTTAAAGCGGGATTTAAGGCGCTCTTGATAGGGATAGAGTCGCCTCATGACTGGATACTGGCACAGCTTAATAAAGGTTTTAATCAAGAAACGATACGAAAATCCTTTACAGTGCTTAAAAAATACCCTATTTTCTACAATGGTTACTTTATCTACGGCAATATAGGAGAAACCGAAAAAGAGATGCTCTATATTGCGCAGTTTGCCAAGGAGATTGGCGTTGATGCTATTGCCTGCAATAAACTGAGGATAGAAAAATTTTCTCCCTTAAGAGAACTTGCGCAAAATTCACCGGGTTATCACGTTACCGAAAGAGGAGAGCTGTATTCCGATACCTATAGCCACGCTGCCTTGAAGAAAATAGGCAGAAAAATCAAATTTTCTTTTTACACGCCTTCCCGATACATGAAAATACTCTGGAAGAATATTTTTGTAACAAAGTTCTGCACTTTCAAAGAAATAGTGTCTCTATTTCTCATCTCTCCTCGCCTCCTGATAAGCCTCATTATCAGGGAAAAACAAAGAGGCAGGCTCAAAGACTCCTTGAAACGCACCTTTATCAAGAACGCCTGATTAGAAAAAAATCAACCTGACAATGATATAGCCCATTCCTGCGCTTATCATCCCCAGCAGAATCCCTTTCAGTATCAGCGCCGCGCCTCTTTTAAGATAAAACAGGGAAACGATTGCTCCCGCATACACAACTAAGCCGAAAATAGTAAAAAGCGCGTTACGATAAAAGAGCGATATAAAGGTAAGCAATATGAGCCCTATCCCCGCGTGTAACTCCGCCTTAAAAATCATCTTTAGAATAAAAAACAGGATAGAGCTGATGATAAACTGCGCGGGATAATAGGCAGTAATTACCCAGACCCGCGCAATAGTCAAGACCAGAAACGGAATGCTGCCGACTGCTATTAAGTCCCTTGCCAGTTCTTTAAGCCATTCGTTTTTCATAAGCATTTCCAGTATTTCTTAAGATGCTTCTTAAGTTCTTTTACCATGTCTTTGGTTTCGCTCAACCGGGAATCTTGAGCAAGCTTTGATTCTTCCTTAAGCCCGCTTAAATCTATATCCAAATCCAACAGCCCCGCGAGTAATGCAGCCCAGGCATAAGGCAAAACTCCCTGATTGTAACCTGAAAGCAGCAAGTCAATGCTTCTTCCGCCGGTAAGCTCTTCTGACAATTCAAAGACTTTTCTGCCTATCATTCTAAAGCCATCCAGGGTTAAGCCTAAAGCGGTTAATTCATCCATATAGTGGGGGTCTGAACCCCCGTATCTGATAATTGCCTCGGGTTTATATTCCTGCGCTAAAGGAAAAATCACTTCCTCAAAAAGATATTCATATGCCTTATTTCCTGTCCGGGGCAAGAGCGCGAGATTCACGGTAAAGCCCTCGCCCTTACCCTTTCCAATCTCATGGAGAAAACCTGTCCCCGGATAAATTGTCCTGGGGTCCTGGTGTATATCAATAAAAAGGACCTGGGGGTCCTCATAAAAAATCTCCATTGTGCCGTTACCTGCGTGGGCATCGGTATCAAGCACCAATATTCTCTGCAAACTGTATTTCTGCTTAAGGTTCCTGACACAAATTGCAACATCATTATAAAAACAAAAGCCTTCTCCGTAATCGGGTTTTGCATGATGCATTCCGCCGCCGATTGCGATGGCTTTCTTATACTTTCTTTCAGCTACCAATTCTCCTGCCAGCACTGCTGCTCCGACAACAATGCGCGCCCCCTCTTCTATCCCAGGAGGAATGTAGCCTGTTAACGGATTTACATTGTCTGGGCTCACATAGCGAAAGATATCAGGAAATACCTTTCCCTGAGAGGCAGCAGTAATCACCTTTATGTAGTCTCTGCTATGGACTAATTCTAAAAGCCCATCAGCCGCAGGCGCAGGATTAATTATGTCAAATTCATTTTTATATGCGGCAAACCTGCCGCTGAAAAAATCAAAGAAATTTTTAAACCGCTCTCCGTTAAAGGGATGGCCTTTCCCGAAGCCGTATTTATGCGCATCCCCGTGGTATATAAGCGCTGTTTTCATTTATTCGGCATAACCGACGGGAATAATATATAAAGGCGTGCAATCTGCGGGAAGGCCTAATGCACTCTTAACTCTCTCGTCGCTGAAAGCGCCTATCGGCACAGAAGCAAGGCCTAATGCAACTGCCTGCAAATGGATGTTCTCGGCAATATGGCCTGCCTCAATGTTAGCGTACATCTTCCCTCTCTCTCCATATTTTGACGTAACTCTCCCGTAGACTGCGCAGATGATAATATCTAACGCAGCCTCGCTTACCGGGCTCTGGCCTAAGGCAGCGCTGCATATCTGGCTTCGCAAATCATGGCTACTTATAACCTCTAACATATGCTCTTCCGGCAGATAATGATATACGCCGTCTTTGGTCAGCGCATAAATTTCCATAGGATATAAAGCGCCTGCCGAAGGAGCGGCGCGCAGGCTGAAACCCCCTTTTCTTTGCGTAATGCCCTGGGCTGCCCAGAGCAATTGACTAATCTGCTCCATAGTCAATTCTTCTTTGCTGAATGACCTCTGAGAACGCCTTTTAGAAATTGCTTCTTCAAGGGACATTTTTCCTTTAGTCACCACTTTAGGCAGTTGAATTGCGTTTTCCTTTGCCATAATCAAATCCTCCTTGCCGGAAAAAAATAAAAACACTGCCGCAATAAAAGCAGCAGCGAGTAAAATACAGGTAAGGATTGCGCGCATCAGTCTTTGCTAAAAAGTAATTGAAAAGGCAGGGTGGCAATTGCCCAGGCGCTCTTTACCCCTGTCTTTGCCGTGCCCCAGGCCGAATCCACGGTATATCTTATCTGCGTTACCACAGGCACAATAGTCAGATTAACCAATTTTGCGATATCCGTATTCTCTATCGCCTTATAAACCACCATCTTTACTACTTCATTCTCATTCTTAAGGCCCACAAACGCCGCATTTTTCAGCTGGATAGGATACTTGCGCTCAGTCCTGCTGCCTCCCGTATAATCTGTGTATTTTACCTCGCCGATACTCAGGACGATGACATTAAAATAAAAAGGCGTTTCCGGCTCTTCGGAAGCGCCTTCCTTAACGGGGATAATCTCTTTTATATTTACCTTTCCCTCTTTGTTTTTTACAATATTCAGGCGCTCCAGGTCCAGCGTAAACAGATAGATATTCGGTTTTTTGCGGATAATGGTTTCTATAGGGTCCAGCACAAAGTGGATAGAGCCTATGTAGGCGAGTTCGTCTTCCGGAAAGCCGCTGGGGTTATGTATGGTTATCCCGCTTGCTCCGATATGCGCGAGCGCCGGCGAGAATTCTATTTTGTCTATGGTAACATTAATCCCCAGGCTCTGCTCTATTTCTTTCTCTACGATTTCTTTTATCTTCAGGTGCTTTACGATAAAAAACAGGCTAAACAACAAAACCTGCAAAATGAAAAACACTACGCCGAGGGAGATAAACAATCTTTTTAAAATCTTCATATTGAGCGCCTGGCCTGAAGTTATTTTACAGCCGGAATATATCCGGGTCAAGACTAAACTTGCGCTGTTCCTTTCCCTATCCTAATGTCCTGCGGAACCTGAGCGTGCCGAAGGTGATAACGCACATCCCCATGATTACTAACGGCGCTATCTGGGTCCAGAGGATATCTATACCTACTCCTTTTAAAAAGATACCTCTTACAATAACCAGAAAATACCTTAAGGGGTTAAAAAAAGTGAAATGCTGGATAATTTTGGGCATATTAGCTATCGGGTAAGCAAAGCCGGAAAGCAGGATAGTCGGCATATAGAAAAGAAAGACCGACATCTCCGCCTCCTGCTGGGTCGAAGAGATTGTGGAGATAAAAAGGCCTATCCCTAAGGTGGTGAATAAATATAAGCAGGTGGCAAACAACAACACGAGCAAGTTTCCCCTTAACGGTATATGAAACCAGGCCACGCCCAATATGGTGATAAGGATTATCTGGATGAGCGCGATTATCCCGAAAGGAAGGAGTTTACCTATAATAAGTTCAATGGGTCTGAGGGGGCTGACAATCAACTGCTCCATTGTGCCGATCTCCTTTTCCTTTACTATAGCCATAGCGCTTAAGAGAAGCGACATCATGGTTACGATAGTGGCGATTACTCCCGGCAGGTAATAGTTCCTGGAAATAAGGTTACCGTTAAACCAGGCGCGGTCGCGCAGGTCTACGTCCGCAACACCCTTCAGCCAGCCCCCTGCCTGAATATCCTCTTTCATCAAATCATACTGGTATTTATTCACGATGGTATTGGCATACCCCATAACCACCATAGTCGTATTTGAGTCTGTGCCGTCAAAGGCTAACTGCACTGCCGCATCTTTTCCGGCGTTAAGGTTGCGGCCGAAACCGCGGTCAATGCGTATGACTACGCTGGCCAGCCCCTTGTCAAGAATATGGTTCTGCTCCTTATCGCTTGCGATATAATGTTCGGCTACAAAATACTTGGAATAGGTAAACCTGCGCAGAAGTTCGCGGCTCTCGGCAGTATTATCGCGGTCATAAATTGCCGTAGGCACATAATTGATGTCTTTATTGGCAGCATAGCCAAAGAGGATTATCTGTATAAGCGGGGTGATGAAGATTACCGTCTTCATGCGCGGGTCGCGGAAGATCTGCTTGAATTCCTTTATCAGTATCGCCTTTGCCCGCTCAAACATATCAAGCCACCCTCTTCTTGAACTTTCTTACTGCAAACGTAAACATCAGGGAAGCGAACAATATCATAAAGAGCGTCTCATCCCACAGGGTGTCAATCCCGCCTCCCTTTAGAAATATATCCCTTAATATTACGATGTAATAGCGCGCGGGAACAAAATAAGTGACCGTCTGCAGCGCCTTAGGCATATTGAAAATCGGATAGATAAAGCCGGAAAGGAGTATGCTCGGTATAAGAGTAGTCAGGCTTGCCAGCTGGCTGGCCATCAATTGGGTCCTGGCTACTACGGATATGAATATGCCCTGCGATAAAGCCCCGGTTAAAAAAAGTGCACTTAAGATAAAAAATAAAAAATAGCTGCCCCTGAAAGGCACACCGAATAAAAATTTAGCCATAAGTACTCCCATCATAAGGTCAAAAAAACCGATGGCAAAATAAGGTATGAATTTCCCGATGATGAGCTCCGGGGCTTTTACCGGAGTAGAAATCAACTGCTCCATCGTACCTCTTTCCCATTCTCGGGCTACGCAAACAGAGGTAAGCAAGGCTGAGATAATCATGAGAATCATAGAGATTACTCCCGGAACAATAAACCAGGTGCTGGTTAAACCCTCGTTAAACCAGACCCTTGAGCGGGGATCCAGCGCCTTTGGGGGGGTTAGGCCATGCTTTGCAAAGGCGCCAGTTAAAAGGTCTACATTGTATTTGGAGACTACCGAACGCACGTACCCCATGGCAATGGTAGCGGTATTGGCATCGCTTCCGTCCACCAGTAACTGCAGGGGCGCTGTTTTACCGGATTCAATATAGCGGGAGAAATCCTTGGGGATAATCAGGGCCATCAGCGCTTCTCCGCTGTCAATCATATGTTCAATATCGCGGTAATTATCCGTATAGCGCAGTATCTTAAAGTATTTGGAATTCTTGAAATTAAGCAGGAAGTCGCGGGTAAGCTTTGATGAGGCATCCTGGTTCCAGACCGCCATAGGCACGTGGTCAATATCCAGGGAGAGCCCGTAGCCGAAAATAAAAAGCAGGAATACCGGGATAGCCAGCGCCAAGGAAAGCGAACGTGGGTCGCGCTTAATCTGGACAAATTCCTTCCAGGCTACTGCCCGGATTCTTTTCAGGTTCATTATGGCTTATGCTCCTGGTCGTAATCTTCAATCTGCGAAACAAATACGTCTTCCAATGAAGGGACGATTTTATTAATGATAAAATCACCCGCGTTCTCCTTTTCCAGGAATTCCTTTATTGCGGGTATAGTTTTGGAACTATCATAGGCAACGGTATGGATTTGGACGCCGAAGAGCGCCGCCTCTTTGACGCCTTCAATTTTACTTATTCTCTCTAGCCACTCCTGGGAATTGGCTATCTGTATCTCAAGAACCTCATTCTTCATGCATTTGGTTTTCATTTCTTCGGGCGTGCCCTGGGCAATGATGGTGCCATGGTAGATTAAAACCATGCGGTCGCAGTTTTCCGCCTCGTCCATATAATGCGTGGTGACAAAAACAGTCACGCCGGCTCTAGAGAGCTCTTTGATGATACCCCAGAAATTCTGTCGGGTAAGGGGGTCAACCCCTGAGGTAGGCTCATCGAGAAAAATGATTCTCGGTTTATGCAGGAGCGCGCACCCCAGCGCCAGGCGCTGCTTCCAGCCTCCGGCAAGCACTGCGGTAAGGCTTGAGGACATACCTTCTAACCCTGCGGTGCGCAGGGTCTCCTCAAAACGCTCTTTTCTATCCTTCTGAGGGATTTTATATATGCCGCTGTAAAAATTTATATTCTCCTCTACGGTGAGGTCATTATAGAGAGAGAATTTCTGCGACATATACCCGATATGTTGTTTAATCTTACGCTGCTCTTTAATGATATCGTAACCTCCTACCTGGCCGCTGCCGGAAGTAGGAGGAATAATCCCGCAGAGCATCCTGATGGTCGTGGATTTTCCCGCTCCATTGGGTCCCAGAAAACCGAAAATCTCGCCTTCCCTGACTTCAAAATTTATCCGGTTGACAGCGGTAAAATCCCCGAATTTTTTTTCCAGGTTCTGGACGCTTACGGCAATACTATTTTGGCTGTTCTCCCTCATACTCTCTGATTATGTTAATAAAAGCCCCCTCCAGGGTCTTGGCATTATACTCTTTCTTGATTTTATCCGGAGATGCGCAGCGCAACAACTTTCCCTTATGCATCAGGCCCACCCTCGCGCAGCGTTCAGCCTCATCAAGATAACAGGTGGAGCAGAAGATAGTAACTTTTTCTTTCAGTAAGTCATAGAGTATGCCCCAGAAGTCCCTGCGGGAGACCGGGTCAACCCCGTTAGTGGGCTCATCCAGGAACAAGACTCTCGGCGTATGAATGAGCGCGCAGGCCAGCCCCAGTTTTTGCTTCATCCCGCCGGAGAGCTTGCCGGCAAAGCGCTGCTTAAAAGGCAGGAGCCCGGAAAAACCCAGCAGTTTATCAATGGCGTCTTTGCGTTTTTCTTTTGCCACGCCGTAAACATCAGCGTAAAAATTGATATTCTCCATTACGCTTAATTCCTCGTACAGCCCGAAACGCTGGGACATATAGGCAATTTCTTCTTTTAATGCTTCGGATTCCTTTACGGTGTGCTTGTTATAAACCCAGGCCTGGCCTTCTGTGGGCTCTAATATCCCGGTCAAAAGGCGCATAGTGGTGGTTTTTCCCGCACCGTCAGGCCCGACCAAACCAAAGATTTCTCCCTCGCTAACCTCAAGGTTCAAATGGTCAAGGGCGGTCAATTCCCCGAATTTACGGGTGAGATTTTCGGTCTTGATGGTAATCATTTTTTATTCAAGGATATAGGCGTCTGCGGGCATTCCGGGTTTTAAATCCAGGCTTTTGTTATCCACCCTCACTTTAATCCGGTAAACCAGCTTCACCCTCTCTTCCTGCGTTTGTATAAATTTAGGCGTAAACTCCGCTTCGCTGGAAATAAAAGAGACCCAGCCTTTGTATTTTTTGCCCGGGTAGGTATCGGTGACAACAGAGGCCTGCTGGCCGAGTTTAACTCTTGCCAGGTCTGTTTCATTAATATAAGCGGTGACCCAGATATTATTCAGGTCAATCACGGTAAATACCGGCGCCCCGATTTGCACCACCTCTCCGGCAAGCGCGCTTTTAACCAGCACGTAACCGTTAAGCGTAGCCACTAAGTCCGCAAAGCCGAGGCGCGTCTGGGCTAATTCAAGGGAGGCCTTAAGCGCCTCCACGTTTGCCTTATCCGCATCAGCCTGTGTTTTAGCCGCATCCCTTTGCTGCATTGGTATTGCTCCGGCTTTATAAAGGTTCTCTGCCCGCTCGTAATCCAGCTTATCCAGGGAATACTGGTATTCGGCAGCCCGCAGCGCCCCTGCGGCATTATCGCGTATCCTAGTCAGCTCATCGGTATTTAACCTGGCTACCGTATCGCCGATCTTGACTACCTCGCCTTCATCGGTAAGAAGCTCGGTAATCTGGCCCTGGACACGAAAAGAAAGGCGCACGTCGTCGCCCTCGATATTCCCCGAGACTTTAATGTTCTTATGGCTGAGATTTTTTTCCTCACACAGGTATACTGCGATACCTGCCGCAGCAAGAATAACGATGAGTATGAATATTACCGGTTTAATTTTTCTTTTCATTCCCTGCCTCCTTTAGGAAACTAAGGCCGAGCGTCCTATCCAGTTCTGCTCTCGCCATTAAATAATCATAAATCCCTTCAGAGAGATTCTGTTGAATCCGGCTCAAAGATACCTGCGCATCAAGCACGTCCAGGTTCTTTGCCTCTCCGTTATCATAACTGACATTGGCTATCCTAAGCGCTTCTTTGGCTTCTACCACATTGTCCTTCTGGGAATTAACAATCGCCTCTGCCTGCTGTAGGTCAAGGCAGGCCTGCTTCACATCAACGGCAATCTGGTCCACTAAATTTTCTTTGCTGATGATTGCCTGGGCATAGCGGGCCCTGGCCGCATCCACTTTTGCCTTCGCAGAGAAACCGTCAAATAGAGGCATAGAAATAGACACGCCTGCGCTCCAGTTATTATGCCTCTTATTAAACATGTTCCCCCAGTCATTTGAATGGTAATCATACCCGAGGTCTGCGTTAACCTGCGGCCGCCACCCGGATTTTGCCATCTGTATGGACCATTTGCTGATATCGATACCGAGGGTCTTCAGCGCCATCTCCGGCTTATTCAGGTATGCCTGTTTTAAGAATTCCCCCTCTCTTATTTCAATCAAAGAATAATGCAGCCGGCTGTCAGCCAGGCTTATTTCTTCCTGCTGCTTGAATCCCAGAAGTTTTTTCAGCTCAGCCATAGTAAGCAGAACGGCGTTCTTTGCATTTACAAGTTCCGGTATCAACAAAGATACCTGGACGCTTGACTGCAGCAGGTCAAACCTGGAAGAGGTGCCCTGCTCATACCTGTTCTTTACATCCAGGTAATGTTCCTTTGCATTATCCACCAGTTCCTGGGCGATCCTCTCTGTCTCGTAGGCAAGCAGGAGCCCGTAATAAAGCCGCTTTGCCTCAAATTCAATATCCAGTTTTTTGGCGCGCAGGGTCTCCTCCTGCACCTTAAGATTTAGTTTTGCCTGCTTGAGGTTGGCGATGTTTGCGCCTCCGTTATAAATTATCTGGCTGATGCTTGCGCCCAAAGTATTGTCATTCTTATATCCCGTAAATATCCCGACATCTTTTTTCCCGCTTGTCAAAGAAGGCGCTACTGCGCTGTTACGGGTATAGCCGGCGTTAATATCAAGTTGCGGAAGGAATTCGCTGCGCGCGCCTAATATGTCGGCGCGGGCTGCTGTTACCTCCTGCTCCTGTATCTGGATATCCTTGTTATTCTTGAAGGCAATGGTGATTGCATCTTCCAGGCTGATTTTTTTCTCCTGGGCGTATAAAAGCGGGGCGTAGAATAAAGATATGACCAGGCATATCTTTGCCGACTTGGAAATGATGCTTTTTAATTCGCTGTAGATGAGATGGCTCTTGTTAATCCTGAAGAACCTGGCGTTAGCCTTATATTCGCTTGTCAAGACCCCCTCCTTATAGAGGTTATTCAGCGCCCTCTGGAATACCCCCGGCTTCTTGCCCAGGAGCCGGCCCATCTCCTGGATGTAGAATTCCTTTTCCGGATGGGCGTAAAAAAGCTTAAGCAGCCTGACCTTGTTCTTGCTAATCAGCCTCATATCCTTAGGCTCTCCAATCAATATTCGTATCGCATATAATCATATCCTAATGAATATAATTATATGTATTTTGCATATATTGTCAAGAAAAAAATTTATTTTGCGGGCTTAGGGTCTGGGTTTGCAAAAAATCCTTAATATAACGATGAGCAGTATCAGCGCGAATGCATAGATACGCAGGTTTCTAAGCAGGATTATATTTTTCTTATCTTCGGATAAGGCGTTATCAATAAAAGTTTTCGGGTCCTTAAGATTAGACAACTTCTTCTCGAAGTCCGCTGCTGTCTCTACTTCATGCCGCAGCCCCTCCCTCGCCTTTATCCTGGCAAGCTCCTTCTTAAGGCCGTTTAACCCGCCGATATCATAAGCCACAGAGAGCTTATCGTAGAAATTTGCCTCAATTGCATAGCGCGACATACGCCTTATGGCGACAAAATTCGCAAAGATAGCCAGAAGGATTAATATTGCGGTAGCCGTTATCCTGATAATCAATCGCTGGGAAATATCTATCTTTGTCATAAACAGCGTATCCTTAGTGTTGCGGACTTGAATTAAATCTAAATTTCCATGATTCTACCAGAATAGCCGCGATATCCTCTTCAGATGCGTCGCTGAGGATAACCGGAAATTGAATAGCCATGCTTAAAAAAAGAGGCTCATCCGGTTCAGGGTAGGGCGCGACATCCACGTCCTTCTGGATAACAAAACGGTACGCATCCTGGCTGCCGAAAAAATAATCCTCAAATATGCGGCATTTTTCTGCGGGGACATTCTGCGAGAGCCTGGCGGTCTGCGCAATGGAAGTATCAACGGGGACCCAACCGTAATTAGGCAGGTAGAATTCCGCCCAGAAATGCGGGCTTTCATTTCCCGGGCATAATTGCCAGCCTCCCGTAGTCCTGGCCGGGATCCCCAGCGCCCGGCACAGCGAGACAAAATAAACGCTTTGTGAGCCGCAATCGCCGTATTTATGCTCGTGCACATAAAGCGACTCCGGCTTACCGAGGATATCAAGGGTAAGGTGCGGCATAAGGCTGTAGTCAACATGATTCACCACATAATCGTATATTTTTCTGGCGCACAGGTATGGGTTATCCTCGTCTCCTGCAATTAATTCTACTTGCCGTATTATCTCTTCGTTGACGACAGTGTTTTTATATGAACGCGTGTATCTCTTGTAGAGGTCGCTCTCCCTGTCATACTCGCCGACGTTATAGGGATCGATTATAAAACCCTGCTCAAAATGCCTGAATTCGAAATCTACCTCTATTTTTAAATCTGTCTTGATTTCTTCCGCCGGAATCTCCATATACAGATTACCCATCTCCCCTTCTGTCTTTGGCGGCATCTTCAGGTATTTTTCAGGAGTAACGGAGATAATGCGGATATTATCCTGTGCATCAGTCCGCACCGGCAAAGGCACCCAGACTTTCAGAATACCGCTCTTAGGCAATTTATCCTTCGCTATCTTCCCGTTTCCCTTTAAACGGAAGATAACAGGGTGGATATACGGCTGCCAGGGCTTTGTTGAAGGCTTCTTAGCAAAGATTAAGCTCTTGTATTTTCTTACGAAAGTGGTTTCTTTTTTTCTGGCAAGGCTTAGCCGCTTCATAATCTGCGGATGCCGGTAGGCAAGATTCTTATCCAGGTTGACAAAATAAAAAGGCTCTCCCTCTATCAGCATAAAATCCGCCTTGCCGCTTTCCAGCCACCCCTTTCTTTCCTCTGCCGGGAATTGCTTCATTTTTTTAGCCAGGTATTCTTCGGCCTTCTCTTTCGTATAAGGATACTCATACAGGATTCTTAACAGGCGAAACTTACGGATAAGGGCGTCTTTGGCGCCTTGGCCAATCCCTTCTTTTAAGAACTCCTTCCTTGCTTCAATATATAAATCATATGCCTTGTCATAATTAGCGCTCCCGAATTCTTTCTCTGCCCGGTTAAATAAATCCTCGCCCTTACCCTGAGCATGCGCTGAAGAAAAGCAGAAAACTGATAGCGCAACCCCTAAAATAATCTTTCTCAATTTAACTCCTTCTGCCTTTATGGTTCGGATAATGCCTGTTTAAATTCCTTTGCCCACTTCTGGAAAGCGCTCCTGGCATGGCCTAAGGAAGTAAAGCCCCTCATATCCAAAGGCGTACCCAGCTTCATATCCACAATCGCTCCCAGCCGCTCTCCGGTTTCCGAATCCAGGAATTCCGCCTCTATCGCTGCTCCACCCATATCCAAAGGTATCCCTATAGCCGCCGCAGCCACGATATTTGCCGCAACATTCACCGGGATTACATCCGTAATCGCTGCGCGGACCCTTAAGACATCCGGTCCGGCTTTATCCACAACAGGATATTTATCTTCAACCTCCTGGACTACAACCTCCCTGAAATATTCGGTTAATTTCTGCAGCTCCTGCGGCTCAATCTGCCGGTTACGGGCAGCAGGATGGTAATAAACTACTACGGGGTCAATCATCAGTTTTGTGAAACGTTTCCAATCAGTCCCTTCCTTTTCATACCACAAAAGGCTCTTATCTTTGGGGTCAACCTGGAACAGGGAATAATCTCCCAGGAAGCCTGATTTCGGAGTTTTCATTGTTGCGCACCCTGTTATTAAAAAAGTAAACAAAAAAATCAAAAGAATAAACCGGATATTCAACTTGCCCCTTAAAATATCCATCCCCCTATTCAACCCAGCAGCAGCGCGTTTTATGCACCGAATTCGCGGCAACAGAACATTCGTCAAAGAAACTCTGCCCTCCTCCGATAGAGACCGCTACGCAGGTCTTGTTCATCCGGCTGCAGAATTCATCCCCTGTTTCGCCGGCAGGCCGTCCGTCATAATTAGCGCACTTAAGGCCCGGCCATTTGCTGCGGCAATCTTCTCCTATGCAAATGGTGTCTGCTTTTATCTGCTTTTCATCTTTTTCGGCGTAAGCGCAAATAAAGGTAAGGAAAATGGCTAACCCAATCCACTTAAAATTCCCCATAAATACTCCTTTCCAACAGCATTTTATACCGCTTCCATAGTAGAAGGTGGTTTGGTGGCGTACGCTATGCCGCAATTTTTAGAGGCGAGAAACCTTTCTTCGTTAGAAATCAATTAATTTAAGTCCCAGCCGGGATTTGTATTTCTGACCGCGAACTTTCGCAAGCAATGCCGCCAGATGGTCTGCCCAATAGTCCATGATATTATAGGCGTGTTTCCATCTTTCAAAACTCTCCAGCCCTGCCAGAGAAGCATTCTTACTTTCTTTACACTCATCGGAAATAATGATTAATTTTTCCTTACCGGAATAATCAGCGATTACTCCTTCAAAAGAAAATGTGCCTTCCGGCCCCCCGGGTAAAGGCACAGGCGAAAAATGGCCCGCTACCTCTAACGTTGCGTTAAGACCGACATTAGTCTGGGAGATATCATTCAATTTTAAACTGATATAAAGTACCTTTTTGCCTGCTGCCTCTTCCTTATCCGAAATAACCGGCATTATAATACTCAAAGTCTTAGAGAAGCGCTTTAACATCTCTTCGCCCAGATTATTTATATCCTCATCAGTTACTTTGGTGTTGGGAATCTTACTATTTGTTACTTTCACCCGGCTTAAGTCTACTTTGTCGATAAAAATTGCTTCATAGGCTTTAAAATCAGCTCCCGGCTTTACCCAGAGCTCCCTGAACCCTTGAATCTTCTCAGCCTTATCTTCTGAAACAACATTATACCCTTTATCCTTCATACACTGGTTGAATTTCTTCTGCTTTAAATCAGCGTCTTTAGAATCAGAGGAATCAACTACTGCCTGGCAATCAGCTTTATCCTTTTTGACCTCTTCAGGCGGCTTTTGCGTGTTCAGATAAGCCATTTTTGTTGCGCAACCGGGTAGCAACAGCGCTAATATTAAGAAATAAAATATGTTCTTCATAGAAAACCCCCTTGCCTCTAAGGAAACAGCTTAAATGCCCCGCGCCCCTGCCTGCCGGCAGGCAGGCAGGCTAGGGGGCGCTCCCGTAGCTCCCGATGCATCAGTCGGCCTTGCGTCTGGTAAAACAAAGCTAAAAAGTCCAGTACCAGCCGCTGCGTCCTCACCTCAACGCATCCGCCCTTATAACAAGAACAAATTTTGCCACAAACTAATTATTAGTCTCCGCTCTCTAGAACGGCCAAAATATCTCTATATTCGCTCTTGCCTAAGCCCTTTATCACCCTCGCTTGCCATTTCGTAGGGATCGAATGAAATACATCTTTAACTATGGAAGATTCGCCTTTCTCCATTAGCGACTTCAAAATCTCAATAGCGATATTTCTATCTTTAACAGCTTTATCTTGTTTAAGTCTCCTCTGGAAGATAATTAGCTTATGTAAGGCAAAATTGGCCGGATGCGGTAATGTTACATGGAAATCTTCTACTTTTACCTTTATTGTATTTGCGGACAAAAAGCTAAGGAATCTCAGGGCTACAGCGTTTATGCCTAATTTTGGTAGAGGAAATGGCTTGTCTATGCCTCTACCTTTCTCAAGAACCAAGAACTCAAGCAACAAATCAGGATGCTCAAGTTTGATGTAGCCTTTGTTACCTTTGTAGATTATAACGAAACCGAGATCGCTGAGAAGCTCCGGCACATTAACTGTGTGCCTTATCTTTGCCGGATTTTCTATTAAGAAATCTATGTCCCTGGTTTTTAGGGCTGCGCGATCTAAATACTGAGTGCCAGCGAAGTATTCATTGTAAAAATATGCGCTCCAGCTACCGATAAGAATAAAATCCTTAAGTATTCCGACCTTGTTAAAACGCCTTAAGATCTCAAGACATAAGTCATACTGTTTCTTTTCCACGCAATGCTCTCCTTATAAACTTAATTTGATTTTTAACCTGCAATAACAATCTCTTATATTTATTTAGTATTTCCCTTTGTTCGGCATAAGCTTTCTTTACCTCTTCTGAAATAGGGCCTTTGTATATGAACTTTACCTTTTTGCCTTGCCTCTTTACTAAATAATAGTAGTACCGCCTGCCTATCTTCTTACGAATAAGACAGCCTTTGATTTTAGCTATCTCTCTTTGATAGCTTTTCAGCATATCGCGAGAGTTTTCCAGTTCTTCTTTTAATACCCCCTTAATTACACCCATAATCATTCTCCTTTACCAAACATTTCACTATTAAAATTATACTTTGTTTGGTAAAAATGTCAACCTTTATTTTACCTAACAATTTTGTTAATTTTATACTGACCCCCATTAACAAAGAGGGCATTTTAAGTTAGAATATGACTCAAGGGCTAAGCCCTAAGAAAGGAGCCGTATTCTATGGAAAAACGCAAATGGACCAGCCAGCAAAAGCTGCAAATC
>Ga0233422_10000332_pt1 | contig 24434 bp, 17 predicted proteins | sample Watercolumn_Mata_2_FD_182724 | JGI IMG/M metagenome (GOLD analysis project Ga0233422, IMG submission 182724) | Freshwater microbial communities from Lake Matano, South Sulawesi, Indonesia - Watercolumn_Matano_2014_110_MG | ecosystem: Environmental > Aquatic > Freshwater > Lake | place...
CGGCCAGGTCGAGCATCATGACAATGAGTAAGTTCCTCATAGCACTCCTCGTTGATCGTTCCGTGAAATATGCCTTCGCTTCTTACAAAACCCGAATATTGTGCACTCCTATGAGATGCAGGAATGGAAGAAAAGATCCCGCTTCCCGCAGCACGGTGCCAACGCAGAGTTTCAGAGAAGAGAATCAGTTCGGCAAAAAGTATAGGGAAGATTCCTGGAAAGGGCAACGCACGACTTCGTTGTTGCTCTAATTCCGGAGATGAAATTCATGGGTACACATGTGCACATTTCTTGATTTTCCCTCCAAATATGGCTACTTTCTGCCGAGGTATTGCATGAAAAAAAGGCAATTTGTCGTTGGCATGGATGGTGGGGCGACGAAGACCGCCGCCCTCCTGAGTGACATGAAGGGGAACGTCCTGGCTGAGGACACAGGCGGCGCGAGCAATCCTCAGGTTGTGACCCCTGAGAAGACCGCGATCGTCATCGTCGACCTGCTGGAGAAGCTGGCGTACAAGGTTGGTTGTGACACCGCAGAGATTGTGGCGACAGTTGCGGGTCTGGCCGGGGCGGGTCGTGAGGGGGACAGGGAACGTGTCCGCAACGCGGTCACCGCGGAAGCCAAACGGCGCAAGACCGCCGTCGGAAAGATCGGCGTCGAGAGCGACGGACGGATTGCCCTCGAGGGTGCTTTCAAAGGGAGAGCCGGAATCATCCTGATCGCCGGCACAGGTTCCTTTGCTCTTGCGAAGGACCACAAAGAAGGGATCCACCGTGCCGGGGGATGGGGAAGGGTCGTTGGAGATGAGGGGAGCGGAGTCATCCTCGCCCGCGAAGGGCTCAGTGCAGTTGCCCGGCACATGGATGGTCGCGGAAAGGCGACGGCGCTGACGGCAGCCATTGCTGAGAAGTTCGGGCTCTCGACACAGGAGAAGATCATCAACGCGGTATACCGCGAGAACTTCGACATCGCCCGCATCGCGCCGCTCGTCGTCGAAGCCGCGGCGGCGAAAGACGTCGAGTGCGGCAGAATTCTCAACAAAGCGACCTTCGAGCTCTCCGAACATGTGAGAGTCCTGGTCCGAAAGATCGAGGATTCATCTCACGCCCGGTCGAAAATACCTCTCGCTTTCATCGGCAGCCTGATCTCGAACGACAATGTCTACAGAAAGATCCTCACACAGAAAATCACATTCTCCATGCCTCAGGTTACGGTTGTGAAACCAGAGGCGACACCGGAGTTTGGAGCTGTGCTCCTCTCCATACACCTGGCAAAGGACCTCGCATGAGTCACATCTCGGTTGCGCTGCCGTTCTCTTCGCAGCCTCATTTTGAGCAGACGCTCCGGCATTTCACGGATGCTCCTTCCGTGCAGAAGGTGTTTGTCCTTCATTCGGGTCAGTTCAACGCATCGATCCCGAAATGTGACGGCGTTGTGGTACATGCGCTTACCTCCGGCAAGGCACTCAGTGAGCTCATCTCGAGAGTTCCGACGGAGTACCTTCTGTTTGTGAATGAGATGCAGGAAGTGCAACTGGGACAGGCGGCGTTGGACAGATTCCTCGCTGTTGCCGAGCAGACTTCTGCTGCGATGACGTATGCGGACTATTTTGAGGTAAAGCCCGACAAGCGATCCGAGCATCCGCTGAATGATTATCAGATCGGAAGTATTCGCGATATGTTTGAGTTTGGATCGCTTCTCTTCTTCTCGATGAAGGCTGTCCGCACGGCGATTCAGGAATTCGGACCGCTCGCTGCGGGACCGGGACTGTACGACCTGAGACTGAAGCTTTCCGTGCGTGGTCATCTCTTTCATATTCAGGAGTACCTCTACAGCAAAGTGGAGGCAGATTTGCGCGCAACGGGAGAAAAGCTGTTCGATTATGTCGATCCGCGCAATCAGGCCTATCAGAAAGAACTCGAGCAGGTTGCGACCGAACATCTGAAACGCATCGGTGCGTACCTCGCCCCGACGTTCAAGCCCCTCCCGAAACAGAGCGGGTCGTTTCCGGTCGAGGCGAGCGTCATCATTCCTGTCCGCAATCGTGTGAACACAGTCGCCGACGCGGTGAAGAGCGTGCTCACACAGAAATTCGACAGCTCGTTCAATGTCATCGTTGTCGATAATCATTCGACGGACGGGACATCGGACGTGCTCCGTGGCCTTGCGGCGCAGCATTCGCAAGTGAAGCACATTGTCCCGACTCGCCACGACCTGGGTATTGGCGGGTGCTGGAATGAAGGTGTACTTTCGGAGTATTGCGGCCGCTATGCCGTTCAGCTCGATTCGGACGACATCTACAGCGGGCCTGACACCGTACAGTCTATCGTCGATGTCTTCCGCAGCGGCGAATACGCCATGGTCATCGGCTCCTACAAGCTTGTGAATATGAAGCTCGAATCCATCCCCCCTGGGATCATCGATCACAGGGAATGGACCCCTGAGAATGGCCGAAACAATGCTCTCCGTATCAATGGTCTCGGTGCACCCCGGGCCTTCAATACGTTGCTCCTCCGACAGAACCTGCTGCCGAACGTGAGTTATGGCGAGGACTACGCTGTTGCCCTTCGTCTCTCGAGAGAGTACCAGATCGGGAGGATTTTTGAACCTGTGTATCTTTGCCGGCGCTGGGAAGGAAACACGGACGCAGCACTATCCATTGACAAAGCAAATCGCAACGACTATTATAAGGACAAAATCCGCTCCATCGAGATCATGGCCCGCCAACGTTTGAATGCCAAGGAGTAGCCCTATGCAGCATCTCGTGCGCCGCTGGACCCTTGATGACCTGACCTACATCCAGGATGTTCTCTGGAAAACCTGGGTCGAGTCGTATTCCCATTTCATTCCGGAGGAGAATCTGAGATCATATTTTTCAGAACACTATGACCTCGACTCCCTCCGTACGCTTTTCCATAATCCTATAGCTGATGGATTCGTCGCTCTGGACGAACGAAAGATCGTGGGATTCATGCGGACAGCCCGCGATCCGGAGGAGAACAGATATTATGTCTCTTCGCTCTATGTCCTTCCAACCTACAAGGGGAAGGGATTGGGGAAGGCGCTCATGAGACGCGCAGCAGAAGAGGCGAAGGGATTCCACCTCGACCGTCTCTGGATCGGTGTGATGGTCGACAATAAAGAGGCAGTCGAGTGGTACAAAACGATGGGATATGAAATTGTCCGCACGGAACCGTTCAAGATGGGGACAACGGCCGTCGACCATCACATAGGATTTGTCAAGCTCGACTCGATCCACTGAACGCGACCCTTGACGGCAAGGGTGTCGCGCATTCCCGCACCGAAGTCCAAACCTGGAGTCATTTGATTCAGTCGAAGACGTTCGCCCGGTACGACGTTGGCTCGCACACTGGCTCGCTGACATCGCTTTCGCTCGACCTCCTCGCCGAGCAGAGAGAGCACTGGCCGCAACTGACGGCTGGGTACGCGTCATTGACCTCTGTTCGTACGCGCGAGATTGCATGCGATGGATTTCCGGTGTGGCTCCAGTTCAATCCAGGTCGCATCGTCAGCACCGGTGCAAAGGTCGACGCGCAATCAATTCGTGAACGACGCTGCTTCCTCTGCGTCGAGAGTTTGCCCCCGGAACAGAAGGGTGTGCTGTACAACGACGAGTTTCTTGTCCTCTGCAATCCTGCCCCGATTTTCTCTGAGCACTTCACCGTCTCGCACGTCCGCCATCTGCCGCAGTCGTTCGAACCGTATGCCGGAACGATGCTGGGACTCGCGAGGCATTTTCGGTCGCGCTTTACACTCTTCTACAACGGACCGAAGTGTGGAGCATCTGCACCAGATCACATGCACTTTCAGGCTTGCCCGCGGGGGACCATTCCTGTGGAACGCGCTGCGCAGGAAGATGCACGCCGGGAACACCGCAGAAACGTCCGGGGTGTCGACGTCTTCACGATGGCGCGATTCGGGCGCCAGGTTGTTGTCCTCGAGTCGGCGCAGTCAACTGCTCTTGAGAAGGTCTTGCTAGACCTGATCGCTGCATTCCGTGACGCCCAGCAGTCCTCCGAAGAACCGATGTTGAATATCCTCTGCGGATACAACGAAGGTGACTGGCGCATCATCGTGTTCCCCCGTAGCAAACACCGTCCCGACGTCTATTTCAAGGACGGGGATGAACGAGTACTCATCAGCCCTGCAGCAGTGGATATCGGAGGCTTGATTATCACTCCTCTTGAGAAAGACTTCAAGAGTGTCGGCGCAATGCTGATCGAATCGATCTTCAGAGAAGTGAGTGTGACAAAGGAAACCGTCGACAGAGCCATTGAATCCCTTTCCTGACAACCGGGCCAACACCACGCCATCAGCAGATACTCTATGATCGACAGAGAACCCAATATCCGGGTGGGAATAATCGGGAATCAACCTGAAGTACGCGGCGTCTTCAACGGCATGTACGAACTCCCCACGACGATCCGACTACGCGGCTCCTTCCAGGCACGTGTGACCGACGGACGTGTGGTGCTCTTCGACGAAGATGATGTCGAAGTGATGAAAGGAACAAGCATCCTCTGTCAGCCGCATCCCAATGCGACGTTCACGCTGAGGGATGTAACGATCGGGATCAGCTTCCATTGGGAGAGGAAAGAAGATCAAACGTTTCCAGGTGCGCTTCGCCTGATTGCGACACGCGAAGGGACCATCACCGCGGTGAATGAGATCGGAGTGGAGGAGTATCTGAAGAGCGTCATCTCGTCAGAGATGAGTGCGGAAGCCCCGGAGGAGCTCCTCAAGGCACATGCGATCACTTCCCGCAGCTGGCTGGTTGCGATGCTCGAAAGAGAACATCGCAGCAAATCGCTGGGAAGGACCCCCAGCCGGTCGAGAGAGTCGGAGCATGAAATCGTCCGTTGGTACGACCGCGAAGATCACTCTCGCTTCGATGTCTGCGCTGATGATCATTGTCAAAGGTATCAGGGGATCACGAAGATCATCACAGAGACGGCGAACAGAGCCATCGAGCTGACGCGCGGTTCGTTTCTCGTCGACCAGGATGAGATCTGCGACGCCAGGTTCTACAAGGCATGCGGGGGATTGACTGAGAATTTCGAAAACGTGTGGGAGGACACAGAAGTCAGATACCTCCATTCGGTCTCTGATTCAGAGCACTCGCATCCGGTGATCCGATCCGAGGAGGAAGCGCGATCCTGGATTCTCTCTTCGCCTGACGCATACTGTAACACCACCGACGGCGCGATCCTTCGGCAGATTCTCCCGTCGTTCGATCAGGAGACCACCGATTTCTTCAGATGGAAGGTTGAGTATTCCCCTGCGCAGCTCAACGAGATCATCACGTCGAAATCCGGAATTGATTTTGGAGACATCGTCGATCTTGTCCCTGTACTGCGTGGACCATCCGGCCGGATCCTCCGGCTGCGCATTGTTGGGACAAGAAAGACATTGGTTGTGGGGAAGGAGCTTGAAATCAGGCGCTGGCTTTCAAAGAGTCACCTCTACAGCTCTGCATTCGTCGTCGACGTGCAACGGGATCGGGACGGCAAGCCTGCGAAGTTTGTGCTTCGGGGAGCAGGGTGGGGACATGGAGTCGGACTCTGTCAGATCGGCGCAGCGGTGATGGCGGCGAAAGGCAAGAAAGCGGAGGAGATTGTTCTTCACTATTTCCCCGGCGCTCAGCTGCGAAGGCTGTACTGAGCATATCATGTGGAGGCAAGAGACAGGGTTGGCGTCCCTCGGTTGCATCGGGATCGCGTACTTTCAAAGAATCCTGCATGGTCTGCGTCGCCTCTGCACAAATCTAGGAAGGGTATCGGATGGAATCAAACAAGCCCGCAACTCGTAGTCCCTGGCTCTGGGTCCCCAGCCTCTACTTCGCCCAGGGTGTTCCGTACGTCGTCGTCCAGACGGTTTCGATCATCATGTACAAGCGGCTCGGGGTCTCGAACGCCGACATTGCGTTCTACACGAGCCTGCTCTATCTCCCCTGGGTCATCAAACCGTTGTGGAGTCCGTTTGTGGACATGTTTTCAACCAAGCGGCTCTGGATCGTCCTCTTTCAGTTTATTGTGGGTGTGACACTGGCTCTCACAGCATTCGTCATCCCTCTTCCCACCTTCTTCCAATGGACGATCGCAATCTTCTGGATCATGGCGTTTTCTTCGTCGACCCACGACATCGCTGCAGATGGATTCTACATGCTCGCGCTGGATCATCATCAGCAGTCTGCTTTCGTTGGTGTCCGGAGCACGTTCTTTCGCCTCGCGATGATTTCGGCATCCGGCATTCTTGTGATGCTCGCGGGCCATCTGGAGTCGAGCAGTAATGGGAACGTTCCATTTGCGTGGAGCATTACTTTCGTGATCCTGGCATGTTCCTTTCTGCTCTTCTTCGCCTATCACAAGCTCATGCTTCCCTATCCGCCATCGGATAGGCCGTCGAGATCGAGTTCCGACCGCTCTGTCATGCAGGAATTTGTTCATACGTTCGTCCTCTTCTTCAAGAAGAAGGACATCGTGGCAATCCTCTTTTTCCTGCTCTTCTACCGGTTTGCTGAAGCCCAACTCGTGAAGCTGGTTTCGCCATTCCTGCTCGATCCCCGCGACAAGGGCGGACTGGGGCTCACGACAACCGAAGTCGGAATTGTGTACGGAACCGTCGGGGTGATTGCTCTTACAATCGGGGGACTCCTCGGCGGCTATGTCGTCTCGAGGAATGGACTGAAGTACTGGCTTTGGATCATGGTCTTTACAATCCACCTGCCCGATGCAGCATTTGTCTATCTTTCTCATGCTCAGCCGGAAAGTTTCTTCCTTGTAAATGTCGCAGTGGCCTTTGAGCAGTTTGGGTACGGCTTTGGACTGACTGCGTACATGCTCTACATGATCATCATTGCTGAGGGGGAGCACAAGACCGCACACTATGCATTCTGTACGGGATTCATGGCGCTCGGGATGATGTTGCCGGGATTACTGAGCGGCTACGTGCAGGAGTGGCTTGGCTACAAGAACTTCTTCCTTTGGGTGATGGTAGCAACGATACCGGGATTCATCGTCGCCGCGTTCGCGAAAATCGACCCAAGTTTTGGCAGGAAAGTTGAAAAACCTGTAGCGTAATTGGGTTTGATTCTCTGGTCAATGCTTCGTACTTTTTTTCTCCCAATTGAGAAAACCCGCTGTCCTTGTACCGCGGTGCACTCGGTCGTTTGAACCAAAGACATTCTGGAATCCTCATGCATCAGACACTTCTGTCCATTGCCATTTCGCTTGCGATTGTCCATGGGTGCAGTGCTCAGCACTTTGCCTCCCGAGTCGAACCGGGGGCTGCCTTCGCATCGCCGGCGTCGGCGTGGATCGAGTCTACTCTCAACCGCCTGACCCTTGAAGAGAAAGCCGCACAGCTCGTGTTCTATGCGACGCCTGCAAGCTATTTGGCGGAGAATTCCGAACGCTGGCGCGAGCTCGAACGGTACGCCGCCAAAAGGAAGATCGGCGGATTTGTCTTCTCGATCGGCGACGTCTATGAATATGCAATGCAGCTCAATCGTCTGCAGAAACTGGCGACGGTACCTCTCCTGATAGCCGGCGATTTTGAATATGGAGTAGCCATGAGGGTCCGGCATGCGACGACATTTCCGCGGGCGATGGCAATCGGCGCGACGCGTGAAACGCGCTACGCATACGAGGTTGGCCGAATCACGGCTCTCGAGGGTCGCGCACTCGGTGTGCATCAGAACTATGCCCCTACCATTGACGTCAACAACAATCCGCGCAATCCCGTTATCAATACACGGTCTTTTGGCGATGACGTGAAGCTTGTGAGCGCGATGGGCGCTGCGTTTGTCAAAGGCTCACAAGACGGGGGGATGATCGCGACGGTGAAACACTTCCCCGGCCATGGTGATACGGATGTAGACACGCATCTCGGACTCGCAACGCTCAGCTACAGCAAGAGTCGCTTTGATGCCGTCGAGTTCCCTCCCTTCAAGGCGGCCATCAATGCAGGCGCAATGTCGGCGATGGTCGGACATATTGCCGCTCCCTCGATTGATGCTGCGCCCGGCATCCCTGCCACGATCTCACGGAAGATTACGACTGATGTTCTACGCAATGAACTGCAGTTCAATGGATTGATCGTGACCGATGCGCTGGAGATGCGTGCGATTTCGTCGCGCTACGGTCCTGGGGAGGCGGCGGTTCTGGCACTGAAGGCCGGAACTGATATCGTGCTCATGCCAGAGGACATCGACCTCGCGGTCGATGCCATCGTTGCGGCCGTGCGAAGGGGTGAGTTGGAGGAAGCACGGCTCGATGCATCTCTCTCACGTCTCTTGGCATTAAAGCAGTGGGCTGGGTTGGACCGCGAGAAGATGGTCGACCTGAACTCTGTCGCACGCATCGTGCATGCGCCGGAACATGAAGCCCTCGCGACAGAGATCGCCAGAAAGGCTGTGACGGTGCTTGGGAATGAATCATCAATACTTCCGCTCTCACCACGCGACAGCCGAAAGGTGCTCGATATTGTCATCACTGACACCGAAGATCCGCGCACGGGTCGACATTTTCACTCGCTGCTTCAGAACCGCCGTCTCGATGCTGACTTCGCGAAGGTTGACAGCCGGAGCAACGAAACAGAGATCCAGGCCATCGTGGAGAGCGCGAAGAATGCAGATCTTTTGCTGATTCAGACACATCTCTCTGTGCGTTCGGGCACAATGTCCGGCTTCGTCAGCGGGAAGCAGCGGGATTTCGCTTCACGGCTCGCCTCGTTAGGAAAGCCGATGATCGCAGTCTCGTTCGGCAATCCGTACGTCATTATGGAGCTTCCGAAGGTAGGCGCCTACGTCTGCGCATATTCTGATGCGCCAGTGATGCAGGAGGCTGTTGCCGAAGTCGCATTCGCAGAAGCACCGGCTTGTGGGAAGCTCCAGATCACAATCCCCGGCCGATACAAATTTGGTGAAGGCGTTCAATACGACAAGACGCGCCTTCGCAGAGGTGAACCAGAAGAAGCCGGCTTCACGCGTGACGGTCTCGAGAAGGTCGACGAGGTCGTGCAGAAGGCGATCAGAGATTCCACGTTCCCCGGAGCCGTTCTGCTCATCGCCCGAAATGGAATCGTCGTTCATGAGAAAGCGTATGGAACGTACGACTATGCTCCCTACTCCAAATCCATCGAGACCAATTCGATCTTCGATATGGCTTCCGTCACGAAAGTCATTACGACAACGAGTGCGGCGATGCGCCTTGTCGGAGAAGGGAAGCTCAGTCTCGATGACAAGGTCGTCAAGTATTTTCCGCAATTCGGCGTGAACGGAAAAGACCATATCACGGTCTACAACCTACTCGTACACAACTCTGGCCTTGTCGGATGGGGGAAATTCTATGAAAAAGCGAAAAGCCCCCAAGAACTCCTCGATACGATTTTTGCAGCACGCATGACGTACAAAACAGGCGACACGACCATCTACAGCGATTTGGGCCTTATCACGACCGGCAAGATCATTGAGAAGATCACCGGAGCGGCGCTGGATCGGTTTATGGACTCAGTGTTTTTCAGGCCTCTTGGAATGACGAGCACGATGTTCAATCCGCCGGAGCGGCTCTGGAACAGGGTGATGCCGACCGAAGTTGACACATTCTGGAGGAAAACCGGAAAGGCGGTGAGGGGAACCGTTCACGACGAAAACGCGTGGGCTCTGGGAGGAGTTGCCGGACATGCAGGCCTCTTCACGACGGCACAGGACCTGGCGATCATTCTGCAGATGGTTCTCAATGGGGGGACCTATGGGGGGGAACATTTCCTCAAGGAAGATGTCGTTCGTCGCTTCACAACACGGCAGTCGGAAAAGAGCTCGCGGGGAATCGGTTGGGATACGAAGGCAAGTACGCGATCGTTTGCCGGAAGATACATTTCTGACAAAGCGTTCCTCCACACCGGTTTTACCGGCACCTCTGTTGTCGTGGATCCGACAAGAAACCTCATTGTCGTGTTTCTCACGAACCGCGTGCACCCTACACGGGCAAACCAGAAACTGACCTCTGTGCGGCCGGCAGTCCATGAGGCCGTCGTGAAAGCACTAAAAGAAGAACAGAAATAATCAGACAAGTAAAGGAAGAGCGTCATGGCAATCTCCCAGTTCAAAAACGAAGCACTTGTTGATTTCACCAAGCCTGCAAACAAGAAAGCGATGGAACAGGCGCTGGCCAGGGTGAAATCGAGACTTGGCCGCGAGTATCCCATCGTCATCGGTCGTGAAGAAATCATAACACCGAACAAGCTCACGTCAATCAATCCTTCGAATCCCTCCGAAGTCGTCGGTGTCTTTCAAAAGGCCGATGCGTCAATGGCGAACAAAGCGATGGAGGTTGCGGAGGCTGCGTTTGAGAAATGGAGATTTGTCGATCCGAAAAAACGGGCCGAGTATCTCTTCAAGGCCGCGAAGATCATGCGGAAGCGCAAACACGAGTTCAGCGCAGTCATGGTGTACGAAGTCGGGAAGACATGGCCTGAAGCAGACGCGGACACGGCTGAAGCGATTGACTTTCTTGAATTCTACGCGCGTGAGACGTTGAGGTACACTGGAACACAGCCTGTCACGAAAATCCCGACGGAGAAGAACGAACTCGTGTATACTCCGCTCGGTGTTGGGCTTGTTGTGCCACCGTGGAACTTCGCGCTTGCCATTCTTACCGGCATGACGTCGGCTGCAATCGCCACAGGCAACACGGTGTTGCTGAAGCCTTCAAGCGATTCGCCGCTCACAGGGTGGATGTACTTCGACCTGATGCGCGAAGTCGGTATCCCTCCGGGTGTGATCAACTTTGTTCCTGGTCCGGGTGGCTCGTTTGGCGACGCGCTCGTCGCACATCCCAGGATACGATTCATTTCCTTCACCGGCTCGAAAGAGGTAGGCATCCACATCAACGAGCTGGCAGCAAAGGTTCAACCCGGACAGATCTGGCTGAAACGCGTCGTTGCCGAGATGGGCGGAAAGGACTCCATCGTCATTGATGATCAAACCAATCTTGAAGCAGCCGCGACAGCAACCATCGCCTCCGCGTTTGGCTTCCAGGGTCAAAAGTGCTCTGCCGCTTCACGAGCGATCGTCGTCGGGAAGGTCTACGACAAATTCGTGGAACTGATCCGCGCCAAGGCGTCGAAGCTCACTGTCGGGGCGGCTGAGAATCCCTCGAACTACATGGGCCCGGTGATCAACCAGGGATCGGAACAAAAGATCCTCGAGTACATCCGCAAAGGCCTCGAAGAAGGCGGACGCCTCATTGCCGGCGGACGGAAGGCGGAGGGGGCGGGGTTCTTCGTTCAACCGACGGTGATTGCGGACGTCGCTCCGAACGCGACAATCGCGCAAGAGGAGATCTTCGGACCGGTTCTCGCGATCATCAAGGCGGACGATTTCGATCACGCGCTCGAAATTGCCAACAACACCGAATTCGGACTCACCGGCGGCGTCTGGACAACGAACCGGAAGAAGATCGAGAAGGCGAAGAAACTTTTCCACGTCGGTAATTTCTACATCAATCGGAAGATCACGGGTGCGATGGTTGGCGTACATCCGTTCGGCGGGTTCAATATGTCGGGCACCGACTCAAAAGCCGGCGGACGGGACTACCTCCTGCTCTTTCTGCAGGCCAAATCGATTTCCGAGAAGGTGAAGTAGACCGCCAAATCCAACGACGGGGAAACGGTCGGAGCGTCAATGAACTCTCCAGACTACATCCATTGCAGCAATTGCGGCGACGAAATCACGAGAGACAGCGATTTCTGCCCTCATTGCGGTTCTCTTTTCTCAGAGGCTGGAAGCGTCCAATGTGATAGGCATCCGGACAAGGGAGCTGAAGGGATTTGCATCATCTGCCGGACTCTTTGTTGTGGATCATGTGGGAAGGAGGTCTCGGGGAAGTTCCTCTGCGGGACTCACAAAGGAATCGAAGTGCAGCAGGACTGGGCCCGGATCTTTCAGTCGTCTGAGATCAACGATAGCGCGCTTGTGCAGGCATTCCTTGAGTCCAATGGCTACAAGGTCCTTGTCCAGAATTTCGATTCAGCAGGATATGTCTGGGAAGGTGGCGGGGATTCCCCGATTTCCCGGAGCGCGTTGAGCAAGCCGGCCAAAGTGTTCGTCCCGATTCCGGAATTCCTCAAAGCAGAATCGGCGCTGGAGGAGTGGGAATCGGGAAGAGTCGATGCGCAGGAAGACGAAACGGATAACACGCAATAGTCATCAAGGAGACACGATGAAAATTCATGAGTATCAGGGCAAAGAAATTCTTAAGAAGTTTGGTGTGCCGGTACCTGTTGGAAAGGTCGCATTTACCGTTGACGAGGCGGCGCGTGCTGCTGAGGCGATCGGAGGGCCCGTCTGGGTTGTCAAGGCACAAATCCACGCAGGCGGGAGAGGGAAGGGCGGAGGTGTGAAGTTGGCGCGAAGCGTGGATGAGGTGCGCGATCGTGCATCAGAGATCCTTGGCATGCGCCTGGTGACACATCAGACCGGACCGGAAGGCCGCATCGTGAAACGACTTCTGATTGAGCAAGGGATGAACATCTCGAAGGAGATGTATGTTGGGGTCACACTCGATCGCGCACGGTCACAGAATGTCGTGATGGTGTCGACGGAAGGTGGTGTGGAGATCGAGAAGGTCGCGGCTGAAACACCGGAGAAAATTCTGAAGGAGTATGTCGCTCCTTCAATCGGTCTACAGAACTTTCAGGCACGGCGGCTCTGCTTCGGACTCGGACTCTCGGGCGAAGCGTTCAAGAATGGAGTCAAGTTCCTGCTCGCACTCTACAAGGCATATGAAGCGTCTGATGCATCGCTCGCGGAGATCAATCCGCTCGTCATCACTCAGGAGGGTGCTGTCCTCGCCCTTGATGCAAAAATGAATTTCGATGACAACGCTCTCTACCGGCATCCGGAGATCGTCGCGATGCGCGATCTGGATGAGGAAGATCCGCACGAGATCGAAGCATCGAAATCGAATCTCAACTACATCAAGCTCGACGGAAATGTCGGCTGCATGGTGAACGGAGCCGGTCTCGCGATGGGCACGATGGATATCATCAAACTCGCTGGCGGTATGCCTGCGAACTTCCTGGATGTCGGAGGAGGCGCGAGTGCGGAGACTGTCGAGGCGGGATTCCGCATCATCCTCAAAGACCCGAATGTCAAAGCGATCCTCATCAATATTTTTGGCGGAATTGTGAGGTGTGATCGTGTCGCAAATGGCGTCGTCCAGGCCGCCAAGAATGCGCACGTGGCAGTGCCGATTGTCATTCGTCTCGCCGGCACGAATGCAGATCTCGCCAGCGAGATTCTGAAGAACTCCGGCTTGAGCTTCCTCGTGGCCGGCAGTCTGAAGGATGCCGCGGAAAAAGTCACAAAGGCGATTGCGGCGTAGCGAAAACCTTCGGTATTGGACATTCGAAGTTCTTTGATCGACATTCACTGCGCTCGATCAGTTCTCTCCCGCCCACGCGCGGTGCGAATGCTTGCGACAAAGATCGCAATCAGCTCGTTGCACTCGGTTACGGCGTCCTTCAAGGTATGTTTTGGATCAGGCACGTCCAGGCGGATTGAAATACGCAGGGCGATGTATGTCTCGCGGAGTTCCTTCAACACGACTCTCAGCTTGTGAATGAAATCGGCTTTTGATTCTGCGGCCTGAGCCTCGCCGTAGTTCAGAGCGGAGGACGTTCCGGACCGGATCATCTGGCCTGCAAGATGATTTCCCGCTTTTGTGCCGGGTAGCTGCTCCGCGACGTGAATGACTTGCAGTGCAAAGGCGATCATTCGCTCCTCGAGGTCGTAGATCGGAAGACTCATCTCATGCTCCGGTCGATTCTCTTTGAATTGTTCTGCTCAGCACTAGTGTACGATAACTGAGGTTTGAAGGACAGGTACTTCACTTTGCAGATTTGAAGCACGCGAATCTCGAACACCGAATATCAAACCCCCAATTTCGAAGTGATGTCATGCCCTGGAACCCCTCATACGAGCCCGTCATTGGCCTTGAAGTTCATGCCCAGCTATTGACGAAGTCGAAAGCGTTTTGTGGGTGTTCCACGAACTTTGGTGCGGAGCCGAATTCAAACGTCTGCCCGGTCTGCCTGGGAATGCCCGGGGTTCTCCCCGTCCTGAACAAAGAGGTCGTCGAGTGCGTGATCCGCATGGGGCTGGCGACTCACTGCTCGATTGCCCCGCGATCTGTCTTTGCCCGCAAAAACTACTTCTATCCCGATCTCCCCAAAGGGTATCAGATTTCGCAGTATGAGGAACCCATCTGTTCCCGTGGATCGGTCGAAATTGAATTTGAGGATGGGACGACGAAGACCATCGGCATTACGAGAATCCATATGGAAGAGGATGCCGGAAAATCGATCCACGACCAGGCGGCGGACACGCTCGTCGATGTGAATCGCTGCGGGGTTCCCTTGATCGAGATCGTGAGCGAGCCGGATATGCGCTCCCCGCGAGAAGCATATCTGTACATGAACAAGATCAGACAACTTGTGACGTATCTTGGCATCTGTGACGGAAACATGGAGGAGGGAAGTCTGCGCTGCGACGCAAACGTGTCCGTCCGCAAGAAGGGGGAAACGCAGCTCGGCACCAAGACTGAAGTCAAGAACATGAACTCCTTCCGGTTTGTCGAGAAGGCGCTGGAGTACGAGATCAACAGGCAAATTGATCTCCTGGAGCAAGGAGAGAGGGTTGTTCAGGAGACTCTCTTGTGGGATCCGGATCGCAGCATCGTTGTCCCGATGCGCTCCAAAGAAGAGGCACATGACTACCGCTATTATCCAGATCCGGATCTCGTCTCCGTGATGGTTGATGAGAAGTGGATCGCTCACGCTGCGGCCTCGCTTCCGGAGGATCCGGCAGTTCGACGAAACAGGTTTGTGACGGCGTTCGGGCTGCCAAAGTATGATGCGGATGTCCTCACGACGGAAAAACCTCTTGCCGACTACTTTGAGGACGTCGTCAACAGCTTGAATTCGAAAGACGAGAACTCCTGTAAACTTGCCAGCAACTGGACGATGGGGGATGTGCTGCGCGTGGTGAATGCCGGGAAAATCCCGATTAGCGATTTCCCGGTTCCTCCTGTGCACCTGGCGCAGATGGTTGATCTCATCGTCGAAGGGACGATCAGCGGGAAAATCGCGAAGGAAGTATTTGAGGAGATGCTTCAAACGCGGGAAACGCCTCGGGCGGTGGTCGAGCGAAAAGGTCTCGTCCAGGTGAACGACACTGGTGAAATTGAGAAGATCATTGCTGAGGTGTTGGCGGCAAACAAAGCTCAGGTCGATTCGTACCGGGCTGGAAGAACTCAAGTCTTCGGTTTTCTCGTTGGGGCAACAATGAAGGCAACGCGGGGCAAAGCAAATCCGAAAGTGGTCAATGAACTGCTGAGGAAGAAACTCGAAGATGATCGGACGTAGCTAAGAAGGAGGTCGAGAGTGGTTCGGCATCTCGACGAACGATCCATCGTCCGACATTCTCGTCGCGCAGCGAATAATCTACTTCATACTCCCATACTTCCATACTTTCATACTGATTTACTATCATGCTCTGAAACTCTCACAACACTACTCACATACTGACTACTTCCATGCGAATCAAAGTCATAGCAGGTAACTGGAAAATGAACAAGGACTTCCGGCAAACGGAAGACCTGATTGAGGCACTGAAAAAAAGTGTTGAACCGAATCTCGCGGGAGTGAAGATCGTGCTCTGTCCGCCCTTCACGTCTCTCGAACTCGCCAGTCGGCTGACGAAGGGTACTCCTTTCGCCGTTGGCGCGCAAAACATGTACTATGAGGATGAAGGCGCGTTCACCGGTGAAGTTTCTCCTGGCATGCTCAAGAGCGTCGGATGCCAATATGTTATTCTGGGCCACTCAGAACGACGTCAATATTTCGGCGAGACGGATGAGTTTATCAACCGGAAGGTGATAAAGGCCCAGGCGAGCGGTCTTGTCCCCATTGTCTGTGTGGGTGAAACACTCGAACAGCGCGAGCAAAACATCACAGACAAAGTTGTGACAGCGCAGGTCCGGGGAGTCCTCAAGGATGTCACGGCACAACTGGTGCAAAACCTCATTATCGCCTATGAACCTGTCTGGGCGATCGGAACCGGCAGGACAGCAACACCGCAACAGGCCGAGGAAGTGCACATGCTCATACGAAAGCTGCTCGGTGATCTCTACGGAGCTCAGGTTGCAGAGACGGTCATCATTCAATATGGCGGTAGTGTCAAGGCAGATAATGCCGCTGATCTTCTCTGGCAGCCGAATGTTGACGGAGCGCTAGTCGGAGGGGCATGTTTGAAGGCCGACTCATTTTCGGCGATCATCAAGGCCGCAGCAACCAAGAAGTAGGTCATCAGCCTTCCCAGGATCGGCCTTCTGGAGCGTACGCCTTCGAATTTATGCACTGTTCCACGAACGCCGTTTCCCCTTCTTCAAAAGATGGCCAGAAATCCTTAAAATTATAGCATTTAGACCCATTCCCAGGTTCAGTAATGCTATGTTTTTCGTTGATTTCCGGCCATTTCTGTATTATATTCCCTTTTAGGTTTCACGGGGCTTATTTCGGATTCCACCCGTCTTTTTTGCCCACTACCCCCAGACAGAATTGACCAAAATACCTCAGATTTATTCCCGGATTCTTCCCTTCTGTGCATCGCTTTTTTGTTTTCTCTCAGGCGTTTCTGCCTACGCTCAGCCTGTCGTTTATGAAAACGGTCAGCCTACGCTCATCGGCTCCGACGCGAGCGTTCATGTTGACAACCAGTTCAGGCGCAAAATCGATCTCGCAGGCACCTGGACGTACACGATCGATAACGAGACCTGGAAGGACGTCAAGATACCTGCTTCATTCGACAGCCAGGGTCGCATTACCTTCATGCGAAAGTTCTCGCTTGATCGTACATCACTCTCTGCATCGTCCTTTCATCTGATTGGCCTGGGAATTCATCATGACGCAGAGATCTATGTAAACGATATCTTCGTGGGAAGACATATTGGCGGGTACACCACAGTCGATATCGACCTACCGGAAACAGCGCTGCAGCTCGGAAGTGAAAACGCAATCAAGATTATTGTGAACAACAACCTGAGCTCGCGTGCCACACTCCCGCTTCGAAAGCAGATTCTTGGATGGCGAGACTATGCTGGAATTCTGCGCGATATCTACCTCCTTGTAACGCCGCGGCTTTGGGTGGACAAGGTGGCTCTGCGTACCAATCTTTCTCAGGATCTGCAGCAGGCATCGGTTGACGTGACTGCAATTCTGAACAACAAACTCTCCGGCGCGACCGGCGATACGCTCGGCGCAATGATCGGAGGAGCTCAGCCCTTGTTCGTGGTCGATGTCGTCGATAAATCGACTGGAACCGTTGTGGGCAGTTCGGCACCACAACCGGCAGCAGTTCAGCCGAATCATGACTATGAAGTGCGAGCATCGGTTTCCTTCAAGGCACCCAAGCCGTGGAGCCCCGAGACGTCCGACCTCTATGTCGTCCGTACCCGGCTGTTCCTTCAGCAGGCCCGTGCGGTAAGAATCATCGACGAGGCGGAGCAGACGACCGGCTTCCGTCGATTTGATATTGTTGGGAACGGATTTCAGCTGAATGGCAAACCGGTCGTACTACGCGGCGTCGTTTGGCACGAAGACGTTGCCCGACGCGGTGCGTCGCTCACGTATGAGCAGATGGAGCGGGACATCACGTTGATGAAGACACTCGGTGCGAACGCCGTCAGATTCGCTTTCCACCCGCCGCATCCATATGTGCTCAATCTCTGTGACCGGTACGGATTGCTCGTCCTCGAAGAAATTCCTGCGGTCAGTGTGCCTGCTGAGATCCTCGATCAGGAGAACTTCAAGCTCCTCTCCGAATCTACGATGGCCGAAATGATCGAACGCGATCGGCACCGGCCGTCAGTGGTCGCATGGGGGATTGGGGACGATTTTGATTCATCCGACGATCGCACCTGCGCCTTCGTCGGGCGCTTGGCGGAGAGCATCGGTAAGCTCGACACCCGTCCGGTGTACTTCGGGTCACGCGTGTTCGCAACGGACGAATGTGCAGGCAAGACTCCGATCGCCGGCTTCCGGGTCTCATTCGATATGGGCTCTTCCCTGAAGACAGCAATACAGAGCTGGAGCGAGACGCATGCCGGACGGCCGGTCGTCCTTCTCGCGTACGGAAAAGCTGTCGAGCCAGACAACCGGAATGGCTGGAGCGACCCGATGTCTCAGGAAGCTCAGGCGGAGTACTTCAAGAAGAGCTTTCAGGTCATCAAGGAGGCAGGCATTGCGGGTTCGTTCATTGACGGATTTGCGGATTGGAAAGGTGATCGTCCCTGGATGTCGGTTGGCTCTGGATCTCACACACTTTATCCCGTCGGCCTGCTCAGCTATGCGAGGGAGAAACGTGCATCGTTTGAAATGGTGAAGCTCCTCTACAACGGTGAGAAGACGACAGCGCTTCCCATCGGTCGTTATCGGGCGACCTTCCCGGTCGCACATATCGCGTGGGGCTTCGTGGTGATCTTCGTCGTCGCATATCTCTATCACTATAACCGGCGTTTCAACGAGTCGTTCAAGCGCGCACTCATACGGTCGTACAATTTCTATGCCGACCTTCGCGATGTGCACACTGTTTCAGTACCGCAAACGTTCATTCTCGCCGGTTCGATCGCCGTGACGATGGGGGTCATTGTATCGGGAATCCTCTATCGGTTCCGGACGGACGCGCTTGCCGACTCCCTCATCTCGTCTCTCATCGTCTCTGATGCTTTGAAAGAAAAGCTGATTTCTGCCGTCTGGCAGCCATTTCTTGGCATTTTGGCTTTTTCGCTGGTCTTCGTTGCTCTCTTTCCCGTGATCGCCCTCTTCATCAGGGTGTTTGCCTTTCTCGTCAAAAGAAGAGTCACCTGGTATCATGCGTTCGCGGTTGCGGTGTGGGGGGCATTGCCCATTGTGCTTCTCAGTCCGCTCGGGATGGCACTCTTCAAGCTGCTCCAGGCCGACTTCTACGTGTTGCCGACCTTTGTGCTCGTTGGCGGATTCATCCTCTGGTCGTTCCTCCGCATTCTGAAAGGTGTATCTGTCATCTACGATGTGAGCAGGCTGAAGGCCTACGCTGGAGGATGTGCCGTGGTATTCTTGATCCTCGGCGGCCTCTTCGTCTACTATGAGACCTCCTATTCCCTGACAGCGTACCTCGAATTCTTCGTCAACCTGCGCCGGAGCCTCAGTTAATGTATCTCTCGAAGCTCGAAGTATTCGGATTCAAGTCGTTCGCGCAGAAAATCAACCTGACGTTCGACGCCGGCATTACCTCGATCGTCGGTCCCAACGGATGCGGCAAGACAAATGTTGTCGACGCAATCCGCTGGGCGCTGGGTGAGCAACGCCCGACGATGCTTCGAAGCGACAAGATGGAAGATGTTATCTTCAACGGAACGAAGAACAGGAAGCCCCTCAGCATTGCCGAGGTCTCCCTTACCATCGAGAACACGAAAGGAATCCTCCCGTCGGAGTACTCTGAAGTCGTTGTCACGCGACGAGTGTATCGGTCGGGTGAGAGCGAATACTATCTCAACAAGACATTGTGCAGGCTGAAGGACATTCGCGATCTCTTCATGGATACAGGAATGGGCTCCGATGCGTATTCCGTCATCGAGCTCAAGATGGTCGAGACGATCCTGAGCGACAACGCGGACGAACGGCGGCGGTTGTTCGAGGAAGCGGCGGGAGTAACGAAGTACAAGCATCGGCGGAAGGAAGCGTATCGCAAGCTCGAGACGGTGCAACACGACCTGACGCGCGTGAGCGACATCGTGCGGGAAGTACAGAAGGCTGTGAACTCACTCGAGCGCCAGGCGCACAAGGCGCAACGCTACAATGATTTCGCGAAACAGGTCCACACCCTTGAGACGACGCTCCTTGCTCGAGACTATGCGGGCGTCATCACGAAAATCGCGCCGCTACAGGATCAATTGAACGTGGCGGTGACAGAGAAATCGAAGATTCATGTCGAGCTCTCCCAGGAGGAAGCGCTTCTCGATGTACTGCGGAAGGAAATGGATGAGCTCGAAGACAGGATGTCGGAGCTCCAGACGGCGTACTCCGATCAGCAGGTGAAGGTCCACCAATCGGAGCGACAGATCGCGACGTCCAATGAGCGCCGGCGCTCCCTGACGGTCAACATCGACCGCTACGAAAAAGAGAAGATCCAGATCCGTCAGCAGGAAGAAGTGCTCGGGCTGCGGCAGGAGGAGCTGCAGACGAAGCTCACAGGTGTGCAGCAGAAGACGCTTGTCGCGGAGGAGGCGTATCAGCAGAAGAAAAACGATCTCGACAAGTTCGAGCAACAGCTGAATGAGAAGAAAGCGGAGATGAAGGCGCAGCAGGAGCGCGTCATTGCGCTTCTCCATGACGTCTCCGAGCAGCGGAGCCGCGATGGCCAGCTTCGTGCCCGGACCGAAAACTTGCGCGGCCGGATCGATTACATCGGCGAAGAGAACCAGCTGTCAAAGGAAGAAATCGCGAAGAACTCGGAGTTCGTCGTGCATCTCTCGGCAGAAGACCGGGAGCTGCGGAGGAAGCATGCCGAGGCAGAGGTACGCGTCCATCAGATGGAAGCGCGGAAGACAGAACTGCAGCGGGAGCTCGAGACGCTCCGCGACCGCGACTTCGAGATGCGGAGCACGATCGACCGGAAGCAGGCGAAGATGGATTTCCTCAAAGGCCTCGTCGAGAATTTCGACGGGTACTCTGAGGGCGCTCGCTACCTGATTACGAGCGGCGACTGGAAAACCATTGTCGAAACGACTGTCGGCGAGGCGGCGAAAGTGGACCCTCGTTTCCGGGTGGCAATCGAAGCCGCGCTTGGGGAGTCGTCGGGGTATGTCATCGTCTCCAGCATAGACCATGCCTACGCCGCGATCGGGTATCTGAAGAAACACCAGAAGGGGAAGGCGACGTTTATCTGTCTCGATCGTCTGCCAAAGCTGATGGATCATCGCCCCATGTACTCCGATCCGGGCGTTGTCGGGTGGGCCAGCAGCCTCGTCCACACCGACGAACGGTTCCGCGAGCTCTATCGCGTTCTTCTGGATGACACGCTTATCGTTACCGATGTGGACGTCGCCAGGTCGATCGTGGGTCGTGACAAAGGGATTCGCTGCGTCACACTTGAAGGCGAGATCGTCACTAACAAAGGCGTGGTGCGGGGCGGAAGTGTGCGGCAGGACGAGGGTGGCCACATCGGAGGCCGGACGCAGATCGAGGAAATGGCTGATGAGATCAGAGGATACGAACGGCAGCGCGAGCGTCTTCTCAAGGAAGTGGAAGAGAAGAACGATGAGATGTCCCGCATCGACGTGAAGCATTTGCTCGAGGAAGCGAAGTCGTTCGAACAGGAAATGACCTCGGTGGAGATCAGAATTGCGCAGCTGGAGTTCGAGAAGAAGCGGGCATCGGAGACGATCGAGCGGAACGAGCTTGAGGTCCAGAAGCTTCAGCAGGAAATTGAGGTGCTCGTGCAGGAGCTCAATGCTCTCGGACCGGCTATTCAGGAGCTTGAAGCACAGAAGGCGGAAGCGGAGCGCCTGTCAGGAGTGGCTGCGAGTGAGCTGGAGACCATGGAAGCGCTCTGGAATGAGTACTCCCGGATTGCCAACGAAGCGAATGTCGAGGTCCTCTCGCTGAAGGGCGAAGAGCGCAGCATTCAGCAGGATATTGACCACACGGCATCAACGCTGAGCTCGATGGCCGCGACGTTTGAGCAGCGGACGGAAGACATTCGGGCCGCCCGGCAGGAAATCGAACTCCTGACGTCTGAGATGGTGGATGTGGAGAACATCCTTGCCGCGGCACGAGAGGAACTCACCTCTCTCGGTGAGAAGAAGAGGGGAATGGAGAAGGAAGTGTCCGTCAAGCGTGGGCAGATCCATGACATCGAGCTGAAATTGAAGGACGAACGGCTTCGCCACGAAGGATCGCTGAAAGCGGCACACGATCTCGAGATCAAGATTCAGGAGCTCACGATGAAAGGTGAGAACCTGAAGGCGCGGGCGAAAGAAGAGTTCGATCTTGACCTTCAGCTTCAGACCTTCGACGACAACGAATCGTTTGATTTTCATGCTGCCCGCGAGGAAGTGCGGGTTCTGAAGGAGAAAATCAGGGCACTCGGACCGGTCAACTTCGCCGCATTCGATGAATACAAGAGTGAGAAGGAACGACTTGACTTCGTGAATGCGCAGAAGAAGGATCTTGTGGAATCGGAACAAACCCTGATGGCGACGATCGAGGAGATCAACACCACTGCACAGCGCCAGTTCCTCGACACCTTCGGGAAGATCCGAGAGAACTTCATTGCGACCTTCAAAGGATTGTTCGATGAGGGGGATGAATGCGACCTCCGCCTCGAAGCCGACGTCGATCCGCTCGAAGCCCGTATTGAGATCATCGCCAAGCCCCGCGGCAAACGGCCGACGTCGATTGACCTTCTCTCCGGCGGTGAAAAGACCCTTACGGCGATCGCACTCCTGTTCGCCATTTACCTCGTGAAACCGAGTCCATTCTGTATTCTCGACGAGGTCGACGCTCCACTGGATGATTCGAATATTGACAGGTTCACGAGAATCCTTAGGAAGTTCTCAGACAATACGCAATTCATCGTTGTCACACACAACAAGCGCACGATGGAGTCGGCCAACGCCCTCTATGGCGTGACGATGGAAGAGGAAGGGGTTTCAAAGCTTGTCTCTGTCCGGTTCAATGAAACCGTTCCGAGCAAGTAAGGTGAGTGGCCGATGATGCGTGTCTATAGTGATTTCGACGGGACGATTGCGGTTCACGACATAGGGAACCAGCTGTTCAGGAAGTATGTCGGTTCGAACGCTGTCGAGATCGTGAAGCACTACCTTGATGGAACGATGACGGCGCGTGAGTGCCTCACGCAGGAATGCGCGGCTGTCGACCATGTCACTGAGGAAGACCTGGATGCGTTCGTCAGGCAGTTTTCCCTCGATCCCACGTTTGACGCGTTCGTCGAGTTCTGCAAACAGCGCGGCATTCCGCTTGTGGTTCTCAGTGATGGCCTTGATTTCTATGTAGGGCGATTGCTGAAACAGCACGGTCACGGAGATCTTCCGTTCTTTTCAAATCACCTCGAGTTTGTACAGAGAGGGGAGACGACGAAGATGGTCCCGTCGTTCCCGCACTCGGATGCTGAATGCCTCCTTTGCGGCAACTGCAAACGGAACCATCTCCTGACGCTCTCGGGCGATGATGACATCATCGTCTATCTTGGCGACGGGATTTCGGACCGTTGCCCGGTCCGGTATGCGGATATTGTCTTCGCAAAGGGGAGCTTGAGGGGGTATTGCCAGGAGCAGAACATCACGTACCGTGAGTTTCGTGATTTCACAGACGTCATGGAGCGGCTCGAGGTGCTTCTGCAACGGAAACGGATCAAAAAGCGGCGCGAAGCCGAGATGGCGCGTCGTGAGGTATTCTCCCAGGGGTAGAGCTTCGCGCGAGTTTGAAAGGAACAAGGTTGGCCGACATTCGGGAGTCATTGTTCAGCTACAGAAGCTACACCCCCATTCCGTTTCTGCTCGCGATGGTGCTCTTCGCAAAACCGACGTGGGAGACGATGGCTGTGGGTGCGGCGATCGCTCTCTGTGGAGAAGCGATGAGGTTCTGGGGTGTCGCGTACGCAGGAAGCCTCACGCGGGTCACCGGCAGCGTTGGTGCCCCGGAGGTCGTCGTGGCCGGTCCCTATGCCTACACGAGAAATCCTCTCTACATCGGAAACATCATGATGTATACAGGTGTCGGGATCATGGCGAACGCGCTTGCGCCCTGGCTCGTGATTGTGACGTTCATTTACTTCGCCGTGCAGTATTCGATGATTGTCTCCCTCGAGGAAGAGTTTCTCGAGAAGGAGTTCGGCGATGAGTATCTCCAGTTCAAGAAAGTCGTGCCGAGGTTCTTTCCGCGGCTTGCACCGAACCGCGTTCCGGCTCAGGAACATCAGAAACCCAACTGGGCAGAGGCGTTCCGTTCCGAACGAAGAACGTTTCAGGCAATCCTGATCATGATGGTTCTTCTTGTGGCGATTTGGTACTGGAGGTAGGGCGTGGTTCAGAAAGTCATGATTATTGCCGGTGAAGCTTCAGGAGATTTGCATGGGTCCGGCGTTGTCAGGGAGCTGAAGCGTCAGAATCCGGCAATGGAGATCTTCGGTGTGGGCGGTGATCGGATGAAGCGCGAAGGAATGCAGCTCGTCTACCATGTCAACGAGCTCGGCTTCATGGGCTTTGCTGAAGTACTGAAGCATCTCCCTGTTATCCGGTCGATGAATCGGACGCTCGAGGTCCTCCTCAGGCATAGAAGGCCCGATGTCCTT
>Ga0233422_10000333_pt1 | contig 24418 bp, 20 predicted proteins | sample Watercolumn_Mata_2_FD_182724 | JGI IMG/M metagenome (GOLD analysis project Ga0233422, IMG submission 182724) | Freshwater microbial communities from Lake Matano, South Sulawesi, Indonesia - Watercolumn_Matano_2014_110_MG | ecosystem: Environmental > Aquatic > Freshwater > Lake | place...
GGATTGCAGTCATTCGGTTGAGGGCCGGAACCCAGGCGATCTCATGCAGATGTCCCGGGAAGATCGGCGATCGTACTTCATGGTTGTTCGTAAAGGACTTTTGAGAATCATTACAGTGATCGTCGAAAATGATTAAGGATACTGTTCGTTCTTTCCGCTCCAGAATCGTGTTCAATGCAGCTGTGATCACACTCCCAGGAATTGAGCAGCCCGGATTTCTGACGCCGATCGGAACACCAGTGAATCGAACTCCGTTACCGAATCAGCCTTGGTCCACAGCCCGAGGTATCCTTCCAAGGAGCGATTCGCTTCGTGGGTCACGAGCAGCTTGTCGTCGAGAGAGGCTTTCACGCAAGATCCATCGGTTTCCACCCTCAGGTCGTACCACCTGTTCGAGGTAACAGAAACGTCCACCGTGGCGAGCTGAAATCTCTTCGAGTGCCTGAATTCGAAAAGGATGGCGTTGTTTTCCAGGGCATTGATTCTGAAGACGAAGTAATTGCCCACGTCTCGGATACCGAACGCGAGGCCGCCCGCCTGATCGATATGGCCATCAACGAGCTTTATCCTCGTTCTCACCGTTCCTTCATTGAGATAACTCCCTTTTCTGACGGCCAGCGGAAAGTAGTAGTATGCCCCTATATTATCTAGGAATTCTTGATACTTGCTTCCCCAAAATCGTCCCATGACCCCTGCTGTGCGAGAAGATATCCATGTCCCGTATTGTGATCCGTCAGAAAGACACACTGTGTGTCCATCAGTTTCAGCCTGCCTCCAATGACCGGTACTGATATAGAAATCCGGGGGTTCGTCCTGCCGCTTTCTCTCTATGAAATTGTAGTCCTCCTTGAAAAAGGATTCTGTCAGGTCAGGGATCTCGTCCGGATTGGCGATTCCCATGTCCATGAGCCTACTCGTCCCCAGCAACCTGCCCAATTGGTCCAGGGCGGCTTCCATATGCCTGCGGTCTATTCGTCCGAGAGATGCCTCGATGAGATCCCCCTTGACCCGAACCGTGAATCCCAGTCGTTGGAGTACCTCTCCGAGGAATCGGATTCGTAAGGACTTGCCGTAATACGATCCGACCCCTCCCGCAAATTGAAGGGTCACGTAATTTTGGTTGAGATCATCACCGCAGAGTGAGTCTACGGTGGCAAAATGATACCCGAACCGGGCGTTGAAATTCATGTAATCGTCAGAAATAAGAGCGTAGCTGGGACTTCCCAAAACATCCCCCGTCTGCGGCCCTGCACCCCCGGCAACGAGGTCCATGAGATTCCGTGCGCTGATGCCAATGGTTGCTTTCCAGTTGATCCCAGGGTGATACAGTCCTCGCATAATAGCTGCAAAGGGGACAGATGTTATGCTCTGAGCATCGGGAGTCTCCGCATCAACAAGATCCTTCCGGAGACCCCCTCCCAAATCAATCACATAGAGCCACAGAGGAATGCTCAATTTCATCTTGAGGGCACCCGAAACCCGTTCGGCCACATCTCCATAGCCGAACATCTCCCGCATGGCCTGCTCATGGGTAAATCGAATGATGTCGTGAACGGTTCGGCAGCCCTCCGGAGAGAAGGCAGGGTTCTCCGGATCGGTAAGGCTGAGAGGAGAGATGCTTTCTAAGACGGCCTGCATTTTAAGGTGCATCGGGCTAGAGAAGATGGGGCGTTTCACACGGCGCGCGGATTGCAGAAGGTCCTCTACGACTCCTCTATAGACCCTGGATTTGCTGGCCCACAAGGTGACCTCCTCGCCATCAACGAGTTTGAACGTGGCAGATTGAGTATCGAAAAGAGCCGGAACCCTGAACTCACGGGCTACGGAAGCGAGATGGCTGGTGATACTCCCGACATCGGTGATGATCCCTTTGACCTTGGCTATGACCTTGGCATGCTGCGGGGAAGCGGTTTTGGCGATCAGTATCACATCTTCTTCCATCCGCTTCGGATCTTCCGGGACTTCCCCGACTCCGAGCAGGACGACCTTGCCCGTGGCCACGCCTCCCGACACGCACGTGCCTCCCTCAATCAGTAGCTCATGGCCTTGGAAATCGAGGGCGATCTCCTGATTTGACGGTGCGTCTTCTTCGTACAGGAACAATGGGCGGGACTGGAGGACGTACAATTGCCCAGACTTGTCTACGGCCCATTCGATATCCAGGGGACGACCGAAATGGTTCTCCAGGATCTTGCCGCAATCCCAGAGTCGTCGGAGACTCTTATCGCTGGCATCTTCGCCAGTCTGAGAGGGAGACGGTGACGAAGAGGTAACCGTAGACGGCCCGGCAAGCGCATCCTGCTCCAGGACCTGGAACCGGCCTTTGTCCAGCAAATACGTGGCATGGGCCGAAGCTTCTCCTCCCACGAGCGCTTCCCCAAGTCCTTTAACGCTGTTGATCTTCATCCGGCTCACATCTCCCGAAACCGGATCTGCGGTGTAGAGCACGCCGCTTTCCCGTGCGTCCACCATTGCCAGGACCAAAACGCACATGGGAGTTTCTCGATCATCGAGGCCGTGGAGAAGACGGTACGAGAGCGCTGATGCGGAATACTTGCTCGCTACCACAGTCTTGTACGCTTCCAGCAGATTTTCTCTCGTTACGTTCAACACGGAGGTATATTGTCCGGCAAAAGATGTTTCACTGTCTTCGCCCACTGCGCTACTCCGTACAGCAACGGCAACTCCGGGAGTTCTCTTCTCCAGGTCTTCATAGGCCCGAATCAACTCATTTCCGATTGAATTCGGCACCTTTGCTTCCATGATGCGAGATTGAATGATTTTACCGGCTGCCTCCAGCTTCTCTAGGTCATCAGGATCAATGTCGGCGAGGACGGCGTCGATTTCCTTGGTAAGTCCCGTTTCCGCAATAAAACTCTGATATGCGGCAACCGTGATGGAAAAGCCTTCGGGGACTCTGTGCTCAAGTTCTCTTTTGATAATCGCGAGATTCGCCGCTTTAGCCCCTACGGATCGAAGAAGATCTGAAGTGATTTGCTCAAGGGGTAGAACAAAGGAGTCGGTTGTCCGCCTAATCTTTGGGGCAAGCTCGTCGCGCACGGATCGTTGAATACTTGCCAGCACGGACGACAGCACCGGGCGATCTTTCCCCGACAACCTCTGGAGGCACTGGATAATGGCCGCTACTTCTTCTCGGAGCGTATCCCAGTGGGCCGTGATCTGCTGGCTGGTAAGGGGACGGTTGGAATAGTACGTTTCCTCCAAGTCAGCCATGAGGGTCAAGGCCCTGCGGTTGTGGTCGAGAAGTTCTTTGAAGAATTTGTACTTGCCCGCGTATTTCGGCCCCACCTGTGGCGGAGCGGCACCTTCGCTATTTTCTGGAGTAGGTTTCGTAGAGTCTTTCATGGTACTGCACCCTATTTTGTGCGTTCGCAGTCCCACCGCAGATGAAGCGGTAGAGTCGTTTTCGTGTAACAACGGCTACTTGACCGTAATGGGCAGCGTCGAATCGAACATTCTTGTCCGGTCTCCCTCGAAAGCCATGTCATTGAATCGGTTCAGATCGTAAACCAGGCTCGCTCGCACCGTGTAATCACCCTTTGCGAGCTTCGGTTCCCAAACCAGAATCCGCTCCTCTCCGGCCCGGATGATGGTCTCATGGGGACCGTGTGCATCCGCGGCCATGGCCGAGACAGCATCCGGGAGTCTCTTGTCATCCTCCAAAAAGGCACGATCATCCGGGCGGTCGTCGTACCAGGGGGAAAACATCCATTCTTGGCGGGCGACAATCTTTCCTTCTTTGTCCAGAACCTCGGCTATCAGGAAAACTGCTCTCCTGAATGAGCCGGTAGGAGCGGAATGACCGGCCCCCACGTTGATGACGTGGAAGTTGAGCTTTGGAGATGCCTGCTCCCCGGATTCAATCACCAGACTTAGAGCCGACGAAACCCGTTGTGTAGAATGCCCCCCCGTCCAGGTGTGCCGGGCGACTGTCCTCAATGGAACATCATAATCCTCTGCGGCTTTTCGCAGGGTCCTGGGCATGTGGCAATCCTGGCACTGCTGGGGTCCCAAGCCGGGTTTGTGAAAGTCATCCCGCCATTCAAGAAAGGTCTGAGTTTGTTTGCCCGCGACTCTCTTACCCGCGCTATGGCAATGGGCACACATGACCGATGTCTTGATTTTCGGCTCTTTGACGGTTTTGTGGGGGGCTTCAGCTCCGTAAGGACCACGAATACTCCCTTCGGGAGTCAGATGACAGCTCGCACAGGTCATGCCGCCTTCCTGGTTCTTGGTCCGCCCCTTGGGTCGGTCGATTTCCGGTTTGTCCATTTCAGGGAGCTGGAAAGGCTCAGGGTAATGGCAGATACTACAAGGCTGTCCACCTCTTTCGATACCCCTGGCATGAATCGGCCACGGATCTATTCCCGCTATCGAATGGGCGGTGCCCATTGTCGAGACTCGGCCCTTGAGGGAAAGTAGCTCCCTTTGATCTTTCCACGGTGCCATTGGCCTGTATGAAAGGTCTGTTCCGAAACCGTAGTAATATTCTCGATAAATAGCCTGATGGCATTCGCCGCACTCAGCGGAGGGAGTTGCTGTGCCCTCCGGGAAGTCAACATCGTAAGTGGATTGAGCGACGGAGCGGACGGGGCCTTTCTTGGCAGTGGAGGGCTGGGAGCTTGCCCAATCGGTGATTATCGTACCCGAAAGCAGGATTATGAGTATTCCAACGACCGGCATAACCAAGGTCACGTTCCTTTTCATCGAAAATTACTCCTTCGGGTTGCAGGGGAGGGAACCTCCCTTTGGAATAATGAACCTGCTGACCGTTTCTGCAGCTAACCGGAAGATGGCCTACCGCTAGAATTCCACGTACACAAAAATCTTTGCGGCGATTACCGGATCTATCGTCCTATTGGGGTTGATCCCAAACCTGTTCGCTGCAGACGGCACATCCCAATTCGGGACCGTCTTGTCGATACAGGCATAATTGAACCATCGTCCAGGTTGCCAGTATCCAGCCGCCATCTTCACGGTCCATCGGTCCAATAATTGCCAATCAATTCCGGTATCGATCTCCCAACCCAGATTGTTGTCCGGAATCGACGGAGCCTCCGGAGTGGCTGCGTTGATGGTACTGAGGTTGAGGAATTGGACCCTGCTCCCGGATGCAGCAGGCCGAATAAAGCCCCAACCATAACCTGCACCGGATGCCCTGTCTGCCCAGAAGAAGCTTGCATAGACGTTCAGGTTGGACGCAACGGCGTAGTCGAACCTGGCAGCAAGAATCAAAGCGTCGTTCATGAAACCATCGGTGTTGAGGTTGAGCAACCCCAGACCGGCGCCGTAATAGAAATTCAGGACGAGGCTGTACGGCACGAACAGCCCGTAGTTTCCAAAGCCGTAGAAATATGGTTGCTTATCTATGAGCACCCCATGTCGCCTGTCCGGCCCCGGCAACCAGGCGTAGATGAATGACCCCTTTAGAGGGCCGGCCATGAAGCCTGTTTCGACCATCCACCGCCACGCCTCCACATAGGATGTTCGCGCTGGTACTAAGCCATTTTGCGATCGTTGAAACCGGGTTGCTCTGTTTATCCAGTCAAGCTCCGCGTTGAAGAAGAAGCGTCCATTGAAGTACTTCACGAACGCTCCGCCGTCGATGCTGGTGATATCGCTCGCTGGGAATAGCTCACGATCAGCCTGAAGACGTTGCGATTCCGGTCCCCTGTGGTAGGTGAAATACTCAGACACCATCCCCGCTGATAGAGGACCGCTGTCGTACGTGAGAAATGCCACAGGCGACAGAGCAAGCACGGCATTCGTATCCAGGGGATTGTAATAAGGATTATCAGGGGGCTGGGGGATAGAATTGTTCGGCTGGTCTTGCCTGAAGGGGTTGTCCGGCTGTTGTCTCCAAGGATAGAAACCGAGTCCGAATCGGAACGGTCCGTACGGAGCAACGAGGAGGAGAGATTCTGAGGTGAGGTCTTCGGCGCCGTTATATTGGAGACCGCACCCGAACCTAAATGGCCTCTTGCCGAAAGCCACGATGCCCCAGGGCGTTTGAGCAGAGAACCACCACATGCTCCACTGCCCTTCGGAGATAGCAACCTGCACTCCTGGAGCGGTAGAATTCCTGTATGAGGAGGCGATGGGGTCTCCAAATCCCCCAATCCGGTATTCTCCCCTCAGCCTCATGGCTTCATTGATCTTCAGCTCAGGAAGGACGTTCGTCTCCATGACCTGATCGGCAGCGCTACTGGAGGACGAAAGGTCGTTCATCTTTGCGCCCACCCAACCATTTACGGACGCATAGTTCCCGGGTGCGGAGCTGTTGTCCAGGTCGTACTTCCCAAAGAATCCTCTTGATCCCAATTGGCTAACGAAGCGGTTCTTCCAAATGAATTCGCCTTCCATGGAGAATTCCCAGGCTGAGGACAAGCCCACCATAAATGAAAGGCTCAGCATGATCGCGGACACCAGAAGCCCGACTACACGCACACAGTACATGACCCCTCCTTGAAATCACCAAAGCCAATTTCATAGATTGTGGCACGCACCGTTTTCCTCATTATGACGACAAACCCGATCAAGTTTCAATTTGCGCACGGAATTGCCCAAGAGAAAGAATCGCCATTTTTTCATGTCTTGATCATTTCCGTGAATCCAGAGGTTTTCCTGACCTCAGCATGTTTATGGATCACTCCGCCAGTGGCAGCTCGGTGCCTCTTCATTTGATTGGCCCCTTTGCTTCATCGAACGCAGCTCGCACGGTTTGGGCCAGTCTCGCGGCGGGACCAGTTCCCCAGTAATGGAGAAAGAACACCCGCGGCTGCTCGTCCAACATGTGATTGTGAACGGCAACTATCTCGATGCCTCCTTTTCTAAGGGCTTGAATCACACGATTCACTTCGTTTTCCGACATGACGACATCCCCTGCCACGTGCGCCTTCTCATCGGTTCCTACGAATCCGGCCCATGAGTTCAGTCCCATGCTAGCGGTCAATTCCACGCCGTGCATTTTGACTCCAGGGCGGCCCACGGTGATCTTGAAGGAACCGCCACTCGCTTTGCCGGAATGTCCTATGATTTCTTCGATTCTTTTTGTGTCCAAATTCAGGGCAGGCTCCGAAGCTGCAGGCGAGCCAGAGGTTGGACGCGGAGTGGCTGTTTTGTCCAGAGCATTCCTGATGCTCTGCGCCAACCTCGCAGGATCTCCCATTCCCCCAATGTGGATGAACATAACCCTGGGCTGCTCATAGAAGAAATGGTTGTGCAAGGCGGTCACCTGGATGCCGGCCTCTTGTAGAGCAGAGATTACAGGATTGACCTCCTTTTCCAGGAGTACGAGATCGCCCATAACGATAGCATCCTTGCCCATGTCCTTCCATGCGGTCCAGGATCCAAATCCGAACGCAGTAGGGACAGGCTCACCGTCAATGGACACCTTAATGTCGCTACGCCCAAAACGAACGACAAAAGCGCCTTCCTCCATTTGGCCTGAAAAACCCAAAATCTTTGCAGCCTCGCCAAGATCGGAAGCAGGGGGAGAGTTTGGAGCGAACAGCCACAAGAGGACCATCAAAGGCAAAACAATGAAGAATCTCAAAAAATTACTCATACCTTGATTCTCCTTTTCCACAATTTCTTCTTCACCTAAGCACTCGTCTAAGCACGGACAAACGTAACAACTAGATCATCCTGCGATAACGCCAAATTTCACGTCCTGGCTTTAGCAACCTACGACAATCCCCATCGCGACAGATGATAGATGATGCCAATCAGAGCGCTGCAACCGATGGTTTTGATGACGCTCACCTTGAAGCGGAGAATAGCCACGAGCGCAAAGGCCGCGATGAACAGTGACGGCAGGTTGATGGTGTTCCAAACGGGAATCTGCAGATGAATTCCGATCGCCCTGAAATCTTCAAGAGAACCGAAAGCCGTGTTCAAAGCGAACCACACTGCCAGGTTAAGCACCACCCCCACAATAGCTGAAGTTATGCCGCTCATCGCGGAGTGCAGAGACTTGTTTCCTCTCAATGCCTCAACGTAAGGTCCTCCGACAAGGACCCAGAGGAAGCATGGGACGAACGTCGCCCAAGTCGTCAGCATTGCTCCCAAGGTGCCCGCAACCATTGGGTTCAGACCTCCGGGATCGCGGAAAGCAGCCAGGAATCCTACAAAAGGCAAGACCAGAATGAGGGGGCCGGGAGTCGTCTCCGCCAGGCCAAGCCCGTCCAGCATTTCCCCCGGTTTCAGCCAGCCATACGTTTCGACGGCTTGTTGAGCCACATATGCCATAACAGCGTAGGCTCCTCCGAAGGTCACTACAGCCGATTTACTGAAGAACGCTGCCTCTTTAAAATAGACGTTTTCAGATCCCAAAAAAGTCAGAATGAGAGCGATAGGACCGAACCACAGGATTGCAAAACAAATAGCCACAGCTACAGCCCTTGCGGCGGAGGGTTTCGTATGCTCCGGGGGCTCTCCCTCAAGCACCGTATCTAAGAGAGGAGAATTACAAGGGTCCGAATTCGTTGCGTGGCCTTGACTGGTCTCGAACAACTCCGGCCTGATGCGGCCTCCCACGTACCCGATGACAGCCGCTGAGATGACGATCAGTGGGAATGGCACGTCAAAGAAGAATATCCCGATGAAGGACAGGCCCGCCAGTGTTACCATCAATCTGTTTTTCAGCACCCTTTTCCCGATGCGCAAGACGGCCTCTATGACAACCGCCAGGACAGCCGGTTTCAAGCCGAAAAAAAGCCATTGCACAATGCTCAAATCCTGATAACCGGCATAGAGGATGCTCAAGATCAACATTGCAATGAACCCCGGAAGGACAAAGAGCGTCCCTGCTACGATTCCCCCCGGGATTTTGTGAAGCAACCACCCGATGTAAATGGCGAGCTGCTGCGCTTCAGGTCCAGGCAGAAGCATGCAGTAATTCAGAGCATGGAGAAAGCGACTCTCACCTATCCACCGTTTTTCTTCCACCAAGTACCTGTGCATGACTGCAATCTGGGCGACAGGACCGCCAAAGCTGTTGAGGGCTACCTTGACCCAGACCAAGAAGGCTTCGCGGAACGTGACTATCTTCAGTGGGACACCTTCACAGATCGGTTCAGGAGAAGGGGTCTTTGATTTGTCTGTTGCTTCCACACCATATCTCCTTAATTCGGAATAGAACTCCCGTCTGTTCCTCAGCTAGCCTTCTTCACTTGGTCTTCACACCACGCGTAGAGGGCATCATACATGGGGAACTCAAGCTCCATTTTCCTGTGGTCGTCGACTCCATGAAGGAGAGAAAATCCGTGCGCTATGGCCTTGAGGCCTGCCCCTTCCGGGGAGCTGCCGAGGTCCGCGGACACATCGGCTGCGTGAATGACCTTGGCCATCCGGGCGAGGGCCGGACTATCGGTGGGTCCATACTTGACCATGATGCTCTCAAATGAACACCGTCCATCCACGTGGCCGAGTTCTACGCCAGCAACGTCAAAGGGAATAGCGCGATGCCGTTCGGCCTCTGAGAGCACTCGGTCTTTGGGGACGAACAAGAACTCCGCGTCTTGGTCTATGAAGCGCTTTATCAGCCATGGGCACGCAATGCGGTCCACTTTCGCGTTCTCGCGAGTGATCCATTTCATATTGAATCCTCCAGCGGTTCGCCGAGTTCAGCCCATGCCTTGATTCCGCCTCGGAGAAACTTCACATCAGGATGGCTCTGCTGAAGGCGGTCAGCTATTCCTTGGCTCACGGACCCCCCTTTGACGCAATACACCACAACCGGTCTGTCATGAGGCACTTCAGCGATCCATTCATCAGCCTTTTCCGGGTCAAGCCAGGAAGCCCCAACGATTCTCGCCGGAGCTGACTCGAAGTCGGCTTTTCTTCGCACATCTAAGAGAACCGGCTGCCCGGCACTTCCCATAAGTTCTTTGAGTTCTTGTGGAGTCAATGAATTAGCCATTTTCGCATCTCCTCGTACTGGAAAAGGTGAACAAATGGTGCGTAGCTCTGACAATTTCTGTTCGCCGCTTACGGGACCCGCATTGGATGGGGCCTAGTCGGCAGGTCCTCTCCATAAATAGCAAATCCGACCGTACCCAGAATACCGAAAGCGAAGGCCACCCAAAAATTCGTCTCCGGACTGATCTCCCACAGCAGGGCCCCGCCGAACGCCGCGACCGAGACGAACACGTCCCGAATCAGGTAGTACAAACCGAACATGCCTGCCTTGCAGTTATCCGGAGCGAGATCCATTATCAGAGACTTGCGGGTGGGTTCGCCAAACTCCTTAAGTCCTCTCACAATGAACGCCACCGCCAACCATGCGAAGGACCTGCAATACATCAGCACCAGCGGGAAAAGAGTGAAAAAGCCGAATGTGATGAGGACGTACGGCTTCTTCGTTCCCCGATCCGCCAGATAAGCCACCGGAATGTACACGAGCACCGCGGTGGCCATCTCTATGGTGGTCAGCAGCCCAAACTGCACCGCGGAGACAGGTTCGGCAATGGTCTTCATGCACCAGACCACTACGAACGCATAGGGTATCTGCTCACAGAAACGGACCAGTATGTCGGTCACGAGCAGGCCCCGCATCGTGGGGCTCATCAGTCGCAACAACTTCAGGGGATTCTTCTCGGGCACGAGTTCGCACTCGTTGGTTTGGACGGTCATCCTTGTGTCTTCGATGAGGACTTGCTGAAGAACCAGGGCTACCCCGGCCAGTATCAGCGCTATGACAAACGCGATGCGAACTCCGTCGCGCTCACCCCAAACTCCGATGCACAGGCCTCCCAGGACCGGTCCGAGCGCCATGGGAATGCGACGCACGAGGGAGTTCATGGTCACGCCCATCGTGCGCTTGGTGGGAGGAAGCACCTCGTACATGAGACTCATGGTCGCAGGCAGAGAGATCGCGGACCACGAAATGAACAGCACGGCACCGATCAGGACCGCCTGCCAGGTGGGGACGAAAATCACGATGGCAAAGCCTGCCATGGCTACCAAGTTGAACACCACCAGCGCTCTCTTACTTCCAATCCGATCGGACAAGTAGCCACCGGGAAACGAGTAAAGCGCGGATAACAAGTTGTCCATGGCGTTCAATAACCCTATAGAGAGGGCGCCTCCTCCCAGAGCCATCAGGTAGATGGGCAGAAAGCGTTCGGCCATGCGCTCTCCCATTCCGACGAGGATCACGATAGCGAGCACGCCTGCCGTGCTACGTTGCAACGCCAGGAAAGCGGGAACGCGGCCTATGTGCGTCCGGACTGAATTGCCCATCAGATCCTCTCAGAAGCCTACGACAGTGACGATCAAATTCAGGAGTGCCGCGGAGCCCTCAAGTCTCCGCGGTCTTGGTCAACATCATGGCACAGGCGGCTCATGATCCTTGCAGAAAGGAGCCTCTCTAATCACTGGCTTCTGACATACTCGACATAAGCCTCTTCTTACGGGGTCTTTGATGTCAGCGCAGGGATCGGCTGCCTTTACTTCCGTTGATCCCGATGGTGCAGGTTCCTCAACCTGACCTGTTTTTTCTTCTCCTTCGGACATAGCGAATGCCTCCTCTTTGATTTTTCCGGGCCGATCGACCATTGGGTCTTTGGCCGATTCCTATTCTAAAAACCTTCATGGTGGCTGAGAGCCTTCGTCAGCTTAGTCACGGAGAATCTTGCCATCAACCTCTCTGATCTCTTGACAAGAAGATACAACTGCATCATTATCATGTCAAGTGTTGCAATGAGGTGAGACGATGGCCGAATGTCTTGACGGAAAATGGCTGCTTCTCATCCATCAGATCCCTCCCAAGCCCGGCTATCTGAGGGTGAAGATCTGGAGGAGGCTTCAGAGTCTCGGGGCAGTGGCCATAAAAAACTCGGTGTACGTGATCCCCAAGAGTGACCAGACGCTTGAAGATTTTCAATGGGTACTGAGGGAAATCGTGCAGGCGGGGGCCGAGGCTTCGATCTGCACCGCGAGCTTTGTTGAAGGTTTAACGGACGAGCAGGTGGAAACTCTGTTCCGGACAGCGCGTGACGCGGAGTACGCGGAAATCACCGAGGAAGCGAAAGCGGTACTGGCCGCCGCGCCACCGAGCGGGTCGATGACAGACGAAGACCAATCCGAATTGGAGGCTGCCTTGACGCGCCTCAAGAAACGATTCGCAATCGTGAGCAAAGTGGACTTCTTTGACGCGCCCGGCCGTGAATCAGCTTCGACCCTGTTGGAAAAGATTGAATTCAGGCTCTCAGAAGCAAGGAGTCGGACGGACAAGGAGTCCAAAGTGCCGGACACATCGGATCTCACCCAGTTCCGAGGCCGTACATGGGTGACTCGGAAAGGCGTCTATGTGGACCGTATCGCCTGCGCATGGCTAATTCGCCGCTTCATTGATCCTAGTCCTTCGTTCAGGTTCGTTTCTGAGCGGGGGTGCCGCCCGAAGACCGGGGAATTACGGTTCGACATGTTTGAAGGAGAGTTCACCCACGAGGGGGATCTGTGCACCTTCGAAGTTCTCGTCCGGCGCTTTGCTGTTAAGGACAAAGCTCTCGTAGAAATCGGCAGAATCGTACACGACCTTGATCTGAAGGAAGCCAAATTCAAGAGGCCTGAGACCGCTGGAATTTCAGCTTTGCTGGAAGGAATTGCGGTGTCCCACAAGCCTGATGAGGCCCGGTTGGATCGAGGCTCAGCCTTATTCGACGACCTCTACGAATTCTTTCGTAGACAATAATGCCCGAGGAGGAACACGGTATGCCAAGTATCGAGAAACACGTAGAAATCAGCCGCGGGAGAACCGGCAAGGATTACCTGGAACTCCACGAGTGGATCGACAAGGACCCGGAAAAGAAAGTCGAACGGCACGACATTACAAGGGTATTTGAGTTCGGGAAGATTATGGAAGAAGAGTACGGACTCGACGGTCGTCAGGAGTACCTCCGGCACCTTCATGATGACTTTGTGGCGCGATTCAATCACGTCAAAGAAGATGTGGACAAGGCCATTGCGGATACGTTGGCCTACTTCGGAATCAAAGCAAAAGGCTGAGATGATGAAATCCACAACAGAAATTCTCAGTGAATCCATGAATGGCTCCATGAAGGGCGCTCCTAACTCGACTTTCAATGGCTTGCGTGCAGTGGGTTTTCTCGCCAAAGATTCTTATGCCTTGGCCGGAACTCCGGTATTGGCACTGTTCACCGCTTACCTGGGAGCAGACCCTGAAGCTATCGCTTTTGCCGTCGCGATTTTCACGGCGACAGGAATCTTGAGGAGTTTTAATAGGATCACTGGTTCCGGCGCCGATTCTCGTTTCTTCTTCACAGTCGTAAGTTGCTCTCTTGACAGTGATAGCAGCAGTAGTTTTCCGAATGAGACAGTCGAATCAGACAAGTCCGGAACAACACAGATTGTGAACAGGAAGCAGGCTCGTCAACTATCCTGTTCGGCTCCGATGCAACGGCGTACAGATAAGATGCCTGGATGATGAGCGAGGTGCATAATGAATCTTACTGGAAAAAAGGTGCGGGACATAATGGTTCCTCTGACTGAGTATCCGGTCGTTACCTGGAACGAGCCCCTGGAGAAAGCTGTATTGAGATTGAGTGAGGAGTATCTGGAGCCGTCTACTGGTATTCGCCACAGGACGATACTAGTAGTTGACGACAAGCGTAATTTAGTGGGAATTCTCGATTTCAGGACCATTCTTCAGACCTTAATCCCGGATCGGATCTCAGAAATTAGAGAACAAGTGACTGGGATTCTTAAGCAAGCTGTATACACCGAAGAAAGTTTCCAGGATCTTGGGGACGCGACTCATGATTTCACCGAGCGGCTGATTGCCCAAGCCAAGGTACCCGTCAAGAAATTGATGCTTAAGATCCGTGGCACGGTTCAGGCAGACGAAAATCTCCTGAACGCTACAAGGATAAAGTGTAGGAAGAAAGTCACGGTTCTGCCGGTTTACGAAGGGGACAAACTCGTAGGTGTTTTGCGAGACGTGGATTTGTTCCTGACTGCAGCAGATCTCTTGAGAACAGGACCTGTCCGCAGAGCCTTGCCACAAATGCCGGAAAAGCACGCGGCAAAGTACAAGTCTTTTAGAGAACTTCTTGACCACAACCGCAGGGCGTTGACTCTTATGGCCGATCTGGAACAGACCTATTATGCCAACCGTCCTTTCACGGTTCAGCAAATCAAGCGGCATTATGACATTCTTCATTCGGAAGTGGACGCCATTATCCACTGCCTTGAGAGCCTTTCAGGTAAGAAATCTCCAACATTGTCCATGGCCTTGGTCAACATTCAGCGTACCATCGAAGATCAACTCGCCGCCAGGATTCTCCCTGTAACGGACGCGCTCGTCATGCCTCTTGAAGAAGTGAAACCGGGACATCTGAGCGCCGTTGGTGGCAAAGCCGCAAATCTTGCCGTTATTAAACGGGAATTGAGACTTCCCGTGCCTGAAGGATTTGTTGTCACTTCTGCAGACTATGAGCACTATCTCACTGAAACGGCACTAGCTGTGGAGATCGATAGCATCCTGGCGGAGATTGACCCTAATGACCTTGAGACAATAGAGTTTGCTTCGCTGCACATTCAGGATCGGATCAAGGAAACGCCTCTACCTCCCTCGATTGAACAGGAATTGACTTCTGCTTACGCAGCCCTTGAGCAGAGGACCGTGCCGGATATACATATTGCGGTACGAAGCAGCGCGGTCGGTGAGGACACCGAAACCTCTTTCGCGGGCCAGTACACTTCACTGCTGAATGTCAAAAAAGACAATTTGTTGGAGGCGTACAAGACCGTTTTGGCGAGCAAGTATTCCGTTTCTGCTCTTTCCTATCGGCTTTATCATGGGCTAGATGATCGGGAGACGCCCATGTGCGTTCTTATCCTGGCCATGGTTGACGCCCAGGAAAGCGGAGTGCTCTACACAGCGGACCCTGTAACAGCAGACCTTCAACGCATGAAAATTAATACAGTAGTGGGCCTCGGAGAGGCGTTGGTTGGGGGCGTCACCTCAGCCCATTCAACTTACCTGCTGAATAAAGAGCATTTCCAAGTCTTGGAACATACGGGGGAAACCGATATTGTTGGGTCTAAAGGAGACGGAGTCCTGCGCAAGCTCTGGGAAAACGGGGTCCAATTGGAAAACTACTTCGGTGGGCCCCTTGACATCGAATGGACCGTTGACCGTTTCGAACAGCTCTTTCTCCTACAATCGCGCCAATTAAGGATTTTCCGGGAGGGACAGCCAACCGAATACCAACCCGTACAGGATTACCCTGAATATGAAATCTTGCTGGAAGGTGGAAAATGCGTTTCCAACGGAGCTGCGGCGGGGAGGGTCTTAGTCTTGAAAGATGAGGGGACTTTTGGTTTTGCGAACCGTCTGGATGGAGACGTTATCCTTGTTATAAGGACTTCATCTCCTGCCTACGCCAAATTCATGGGCAAAGTGAGAGGCATCATCAGTGATGTTGGGAGCGTCACCAGTCACTTGGCATCGGTGGCTCGGGAATTCGGCGTTCCCGCCCTGTTCGATACGCAACACGCCACATCTACTTTTCGTGATGGGCAGGAAATCACCCTTTGGGCGACCCGAACCAAAGTTCTCAGCGGGGTCGTGGAAGATCTGATACGATCCGAACACAACGTCAAGCGGCCTATCTTCGCCAGCCCGTCACATTTGAAGATGCAAAGCATTCTGGAGAGTGTCTCTCCACTGAACCTTACAGACCCTCAGGACCCTTCCTTTTCTGAGAACGGGTGCAAAACCCTTCAGGACATCATTCGATTCACACATGAGCAAGCCATGCGCGCGATGTTCGGTTACGGGAAGGTTGCCGAACAATCAACAGGCGCTGTCCGCCTGAAGACAGCCACACCGTTATGGCTCTACGTGATTGACCTTGGCGGCGGGCTCCGGGAGGACTTGACTCGCTCCAACGTCATTGACACTGCATCTGTCACTTCCGTACCGTTTAAGGCCGTCTTGAGCGGCCTCTCTCACCCTGGAATCAAGTGGTCAGGCGGTATTGGCCTGAGCGCCCGAAGCCTGATGACTCTGATCGCAAGCGCAGCCACTCAACCAAATGAGGACCTTGGCGGCCCAAGTTATGCCATCGTGTCTCAAGACTACATGAATTTCAACGCTCGTTTCGGATATCACTTCGCGACACTTGACGCTCTCTGCGGCAATGATTCAAATCAGAATTATGTGACCCTGCAATTTGCCGGGGGGGTAGGATCTTACTATGGACGGTCACTGAGAATTCAATTCTTGGCAAACGTGCTGCAACGTTTGGGTTTCTTCGTACAAGTTAAAGGCGATCTAATCGAGGCAGGGCTCTCACGCCTAGACCGGACCGCAATGGAAACTGCTCTGGACCAACTGGGTCGATTGTTGGGTTCCAGCCGTCTATTGGACCTGGGAATTGACAATCTGGAACGCGTTGCCGCTATGACCGAATCCTTCTTCCAACAAGATTATGATTTCTTGGAAGGAAACCGAAAGGACAAGCCACGAGATCTCTACATCAGCGTGGGGAATTGGCGGCGGATTGAAAAAGAAGGCCGCACGGTCTGCATTCAAGACGGCTCGGATTACGGTTCCTGGATCTCTTCCAAGGTCGCAGGAGTCATGGGTCGCTTTTTCGGAAGTGGGTACGGGGATTTTCTTGACAACATCCAGGCTTACTATTACTTCCCTTTGGCCATTGCCAAAGACAGCGCCATGGAACTGGGCACAATGACGGTGCGGGTGAAGCCAGTCGCCGGTAGCGTTGACCAAGCCGGCGGCATCGCTTTCGGTATTCGCAACATGGGGAATTATTTCGTTTTTCGGATCAATGCGTTGGAAAACAACGCTGCCTTGTTTGAGTTTAAAAATTCGAAGCGACTCCAGCTGGCAAAGGTCGATACACCAATGCCCTCAAACGTATGGTCCGTTTTGCGGGTAGAAATAGCTGGGCATCAAGTAAAGGCATATCTGAATAACAGCTTGCTCATCGATTACGAGGCGGATCGATCTGTGGGAGGATACCTTGGGCTCTGGACCAAAGCGGATTCGGTAACTGAATTTGATTCTTTCGAGTTCGGAACGCCGGAAGCGATGAAAACGGTAGGATTCTAGCACCCCTAACCCGGGTTTTTGATATCTACAAGTGTCGTTCAGGGGACTTCCTGGATTGAAAAGCGCTGTATGTCTCCAAGAGAAATTCACACATGCCTGAGGAGGCATGCCGCCTGCTGTGCTGAATTGCCTCACATTCCAGTGAAACCGGATGTAAGGTTTGAAGTGGGTTTCGTGTAGCTAACTGATCGCTCGTTCACCAGAACTTGCATGGCTAATACGACATTGATCCCGCGGCCCAGTTCAGTTTTGTTTCGGCTAAGACGTACAGACCAAGGGCAGGAGAATTGCGATTCGACATGTTTGAAGGAGAGTTCACCGACGAGGGGGACCTGTGCACCTTCGAAGTTCTCGTCCAGCGCTTTGCTGTTAAGGACAAAGCTCTCGTAGAAATCGGCAGAATCGTACACGACCTTGATCTGAAGGAAGCCAAATTCAAGAGGCCTGAGACCGCTGGAATTTCAGCTTTGCTGGAAGGAATTGCGGCGTCCCACAAGCCCGATGAGGCCCGGTTGGATCGAGGCTCAGCCTTATTCGACGACCTCTACGAATACTTTCGTAGAAAATAATTCTCCGGAGGAACACACCATGCCCAGCATCGAGAAACACGTGGGGATAAGTCGCCAAAGGACCGGAAAGGACTATCTCGAACTGCATGAATGGATCGACAAGGACCCGGAAAAGAAGGTCGAACGCCACGACATCACCAGGATCTACGAATACGGAAAGATGATGGAAGAAAAGTATGGGTCGGAAGGTCTTCAGGAATACCTGCGGCATATCCACGACGACTTCACTGCACGATTCGGTCATGTAAAGGAGGATATGGAAAAAGCCATAGGCGATACACTAGCCTATTTCGGCGTCAAACCCGACCCTGGCGCAAAGAAAGGGGCTTACGGGATCAGCACAGCGGACATTGACCTACTCAGGAGGGCCGGTCTGTCAGACAAAGACCTGGGGCATTCTGTCCGGGTGGCTCTGAAAGCCCTCGACGTTGCCGGCAGACTGAACGCGCCGGTGGACATGGAACTCGTGGGCAGGGGAGCGCTGCTGCACGATCTTGGCAAGGCCAAGTCCAAGGGGTCCGATCATGGAATAGCCGGTGCAGAGCTGGGCCGGACCCTGGGGCTGTCGGACGCCCTGACTACCATCATGGAGAAACACGTGAACGCGGGGCTCACCGCAACGGAAGCCAAGGAGCTGGACCTTCCTGAAAAAAACTACGCCCCCACTCGCATAGAGGAAAAGATCGTGATCTATGCGGATAAGCTCTCGGACATCGTTTCCCATCCCGACGGACTCGTCTCTACGGACGCAGAAGCCGAGGAACGGTTTGAAGAATTTCTCAAGGCCTATCCGGCGTTGAACAAAGGAGACAAACCGCTTGCCCGGCACCTGAAATACCACGAGGAAATACAGGCGCTGATGAAAGGCAAGGCCTAGTCCGGGATAGAGGTACGTGTGATGAGCATATCTGATTCAAAAATATTGGCTCCGTCAAACAATGGCGTGGGGGGGGCACACAGCTTTCTTGCTACCTTCAACGGGCTGTGTGTGGTGGGATTTCTGGCGCGCGCATCCTACGGCCTGGCGCGAACGCCCGTGCTGGCACTGTTTGCCGCTTCCCTGGGAGCGGGTCCGGAAGCCGTAGGTTTTGCCGTAGCTATCTCTACCGTGACAGGGATCTTTTTCAAGATGCCCGCTGGTGTCCTGTCGGATGTTATCGGCCGGACTCGGACGCTGTTCATGGGGCTGGCCGTGTTCGCATTTGTTCCTTTCGCCTATCTTTTTGTTTCGTCTTACGAGGCACTGGTGGTAGTCCGCTTTTTCCACGGGTTCGCAACCGCTGTCTACGGCCCGGTCGTCATGGCGGTGGTAGTCAGTGTGGCGGGAGACAAGCGAGGGGAGATGCTTTCCTGGTTTTCTTCCGTGACCATTCTGGGGACTTTGATTGGAGCTCCGCTTGGTGGATTCCTCCTGTCATGGCTTTCCGGGGCTCAGGAGCCGACTCTCCGCGATTTCCACATCATCTACGGAGTGGTGGCTGCAATGGGTATGGGGTCTCTTTTGATAGCCTTGTGGGTTATGCAGGGACGGTGGGATACCCCCAATAACGAAGATGGCCGGACTCTTTCTGCCGTGTGGACGAAGTTCCGCTGTGGTGTGAAGGAGATCCTCATGGACAGACGGGTCCTTCTGACCAGCAATATGGAAGGAATCCAAAACCTATCGGTAGGCGCGTTGGAAGCGTTCCTCCCGATTTATGCAGTCTTGGTGTGCGGCTTCAGCGCCTTCCAGGCAGGGCTTCTCTGGGGCGTGCAGATGGCGGTGACCGTATTGACCAAGCCGCTCATGGGAAGGTTCTCTGACCAGCACGGGCGCCAGAGTCTCCTCTTTTGGGGGATGTTCGTCTGCGCGGTTCCTTTCGCCTTGATACCGTGGTTCAGCACTTTCAGCGCGCTGCTCCTTCTCGCAGCAATCTTCGGCTTGGGCGAAGCAGTGGTGACATCCTCGTCTGCTGCCCTTGTGGCGGATTTCTGCAGAGAGGACCAACTTGGGTGCGCCATGGGAACCTTTGGCACCATTTTCGATGTGGGCCATGCCGCGGGTCCGCTATTGGCGGGGTTCCTCATTGGAGTGGTCGGTTCCGGAACCGATTATCGTATCCCCTTTGCAATAGTGGCGACGTTGTTGGTCATCGCAGCCATAGTGTTCAGAGCAGGCGTCGATGTCGATTCAAAACGGGCCGATTAGTGAAACACGAAGAGCATTGTGACGCTTCAGAATGGCTGATCCGGAGTGGCAACCCAACGGAGGCACATTATGCAATTTACGCAGAAGACGGCAAGAGACCTTATGGTCCCTCTTGCGGAATATCCGGTAGTGAAAACGGACGATCCGTTGAGCAAGGCCGTATTGAGGCTGAGCAAAGAGTATCTTGAACCCTCGGCTGATGTGCGTCACCGGACGATACTCGTCGTAGACGACAATCGCAAATTGGTTGGAATACTCGATTTCAGGACGATCCTGGAGGCTTTGGTCCCGGGGAGAGTTGCAGAACTCGGCCAGAAACTCGATTCCCTTCTAAAGCAAGCGGCTTTGGCGGAAGCAGGGCTGCAAGACTCTGCCGAGGTAACGCAAGACTTCACGGAAAAGGTGGTGGCTCTCGGAAAGACACGGGTAAAGGACGTAATGCTGGAGATTCGCGGCACCATTCAGGCTGATGAAAACCTCCTGACCGCCATACGGATGAAATGCAGGAAGAACCTTACGGTTCTCCCCGTGTACCAAGAGGACAGACTCGTCGGTGTCTTGCGAGACGTGGATTTGTTCCTGGCGATGGCTGACGTGCTTCGGTCTGACAGGAATTAGTTATGCCGGGACGCCGGGGCTACCCCGGTCTCTTTGGAGCAGATTTGTCTTCAGAGGCGTCCATGTAATCTTTGAAAAGAACGGGTTTCGCGCACTGAGAGAGGGAAAAAGTTATGGATGCATTGCTTGTCGTGGACTCTATCAGCAAAGTCCACGGCATGGTGACAGCCTTGGATAGGGTAAGATTCTCGGTTGAGGGAGGCGAGATTCTCGGCCTTATAGGACCTAACGGGGCCGGGAAAACGACCCTTCTTGAGTGTCTCTCCGGCCTCATACCATGTGATGGCGGTCATGTCCTTTGGAGGGGCTCTGAACTTCCGCCCCACAGAAGGAAGGAACAAATGTTTTATCTTCCGGATGGGGTGAAACCATATGGGGATCAGAGTGTCAAGGCTGTGCTGGATTTCTTCCGCTCCGCCTTTGCTGTTCCGGACGAAGAGCGACAAAAGACTGTGAAGGACCTCTCGCTTGATTCAGTGCTCCGGAAGAGGATTGATGCTTTGTCCAAGGGTTACTTGCGACGAGTGATGCTCAGCATATGTCTCCTGGCGCCTCAGCCTCTCCTCATCCTGGATGAGCCGTTTGACGGGTTTGATCTCAGACAAACGCGCATGGTCATGACGCTGCTGCGGCCACTCGTGGCAGCGGGAAAGACCCTTCTTCTCTCCGTTCACCAGCTCACGGATGCTGAACGTATCTGCAATCGGTTCGTTTTACTCAGTGAGGGTCAAGTGCGCGGGATAGGCAGTTTGGACGAACTCCGAAAGCAGGCCACCCTACCGCATGGTACGCTTGAGGAGGTGTTCCTTGCGCTCACCTAATGCGCGTACTGATGTTAAGCCTTGGTTCGCCTTGATGCGAAAGGAGCTTCGAGGTCTCATGACTTCAAAGGCTCTTTGGGTCATGCTGATTCTGCTCTCTCCGCTGGTAGGGTTCAGCTTCATCCAAGCCGTGAGCCTCTATGCCGAAGCCAGCCGCTCCGCACAAGAGTTTCCCGACTTGGCAACAGGGATGGTCCCGCTGGACGGTATTCTAGTTCCCACATTTGGAGGGTTCTACATCGCCATGACTCTCTTGTTTCCGTTCGTGGCGATTCGCGTCATAGGTATGGAAAAATACACGGGCGCTATCAAACTGCTGCTCCAGACTCCGTTTGGGATTCCAAAGATTATCGCGATCAAGCTGATGGCACTCCTGGTATGCTGGTTCCTGACTCTCGTTCCCGGTTTGTCGGCTGTGGTCATCTGGCAAGCGTTCGGAGGACACCTCTATTGGCCGGACCTGCTCAATCTACTCCTGGGGCAGATGCTCTACTCGCTGGTGATTGCCGGCATTGCATTCTTCGCTGCCTCAATCACGGACAACTACGGAACCGCTGCCATTGTCGCCCTCAGTTTCACCATCGGCTCATGGGTGTTGGATTTTTCCCTCGGCCACAAGCTCTTGTTTTGGAGTGGCCTCGGCTCATTATCGCTCACAGCCGCGCTAAAAGGGTTCGAGCAAGGGCTCTTCGCCCTCTCAAGAGCCCTGCAGCTTCTGGTTTTATCCTTAGGGTTTGTGACGCTGTCGGCGGTCTGGTTCCACCCCGGGCGATCCGTGTATACAAAAACCATCAATTCTATGATGGTTCTTTCGCTTGCGGCAATTTCGTTCGTCATGGCGGGGGACGCAAGAATGTTCAAAGACACAACTGAGGATCGTCGACACTCTTTCTCCCCGGCTGTCGAAAAATCGCTCCAAAGGATCGATCAGGATTTCCGCATAACCGTTCACCTTGCGCCGGACGACCCACGGCTCGTTGACCTTGATCGGAGCCTGATTTCCAAACTCCAGCGCCTGATACCAAGAGTGTCCGTCGTTATCGTGGAGCCCAAACGCGGCGGACTCTTTGGGGCCGCGTCAGACGATGCATATGGACAAGTATTTTACGAGTATGCCGGTCGAAAAGAGCAGAGTCGCTCCACGAACCCAAAGGAAGTGCTGCCGCTCATATTCGGACTGGCAAGACTTCCTGTTCCTGAAGAACAGGACTGGAATTTTGCCGGTCATCCGTTGGTAGTCGACGCATATCCCAGTGGTATCTGGTTTTACTGCGTCCTTCCACTGCTATTCGCCTCAGCATTGTGGTTTACCCACAGGTGGTAGCTATTTCAGAATGAAAAGGAGATCATTATGAAAAAGAGATACGTTCGACCGATATTGGTCACGGTTATCGTGGCAGGACTGGTTGCTGCCTACGTGATCGATGACGTTATGAGGTCTGCAGCGGCACCTGACAAACTGGAATATCTGCCGTCGGGAGTTACAGCAGGAGAAACCGTAAAGAGGATAGCTGGAAGCTCGTGGGCATCCACAGCCATGGCTGCAACCAGCGGTCCGACCGTCTTTGATTTCGCTACTGAAACAGTGGGGGCAGATCCCGCAACTTTTCTTGGCGTGGTCGGGTCTTGGACGATAGGCGCCGATGGCGACAACAAAGTATTGGTTGTTGATGGAAGGCGATGGCAAAAGGGTAAGACCTCAGCAGGAATTGCCGACAAGGCACGAGTCCTCTATGGGGGGCGTTACGCCGAATTCCTCGATAATGTTACAGCGTTCGCTTATTTTCCTTACGCGGTGGCCAAGGGGATCGACGACTTCCGGGAAGGGGAGATATCCCTCAGGTTTAAACCCATTGACGGCCGGATCGACCAGGCAGCGGGAATTCTCTTTGATCTGAAGCCTAATGGTGACTACTTCACTGTTCGAGCCAACGCGTTGGAGAATAACCTCGTGCTCTGGCAATTTAAGCAAGGGAAACGAAGCTCGGTAAAATGGATTAAAAACACTCCCACCCCCAGCAAGCAATGGCAGAACTTGAAGGTCGTTATTAAAGGACGCGATGTCGAAGGATGGCTCAACGGGACCCGTTATCTGCAGCACACGCTCAGCGCACCCGTAAGTGGAAAGGTGGGAGTGTGGTCCAAGGCCGATAGCCTGGTGTACATAGACGATTATTCGGTTCGGTCGGCCGCTCGATGAGGCAGCTGAACCAAGCAGGAGCCTTTGCTTCGTGGGCGGTGACCGAAGATTGTGGGGTGTCGCGATTTTTTGACAAAAGCCGGTTTTGGTATTTCGGTAAGTTGTGGGTGCCCCGGCATCTCCTCGTTAGGGAACGGAGAGAACCGTCCAATTCCGGTGAGGTGAGTACAAGCTCTAGAGTCTCGCTTCAGGGTCGTTGCTATCTGTTTCTTATCCCTCCCAATCAAAAGCGGAAAGCTCTCAGATTGGGCTGGACAGGGACGTTCAGGTTGTGATAAAATGCGGCTGCTCATTCTTCTGGGAACAGAGGGCTTGGGAGATGCGGTCGATTATAGGGATCGCGGCGGCCATTATTATTCTGCAGGGCCTGTTTGGTGCTCCCGATGGTTGCGCTCAATCAGCCAAGAAATACCTCGACGACGGCAAAGCAGCTCAGCGGGCCGGAGACCATCGAAGGGCCGTAGATCTTTTTTCCCAGGCGATCAGGTTGGGAATCACCGACGCGGACATTTTTTTTCACCGAGGGTTAGCTTACGAGAAGCTCGGTGACAACAACCAGGCAATGGGTGACTACACGAGGGCTATTCAGCTCAATCCCCGGTTTTCCATAGCGTACAACAACAGGGGAAGCGTTTACTACAAACTCGGGGATGTTGAGCAGGCGGTCAAAGATCTCACTCGGGCCATCGAGCTGAATCCCGGGTATGCCCTTGCGTATTACAATCGCGGCAATGCGTATAACGGGAAAGGCGACTATGCCGCGGCAGTAGCCGATTTCACCCAGGCTATTAAGCTCGATCCATCTGACCCCGATGCTTACAACAATAGGGGATGGGCGTTCCTGGAAAACGACGAACCGGAGAAGTCAATTCGGGATTTCGACCGCGCTCTCAAGTT
>Ga0233422_10000335_pt1 | contig 24318 bp, 23 predicted proteins | sample Watercolumn_Mata_2_FD_182724 | JGI IMG/M metagenome (GOLD analysis project Ga0233422, IMG submission 182724) | Freshwater microbial communities from Lake Matano, South Sulawesi, Indonesia - Watercolumn_Matano_2014_110_MG | ecosystem: Environmental > Aquatic > Freshwater > Lake | place...
CATCGAACAACACAACATCGGGTGGGCGGGTCCTGTTGACGACAAGTTCCGAATACCTCACGGCTTCACTGGCCGAACCAAGCAGCGACAGTTTTTTTTCTCTTCCGAGAAACCGGTCATATCCGAGTCTATCCATTCTGAAAGCGCCATCAATCTATACGCTTTCGCGGAAGAAAACAATGCGCGGATTGTTACAAGAATGGAAAATTTCATGCAGGCAGAAACCCCTTGTATTCCCTGGGCGTCAAAGATGGAACGGCACAGGCACGTCTGCAATAAAAACCAGATGTTCGTATCTCGCGATCCTGTCAGTCATTGAACGAAGCAGGACATGAGTCAGCCAGAGCCTGTCGGCATTGCCGATCAGACTTCCGGCTGAAGAAGCTCCGCTGGACGACAACGCCCTCCTCAACCGAACGAGTTCACCCTGAACCTGTACGGCAAGTGCAGGAGAGGAAACGATCTCCATCTCCCTGTTGCTGATGAGAAGAGCTGTGCTGAGACTGTCCCTTATGAACAGTTTGACAAGCGCCTGACCGGGCTTCAGGCTTTTCTGGACGGTTCTCAGGGTAGCCGGAGTCAGCTGCAGCTGATCGGCTGCGCTCTTGCTCACCGTTCCTGCCTGGGCGAACAGATCGTACAGACGCCCTCTTTTCCTGTTGATTGCCGCATCGGCAGGGGTGCTCCAGGCAAATCCACCACCCTCCTCGACAATCGAGATTTTCCGCTGCAGCAGACCGGTGATCTCCCTCGAAAGCTCGATAATCTCGTTCTGGAGCTTTTCATTGCCTGCAGGAAGCCTGAAATCGAAGATGTTCGACTGCATGTTGCGCTGCAGTTCAAGTAGCTTTGCCTGTTCACTCGCCTCGAACAGTTCGAAGAACCTGGCATTCGCTATCAGAAGATCGGCAAGCTGATTGACAGCGTGCTTTTCCATGATGACCGCATCCCTTGCCGTTGCCGGAATCCCGTAATACTGACAGATCGAGAGGCCGCTTCTCAGGGCGTCTATTCTTTCCCTGTCGCTGACCTCCCTGTTGGCACCGAGCATGAACAACGCCGAAGCTTGCGCGAACGGCATACCCTGCTGCGAGAAATAATCGATCACCCCCCGATAGACTTCCGGCTTCTGGACGATGACGGCATTTGATTCGAACTGAAGCAGCTGGGCAAGACGGTTCTGTCCGCTCTGTTCAGCGAGTGCAAGTGCCCTGAAAAGCAGAAAACTGGCATCCCTCCGGTATTTTTCCCGTTTCAGCAGGCTTTTTGCAGCAGTGCGCAATGCAAGAATCCTTTTTTCAGCGGGCGCATCCATCGTCATGACACGGGAGGATACTGCTGCAACCCTTGCCGCATAGCGGTCAGGAGAATCGAGCCCCTGATGGGGATACGCCACCGAACAGTCCATGAGCCCCGCCAGGGCGATCATCCTGACCGCGCTGTCTTCAGATGCGGACAACTCACGGTAAATCCCGGATGCCTTGCGGACATTTCCACCTTTCAGGCAATAGGCCGCCTGCCGGAGACGGTGGGATGAAGAGGGACTTTCAAGCGCATCGAATGAAGCCCCGGCCTTTGCGTAGTACCCCAGCTCTCCGTACATCCTTGCCCTGTTCAGCACCATTTCCGTACGGAGCGAGTCGGGAAGCCTTTTGCCTCCATGCCTTTGAATTGCACCGAAGGTTCGGAACGCCTCGAAATATTCCCCTGTAAGAAATTCAATCCGGCTTTTTTCAGCAAGAACGCGGAGCGATCTGTCCGAAAAGCCTTTCAGGGTATCGACGGCCAGGACACTGTTGAATGCATCGAGCGCCTCCTGGTATCTCCCTTGTGTGACAAGACGTTCGGCTTCCTCGTAACGTTTCTTTCCGTCATCCTTTCCTGGTTGTGTCGAACAGGCTGAAAAAAACAGGAAAAGCAATACGGCGCAGCATGACTGCAATACTTTCAAACTGACCTTTCTCATGAAAAGCGGGGAATAGGTTGCGTGCTCCTGTCCTGATTTTACTTATAAATTTCTATCCCGGCAAGAAGACACGGAAATCGGCACTGTCCCGAACAGCATTGACAGAACCTGAAGAGGCCCTTTGAACCGGACCTGAAAAAACGCGGACGCTTCCTGTTCCATATTCGGTCAAGTTTCCGTATCTTCGCACGAACTTTTTTCTCTCAACGCAAACGATTCTGCTCCATGGAAAGAACGCTCACCATTCTGAAGCCCGACTGCGTGCGCAAGCAGCTGATCGGGGCTGTCACAGACAAGATCGAACGTGCCGGATTCCGCATCGTGGCCATGAAAAAAACCAGACTGACAAAACAAACCGCAGGAGCGTTCTACGCAGTTCACCGGGAGCGCCCGTTTTACGGAGAACTGGTTGAATTCATGTCGTCAGGTCCCTGTGTTCCCATGATCCTTGAAAAAAAGAACGCGGTCGCGGATTTCAGAACGCTCATCGGGGCAACCGACCCGGCCCAGGCAGATGAAGGAACCGTCCGCAGGCTTTACGCCGACAGCAAGGGTGAAAACATCATTCACGGTTCTGATTCTGCTGAGAACGCGGCAATGGAAGCTGCTTTCTTTTTCGCTGCGGAAGAGGTTGTGAGAGTGGACTGAAACAATCCTGAACGGGGGATGGGATGACCGACGACCGGAAACCTCATCCCTTTCCGGTCTTATCCGCGTCGGAATCGGACGTCTGGGAGTGTCTGATGCCGGCAAGGTTCTCCCTGAACGTTTCACCGTAGATTTCCCAGACGGTCACGAACAGTGCTGCGATCACCGGTCCGATGATAAACCCGAAAATCCCGAACACCCCTATTCCGCCAAGCGTTCCGAAAAATATCAGGAGCTCGTGCATCTGGGTATCGCGTCCCACGAGAATGGGCCTGAGGATGTTGTCGATCTGACCGACAACGATGCTGCAGAAAAGCAGAAGGCCGGCTGCCTGGACGTACTGACCCGTGGCGGCAAGAAAAATGACGGCCGGGATCCAGACCAGGGGAGGACCGAGAACGGGCACAATGGACAGCACGGCCATCAGGGTTCCCCAGAAAACCGCACTGTCAATCCCCGCCACCCGGAAAGCGATGCCCGCAAGGCTTCCCTGAACCACCCCGACCACAAGGGTTCCCTTGAGCGTTGCGCGGGTAACGGACAGGAACTTGCCGAGCAGCCTTTGCTGGTCGATCTCGTTGAGCGGCAGGTAATACTGGATCCTTGCAAGCATATGCCTGCCGTCTTTCAGGAAAAAAAAGAGGGTATACAGAAAGATGAAAGAAAGAAAAAGGTCGTAGAACGCCGTGTAGGTAAAGGACGAAAGCCCGCTGAAGAGCGATGTCCCCAGCTTTCCGAGAAACTCTCCGGCTTTCTGCAGAATGACGTCGCTGTAGCTTTCGACATCCCGGTAAAAAGGCAGCTTCGTGAACAAACCGTGAAATCCTGAAGGATCCTTGAGCTGTTCCCGTATCCAGGGAACGGCCGTCCTGCTCAGGGAAACCGCCTGGCCGGCAACAATGCCGAGAAGGCCGAACAGCGGAAGAAAGACGATTGCGAGAAGCGACAACACGGTCAGCGATGCACTCAGGTTTTTCCTCCCTCCGGTCCATCGTTCGAAACGGTTGAAAAGCGGTATTTCAAGTCCGGCAAAAATACCTGCAAGAAGAATGGTCAGCAGAAACTGGCGGATCATGGAAAGAAAGATGGCAGAGATCACGAGCGCCACAATGAGGACAACGATCTTGTTGAGTCTCGGAGTATCCATGGTCGTCGGGGATTCAGGTATTGCGCACATCGACATGCCGCCTCCGTAATGTAAGACTCCTGCATGACCGGCGCAAACCGCATCCCGGATGGCCGGTCACAGCCACTGGTCGGGGTTTCCGTGCTCGAGCAGCGCGGCACGGACCATCGCCACGGCGAACAGTCCGGCTGTTTCAGCCCTGAGAACGGTGTTTCCGAATGACACCGGCAGGAATCCCGCTTCGGCGGCAAGATGCACCTCTTCAGGCGCAAACCCCCCTTCGCCGCCAACGAGAAAGAGCAGCTTTCTGCCGACGACGTCGATTGTCGCGCTCTTCACGGACGACTCGTGCGGAATGAGCCTGCAGTCGTACCCCTGGAGCCGCAGTGCGTCATGGAAGGAAACCGGCTCGAGAATCTCAGGCACATGGAACCGCCTGCATTGCCGTGAAGCTGCAAGCACGACGCTCTTCCAGCGCAGAAGTTTGCGGTCGATTTTTTCAGGAACGGGATTCGACACCGTTCGGGACGTGATCATCGGCATGATCCTGCTCACTCCGAGCTCGGTGGCTTTTTCAAGAAAAAGATCGAAACGGTGGTGGGATTTCAGCATCGACATGGCTATCGTCACAGCCGTCCCGGGACGTGGAACCCGCCGGAAGTGCAGGATCGATCCCTCGATAGAGCTCCTGCCGCAGCGCTCGATCCGAACATCGGCACACAGACCGTTTCCGTCGGTGATCCGGATGACATCCCCTTCTCCTTTCCTCAGAACCCTTGAAAGATGATGAAACTCGTCCCCCTCGATCACGACCCGCTGTCGCTGCAGGTCGATCCTTTCCGGAGTGAGGTAATGGAGATCCGTCATCGCCGCCTACTCCTTTTCTGTAAGCGCCACAACGGCGAAAGAAACCGATTCGGCACCGCATTCGGCAAGAACCCCTGAAGCTGAAACAAGGGTTGAACCCGTCGTCAGCACATCGTCCACCAGCAGGACGTTCCGCGGACATGCCTTTTTGCCCGGCCGGAATGCACCCTCCATATTGCGCCGCCGATCCCGCAAGGAAAGGCCGGTCTGGGATGCGGTGTTTTTTGTTCGTGCAATCACTCCGGTCAGCAAAGGCTTCCCGAGCACCTCTGCTATACCGGCAGCAATCAGTTCAGCCTGGTTGAACGAGCGTTCGATTTTTTTCAGGGAATGCAGCGGCACCGGCACAATACCCCCGATTCCAGCGGCACCCGGACTTGTTCCGATCAGCTCTCCGAGCTCATGTCCGAACATGGCGCCGAGAGGAAAAATCCCTTCGTATTTCATGGCATGAATCGCATCGCGGAATTTCGCGCTCCGGTGAAAGGCATAACGGCACCATGCCCTTGCCGGAAGCGACTTCAGGCCGAAATGGCTTTCAACGATGCGCATGAGAGCCTGTTCACCCTGTTCGGGAGCTGAAAACGGTTCGAAGTCCCCGAAACATTCGGCACAGAAGAAGCGTTCTTCCCGGATAAGGAGTTTCCGGCATATGATGCAGACACGCGGAAACACAAGGTGAAGCAGGTCGTCAATCACGGCTCGCAGGAGAAGAGGCAGCAAAACAGAGTGCTGCTGCGCCGCATATGCCCGCCTTGTTGCCAAGCTGCGCCGGCACGATTTCAAGACCCTCGTGCATGGAAGGCAAAGTCGATCGGTGAAGCTGCATCAGGGCAGGTTCGAAAATCAGGTTTCCGGCAGCAGCGATACCGCCGCCGATCACGAATTTCCTGATATCCATCAGGGCGACGACATTGGCAAGTCCGACACCGAGGATGCTCCCTACCCGCTGCCACACCCTGAGAGCCAGGGCATTCCCGTCTTTGGCCGCCTGTTCTATATGCCGGGGAGAAAGACGTTTCAGATCGTGTCCGCAAAGTTCCCGGAGAGAGGCACTGTCAACACCTTCGTTCATCATGGCACAGGCAAGTTCAACGATGCGCTTCTTGCCGATCAGGCTTTCGATCGTGCCACGAACTCCTGCATGCACGCCCGGACCTTCAAAATCGATGATGGTGAACCCGATCTCTCCGGCAGTACCGTTTCGGCCCCGAAAAAGCTTCCGGTCAAAGATGATGCCTCCTCCCACTCCCGTACCGAGAGTGACCATCATGAAATCGCGGAACGCATTGCCCCCGCCGAACACCGCCTCACCATACGCTGCTGCGTTGGCATCATTTTCAAGCAGAACCGGTGTCTGCATCCCGTGGTTTGTTTCAAGCAGGCTCTGCAGCTCATCCCTGAGCATGTACCGGGCCCAGCCCGGCAGATTGGGGGGATAGCTCAGCACGCCCCGGCTGAAATCGACCGCGCCGGGAGCACCGACACCGACACCTGCACACATGCCGGTATCGAGGAAATCGGCAGCCCTCCTGTAAAGGTCTGCAGCCATCAGCGCCAGCTGCCTGACAATGCCCTCGGGTCCCTCTCCCGTTGCGGTAGGCTGGGTGTCATCGATCAGCACACACTCCTCTGCATCGACGACTGCCGCTTTGATATTGGTCCCGCCGAGATCCATTCCGATTGCCCATGCAGGCATGATCTCCCCTTCGGATTATGAGTTAAATGGCTTGATAAACTTCCTGCCCGATCTGTTCGAGTCGAAGAATCCGAGAATTTCAACGACCTCGGGAGTCGGAGGAAAATCCCGCTGAACGGTTTCAAGGGCATTTCCGAGCAGCATTCCCGACTGGAAAATCGTTCTGTACACATCCCTGATCGTCCTGATCTGTTCCGGGGAAAACCCCCTGCGCTTCAGGCCGATGATGTTGAGCCCCTCATACCGGAAAACCGAATGCCCTCCGGCCATGACATAGGGCGGCACATCGAGGGCTGCCCGGGCAATGCCTCCCACCATGGCATATTTCCCGATACGGACAAACTGATGGATACCGGCAAGACCCCCAATCACCGCATAATCGCCAACCTCGCAATGTCCTCCGAACTGGACGGAATTGGCGATCACAACATGGTCGCCGATAACGCAGTCATGACCGGCATGAACATACGCCATGATGAGGTTGTCGGAACCCACAACCGTCTTGCCGCTTGCCTTCGTGCCGCGGTTGAGCGTCACGAACTCCCTGATCACGGTTCTGTCACCGATATGGAGATAGGTTTTCTCCCCTGAATACTTCAGGTCCTGCGGCTCGGTTGCCAGCACGGCACCCGTCGATATCCTGCATCCGCTGCCGATGCGGGCACCGTCGGCGATGTGGACATGGGAACCGAGTACCGTCCGGTCACCGATAACGACATCATCTTCAATAACCGAATAAGGACCGATGACGACGTCTTCGCCCAGAACCGCCCGGGAACCGATGACCGTCATTGGATGGATACTGCTGCTCATTGCCAGTGCTCTATTGCTTTAAGGAATCCAGCTGCTTTCCGATCTCAGGCAGCTGTTTTTTCAGGGTTGCCATGATTGTTTCGGCCTCGCGAACCCGTCCTGTCGCCCGATACGCCCTCGAGAGCGTGTAGAAAAGCGACGGGTCGTTCTGCATATCTGTTTGCCTGCTCAGATTTTCAAGGTAGGTAATATACGTATCTGCCTTCTGCTTTTCCCCTGCAGCCGCATAGATTGCCGCAACCGACCCTGCAAGCTGGGGATTGAGAGGATAGGCTGCAAGCGGAAGCAGCTCCTCGGCTCTGTCGAGAACATCGATGGCAAGCCTGCCCTGCGGCAATCGGACTGACCTGCCCTCCCGGCGGACGCTGATTGACGCCGAAGGTGCGGAAGCCAGTTCAATGGCCAGCCGGACAAAGACCGGCTTGTAGTTGCCGCACAGTTTTCTCGACGTCTCTTCAATCGTGACATCGGACCGGTTGAGGTTCCTGTAGCGATAGCGTTCCAGCAGATTGGAAAAAAGCAGTGCAGGATCGACGAAACTCATCGGGGAATCGCTTTTTAGCGGCACCAGTCTGTAGACGAGTCCGTCGAGGCGGAGGAAATTTTCAAGGCCGATCATATTGTCCGGACCTACGGTCAACGCAAAATAGATGGGCCGTTTCCCGTAATTGTTCATGACGATGTCGTATACGGCTATATCCTGGGGCCTCAGATACCCCTGCCCCTGGTAGTTCATCGCAGGAACAAGCATCCATCGAAGCGAATCGACCGGCTCGGAAGGCAACACGGTGCCGCCGGCCTGCGCCTGGAAAAGAAGCTGCCTTTTTTCAGCTCCGGCTGCAACGGCGACCATCATGGAATCAACGGGAACATAGGAGATATCGGCAAGCTCCCGGTCACTCAGGCTGAAAAGGAGAGGTTTTGCCCCTCTGGGGCTTGTATTTTTCAGCTGATCGAGGTACCAGCCGGTATTGGCAAGACTGAGATTGACAATCCGGACATCCGTCCGGATGCGGGCCACCTCCTGCAGGTACCAGAGAGGGAAGGTATCGTTGTCCCCGTTGGTAAACAGGATCGCATTCCGCTCGCAGCTCTGCAGGATGTTCCAGGCCCAGTCCCAGGAAACAAAATTTCCCGACCGGTCGTGCATGCGGTAGTTGGCCTGCAGCATGCGGGCGTTGACAAACAGGAGGCCTGCAGCGACAATGCCTGCCGAAAGCAACAGCTCCCGCCGGTCTCCGCTTATCCGGAACCGCTCCCTGAACCAGCCGAACAGACTCTCGAAACCGATACCGATCCACACGGCAAACGCAAAAAAACTGCCGACATAGCTGTAATCCCTCTCTCTCGGCTGAGGTTCCGTCTGGTTGAGATAAACCACCAGCGCAGCTCCGGTGAGCACAAAAAGAGCTGCGATGACCGAGGCCATCTTCCACTGTTTCCTGAAATGCGCAGCTGCACCTGCGGCTCCTGCAAGAAACGGCAATCCCCACAAAACAGACCAGTCGACAGGAACACCCTCCTGGTCACTCGAGCGACCGATGAACTGCCAGCCGAAGTAGCGCAGATACATGTGATCGAGCTGGTAACGCAGGAAATAGTCGAGCTCGCTGTCGTACTGCCCGTAGAAATACTGGTGGACCGGTTCTGGAGACCATCGTCTGGGCCAGAGGGGCATCTGTCCGTACTGTTCGCGGTTGAGGTAGGAAAAAAAGGCTGCAGGAGTCGACGGGTTGTTCTCGTTGATCGGCGGACCGGCCTGTGCCCGGACGTAGATGAGGGTATAGGAGGTGTAGCCGATGACAAGCAGCAGCAGCGACATGCTCAGGGTATTGAGCAGAACGAGACGCTGCCGGTGAGCGTGCCATGATCCGTAAACCAGAATCGCAAGCACTGCAAGGAATCCCATCCAAGACATCTTTTCCATCAGGACCGGCAACCCGACGATCACCCCCCTGTACACGAGTACGAACAGCCCTGAACTGACCGCAACCAGACCTGCAAACGACCGCAGGGAAACCGTGTACCTCTTGAAATAATAGATCATGGCCACACAGAAAAAGGCAAGAAGGCTCAGCAGGTGAACTCCGATGGAAAGGCCGATCATGTACATGACTGCAAGCAGCCAGCGTTCACTGCCGGGAAGCGGATCCTCATCGTACCAGCGGAGCATCATCCAGATCACCAGAGCAGTGAACAGGCTCGACAAGGCATAAACCTCGGTTTCGACGGCATTGAACCAGAAACTGTCGGAGAAGCAGAGGGAAAGCGCGCCGATAACGGCTCCGCCGTATGCCGCGATCCTTTCCGCCATGCTCCAGGAGTCCGGATCGCTTTTCCGGTACAGAACGATCAGCCTGACAATGACAAGGTAGGTAAGCATGACTGTCGCAGCGCTCGCGATGGTGCTGATCAGATTGACCTTGGCACCGGTATCGAGAGGCAGCGGCAGCATCGTGAACAGACGGCCGAGAAGCAGGAAAAGCGGTGCACCGGGAGGGTGGGGGATGCCGAGCGTGAAGGCAGTCGCAATGAACTCCCCGCAATCCCAGAACGAAAAGGTCGGAGCCATGGTAAGCAGATACAGCACCTCGGCCGCGACCAGAATCGCGATGGCAAGAACCCTGTTGATGTCCCTGTGTTTCATGCGGAAACCTTTGGTGGCCATGTCATTCCAGAATCAGCGCTTCAGCGATCAGGTCGGCGAACAGGAATCCCTTTCCGGTAAGGGTGAGAACATTGTCCTCGATGCTGATCCATCCATTGTCCTGAAAATCCCGCAGTGCTGCAGTCAGGCGCTGATGCCCTAATTTATGCGCTTTTCGCAAAAACTCAACAGACAATCCCCTGTTTATCCTCAAAGACAGAAAAACCTCCTCATTGAAGCGCTGCGACGGGGTCAGCACCTCGACGGAATCCACGGCCCCCGCCGGATGCTCCAGATAGCGGATAAGACTGCGCACATTCGAAAACCTGGTTTCATCCTCTCCGTCAACCAGAAAACTGTGAGCAGAGGGACCGAATCCGAGATAAGGCTCCCGCATCCAGCAGGCAAGATTGTACCGGGAGTGGTGGCCGGACAACGCATAATTGGAAACCTCGTAATGACGGTATCCCCGGCCGGCGAGCACCGACGCAGCCTGTTCATACAGTTCAGCAAGAAGATCGTCGCCGGGAAGCACGACAAGTCCGTTCCGGACGTTCTTCGACAGCACGGTTTTTTCCTCGAGCGTCAGCATGTAGACCGAAACGTGGGGCAGGCCGCACCCGATGACACACCGGAGATCGTTTTCCCATTCCGCAGAAGTCTCACCTTCGACGCCGCACATGAGATCGACGCTGACCGAATCAAAGCGTATCATGGAATCCTGCACGGCACGGAAAACATCATCACGGGTATGGCGCCTCCCGAGAACTGCAAGCTTCCTTTCTCCGAAAGACTGGCACCCGATGCTTATACGATTGACGCCTGCCTCCCGGAACCCGTCGAGGCGGACGGGTTCAAGGTCTTCGGGATTCGCCTCAAGCGTGATTTCCGTATCCGGAGAGAGGCAGGAAAGACCGGCAACCATCCCGATCCAGCGGCCGAGCCGGTCCGGCGGGACCATCGACGGGGTACCGCCTCCGAAATGCACGGCCTTGATCTCCTGCTTTCCGAGAATCTCTGCTTTTGCAAGGGTCTCTTCGGCAAGCGCCTCGAAAAAACGGTCGATATGATCCGTGCGGGTGACCAGAAAGAAGTCGCAGTAGGGACAACGATCCCTGCAGAAAGGTATGTGGACGTAAAGGCTCAGCATGCCCTTCATTTCAGACAGACCATCTCAGCGTGACGACTGCGGCGAAAGAATGAAATCGGTCACGGCCCTGTACAGATCGTCTGCAACATGGTCGGGAACCAGCCCCCTCTCCCTGCAGAGCGCTTCCTCGTTATGCCCGGTCCTCACCAGAACAGGGCGCAAACCGGCCCTTAATGCGCATTCGACATCGACCGTCTTGTCACCGATGAAAAACGACTGTCCCCTGTCGACCACAAGCCCCTCATCGAGAAAATCGGCGATTGCCTTTTCAACCATTCCCGGAGAGGGTTTCCGGCAATCGAGAAAACGGTCGAGCTCGGGATCGGGATAGTCGGGATGCGAAGGACAATAGTAGCACCGGTCATAGCAGGTGTGCTTCACGGCAAGCAGCTCGTTGAGATAACGGTTGATGTCCTCCACCTGTCCGGCGGTCACGATTCCCCTGGCAATTCCGGCCTGATTGGTAACCACGACGATCCTGAAGCCCGCGTTCCTGGCAGCGGCAATTGCCGTATCGGCGTTTTCGATGAGAATGAACTGCTCCCTCGATGCGATATAGCTGCCGGTATCACGATTGATGGTTCCGTCACGGTCAAGAAAAAGCACTTTTACCGTCTGTTTCATGGTGCCCTTATCCCAGCAGCTGCCGGTATAACTGATCGTATTCCCCTGCCGAGGCCTTCCAGCCGAAATCGCGGTTCATCGCGTCAAGAACAAGCCGGCCCCAGCGCTCGTGCTCATGGAAGGAAGCAAGCGCCTCGGCGGCCTTTCCGACAAAGGCTTCGGAAGTGTATTCATGAAACATGAACCCCGACCCGTGGTCTTTCGAAAACTCCTCGATGGTTTCAACGATGCCGCCGCCGGCATAGGCGACCGGTATGGTTCCATAGCTCATGGCGAACATCTGGATCATGCCGCAAGCCTCCACCCTGCCCGGCATGAGCAGCACATCCAGGCCGGCTATCGTCTGATGAAAGAACGCATCCGAATATTCAAGCCTGACTGCGAGCTTCTCGGGGTGCTCCGAAGCAGCAGCAAGGAACAGCTGTTCATACTCTTTATCCCCCGAGCCGAAAATGATCAGCTGCAGATCGAGAGAGAGCAGTTTTTCAAGACTTTCCCTGAGCAGTTCCGCCCCCTGAAAACGGTCGAAATTGACCACGACACCGAACAGCGGACACTCCTCGATGAAGGGCAGGCCGGCTTCCTCAAGAAGGGCTTTCTTGTTGTCGAGCTTCCCTTCAAGCTGATCGATGCTGTACCGTTTCTTGATCCGTTTGTCGGTAGACGGGTTCCACTGCCTTGTATCGATACCGTTGAGAATGCCATGGAATTTTTCCTGCTTGCTGCCAAGCACCCGGTCGATGCCGAAGGCACGCTCGCCGTCATGCGTTATGTCGTACGCATACTGCTTCGACGTCGTGGTCACCAGATCGGCATAGTCGATCCCGGTTGAAAGCAGGTTCACCTCGTCGTCGCTCCTGTGCAGGCTGCTGAAAACCTCTTCCGAAAGCAGTTTCTGGAAAATTTTCACGGGGTAGACCCCCTGCCTGTAGACGTTGTGAATGGTAAAGACCGTCTTCACCTTTCTGAAAAACTCGTGGGAGGCATACTGCGTCTTGATCAGAAGCGGCACCAGACCCGTCTGCCAGTCATGGCAATGAATGATGTCGGGTTTCCAGCCGAGACGGACAAGCGTCTCGAGCACGCCGACATTGAAGAAAATCACCTTTTCAGCACTTCCCTTGTGGTCGCCTCCGCTCTGCAGGTCGGTAAAGAGGCCGTTCCGCTTGAAATACTTCTCGCTGTAGAGAAAATAGGTCTGAATCTTGCTGGACGGGAGCGCGGTCACCTTGACGTGCAACATGTCGCTCTTCTCCCTCAGCCGGACTTCGATATCCGACAGACGGAGAACATCATGCAACCGGAACTTGCGATCGTTGATTGTCCCGTATTTCGGCATCATGATACGGGCTTCGAAGCCCTCTTCTTCAAGGGCCTGGGGAAATGATGCCATGTAATCAGCCAGCGAACTGACCCTTATAAAAGGAGAAACTTCACCAGAGACATAAAGAACCTTGAAATTTCTTCTGGTCATCTATATAATAGGAGATCTATATTTTTTTTCAACAAAAGGCTTTCATAGAACATCTTCAGTACGTAATTTAAGAATTTTCATGCTGAGAAACAACGTAGCCACTCGCAACAAGCCGACTGGAGGGTGTTCGTGAAAGAATTCCCCGGCCTGAACTTCCTGATCGTCCTTTTCTTCTGCTGTTTCACCGGAGCCTGCGCCGTCGACCGCCCCCCTTCAGGCGGACCGGTCGGAAAGACGCCGCTGTCGGTCATTGCTTCCGACCCGCTGCCCGGCTCGACGAATGTCAATCAGAAAAAAATCCGTCTCGACTTCAGTCATCACGTCACGGTCCAGTCCGTCCGTCAGGCTCTGCTGTTTTCTCCCCGCGTATCGGATTACTCGCTTTCCGTTCATGGAAAGAGCGCTGAAATCAGGCTGCACACCCCGCTTCGGCGGAACCGGACCTACACGATCATCCTGAATAAGTCGCTGACAGGATTCAGGGGAAACCGGCTTGAACGGCAGTTCAACCTTGTCTTTTCGACCGGACCGCTCATCGACAGCGGCAGTATAGGCGGACAGGTGTACACGCCTTTCCTGACGCCTGCGGCAGACATCACCTTGCTCGCCTATGCCGTCGATCCAGCAGGCACCGCAGATCCGGACCCTGCCCATGACGATGCTGACTACCTGACCCGGACAGACGAATCAGGCCGCTTTCTTTTTGAGAACCTTGCCGAAAGACCCTATAGGCTGATCGCGATCAACGACAGGAACGGCGATCTTCGATTCAACCCCCGCAACGAGGAATTCGCAGTCCTTCCTGCCCCGGCAGTCGAGCCGGGCGGCTCCTCGCTGCTCTTCCGGCTGGGCATGCTTGAGACCTCTCCGGCCGGCATCCTCTCCTGCGAACCGGTCAGCGACCGGGAGATCGACGTCACGCTGAGCCGAAAAATACCCTCACGCGCCTTCGATCTCTCCGCATTCCGCATCGAAGATGCCACGGCAGCAAATAAAACGCTGCCGCTCCTTGCCTGCTACAGCCTGAAAAGAGCCGTCATGAGCGCCGACTTCAGGATCGTCACTGCGCCGATGGATCCGAAAACCACATACAGGCTGATCGCGCTGCCGGAGGAAAAAAACGGCCAGCTCTCCGGACTGCTTTTCCGGGGATCGTCGCGACAGCGGAAAATGAGCCCGCTTTCCGTCCTGATTCTGCCGGCAGACCGGACGACCGATGCCATGCTCGATATCGCAAACCCTGAAACCGGGAGGTCCATCGAACTGCAGTTCAGCCACCCCGTTCAGGAATCCACACTGCCACAGGCCGTCTCGCTCACAGCTGTCCGAAGCAGGTCTGAAGATCCGCTTCCTTTCAGCATCACGAAAACAGACGACAGGACATTCACTGTCAAGGCCGTTCCGCCGGCCTTTCAACCCGGCGAAACCTACCGGCTGGGTCTCAGGCCCGGCCTGGTCACCGATGTTCTGAACGGACGGGGCAGGGATACCCTCCTTGTCTCCCGCTTCAGAGTCGCAGGCCGGGAGCGGTTCGGCTCGATCAGCGGCTCAGGAAAGGCGGCAGGCAGGGTTGCTGTTCTCGAAGCCCGGCATGCAGGAAGCGGGGCTTCCTGCCGAACGCTCGTCACAATCCAGAAAGACGGTGCCTTCAGCTACACGTTCCGGGAACTGCCCCCGGGCAGCTACACCGTGAGCGGGTTCGTTCCGGAAACCACGGCAGGAACCGGTACCCTTCGGGCATGGCGGGGCGGATCACCATACCCGTTCAAGCCAAGCGAACCGTTCGGGGTCGCCTCCGATACCGTGAGGGTAAGGGCAGGCTGGAATTCCGAAAACATCCTGCTGGACATTCCCGTCATGAACAGAGCCCTCCCTCGATGAACTGGCAAACCGGCCGCATCCGTTGAGCTTCAGCTCTTTTCGAATCATCAAAACAGTCGTACCGCATGAATGCACCATCCAGAATCGGGCCGAACTCCATCATACAGACGGTTGGAGCTCTTGAAACCACCTACGGAAAATCCGGAGCCGCATCGCTCCTCAAAAAAATCGGACAGGGATACCTGATCGGCAACCTGCCGGAAAAAATGGTGGAGGAGTCGAAATTCCACAGCCTCGTTACCGCCCTGCAGAAAGAGATCGGCAACTCGGCGACCGCGGAAATCCTGAACGAATCAGGAAGGAGAACCGCACAGTACCTCCTCAGGGTCCGTATTCCCGGACCTTTCCAGAAAATCCTGAAACTGCTTCCCCCGCGGCCCGCATTCCGGCTGTTTCTCTTTGCAATCAGCAAGAACGCCTGGACCTTCGCCGGCAGCGGCGAATTCGGATACACGGTCAAGCCTGCGCCGGAAATCACCGTCAGAATCACCTTCCCGAGCCACATGGTCGTCGGGAACTTCTATCTCGGCACGTTCACCTTCCTCCTTCAGGAACTGGTCAATCCCGACACGGCAATCAGGCCTGACATCCGGAAGGACAAAAACAGCATCCTCTGCCGGTTCCGCTGTACAATCTGACCGGAACCTTCTCATTCCCGAAGACGGGCGTCAAGGCCCTCTTTCCCCTTGGCGAAACGATCCCTCAAGGTTTTCCGTCGGCCGGTTCAGACGACCGTACCGGAGGAAAGTTCATGCCGTGACCGCATCGGCCATCGCATCGAGGAAGTTTTCCACGTTCCCGGAATCGGGCTTCTCGTTGCGCAGCTTGCGGAAATCAATCATCTGAAGCGCCGAGAACGCAAGAGAGGCTTCGTTCAGCCGTTTGTTGATCTCCCCGTCCTCTCCTTCTTCCTTGAAGGTGCTTTTCAGATGCCTGCAGGTTCTGTAGTAGAGGGGGAACACCCGTACGCCTGCTTCGAGAGCGATCTGCAGTTCGAAGATGCACATCCTGCGATTGAAGTAGGATGGCGTGACGACAGCCACGAAACCGTCGCATTCCCTGATGGAACGTTCGATCGTTTCCCTCCATCTGACCCCCCAGTTCAGGGACTCCCGGTCGAAAAAGACATCGCACCGCTCCCCCTTCGTCTGTGAGAGAACATGCCCGAACTCCCTGCGCAGCTTCGACACCTTGCGTTTCGGCTCCAGATCGTCGAGCCTGGCGTAGCTCCAGAAAATCTTCATGTGTTCAGCATTCTCTTCCGTTCCGCCGTATACATCCACCATGGGCGAGGCTCCTCCCCGTCCATGAATCGGGTGATGGAAATGAAGACATCGAGTTCGCAGGGGTCCTGACGGAGGCCCTTCACCAGGCAGAGCCTGTGGTAGAGTTCAAGCGGAGACTTGCCGGCCGCATCTTCAGGAAATTCGATGCCCAGCAGGCGCAGGTCTCCTGCGATCGCAGGACCGACATTGGGCAGATCGGTAAGCTTTAGGAGCCGGCTTCTGTCAACTTTCCCGGGATTCATGATCTCGACGGAAACAACTGAATTGCATAAACCGCATCGGACAACCGGCATGCTTTTCGAGACAGAACAAACCTGCAGAAAAGAACCGGCCGCATCTGCCGAGGCGCCACTCTCTTCCGTCCCGAAGACGAACAGGACAGGAGAGAACCTCTGTTTCAAGATACGATTCCTGACCGGCATGACCGACAGGCAATCGTTCCTTCCCGCTCGACCACCCGTTCACCTGAACGTCCGGCATGCGTGCCTGAAAAAGGAAGCGGGCGAAGAGCCCGCTTCTGCAGGAAATATTGTCCCGCTGCAGCCTACTGCCAGCCGCCGACGATATCGAAGATCTCGCGGTCGCCTATCGGCACCGGAACCGACGCCTTCGGCTCCTTCGACAGAATGTCTTCGGCGATTTCAAGGTAGGGCTTCAGACACTCCTCCTTGCCGGGCTCGCTGTCGTCCATGGCGAAGAGGGTCTTGCCTGCAAAACGGCTCTTGCGGATCAGCTCGTGATAGGGAACCTTGGCAAGCAGCCTGGTGCCGACCTTTTCCGCGAACTGGTCGAGCATGTTGGTGCCGCCGCCCTTGGCATAGTCCACGCGGTTCGCAACGATTCCTGCAAGCTTGACCTTGTAACGGACGCTCTTCTGCTGGATGGCCATGCAGAGTCTGTTGGCAGCAAAGATGCTGTCGAAATCGTTCGTTGCGATGATGACGGCATAATCGGCATAGTTCAACGGGGCGCTGAAGCCGCCGCAGACAACATCACCCAGCACGTCGAAAAGAATGACGTCGTATTTGTCGTACATCCCCATCTCCTGAAGAAGGGTCACCGATTCTCCGACCACATAACCGCCGCAGCCGCTTCCCGCGGGGGGACCGCCGGCCTCGAGCCCGTCGATGCCTGCGAATCCTGTTTCAATGACATCTTCGGGAGTCAGCTCCTCGTGATGGAAGTCAACCTCCTCGAGGGCTTCGATAACGGTCTTCTGCAATTTCCCGGTGATCGGGAACGTGCTGTCGTGCTTGGGATCGCAGCCGATCTGGAGCACTTTGGCGCCCTTGAGGGCGAGTGCTGCCGATATGTTCGCACTGGTCGTGCTCTTTCCGATGCCACCTTTGCCGTAGACAGCCAAGACTAAACTCATGATGGGAAACCGTAAAAAATGTTTGTTGGAAAACTGCTCCTTATCCGCCCAGATGTTCCTTCGCCTTGCGGAACACGTCGGCGGTCACGCTTGCCGCACCGTTCTGCCTGGCAAAATTCTCCGTATTCTTCCTCACCTTCTTGCGGACGAAAAACGGCACCTTGCGCAGCATCGCCTCGGCCTCGTCGCTCCAGCTCATCTCGCCCCCCGATTCTGAACCTTCGTCCCTCGACGCCTCCGTCTCCGGACTGGCCGTTGCCGTTCCGTTCGAGGAGGGCGCACCCGCTTTTTCCTCGTATTCGAGTCCGGCGTCTCCGAAGAAATCAATCAGATGTTTCTCGAGACCGAGCTTGGCGGAGGTGTAGACCCTGTCGGCAATGACATCCGCGCCGTCGAATCCGAAAAACGGATAGTAGCCGAGCAGATGGTTTTCGATATGCGTGGGCGGCGAAATCACCATGCAGGGAACGTCAAGCTTCCTGCAGCTGTGCCGCTCCATCTGGGTTCCGCAGACCAGCTCGGGCATCTCCTCCTCGATGAATTTCGACACATCCTGGAACCTGTCGGTCACCATGAGCTCTCCCGGAAGATACCCCTCAAGCTGTGAACGGACCCAATCGGCCTGCCTGGCAAGATAGGTGCCTGCACCGATGATCTGCATGCCGAGTTCATCCCTGAGAAATTTGACGACGCCGACGGTATGGGTCGCGTCGCCAAACACGAAGGCCCGCTTGTTGCTGAAGCTCTCCATGTCCGCAGTCCTTGCGAACCAGGGAACACCGCTCGGTGCGCTCAGGCCGTCGAGCGAAAACGCCCTGGGATCGGGCATGACGATCTGCGCCGATCCGAGCTCTGCAGCGATAAGGTTGATCTTTTCAATCACGCTCTCCAGCCAGCGCATGGTCGTTCCGACGCCGATCGGAGCTTCCGTAACCGAAGGCATGCCGAAAGCCGATTCGAGATAGTCGGCAGCCTGGCGGCCGATCTCGCGATACGGGGCAATGTTCAGCCATGCCGACGGAAGCGTAGCGAGGTCTGCCGTACCGGCCCCCCACGGAGCCACGACGTTGACCCTGATACCGAGCGTCTGCAGCATGCGCCGCATGCTGGTCAGATTCGCACGAAGGTGGAAGCCGAGGGAGGTGAAGCCGAGAATGTTGACGCTGGGCAGATCCGTTTTCGGACATTCTTTTGCGAACCGCTTCACGAGCTCGGTGAACAGGCCTTCTGCAGCCTCGTTCTCGCTCACCCTGAACGGATTGACGGCATAGACCATGATCTTGTCGGGAGAGACTCCCGACTGACGGGCCATCTGTCCGAGATCCTCCTGAAGCAGGGCGGTGCTGCAGCTCGGAGCAACGACGATGAGTTCCGGACCGTAATGCTCCTCGACCTGCTCCACGGTACTGGGCAGTCGGGAAACACCTCTGGCAAGGTCCTGTCCCCTGACCACGCTGATCGAGAGACGAGGGAACTCGGGCGTTCTTTCCAGCATGGTATAGGTGGCGGTGATGTAGTCGTCACCCTGCGGGGCATGATAGACGGTATGGACCCCCTTCATGCTGTTGGTAACACGGCTGATCCCATGAAGAGCCGTTCCTTCATAGAGCCAGAAAGCTAAACGCATACTCGTTGGCAGTTATTTTGCATCGTTGAATTAGAGCGCACTGGGCATCACCCCTTCGAGCCATACCGACTCGTCGAAAGCCGGAAGTTTCTGCCGGCGGAGCAGCGGAGACACGAACAGGTTGGCCAGCGTGAACACGCCGGACCAGCTGTGGATGGACATGAGGGTGAATTCCATGCTCCATTTCACGACGAACCCGTTGCCGACAAAGGGATTGGCCGTCATGAGCGAGGTGACGATCATGTCGGGCCTTGTTCTCCTGATCTCCTCGAGCTGCCGGTGGAAATTGGGCTGTTCGACGACTCTCACGCCGGAGAGCGCTTCGAGTTCCCGGGCATGAAACTTCTTGTTGATGTAGGCGCTGCTGCACTCGACCACGTCGGCTCCCGCATGCTTGAGGAACCTCGCAAGCGGCAGTTCCATCATGGTGTCGGCCGTCAGGAATATTTTCTTGTTCCTGAGAAGGCCGGTCTGTTTCTCGATCTTCTTCCATGCCGCCTCCTCCCTGTCCCGCAGGTCAACCTTCATGCCGAACTCCGCGGCAAGGTCCTCCCAGAAGGCCCTCGTTCCGTCAGGACCGAAAGGAAAGAGCGAGTTCAGGACGCGTGAGCCGCGTTCGCGGCTGAGCCGGGAACAGACCCGCGAAAGATAGGGCTGTATGGGAGCCAGCACCGTGTCGGGACCGATTGCGGGCAGCCTGTCGAAACGGCTTTCAGGAAGAAATCCCCCTACGGGTATACCGAGTTCCTCGGCTTCAGCACGGAGATCGTCGGCAGTGGAATCGTTCACGGAACCCACGAAAACGACGTTTTTCCTTCCTGCCGGCGCCTCGGGACAATGATGAACCAGCGCCTGCAGGACCGAATCCTCAGCCTGGGTGAAGTTGAAAACAAGTCCGCTGGCCGGTACAAACAGCACGGGAACCTCGGGTGTACTGAGAGTGTGGGCAAGACCCTTGAAATCAACCTTCATGACCTCGGGCGTACAGGACGAAAGCAGGAAAATCACCGATGGATGGTGGTCCCTCTTGATTTCCGAGATCACCTCGTCGAGACGGGGCTCGTGCTTCGACAGGTCGCTCTCCTCGAGCAGGGCGATGCCGAATCTCGGCTTGGCGAAGATCATCATGCCGAGTGCGTTCTGGAGAAAATGCGCGCAGGTATGGGTGCCGAGAATAAGAAAGAAACTGTCCTTGATCTTCTGGTAGAGCCAGCCGACGCAGGCAAGCCCGCAGAAACTGTGCGTGACGTTGTCCTCCTTGAGAATCTGGCAATCACTGGAAACCGGCATCATGAAGTCTTTCCTCCTGAATGGTGCTGCTGGAGCCTTTAGCCTGGAAAGTCAACCCCGAAGGTTTTCGGGCGGTCAACCGCGAAACGTAAAGAAATGGAAGATAAAAATAATTTTCATTTATCCTGTAGGACCTCTTCGGGCCTTGACCGACGCCACCTTGTCTCCGATCGCCACCTTCCTGTCCCTCCGGTCGTCGATCTTCATGACCGTATACACCCGTGCGGCGCCTTCACGGAAACAGTGTTCATGGAGAGTGCGTGCGAGGGTGAAGAGTTCGTCCGCGCTGCCCTCGACCGTTGTTCCCATGTCCTGCAGCCTGTAGTCGAGCCCGCTTTCCCCGAGCAGTCGCTCCAGGCCTGCAATCCAGGCTCCGAGACTGCTCCCCGGGGTGCCGAGCGGAATCACGGTGATATCGAGAAGTGCCATTGCCGTCCCGGGACGTTCACTTGAAAACGGTCTCCTCCCTGCCCGGGCCGACGGAGATGAAGGTGACGGGAATACCGAGTTCATCCTCGAGGAAGGCGACATAGTTCCTTGCATGCTCGTGCATGTCCCCGAACGATTTCGCCCCGGCGTTCGACGACATCCATCCGGGCAGGGTACGGTAGACAGGAACGACCCTGCTCAGGGTCTGGTGTTCGGTCGGAAAGTCATGGATCTCCCTGCCGTCAAGCATGTAGGAGGTGCAAGCCCTGATCTCCCCGAAGGTATCGAGCACATCGAGCTTGGTCAGCGCTATTTCCGTAACGCCGCTGATGGCGAGCGTATAGCGGAGGGCAACCAGGTCGATCCAGCCGCAGCGCCGTTTCCTGCCGGTCGTCGCCCCGAACTCGTGCCCTATCCTGCCGAGCGCCTCACCCGTCTCGTCGTTGAGTTCCGTCGGAAACGCCCCGTTGCCGACCCTGGTCATGTATGCCTTGCAGACCCCGATGACCTTGCCGATATAGTTCGGCGCGATGCCGGAACCGGTGCATGCACCGCCGGAGGTGGGATTCGAGGAGGTGACGTAGGGATAGGTCCCGTGATCGACATCGAGCAGGCAGCCCTGGGCGCCTTCCAGCAGCACGGTCCTGCCCTCCCTGATCTGACGGTTCAGGTAGAGCTGGGTGTTGGTCACATAGGGATCGATGATGGTATCGAACTCGGAGTACTCCCTCACCATGGCTTCGACATCGATCTCCTCCTTCTCGTAGATGTTCCGGAAGAGCTTGTTCTTGGCCGCGATGTTATCACGGAGCTTTTCCTCCAGAATTTCCTGATTGAGCAGATCGACAACCCTGATGCCGCAACGGGCGAATTTGTCTTCGTAGCTGGGACCGATTCCCCTTCCCGTCGTACCGATTTTCTGGTCGCTCAGCGCGCTTTCGCTGAGGGAGTCCAGCCTTTTGTGATAGGGCATGATGAGATGGGCGTTGTGGCTGATGAAAAGGCGACCCTTCACATCGTAGCCGAGCTCCTCGACCTTTCTGATCTCCTCGAGCAGGGCGTTCGGATCGATCACCACGCCGTTGCCGATGACGCAGACGCACCCTTCATGAAAGATTCCCGAGGGTATGAGGTGAAGCACCACGCTCTTGTTGTCAAAGCAGATGGTATGCCCCGCGTTGGCGCCGCCCTGATACCTGACCACGATATCGTACTTGTCGGACAGGTAATCGACAAGCTTCCCCTTTCCCTCGTCACCGAACTGCAAACCGACAATGACGGTTGCCGGTGCTGCCGGTTTCTTGCATGTTTTTAGGTCCACAACGGTTGTTTTTTAACGGATATGGCTATCCAGTTGGCTGAGCAGATCCCCTTTTCCCACCCCGGAAAAGGAGGAATAATTTACAATAAATTTGGCTTTCGGTGCGCAACTTTCCATGGCGCGCCGTGCCTTCGTTTTTTCACTCTGCCGGAGCTTGTCGTACTTCGTCAAGGCAATGCCGTACGGACGGTTGCAGTAGTCAAGAAAGGCCATCATCTCCCGATCCGACTCCATTCCCGGATGGCGGGCATCGATCAGCAGCACCACCAGAGAGATGCTTTCCCGGTGGCGGATATAGTCCGAAAGCAGACGCCCCCAGCTCTCCCGCTCGCTGTGTCCCACAGCAGCGTAACCGTATCCGGGAAGATCGACGAAATAGATATTCCCGTTGACCAGGAAATAGTTGATCAGCCGTGTCTTGCCCGGTGTGCCGCTTGTCTTGGCCAGGCCTTTTTTTGCGCAGAGCGAGTTGAGCAGCGAGGACTTGCCGACGTTCGAGCGTCCGACGAACACGACCTCCGGAAAGCCGTCGTCAGGCAGACCGCTGATGGCCGAGAAGCTCTTGAAGAATTCAGCGCTGGTGATGATCATGCAGGATACCCCGGTAATCGCCCGCGGCGGGTGCCGCGGCAAAGTGAAACGCAAAGCTAAAAAACCTTGCCCTGAAAACCCAAATATTCAGCTTTGCATACCTACCGCCTCCGTCAGGAGAATTCTTCTTTGAGAATCCTGTAGGCTTCAGGCACATACACCTCTCTCACCCTTGACCGGCTCCGTGCGCAGGGCAATTGCGTCCATTTCCGTCCCCGATGCTTTTACCGGACGGACCATGCTTTCCAGTACATAATCCATGCCTGTCGATGGCTGTCCGACAAGTACGACATCGTTGTCAGGTAACAGTGTTTGCCACTCATCCTTTCACCGAGGGTTTGTGCACGGAAGTTCTTCAGGAACAGCCACCCTTGCATGCCGGGCGCCGTCCCGAAGAAGTCGTCGAAACACTGCACAAGCTTTTGATGTGGCTTCCGGTCACGCATCATTGCTGCTTCAGCATAGCGCTCACCGCGCTCGGCGTCACTCCGAGCCGCCGTGCGATTTCGGCAAGAGGCAGACCAATTTCGAACGCCCCCTTTTTTGCAAGCTGTTTCCGCAGTAAGGGCAACACGCCGCTCCTGTTCCCCGAGCGCAGAAACGTTGCCGTTACTCCCGCTGCCTCGCAGGCCTGCTCTATAGCTGTGTCAAGCTGTTGCTGCCGTTCTTCTTTCGGAAACAATCCCTCATCATTCAGCATTTCGGCCCCTTTCAGCAACTCCCTGACAAAGTCTATCCCGCCGAGAATCCGTTCGTCGCCAAGAACACTCACTCCGCTCCTCCGCAAAGCATGGACGTTTGCCCACCCGCCCAGCGAACGAACCAGGCCTCCTCCCATAAGCTCCTGTTCTCTGTCGATACCGAGCTCTTCTTCGAGAAATGCGAGGTACGCCTTTCTTGCCGCCGGCTTCGTCCGGCCGAAAAAGCGCAGCACATAATCCCGGTCCATCCAGTCGTAACGGACCGTGTTCATCAGCACCGCATGACCGCACCACGGGTAGGACGCCAGTTGTTCCAGCGATTCGACAAGCCCTGCACGAAGGGGATTGAGATGGATGTACGCGACGAGCTTGTCGAAATAGGCCTCCTCCTCGCAGATGATGGACTTGTACCGGTTCTGGAAAAGGTACCCGCTCCGCTGGTGACGCCGGTTGAAGTAAGGAGCGTAGCCCGAGAGCAGACGGCGCATATAGGTAGAGAGTCCGTCCGGGCCGCTTTTGAGCAGTATATGCGCCTTGTTCGTCAAGAGGGCGAAGGCGCAGATGCTCGTACCCGTGCCTTTGGCAAGCAACCCCATGCGATCGAGAAACGCTTTCCGGTCCGTATCGTCACGGACGATGCTCCCCTGCTCGATCCCACGGACGATCACATGATGCAGGAGTGTTTTGGTTCAGCGTGAATTGGAGAATTCGTCCGTTTGAGTTAGAGTGCAAAAACGGAGGAAATCACCATGCGCAAACAGCGAAAAAACTACACGCCAACAGAGAAGGTCTTCATACTGAAG
>Ga0233422_10000338_pt1 | contig 24261 bp, 21 predicted proteins | sample Watercolumn_Mata_2_FD_182724 | JGI IMG/M metagenome (GOLD analysis project Ga0233422, IMG submission 182724) | Freshwater microbial communities from Lake Matano, South Sulawesi, Indonesia - Watercolumn_Matano_2014_110_MG | ecosystem: Environmental > Aquatic > Freshwater > Lake | place...
CATCCTTTTCAATAGTCTTAATATCTGCATTTAGTTTCCCGAAATCAGCAGACAAAATTGATGGAGCAATTTTTATTTTCATAAAATGTTCGTCAGAATTTATTGATTCTTTTTATTTTTTTCGATCTCAGCCATTTTTTCAACTCTTCGTAAGTGTCTCTCTCCTTCAGGGTCCGCCCCTTCAAATTTCGTAGTCAAAAATTTCTCGAGAATTTTCTTAAGTATTTCTGCCTCCGTTGTTCTCGCCCCCATCGCCAAAACATTAGCATCATTATGCCTTCTACTCATTTCAGCAGCATTTTCATCATTGCATAAAGCAGCTCTAATCCCGTGCAACTTATTAGCCGCCATCGACATTCCTATTCCCGTTCCGCAAAGTAAAACTCCCACTGATCCCGGAGTTTCCAAAACTTTCTCAGAAACCTCTCTCGCAATATCCGGATAATCCACGCTTTCTTCGGTAAAAGTCCCCAAATCAGTAACTTCGCGACCGGTTTCTACCAAATATTTTTTAAGCTCATTTTTACTCGCAAAACCGGCATGGTCACTCCCGATATAAATAAGCTGCTTTTCAACATCGTCTAGCATAGTAAATTTATTTAAGTACTTCTGTAATTGATTTAGCTTCGTGAATATTGTTAATAACTTTAGCCAAAAGTGGAGCTACTGATAAAATTGTTAGCCCCTTAAATTGTTTTTCTTTTGGAACAGGAATCGTATTACTCACAACTACTTCTTTAAATCCCGCTTTGGACAATCTTTCAGTTGCCGGAGCAGAAAAAACAGCATGAGTAGCCGCTAAATAAATATCCTTGCTCGCTCCCATTTTTCGCAAAGCCTCAACTCCGGCTGTTACACTTCCAGCCGTATCAATCATATCGTCATACATCAAACACGTCTTTCCCTTAACATCTCCTACGACATGGGTAACTTCTGATTTATTATGAGCAGGCCTAGATTTATGAATAATTGCTAAATTTGCACCTAGTAAATCTGAAAATTTCTTTGCCTCTTTAGCTCCACCCGCATCAGGTGAAACCACCACCAAATCCTTTATCTTCTTCTTAGTGAAATAATCTGCAAAAAGTTTATTTGGATTCAAATTGTCTACCGGGAAATTGAAAAACCCTTGCTCCTGATCAGTATGAAGCTTAATTGCAATCACATGATCTGCTCCTGCTGCAGAAATCAAATCAGCTACCAATTTTGCCGAAATTGGTTCTCTGGGAGAAGCGACTCTATCTTGCCTGGCATAAGCATAATTTGGCATCACTACGTGAATTCTTCCGGCAAAAGATCTTTTCAAAGCATCTATCATAATAAAAAGTTCCATTAAATCTTCATTTACTCTTGGTGAAGCGGTTTGAACCAAGAAAACATCCATGCCTCGAACTGTTTCTATCGGTTTCGCGTATATTTCTCCACAAGCAAATCTAGAAATCAACATCTCTGAAACTGGCACTTTCAAATACTTACCAATTTCTTTCGCGAGTTCCGGATGAGAAGTCCCGGAAAAAAGTTTCACTGGATAATTGCTCATATTTAAGGTGTTTTAAGTAGCAACTCGAGTATAACAAAAAGTTCTAAGAAAACCAATCTGTAGCAAAAACGCGCTTATCTATCCAATAAATTCTCTAATTTTGTTCGTCAACCCAATGACATCAAGCCCATATTTCTTATACAAATCTTCCATGCTTCCCGACTCTGCAAAACGATCTTTGAGCCCGATTCCTCGCAAAGAAACCGGATTACATTCAGCCAACACCTCTGCAATCGCCGAAAATAAACCCCCGCTCAAATTATTATCTTCAACAACCAAACATTTTTTCGCCTTCATAGAACATTCAATAATTTTATCTGCATCAATCGGCTTGATCGAAGCACTATCCACCACCATCACCGATTTTCCTTCATCCTCCAAAACCATCGCTGCTTCCAAAACATTTGAAGTAAGAGCTCCATGAGTAAAAACACACACATCAATTCCTTCTTTCAAAACCTTCGCTTTCCCAAATCCAAATTCATACGCTTCGTTCAAAATAACCGGAATTTCTTTACTTACGAGTCTCATATATACCGGCCCAAAACTATAAAAAGCCTGCTCCAATCCGCTCATTGCTTCATAATAATCTACCGGGGAAATTACTTTCATATTTGGAAGGGTTCTCATGATCGCAATATCTTCTGTGAGCTGATAACCAACTCCGTCTTCACCACTAGAAATCCCGGCATTTGTAGCCACAAATTTAATATTCAAATTTGGATAACAAACACTATTTCGAATTTGTTCCCAAGCCTTTCCGGCAAAATTTGAAAATCCAATTACAAAAGGAATTTTTCCTCTAGCTGCAAACCCTACTGCCGCCGCCGCCACATTTTCCTCTGATAATCCAAAATTAAAACACCTCTCTGGAAAAGCTAAACAGAAATTTTTAAGTCCAAGCTTTGTTCCAAAATCAGCGTACAGAACAACAATATTACGATGCTTTCTCGCAAGTTTTACCAAGCCGTCAGCAAGAGCTCTCAACATACTAATTTTTTCACCAACTTGAATTAGATCATTCATTTCCAAACATTTTTAAATTATCTGCGACAATCGGATCAAGTTTCTTTTTCACTTCTGCAAGTTCTACCTCGCTCAATGGAACATCGTGGTAATAAGGCTTTCCTTCAGCAAACTCAATTCCTTTCCCCTCAACTGTATGACACCAAATACAAACAGGATGCCTATTCGTGGTAAAAGCCTTAGCAAGCGCATCCAAAATTTCGTCGAAATCATGTCCGTGCCACACATGGATCACCCTCCATCCAAAAGCTTCAAATTTGTCCTGAATCGGCATCACATCCATCACACTTCTCACCGGCCCATCTATTTGCAAATCATTATTATCAATAAATGCTATCAGGTTATCCAATTTGTAATGAGCCGCACACATGGCCGCTTCCCATACTTGTCCTTCTTGTAATTCTCCGTCTCCCAAAATCGGAAAAACTTTATTTGGCAAACGATCCATTTTTAAGGCCATCGCCAATCCGGTAGCAATCGACAAACCACATCCATGAGAAGTCACAGGCACCGTTATTCCGGGAACTTTCACGTTTGGATAGCCCTGAAGCGGACTATTTACTTTGCGCAAAAAATCCATTTCGTCTTTATTAAAAAATCCAAGGTCTGCCAAAATCGCATATTGTGTCGGAACAGCCTGTCCTTTAGATAAAATTATATAATCTTGTTCCTCCCATTGAGGTTTTTTTGGATCCAATTTTGCCACATATTTTTCACTTATTTTCCCATAATACAAAGACACCAAAATCTCAACGCACGACATCGAGCTTCCGGAGTGCCCACTGCCGGCACGACTAATCGCCGTCAATGAATCGACTCTGATTTGAGCCGCCTTTTTTTGCAATTCTTCAATTATCATAATATTTATACCAATTCGTCAGCCGCATAAATATGCATATATTCGGACTTGTCGTATTTATGCAATTCATCGACTTTGAAAAATCTTGCAACTTCTTTTTCTGCGTTTTCTACAGAATCAGAAGCGTGAACAACATTACAAGAAACACTCATTGCCAAATCTCCACGGATAGAACCCGCTTCAGCCTGACGAGCTTTTGTAATACCGGTAATTTTACGAACAGCCTCCACTACTTCAAGTCCTTCCCAGCACATTGCGATAACAGGAGTGCTTTGCATAAATTTTGCCAAGCCTGGGAAAAAAGGTTTATCTGCAAGATGAGCGTAATGCTCACGAAGTAAAGCCTCATCCAATCCCATCATCTTCATCCCAATAAGTTTCAGTCCTTTCTTCTCAAATCTTGTTACGATCTCACCAATAAGACCTCTTTGAATCGCATCTGGTTTAACCAAAACCAAAGTTCTTTCTTGTACAGCCATACAAATAAAGTTACAAATTAAAATTGCCCTAAAAAGCAGGGCTATTCTAACCCACTAAATCCTCCAAAACAAGTTCTATTTAGACTAAGCTTGAGGGGCTGGAGCTGGTGCAGCCGTCACAGGAGCAGGAGCTGGAGCTGGTGCTGGTGCTGGTGCAGCCGTCACAGGAGCAGGAGCTGGAGCTGGAGCTGGTGCAGCCGTCGCTCCCTCAGCAGGCTTTGCCACAGCTGTTGCTGGTTTTTCAGGAATAGGTTCAGCTTTATCAAGTATTTCAAACTTAATATCTTTGTTGCCACTGACAATTAAGTCTGCAGGTAATACCCCTTCAAATTGATATATTTTGGGCTCTTCTCCTGAGTGTGTATAATCATAAAGTCCTTCTTTTTCTCCCGTTTTTTCATAAGAAACCTGACTTCCTAATTCACTCAAATCGGATGATTTAGGAATAACCAATCTTCCACCTTTCGGGACAGTAACTTTCAGTACTTTTGTATTTGGAATATCGTATTTTGACGATAATTTAAAAGCCTTATCTCCTAACAAAAATTTCTTTTCCGGAGTTGCAAGTCTGGCTCCAAAATCATCGCCTGACAAACTCTCAGCATTCACAGCTTTTTCAATTTCACTGAGTTTAGCCGTCAAGTTCTCCATGGCTTTTCCCGCATTAGCAACTAAATTACTTTTCTCGAGACTTCTAATTGGATCTTGCAAAGACTTTGGCAAAGATCTAACCAATGCATCATAACCAGGAGCAAAATCTTTATACCCAAAAAGTCCCAACAAAAATATTCCAAAAAAGTCTTTCCCGGCAGCTATTCTTTGAAATCCGGTAAGACCATCTTTCCCCACCTGATCATATCCCATAAATCCCAAGAATTTTCCTACCCATGTCTCCTGCATCTTTGTAGCAATTTCAGCTTGAGTAGAAGTAAGTTGAGGAGTCCCGGGAGCAGCATCCGGATGAACTTGCTTATATTTTGTCCAGGCTTCATCAGGCTTATAAGTAACCGCAAATCCATCTGCCGCCTGCGAAATAATATTTAGCACATATCCAGTAATTTTCTTATCCTCCGCTTTAGAAGGAGCGGCATCAAAATAAGCCGGATAGGCCGCTAAATCAGTTTTCATTTTAGCCATCACATTTTTCGTATAAATAATGGCCAATCCCTTAGCAGCGTCCTCTTCGCTAACCTTCAACAAAGAAGCAAAAACTTTTGCCTTCTCATTATTAGCTTTAAAAATTTCTTCATATTTACCCTGTACTCTCTTAAAAACATGACTCTCTTCGCTATCAAGCCAAGTCAAATCTATAGTTCCACTACCATCTCCAAAGGTCCCATCAATAGTCTTTAATCCCTCCTCCTTCACTTTAAAAAGATCTCCCAATTGATCAAGACTCAGTCCAGCCGGAACAAGAGCAGCAATCAATGCCGCCACAGTCATAGTTTCTGCCCCCCCTGATCCAGCCGCTGCTGCTGGCGCCTCATCAGGCTTTGCTCCCGCCTGAGGATCAGGCTCAGCTACTGGCTTTGCCTTAATCGTCAACTTATTCCCCTCTAAAGAAAGTTCATACAAAGCCCACAAATTTTTTCCCGGATCAGGATCAGCTTCTGTTTCAAAATTTCCATTATTAAATTTTAATTTCCCAGACTTCCCTCCGCTAACAACATTAACTACTCCACTCGCATCTACGCTTAAAACCATCTCGGCTGGTTTTACTATTTCATAAAGTTTAGGAGCAACCACTCCTGCTCCAGTTTCTTCCACTATTAAATTACCATTATCAGCTATTTTATAAACATACTTCTTTGGTGCAGTTGGTGCTGCCTCTGCTGGCACTGCCTCTGCTGCCGCCCCTGCTGGCACTGCCTCTGCAGGGCCAGCAGCTGCTGGCCCTGCAGCTGGAACTACTGGCCAAGGAGGATCTTGAGTCAAATCCACCCCAATTCTATCACCTAACTCCATAGCCAAATCATGCCATTCCTGAACAACTTCCGGGGAGCCAAGAGTCACCCCTCTTTCCTCTAAATAAGCCTCTTTCACCTCCTGATCGCCCTGCCGATATATTTCAGCTAATTCACGTTCATCATAAGCTCTTGATTCCCTCCTAACCTTTTGAACCGCTTGCTTAAAAGAATCTTCTCTACTAACATTATTCATCACAAATCTATTCTCTCCAAAAAATAAATCTTTCATATAATTTTTATTTATATTTTTATCTCTGAATTATACCAAAAAATCAACTCTTCTTCAAGCCAATACCTAAAACCCCAACTATTCGCCAAGCGATCTCTCAACATTACCATTCATTCCCAAACGTTTTTTCAAAGCATTCATTCTAGCACGCCTATAAGTAAGAATGTAAGGCAGTTGCTGTTGTACATGATGGTGGCGTAACAAAAAATTCTCCCAGATAAGGCCTCTTTCTCGTATGAGGCAACGGATCTAATCTAATTCCTAATTTCCCCACAGGCTCAACTTTATTTCTACCAACCAATTCACCCATGACTCGCCAAAAAAAGGCAACATTTTGCCACTATCGAGCCAAAATGTCAACCCTTAAGTCTCTGCTAACAGCCAAACTCTAGTATTTCAACATTTCCACAAAATGTTTTTCGTCAGCATAAGGACCAATTATTGCAATTTTCAGCTTATCCTCAACTAAAACGTCTTGAGCAATTCGTCTAATATCAGCCACTGTGACTTTATCAATCAATTTCATAATCTCTTCTGGAGATTTTAAATCACCATGAAGAAGTTCATATTTAGCAAGGAGATGAGCAAATTCCTCACTATCCTCTAAATTCAAAACCATTTTCCCTTTAAGATAAGATTTCGCCTTTTCCAATTCTTTTTCAGGAACATCTTCGTTCAAAACAATCTTATACTCAGCCACGATTCCCTTAACCGCTTCATCAATTCTATTTAAATCAACTCCAGCATTAGTCACCATCACCCCGCCATCAATATAACTATCAGTAGAAGTATGAATATAATAAGCCAACCCTTTCGCCTCCCTTACTCCCAAAAACATTCTACTACTCATATTCCCTCCTAAAATCACAGATAAAAGCTTTAATCCCCAATGATCTTTATGCATCTCTTGGTACCCTGGAACTCCAATCGCAATATGAGCCTGCTCTGTCTTCTTTTCTTTTAAAGAAATTTTTCCGCCATCTTTAGCCTCTAAAGGTAAAAATTCGATTTCCTTTTTTGCCTCCGCCATTACAAAATACTTCTCCACCAAATTTACCGCATCCTTATGATCAACATTTCCCGCAATCGCAATTACAGTATTCTCCGGAACATATAGAGATTTTTGATATTTTACAAAGTCATCATGACTCACAGTTTTGATTAATTCTTTCGTCCCAATTTGATCCCATCCCATTGGCTGATTCCCAAAAATCAAATTCTCAAAATTCCAACCGATTTGATACATCGGAGTATCTTGATACATGTTGTACTCTTCCAAAATAACACCTCTTTCTTTTTCAATTTCAGCCTGTTCAAATTTTGAATTTATAAGCATATCAGCTAGAACATCAGCGGCTACCTCTACGCTTTCACTAGCCACTTTTACAAAATAGCCAGCATATTCTTTACCGGTAAAAGCATTGAAAACTCCTCCCACAGAATCAATCGCCTCAGAAACTTCCTTGGTATTTTTAAATCTTTCAGCACCCTTAAAAAACATATGCTCAAGAAAGTGGGAAATCCCACGTATTTTCTCATGCTCATAACGGCTCCCCGCTCCCACTAATACCAACATCGTTACAGCTTTTGTCCCATCAAGTTTTTCGGTTACAACACGTAAACCGTTCTGCAAAATTGTCTTTCTGAACATCTTTTTGTGTATTATTAATAAAGCGAGGCTGATTATAGCAATATATGGAATTTTGGGAAATGTTTGCTAGAATAGTCCCGTGAAATCATTCCGTCCAAAAATTTCGATAAATAAAATTACGATCCTATTTGTTGGTAGTGCTTTCGTAACAGCTGTTATCATTTTTAGACTATTTCAGTTGCAAATCATTCAACACAGCTACTACGAAGGAGTCGCTCAAAGATCTCAGCTTGGATTTAGCGAAATCCCTGCCGAAAGAGGTGAAATCATCATCAAAGATCTTCATTCTGACGAAGAATTCTTACTGGCAACAAATATCACTTTAAATCTCTTATACGCGGACCCTACCTTAATCAAAGATCCGGATTATCTAACCGGAAAATTAGTCCCTCTACTTTTCAACCTCGAAGAAGAACAAGCAGCTGATGAAATAAGAATTCAAAAAATTGCTAAAACTCTACCGGCTGATATTACCGAAGAAGAAAAAGAAAAATTATTAAAACCGCTAACCGACGACGAATTAAAAGCTAAGTTCGGCCAAGATCTTTCCGCTAAAATAAGCCAAAAACAGCGCCAGGAGATTCTTCTGGCTGAAAACCTTTCTCAAGATAAAGTAGCCAAACTTCACCAATTAAATGCCACGGGAATAAAAGTCGTTGAAGATAACGTCTATGCTTATCCATCAGAAATTATTAGTCTTTCCTCAACTGCCAAAAATCTTGCACCATTAGTCGAAATTCCAGTTGCTAAACTAGAGAAAATTCTCAAAGGAGAAAATCGTTATGTTCCCCTGCAGGCACGTTTATCTCCAAGTGTTTCGGATGAAATTCAGAAAATGATGTCAGAAGAAAAATCTAAATGGGCAGGCATTGGAATGCATGAAGAATATTTTAGATACTATCCAGAAAACTCTTTAGCAGCTAGTGTCGTAGGATATGTAAGCAGGGATAATGTAGGTCAATATGGGATTGAAAGCACTTTCAATACCGAACTCCAGGGAGTTGCTGGTAAATTTGAGACTAAAAAAGATTCTGTCGGAAGACAAATTACAGTAGGAGACAGCCTGCTTAAACCTGCTATTGATGGAGATGATATAGTTTTAACAATTGATCGCTCCGTCCAACTAAAAGCAGAAGAAATTTTAGCTGCAGCCGTAAAAGAATACAACGCAGATAATGGCCAAATGATAATTCTAGACCCAAAAACTGGAGCAGTAATCGCTATGGCCGCATATCCAGCTTTCAATCCAAATAGCTATGGTGATGTCTTCAAAAAAGTAGAAATATCTTTCACAGAAGAAGAGATGAAAAATCTATATCCGACAAAAACTGAAGGGATGTATTACTATTACACAAATCCTCTGACTCTCTCCCGTTATCCGATATTTGAAATCAAAGACAAAGAAGGAAAATCACACTACACTCGTTATGAAAATTTTGTAGGCCCGGAAGTTTATCATAATAAAATTGTGTCCTGGCCTTATGAACCAGGATCTTGTTTTAAAGCCATTGCAATGGCCTCGGCAATCGACGACGGCGATGTTACTCCAAACACCACTTACAACGATTCCGGCCCCATTGGAGTTGATATGAATGTCTACACAGGAAAATACGACTTCGAAATTAAAAATTCTTCCGGATATTACGGTTTGGTAAATATGTCCACAGTTTTGGCAAAATCTCTCAATACCGGAATGACTTTCGTTTCCAAAAAAATGGGAGCAGCTCTTTTTTATAGTTATCTTAAAAAATTCGGCTTTTTGGATAGAACTGATATCGAATTTGATACCGAAGCATTAGGTAAAATCGAGTATTTTGATGGCTGGACAGAATCTGAACTCGCTACCCACGCCTTCGGCCAAGGACTTACCGTAACCATGATTCAATTAGCAAATGCCTATGCCGCAATAGCCAATGGTGGAGTTTTAATGCAACCTCATATCGTCTCTGAAGTCCGTCATGATGACGGAACTATAAATATAACTGATCCGCATGAAGTCAGACGAGTTATTTCAGAAGATACCTCTGCCAAAATGTCAAAAATGTTAGTTAATGCCGTCGAAAATGGTGTAGCAAAAGAAGCTCGTATAGATACCCATTATATTGCCGCAAAAACCGGAACAGCTCAAACTTACAAATACAATCAAGCGCTTACCGGACTTGGGACAACTATCGTTTCCATTGCTGGATTTGCTCCAATTGACGATCCTCGCTTCGTAATAGTAATCAAAATGGATTACCCAAGATCCAGCATGTGGTGTGCTGATACAGCCGCACCGACATTCAAAAAAATAGCCGAATATTTATTCGACTATTACAACATTCCGCCAGACAGATAAAATCTATATTTAAATTCCCCTAACTACAACCGGCATTTTAGCTGAAGGCGTCCTCACTTTATCTGGTGGAAATTTTTTAAAATCAGTAACTCCCTGCTCTTTATAAAACTCATCGTAAATCCTGACTAATTGTAAATCCATCAGTCTTGGCACCCTAACACACCCATGAGAAGCAGTTTGCCCCAGCAAAGGCTCTTCCCACGTAGGATGAACCAAATACCCGGTATATTCATAGCTACCACCTTTTTTGATATAAAGCCTGAACATTTGATACGGTTCTTGATCTTTATCCACAAACTCTCCCCCATAAACATCCGCCTTCCCCTCCAAAGAAGAATGTTTCAACCCTTTCACCTCTCCGATATAAAAAACTCTCGTTGGAGTAACATGTCCTCCTTCTGGTTCTTCTTCTAGCCACCTCACCTGGTCCCCGGTAGAAACAATATTACAAGTTTTAAAACTTAATTTTTTCAATTTCTTGTCATATTTATAGACAACAGAATATTGTTTGTTTTCACTCTTATTCACAAACATCACATAAGGCATCTCGTCTGGGACTTGAATCTCCCCCCTTTCAATACCTCCTAGAAGATATCTTTCAACCTCAACTCTATCGGCAGAAAATTTTTCATACGCAGATTTCATCAAAACCAAATTCCCTTTAAAAGTTTCGAAATCTTCCGCTTTATATCTTGATTCTATTAATTGCTCACTTATTTTTCTTCTTTCGACAGCAGTCCCTCTAAAAGTTCTTAAAGATCCCTCCAAGGCCTGTTGATTCAGATGCTCAGCCCTAATTCTCCACTGTAAATTACCAATAATATTTCCGAAAAGAACCGCCTTTGCATCAATATAAGCTACATTCGATTTATCCATACAAGCAACCTTCCTAATTTCTTCCATATGTTGCTTCATCACCACCTGATAATCAGCCGCAAATTTCAAAACATATTCATCATCCCAATTTACATCCATATTGCACAAAGCTTCTTTACGCTCCGCTTGAAACGCTCGATAAGCTTCACCTTCTCTCTGAGGAGGCTCAGCCCGTGCAATTTCCACTCTAGGCGTACCTTCATTTCCATCCCCCTCCTGTTCTTTTCTCGGTGGCATAAAACATAAGTTTAGACATTGTTTAATTATACCTTTTTTCGAGTCATCTATCAAGAAATAAGCTTTTAAAAAAGACCCATTTGCCGTATTGTGATTTGATCGTTTTTGTGTTATAATGTAAAAACGCTAAAAATATATCATGTCATCAAAGGCAAACGTCTTACATCCAGATCCAGTAAAGAGAGCTGAGTCCATGCACGATATTCAATCAGCGGGAGAATGGAATTTTGAAAATATTGAGGCCGCCAAAGCTCAATCACAAAACCCAATTATGGGATTGATTAAAGGTGTAAAAAACGGCGTTTCTAACGTTTTACGCAGCACTGTAAAGCTTGGAGCAGATATAATCACCCATCCAATTGCCACCGTAGTAAACACAGGACAATGGATTTGGGACGTAGCAACGAAATTGCCGGCAAGAGGACTCCTTATTGCCTCTGACACTGTAAGTAAAGGAGTCTTTGGAAATATTTCAAAATGGACCAGACAAATTAGAGAAAAAATCCATGCTGTTATGGAACCAAAAACGGCTGGACACGGAGGACATGGGCACGACGCCCATGGAGATACACACGAAGCGGCACACGGTGGCGGACACGCTCCACCCGCTCATCATTAATATTCTTCAATATCACGTTGACACTATCGGCCTTTTGCCCTATTCTTAGCCCCGCCTTTAATTAAGACTAATTTGGTATGAATAAGACTAAGCAAAAAAGCGGATCTCTAAATCTCACAAAAAAAGCAGACTATGGGCTGTTTCTTTTAACAATTTTGGCAACAGGAAAATCCGAGATCAAATCCATTAAAACTATCGCTGATAAAAATGGCCTATCTCTTTCATTCTTACAAAAAATAGCTAGAGAGCTGCAAAAAGGCGGATTGATAACCGCTGAAAGAGGAAAATTTGGAGGCTATCAATTAACCAAAAATCCAGAAAAAATTACTCTTAAAGAAATTTTGGAAACATTGGAAGGCCCTATTGCCATAGCGCCTTGTTTTATGAACAGTCCACGCAATCTTTGTTGCTCCCATAAACCATTTTGTGCAATCAAAAATGGCCTAAAAAAAATCAATGAAGAAATTAAAGCCTCACTACTTTCAAAAACACTAAAACATTTTATTCAATAAATATGAAAGAAATTTTAGAAATTAAAAATTTACATGCCAAGGCTGAAGGAAAAATAATTTTAAAAGGGATTGATTTGAAAATTAAGCCTGGCGAAATTCACGCCATCATGGGCCCAAACGGCTCAGGCAAAAGCACTCTTCTAAACGTACTTTTAGGACATCCTAAATACGAATCAATAAAAGGTTCGATTTCTTTATCAGGCAAAAATATTCTAAAACTATCTCCTGATGAAAGATCGCTTCTTGGATTATTTGGAACATTTCAGCATCCTATTGAAATTCCCGGATTGAATTTTGGAACTTTTCTTAGAACAGCCAAAAACATTCATTCCAAAGCCAAAAATCAACCTCGCTTAAATCCAACTGAATTCATAAAATCTACCAAAAAATACTTGGACCTCCTTAAATTAGATCAGCATTTTCTTTCCAGAGAATTAAATAAAAACTTTTCCGGAGGAGAAAAAAAGAAAGCGGAAATTTTACAAATGGCACTCTTGGAACCACGCATCGCCTTACTTGATGAAATAGACTCGGGTCTAGATGTAGATGCCCTAAAAGCGGTAGCAAAGTCTATCAAATTTATCGCCAAAAAATCGAATATTGGCATTGTTTTAATCACTCACTACCAACGTTTATTAAATTATATCACCCCGGATTTTGTACACATTATCAGCGATGGAAAAATTATTAAATCCGGTAAAAAAGACCTCGCTTTAAAAATCGAGAAAGAAGGATATAACTCATACATAAAATAATGGCCGTACCTAAAAACACAAAAAGGTTAATTTCAAATACCTTTCAGAATTATAAATTTGGATTCAAGACGACGGTAAAAAACGTCTTCTCTGAGCCAAAAGGAGTTCTTACTCCAAGCATCGTAACATCCATTTCAAAACGGAAAAATGAACCAAAATGGATGCTCGATTTCAGACTAAAAGCATTAGAAATTTTCAATAAAAAACCTCTGCCGACTTGGGGCGGAGACCTAACTAAAATTGATTTTAAGAATTTACATTATTACATTAAGGCTCAATCTAAAACTCAAACTTCATGGAACAATGTAAATCCTCAAATCAAAGAAGCTTTCGAAACTTTAGGTATTCCTGAAGCCGAAAAAAAGTTTTTACGAGGAGTCAGCGCACAATTTGAATCCGAAGTTGTCTATGAATCCGTCCAGGAAGTTTTATCTAAAAAAGGTGTAATTTTCATGTCTACCGACGAAGCCTTAAAACAGCATCCGCAATTACTTAAAGAATATTTTGGAAAAATTATTCCTGTAAACGACAACAAATTTGCCGCATTAAATAGCGCTGTTTGGTCAGGCGGAACATTTATTTATATTCCAAAAGGAGTACACGTAGATCTTCCCCTACAAGCATATTTCAGAATGAATGCCAAAAACATGGGACAATTTGAAAGAACTTTAATAATCGCTGATGAAAATAGTTCCGTGCATTATATCGAAGGATGCACCGCCCCCTCGTATTCCAGCAATTCTCTTCATTCTGCTGTAGTAGAAATCATCGCAAAGAAAGGATCAAAAGTAACCTACACTACTCTTCAAGACTGGGCTCATAACATTTATAATCTCGTTACAAAACGTTCTTTTGTTTACGAAAACGCTCAAATGGTTTGGGTAGATTGCAACATGGGATCAAAACTTACTATGAAATATCCTGCAATCTTTTTACTCGGAGAACATGCTCGTGGCGAAATCCATTCTTTGGCTTTTGCAGGCAAAAATCAACACCAAGATTCTGGAGGAAAAATTATTCATGGAGCAAAAAACACAAGCTCAATAATCACTTCCAAATCCATTAGCAAAAATGGCGGAAGAGCTACCTATAGAGGACTTTTACAAGTCAACAAGGGCGCCTCCGGGGTAAAAAGCAAAGTAAGTTGTGATGCTCTTATCCTCGACAACATATCTCGTTCAGACACTTATCCAACAATGAAAATCGAAGAAGACGATCTTGAATTAGCACACGAAGCAACCGTTTCAAAAATAGGAGAAGACCAATTATTCTATCTAACATCGCGCGGAATTAGTGAAACAGAAGCCTCTTCCATGATTGTAAATGGCTTTGCAGAGCCGGTTACTAAACATCTACCAATGGAGTACGCAGTAGAATTAAATCGCTTACTCGAAATGGAAATGACCGGATCAGTTGGTTAAAATTTCACCACACATCATTTTAAAATGACAAAAAAAATCACCATAAAATCAACTCAACAAAAAACTCTACTATTAGAGAAACTTGAAGATATGAAAATTATTTTAGAAAAAGATTCTCATTTAACATTCGTGACACTGTTAAAAAAAGGCTGGGATAAAACAAAAAAACTTGATTTCACTCTTAAAGGCAAAAATTCTTGTTTGAATTTTATCTCAATCATCATTGCAAAAGATTCTAATAATTTTGAATTTGAAACAACTTCAAATCATTTGGCTCCTCATACCAAATCTTTTTATCAAATCCGCTCCGTCCTGTATGATAAAGCTCGAATAAATTATAAAGGAACTTTAATAATTGCAAAAAAAGCACAGCACACAGAAACTCACCTTTCTCACGACAACTTAAGCTTCTCTAAAGAAGCGAAAATTCAAACCATCCCTTCTCTTGAGATAGAAGCCGATAACGTCCACGCAGGACATTCCGCTACTATAGGGAAAATAGATAAAAATCAACTTTTTTATATGGCAAGTCGCGGAATAAACAGAAAAACATCTGAGAAAATACTTACCGAAAGTTTTCTTAAAAAAGACTTTGACAAAATTACAGATCAAAAAATAAAACAATTTATAAATTCACATGTTTAATATTTCTCAAATTAAAAAACAGTTTCCGATTTTCTCCCACAAAATAGATGGTAAATACTTGGTCTACTTGGACAGCGGAGCGAGCAGCCAAAAGCCAAAAATCGTTATCGATACTCTAAAGAATTATTACGAAAATTCTTACGCCAATATTCATCGCGGCATTTATTCTTTGTCAGAAAAATCCACAGAAGCATATGAACACTCGCGCGAAACCATCGCCAAATTTATTAACGCAAAAGAATCCAAAGAAATTATCTTTACTAAAAACTCTACCGAATCGATTAATTTAGTAGCGACAAGCTACGGAAATACTTTTATCAACAAAGATGACGAAATTATTGTGAGCGTTTTAGAACACCATTCGAATCTTGTTCCATGGCAAGAGTTAGCCAAAAGAAGGCAGGCTAAATTAAAAATAATTCCACTTAAAAAAGACCTTACTTTAGACTTTGAAGCATATAAAAAATTACTCACCAAAAAAACTAAATTGATCGCCCTAACAGCAATGTCTAATGTCACCGGCACAATTATCCCTGTTGAAAAATTCATTAAAGAAGCAAAAAAATATAAAGCGAAAACTCTCATCGATGGGGCTCAAAGCGTCCCCCATTTAAAAACAGATGTTCAAAAAATGGACTGTGATTTTTTAGTATTTTCAGCGCACAAAATGCTCGGGCCAACCGGAGTCGGGATCCTTTATGGAAAGACCGAAATCCTCGAGTCAATTCCTCCATTCCTCCATGGAGGAGACATGATTAGTCGAGTAAAACAATTCGAGTCTACTTATGCTGAATTACCATGGAAATTTGAGGCCGGCACTCCAAATATCGCCGACGTTATTGCTTTTGAAAAAGCAATCGAGTTCATTAATAAAATTGGCATCACTAATATTGAGCAACACGAAAAAGCTCTTCTAAAATATGCCAAAGAAAAATTTTCGAAATATCCTGAAGTAAAATTATACACACCGACAAACGAGAATAATGCAGGCGGAATCCTCTCCTTTACAGTAGAGGGAATACACCCGCACGACCTTGCCACCATCTTTAATGAAGACAATGTTTGCATCAGAGTAGGACAACATTGTGCCGCTCCTCTCATGGATGCTTTAAAAATAATCGCCATCAACAGAATAAGTTTTTATTTATATAATGACTTTAAAGATATCGACAAAGCCGAGAAGTCACTACAAAAAGCCCTAAAATTATTTAAATAATTATGGATTTATTTTCAGAAACAATCTTAGATCATTACAAACATCCTAATAATAAAGGATCTCTTAAAAATCCTTCAATTAGTATTAACGAATTAAATCCTTTATGTGGAGATCGCCTTCGAGTTGATCTAAAAATAGACTCTAAAGGAAGAATCGAAGAAGTCGGAATTTTGCCTCAAGGCTGCGCAATTTCCACAGCGAGCGCCTCTCTCCTCAGTGAAAAACTAAAAGGAAAATCGCTCAAAGAAATCGAAAAAATAAACGAAAAAGATATTTTTAAAATGCTTGGAATTGAAATAAATCCAGGCCGAATAAAATGCGCCATGCTTCCATTGGTCACAATCAAAAAAGCCCTCCTCTTGATAAAATCCCATTCTTAAAAACGCATATACTAAGCGACTCTATCATTTGCATCCATAAACATTGCCTCCAACCCTCTTTCAACCTTTTCTCGCGATTTAAAATATCTTGTTAAATCAGGAACCGCTGATCCTTTAGTGGCATCACCCAAAACTCCGAGCAAAGCCGGTAATGATCCTTCCGGACTTTGTAATAATCGATTAACAGCTGGGAGACTCATTGGAAATCCAAAACATCTTGCCGCTATAAAATCTATCTCTTCATTATTTAATTCAAGAAAAGCAAAAGCTCCTAACACATCATTTCTTTCAAAAACATTTACGTAACCATCATCAAAAACATATAAAGAATTTCGTCCTAAATAAAATTTTCCTTTTAAATTAATTTTTCTATCAGAAGCTAATTCGTCAGGGTAAGGCTTACAAGAAACTTTAGCCACTAATTTATCAAAAATTCCTTTAGCAATCGCTCTTCTCTTCGCCAACCCTTCTCTATAACTCGAAACCCCATTCAAAACCTCTGCAGCAGAACAAGCTGTCACCTCGCTAAGACCTTCTCTAAGCTCTTCATCATCTGATTGATTTTCATCAATCAAAGGATTACTTCCCGTACGAGCAATTCTTCTAGACAAAATACCTCTATAATCTACCCCAGCTCCTGTCTCAACAAGATGAGCTATATCATCCCCTGGCCTAAGATATTTTTCTCCTAACGCCATACAAAGCCTTATTAATCTACTTTCTCATTAGCGGCGCCCACTATTCCACCATTTCAGAAATTTTTCAAGATCATTTGTTGTATTCCGCATACAACACCTTCTTTTCAGGATACGAAACACCCATTACTTTAGCCGCCTCTACTAATGGGCAAAACTTTCTCCTTGTCTCCTCGTAATCCCTTCCTACTGCCACAAATATACCACCACATTCTAAACTTTTTAAGCTCTTCTGCCATTTTTTAGTATAATTTTTAACTTTTGGAGCAAAATAATAGCCTTTCTTAGCTTAAATTCAAGAGATATTTCTTTAGATCAAAACCGTTAATTGATCTGGCATAATAAAGGTTTTTTTGGTATAATTACTCGATAAAAACAAATATAAAAATTGCTATGGCAACACTTGGAGGTAGTAGTTCAAACAATTCAAGCTCGGATTTCGGAGCAGGAAGCTCTGATTCTTCAAGCAGTGAACTTGATTGGGGCAATATTAGCGGAGAAATCCTGACTAAATTTCTACATGTCCTAGAAGCCGCTATAATCCTTTTAGCTGCCTATTTATTGACAATTTGGATTAGGAAAAAATTTGAGAAAATGCAGGCTGAACATGATCAACAAAGAACAGCCCTGAACTTACTAGAAAAAATTACCAGTGGATTCACAATCGTAATTGGCCTTACTCTCGCTTTAAAAACAATTGGCTTAGATATTAGTTTATTAGTTAGTGTCGGTCTTTTAGGGCTAAGCTACGGGATGAAAGATGTAATGAAAAACTACGTTGCTGGAATTTTAATATTCTTTAAAGCTCCTTTTAAGCTAGGTGACATCGTAAGAATTAAACAATTTACCGGCACTGTTGAAAAAATGGATCTTCAATCAATTAGCTTGAAAACCTTCGACGCAAAAGATGTCACTATCTACAACGCCGATATTATGATCCAATCCATTACAAACTTTTCTCGCTATCCAATGCGTAGACTGGAAATTATCTTACGTTTGGGCTATGGCAGTAACATAAGCCGAGCTCTTCAAATTTTTAACAAACTTTTAGCAAATGATCCTCGTGTTTTAAAAGCTCCTAAATCTTCAATTATTATCAAGAAATTTTCAGATAGCGGTATCGACGTATTAATTCGTTTTTGGGCACAAATGCCAACCAACGTAAATGCAATTAGATCAGCTCTTTGTTTACAAATTCAACAAGCCTTCGACGAAGCCTTTATCTTTATTCCTAGCTCTAGAGCTATCGAGAATGAAAATGATCGCTTTGCAACGGAAGGAACTAAAACAAAAATTAAGGATTTCTATAGTTCAGCTTTATTCTCAGACTTAGACACCCCTCCTCAGGTTAATCTTAACCCTGAGACCGTTCCTGAAACAATTGACCTCGAAGGATACGAGCCTACTGACGAGTTTTAATCTTTAGATCCGTCCGGAGTCCCTTTTAACCGTGATTGCATTCTTTGCCTAACAGTCTCAACATCCCCTCCTTTTTGACGAGCAACTATTTCATCGACCTCCGCCGCAGTCCAATGCCTTTGTCCAGTCATTCGCAATTGTTCTCGAACCCTATTCCTAGCCAAAAAGTTCGTTCTAGCTTCGGAATAATTAAACTCTCCGGTTTTCTCGACAATCCATTGAGTACCATTTTGCTTTAAAGTAAGAGTAACCGGACCAAGAACATATTCCATTACCAAAATAGCTCCCCTTACATCACCATTATAATCCCAATATCCCGTTCTTATAGCGTTAAAACTAGGAATTAACTGTTTATCAATTACAAACGGTAAGTCTTTCCCTATTGCGTACAAAATATCTTCTATTTGCCCCCCAGCCTCACTAGACGAAAAATCCGCATTATTCATTCTTCGAATCAAATTATCCAAATCTCCCAGATTTCTAGCAATCTGATCAAATTCTTCATATAAAAAAGTAACATATGCCTCCGGACAATGAGTAACATAATCACGCCTGGTTTTCACAACCATATATCCAGTAGAAACTTCTGCTCCGTAACCAAGTAGATCATGATAAGCCAAAGGAAAAGCGTCTTTGACAGGCTTAGCATTTTCACAACATTCCCTTTCGATTTCTTCAAGTGTAGGCAGTAGGAATTGTGGTGCAAATCTAGATCCAGGAGGAGTTGCCCCGTATTTGCCTCTATTAATAACATCATATCTCTTAGCTCTTGCATCTTTTGTCGCTTCTAAAGCATTGTCAAAATCATCCCTGGTAATCTCCAATCTTTGCATCAAATCAGCCCCGTCCATAAATAATTCATTAAATTTAAGGAGAGGAAAACTACCACGACAAAGACTTCCAGTCAACATTTCCCCATTTTCAAAACCACAAAACCGAAAAATCCTTTTACAAACAAGCGCTATTCAGCTTACAATGAAGAAAACTTAATAAACATTCCTATGCAACACAAGTTTTACGATGTGAAAGCAAAGAAGGCTGTCACAGCAGAGGTTCTTGAAAAGGTAACTTACAAGAACAAGAAAACTGGACGCACATCTTATGCTTTCAGAGCAAAGACATCAGACGGAAGGCCATTAACAGCCTTCGTAAAGGAAGAGACCTGGAAAGAAGCAAAGGTCTAATTCAGAATTTTTACAAAACGGCCCGCCGGAGGCGGGCCTGTTTGTTGTATCTCTAAATCATTTATTATCAGTTCTCCAAATAAACTTTTTAGAAAGAACGTATTTGTAAGGGAAAAGAGCCAAAATAATGATAGGCAAAGAAATTTGACGATATTCTTCTCCCAATAAATAATCGGAGAAAACTCCCAATAAAATCTGTAAAATTACCGCAGATACAGTTAAATAATGAAACTTTACCATTTTACTAAACCATTGTTTCATCCCTTTCACTCTCCTTTCCCTAAAAGTCCAAATATTATTCAAAAAGAAATTATTTAAAATCGATATTTCCGTAGAAAACGTCCAGGCCAAAACACTTGGAAACATCATTTTTGTAAAAAACCACAAAGTCACCGCATTCACAAAATAACCAAAAAAACCAATCATTCCAAATTTCAAAAATCCATAATATCTTTGTAGCCCAATCGCAAAAGCAATCCTCAAAGTCTCTATTATCTCGGCCGCATTAAATTTAGACACTTCTCTTTCCCTCAAAACAAATTTCAAAGGGACTTCCACCACTTTTCTCGACCTTCTCATAATCTGATTCAAAAGATCAACCTTTGAAGCAAATCTATCTAACGATCTTAATTTTTCAAGCTCAATTGTCCCTAACACCCCATTAACTCTAGTTAATCTAAATCCAGTCGTATAATCATGAATCTTTTCTCCGGGAAAACACAATCTGATTAAAAAATTCCCAAAAAAACTAATAAACCTCCTATATAAAGCCCATTCTTTCGGGACAGATCCCCCCCTTATATAACGAGACCCCATAACGCAATCCGCTCCTCTCAAATAAGCATCTACCAAAGATTTAACCAAGATTGGTGGATGTTGGAAATCGGCATCCATTTCAATAATCGCATCTGCATGTAAATGATCCATCGCAAATCTCATCCCCCTGACATAAGCATATCCCAACCCCTTTTTCTGCCCAGACAATAAAAATACATTTTCATACTTTCTCATCCTCCCCTTTACCACTTTCCCTGTCTCATCCGGAGAATTATCATCTACTACCAAAACGCCCATTTTAATCCCTTTTATTAACGGAAAAATTTCCATGCACAACATATCAATCATCCGTCCAATATTATCGACCTCATTATAAGTCGGCATCACTACAATGATTTTATCCATAAACAAAATTAAAATTACGAGACCAAATATAACAAACCTCCCTATCGATAACCAGCCAATCCTTGAATATCCAAATTATCACATTTCCTTTAAACAAAGTTTTTGCTACATTTAGAAACAGTATTTTTAACCTTTATCTCTATGAAAAAACTAGTTATCCTTATTGCTAGTGTTTTCGTAACAAGCACTTTAACAGCAAACGCTTCTTTGCTTTTGCCAGCAACGCTTGGCACATCTTCAAATTTTACAGATGTAAACGATTACACTTCTTATGCATCCTCTATTGAATGGATGAAAAACAATGACATCGTTTCTGGTTACGCAGATGGCTCCTTCGGAGCAGATCAATGCGTAAATCGCGTGGAATTCCTCAAGATTATGTATAAAGTTCAAGACTTTGAAACATCAATAGACACTTCCACTTCCACTTCTGGACTTTTCAAAGATACGCCGGTCGGCGCCTGGTATATTCCATACGTTAAAATTGCTAAAGACCAAGGAATCGTAAAAGGATATCCTGATAATACTTTCCGACCATCTCAATGCATTTCCAGAGCTGAAGCTGCCAAAATAGCTACTCTCTCTTTCAACAACAACGTAATGCCACAGAACCCAACAACAGATTACTATTGGAATTCAGCCAACAATTACGGAGATATTAGCAAAAATAGCTGGTACTACTCATATTTAGATTACACTTTAAAATCAAACACAATCGGCACAGAGCACACTTGGTCAACCTATGATTACAATACGAGTCTAACAAAATTCCAACCCAATGACCCGATGACTAGAAAAGAAGCCGCCGAATTATTTTTCAGATTCAAGGCAATGAGTGATAATCAATCTGAAACCTATGAATATGCTTATGAACCAAAAATTAAAGAAGAAAAGCTTTTCTACAATAACTGCGCAAACGATTTATCTCTCCCTGAAGGCTTGGATATCACAATCAAAGCAGATATTTTAAGCGCTCTTCCCGAAGATTCTTCAGTTGTTATAGGCGCAGATCATAGTAACGATACTCAGCTAAAAAATATCGATAAAATTCTCTCAACTATAACCAAACAAGATTTCTGGAAAGAAGCCTCTGCCGAACTAGCTCAATATGACATGCTTATCGAAGACGATTGGGAAGCCGCTTTAGGAATCTCTATGGATGGACCAAATGATCCAAATCCAGAAATTGTCATCGTTGGAAAATTCGAAAAAGATAACGACTTCGAATCATTCATCAAAGACCTAGTTGCCAAAGAAATGAATTACTCGCTAACTTGTAAAAATTCCGGAGGCATAACCTATTGGACAAGCTCAGAAGAGGAATTCTATTTCGCAAAATTTGACAAATTCTTCATTGTAACCAACACCGACCAAGACCGAAAACAAGCTATTGAAAGAATCGAAAACAATAAAGGATTTTCTTTCTCAAATAACCTCAATAAAGACAAATTGGCTTACATCTACATAGATAAAGATCTCATCGGCTTAATTCAAGATGAGCTTCAAAACGAAATGAATCCAGTCCTAAACCAATTCGTTAGCGTCCTAGGCAGTATAGGCGACGTTTATGGATACATAAAATCAGATAGCGATGGATTCCTCTCTTCAATAGAAACCACCGTTAAAAATTCCAATGATCCTTTTATTAAGAAATATATTGGCATCTCTCCTTCTCTTGTCGACGAAGTACCAGGAAAAAACACACTTCTTTACGCAGAAGATGTCGATTTGTCACTAGCTTTCCAAGCAATGAGCACAGAATATTCTACTTACGACAATATTCTTGCCGAAATCGCTAATGAGTTAGAAGTTAATTCAAGCTCGGTAGATGAACTTCTATCTTCCCCTTATGCTTTTTCTATAGCTGATAATGGTTCTTTCTTACCCTCAATGTCCTTCTATTTACAATTCGAATCTGGGGACAGAGCAACCGTCGATAAAGCCATAGAAATGCTTGATAAAGCCATAGACGAAGGCATCGCTAATGAAGGGTCTATCGGCAACGACGTTCAATTAAGTGATATCGTTACAAAAACAACCACCAATTCTGGCCTAACAAAATTAACTCTTGATGTAAACAACCTCCCTACGACTTCAAATGAGGAAGTTAAAATGAAAAATTCCTTAAAAGAATCCGGCGTAGAACTCTATTACGGAATTTTAAATGACAATACTTTAGTCATAGCTCTTTATCCAAACTTTGAAGAATACTATGGATCATCATCTCTCTCCCAAGATTCAACTTTTATCCAGGCTGTCAAAAAACTCGACGGTGTTTACGGAGGCAAATTAAGCTATTTCAACATCACCAACTTAACTGAATATTTAAGCAACATCATGAGCCTCCTTGGAGATGATTCATACATCATGCCAAGCGAAGACGAAATGGATACAATTAAAGATATTGTCGGAATGTTTAAATACTTCATCAGTTCTATGGAGATCAGTAGCTCCAAAGTTATGGTTAATTCATACTTGAGAATAGGAAAATAAGAACATTCTCAAAACCAATACACGCTTACCAGAAAGGCCCTCCCTAAAGAGGGCCTTTCGTTTAAAATTTCAGTTCAGCCAACTCTAAACCTCCTTAAGCTAAAATGGCAGGCCCAGAAGGATTTGAACCCTCACTAACGGTTTTGGAGACCGGTGTGCTACCATTAACACTATGGGCCTTTAAGCGCACTCAAGTATAACAAATAAATTTCAAAAACCAACCAATTATTGAATCAATCCTCCATCAACCTCCTGATACATTTTCATCATAGCATCCTGCGCATTTTTCTTTTCAATTTCAAGAGCCTCTCTTTTTTGCAATAACTCGGGACTCAACTGCACTTCCTTTATTTTAACAGATACACTATTTCTTACTCCGTCAGAATCCTTTACGTCAGAAACAAAAATGTAATCAAAAGCTGAAGCAATTTTTGTATAAAGTTCATAATTTAGCATCAAGTCTTGATCATATTCTTCTGAAACTATTCCGGCTTTTTTAACTAATTGGAAATATCTATCAACTAGTTCAAACACCGGA
>Ga0233422_10000341_pt1 | contig 24212 bp, 25 predicted proteins | sample Watercolumn_Mata_2_FD_182724 | JGI IMG/M metagenome (GOLD analysis project Ga0233422, IMG submission 182724) | Freshwater microbial communities from Lake Matano, South Sulawesi, Indonesia - Watercolumn_Matano_2014_110_MG | ecosystem: Environmental > Aquatic > Freshwater > Lake | place...
ACAGCTGATAATGCCTATGGAATAATGATTAAAGATTATATTGCATCAGACCCAACAACAACAATAACTAATCAATATCAGCTTTACATAGAAGCACCAAATCAAGCAACAAATAAATATCAAGTAGTATTATTAGGAACAGGAAATGGGACAGGTATATGGTTTGGTGGAACAGGCGGGGGAGCAAGGATATACTCACCAGCAGCTAACACAATAGATTTAGCATGCACAGCTTTACAAATAAACGGAACAGCGGGAGTTACATATAACGGAGCAGCTAATAATATAACTGTCGTTGATGGTATAGTTACCGCAGTATCATAATGGCAATAACAAACACGCAGAAGAATATAGCAGAGGGAATGTTAGTCTATTATTCAGGCAGAGTAGGCGGAGTCCCACAAGACAAAACAAAGACAGAGAGTTTTTTGTATGGAGATGAAACAACAAAAGTAAATCTAATAAAAGAATTTGTAAGTAACATATTGCTGCCTAAGATGCAGATAGATAAAATAAATCTGACAAATAACTTAACTGAACTTAACAATAGAATAACAGAACTTCAAGATATAATAAAATGAATTTAGAAAAATCAGTAAAGCAATTCAAGAACGACTTTAATCCGTTTCATTTACTAGCAGAATTAAGAGCTATGGATATTAATAGAGAAAAAGCATATAGAATAGCAAACTTCTATGAAAAGAAAATATATAATAAAGTAGTTAAGTCTGTAAAACGATACTACTAGAACATATATATTCTACACTACACATATATTTATATAGTAGTGTTACTTCTGTAACATATATGGAAGAAGATATAATAATAAGAATCAAACTACAGGATTTAAGAAAAGTAAAAAGATATTTGAGACCATACCCTAATGAAAGTATGGCTCATTACTTTCAAAGATTAGCAGTTAAACTTAATAATCCTTTAAAGGAGATGTAAGGTTTCGTCACTCTTATCCTTACAGCGTAGGCATCTTCGTGATGCCTACTTATATTCAAATGATAGAAAATAAAGATTTCAAAATAGCAGAGAACAAATACGATATCATACTAGACAAACTAATTAAAGATACTGAACAATTAGAAATGTCTATTGAACTAAACAACGTAATCATAGATTACATAAAAAAGAAAAATGGAACAACAAAAACAAATAACAGAAGATGTAACCCAATATCTAAAACTCATGAAGATGAGTAAAGGATACAATTGGGAAATAAAAGTAAACGTCCTAGACGTTGAAAAAATAAAACAATTAAATCAAAGAATGATGGAATCATTTGGGAGTTTAGAATGAAAACAAATCTAAAGGTCGAAGACTTTGAAGATAAGAAAACAACAGCAGGAAAGAGATACACAAGGTTCAAAACAGACAAAGGATTTATGTCTTGTTTTGACACCAAAGCATCTGAAGAACTGAAGAAATATGAAGGTAAAATAGCTTCAGTAGAAGTAAAGACATCAGGTAAATACAGCAACATAGAGAAAGTATATGGAAATGAAGAACCAACAGAAGATGACGAACAAGTAGAAATACAAAGCTTTGCTAAAGATGGAGTATGGCAAAGTAAAGAGAGAAACATAGAAAGAATTGACAGAGCTAAAGCATTAGAGATAGCTAATGGAGATATAGATAAAGCAAAAGAATTTTACAACTACATAACTAATGGCTAAGTAGCAGGAGCAAATATAGCTTCGCTACGTGACGAACAAACGGAATCTATTTAAGTATTTCCGATAAACACTGAAGTCATCAGAAACACATAAATATTTCCGTTCGTTTATCATCACTACGCTCAGATTAACAATAATCCGTAACTCCCCAACATTGAGGAGTTACTCCTTATTATTAATTAAATTAATAGAGGTACTTAAAATGGAAAAAGTAATAGAATATCCAGCTGAAATAGAAGCTCAGGACGAAGAACTTATTCATTCAACAGAAGTCAAAATTCCTTTAAAAGAAGAAGACTTCCCAGAATCAGTAAGAGAAATCCTATACAAAATAATTGTAGAAAGAAATGACTGTCTTGATAAATTCTACATAGTAGGCAAATGGATTTGGTGTTCATTCCCAGAGAAACCATCTGAAGAAGTAATTAATTGGCTCAAAGCTAATAACTTCAAATGGAATCAAACTAGGAAAGTATGGCAAAATGCTTGTGGCTTCTACTGCAGGCATTCACCTACAGACCCTAGAGAGAAATACGAAGTAGTAAAACTTTAAACTACACCAATAACTATATTTTTTTTGCTATACTATCTAGCTACTAGATAAATTAAATTAAATTAATATGAGGTTAAAATGAAAGACAATAAAGAAATAACTGAAATATCAAACACACTTTATTCAATAATAAGGTATTTGGTAACACATGAAAAGAAAAGTAAGATAAAAGAAACTGACTTAGATAACATAGAATTGGAATTAAGAAAAGTATTGGAACTAATAAAGAAACTTCGCCAATAAACTTATTTTTTTGCTACATTAAATCATTAAAGCAGGGGACACCCCCGCACCCCCGTTAAACAATCTAAACTAATCAACATCATAATCTAGCTTCACTACGTTCAGGATTAATATCCACCCCACCCCCCAAGTATATCTTAATTACCTATAATCTCTTCACCTTTTAATTACTCCGTAATATTTATATAATCAATAATACGTAGTTACTACGTAACTACATTATTAATATATAAGATATATACTTCGTAATTAAAAGGTTCAGTATGAACCTATATACCCCCCTACCCCCCACCCTTCTATCTTGTATTATATACGATTATTGTTTGTGTTTGTTTTTTTTGTATATGCTTCCCACATAAAAAATTTTGGAATATACTAGACCATACAAAACTATATAAACTTCAAGCACTTTATTTTCTTAGATTTTTTAAATTAAAAAATCTCTGGTAATGAGACCCATAACTCATCTACTAGTAAGGATTCTGTTATGGAAAGGTTTATAAAGGAATGTATTTACTGGAATCTACCTGTCCTAAAATCGTGTGTACATACACACGATATTCCCAAGAGGGGGAGTTTAAGAGGGGGGTTTATACCGAATAACTTTTTTTTTTATTCGTAAAGGTGTGTATTGTTAGTGTGTAGAATAGAAAAGTTTATATATTCGTGTGTATTGTGAATGTGTATGAAAACAAGAACTAACATCTCAATAGATCCTGAATTGTTGGTGAAAGCAAAGGAAAAAAATATAAATATTTCGTCAGTAGTTGAAGATGCACTTGTTGAAAGAATTGATTTAGTAAGTAGGCAGGTAAGCAACAACAAGGGATTATATCCATTTGAGTTATGTGAACGAGAGATACCTGACCATTTAAAAAAAATTTTATTTGGGTGTGCATCTATCAAAGCAAGAAGATGTCATGAGTGTGAGAGAGTGTGGTTTGTTAATGATGCAAAAGGTGAGTTTCAGATATGTAAAGAATGTTGGAGTAGGAAATGAGCGTTATAGAAGAAATCATATCGAAGCACAACTTGACAGCGCAAGACCTTAGAGATATGGTTAAAGCACTGCCGTTAGAAGCAGGGTGTTTTAATATTTGGGATTTGTTTGATATTTATGGAATACAACTTGACAGAGCCATGGAAAACGCTAGACAGCTGGCAATTGGAAGTACTGAATAGTGAAGGGAATATAGCTGTAAGAAAGGGCAGGCAGGTAGGAGCTAGTACAGTTATAAGCATAAAAGCAGGGGAAACAGCTGTAAAGAAGCCGAATCAAAAAATAATTATCATAGCAAAAGTAGAGCGTCAGGCGTTACTCCTGTTTGAAAAAGTCATAGCTTACATACACGCAAAGTATAAAGGAATGATTAAGAAAGGCAAGGATAAACCTACTAGGCATAAACTTACTCTGATTAACAATTCGTCAATCCTGTGCGTTCCTACGGGCGATTCGGGCTATGGTGTAAGAGGTCACACAGTAGATTTGCTTATTGCAGATGAAGCAGCGTTTATAACTGATGAAGTTTGGAATGCTGTTATTCCTATGTTAGCAGTGACTAAGGGGACTATGTGGCTTTTGAGTAGTCCTTTCGGTAAGCAGGGGTTCTTTTATAGGGCTTTTTCTGACAAAAGATTCAAGACATTTCATATTTCAAGCGAGGATTGTCCTAGAAAAGATGAGAAATTCCTGAAGCAAGAGCGTGAAAGAATGACTAAAGCTGAGTATGCGCAGGAGTATTTAGGAGAGTTTGTTGATGAATTGCACAGATTTTTCAGTGATGAGCTAATAAAAAGGGTGTGTGTTTTGGATAAACAGAAACTCGTGAGTCAGGTATTTCCTTATTTCTTAGGAGTAGATGTAGCACGAATGGGAAGTGATGAGAGTTCGTTTGAGGTGTTAGAGAGAGAGGGCGATACTCTAAAGCAAGTGGAGCATATAGTCACTACAAAGACACTTACAACAGATACAACAAGCATGATTCTAGAGTTAGATAGAAAGTATAACTTCAGGAGAATCTATATAGATGATGGGGGTCTAGGAGTAGCTGTGTTTGATAATTTGCTAGAGAATACACAGACAAGGCGCAAGGTTGTGCCAATAAATAACTCAAGGAGAAGCTTAGACAAAGATGACAAAGGAAAAAAGAAGCTGATGAAAGAAGATTTGTATAATAACTTATTGCGATTAATGGAGCAAAAGAAGATATTTTTGCTGAGAAATGGTGAAATTAAGCTAAGTTTGCGTTCAATTCAGTATGAATATTGCGAAAAAGGGCTAAGAATCTATGGAAATTACTCACATATTGTGGAAGGATTGATAAGAGCAGCATGGTCTGTCAAAGACAAACATTTAAATATATTTATAACTTCAGTTTAGAATGGGATTCGTTGAAGGATTTACAACTGCCTTGACATTATACAACACTATAATGATAACATGGCTTGTTATGAAAATGAAATAACATGGCAGATACAGGAATATTCTGCACAACAGCAGAGGTTCAATACAAAGCAGGAGCAAATGCAAGTGCAACTTCAAAGGCAGAAGCTTACACAAATAATTTTGTAACTCAGGCAGAAAGCGTAATTAATGCTTATACGAGATATAATTGGAGTGATGCTTATGCTGCTTTGAATGTTGATGTTAAGGGAATATTAAAAGAAGCAGCGTCTAATTTAGCTGCAATATATGTCATTAATTATGACATGAGTGGCTTTACTTCAAGAGAAGAAGCTGAAGACATGATTGTCATATTGAGTGATGGCTTTACAAGGTGTATAAAGATACTCAAAGATTTAAAGACACAGGATTTCGTTAATGGAGCATGACAATAAAATTTCCACAAAGATATAAGATTTTGAAGAGTTACGAGTATGTCGATTTAGTGGACAATACAGGTTACGTAACTTATTATTTGGGAATTTCAAACAGTTCATCGACTTTCTTTTTTACAACAGATAATACTGTTTATAGTACCAATACAGATTATTTGATAGCAGGGGATTTGAATATAACAACAACAGAAGCACAAGTAGGAAGCACTCAGAACTTAGATATAACATTTAACTCAGCTGTAAATATCAAAGGGACATTAGTAGTTTCAATAGCAGCAGCTTATTACCAAAATGGAGCAGCTGTTAGATTATGGAGAATGAAAGTAAGACCATACCATTATGATGGTTCAACAGAAACTTCTTTGGCGGCACAGGTTACTTTGCCTTATACAACAACAAGTGGAGCAGGTGACCAAAAGACAGTGGTTCATACATCAACGTTTTCAATAACACAAAAACATTTCAAAGCAGGAGAAAAATTAAGAATAAAGGTTGAGTTTTATGGATATGAAACAGCAGAGACAGCTGTTCTTAGTTGGGTATCTATGGGAGCAGACCCAAAAAACAGAACAACTAATTTGACTAAAGGAGCAACTTCAGGATTTGATGAAAGTGCATCTAACGAAATAACTCAATCATCAGTAAGGATACCATTTAAGTTAGAGGTTTAAAATGCCATACACAGATATAGGACAAGCTACAACAACAGACATGACGAGTAATGTTAGTGATTACTCTGTTCAATTTATGGATACTGATGCTTCAGATACAGGAGAATATCAATATTCATTTCAGGATTGGAGCAAATATCTAGGATACTATAAGCAGATTCCTGAGCTGAGAGCTGCGATTGATTGTATTGCTACATGGACAGTAGGAAAGGGTTTTGTTTCTGATGAGATTACAACTATGAATTTAATGGCGATTAATGGATTTGGCAAGGACACTTTTAATTCTATAATTGAAAATCTGATAAGAACATATTATATTAATGGTGATGCTTTCGCAGAAATAATAAGTGATGATGAGGGGAATCTTATCAACCTAAAACCTTTAGACCCGAGTTCTATTGTGATAATTGCAGAGAAAGGATTGATAAAAAGATATGAGCAGACAAGCAAGATAGAGGGAAGAGAAACAAAGAAGTTCGACCCATCAGATATATTGCATTTGTCAAGAAACAGAGTTGCTGATGAGGTACATGGTGTTTCTATGATACAGGCAGTAGAGCCAATAATATTAATGCGTAATGAAGCTATGTCAGATTTCCAAACTGTGATGCACAGGCACGTTAAACCTATGAGAGTGTGGCACGTTGATACTGATGACACAACAAAGATAAGCGAGTTTAAAACTTTAGTAGATGAAGCGACAAACAAGAGCGAGAATGTTATAATTCCCAAAGGAGCAGTAGAGCATGAGCTTGTAAGTGTTCCTACTAATTCAACACTATCGCCTTTATCATGGATTAGAGAACTTAATAATTACTTTTTCCAAGCTGCGAGAGTTCCCCAGATTATAGTAGGGAACTCTCAGGAGCTTACAGAAGCTAGTGCTAAAATATCTTATTTGGCATTTCAGCAGACAATAGAAGAGGAGCAGTTGTATATTGAAGAACAGGTATTGGCACAATTAAATATTTATTTAAATTTAGAATTTCCGGCATCATTAGAGAGAGAGTTGTTATCCGATAAACGCAAGGATATGGGCAGTATGCAAATTCAACCTAATGATGTCATGGCAGGAGTTGGTCAATGATGGAGCTTGATATAGTTACTTTAATTTCAAATGTTGGCTTTCCGATAGCAATAGCTTTGTATGTTTTAATCAGATTAGAAAATACTCTAAAAGAAAACACAAGAGTAATAAGGGAACTCTGTGTTAAATTGGATAGATAAAATGTGTAAAACAGCAAAAGCTAGAAAGGGCTTGAAAACTTCACAGCGAAGATATGGAAAAGCAGCAGGAGCTAGGAAGTTTTTTGGTTCAATAGCAAGAAGTAAGAAAAGATAATGACAATCAGCGAGAAGATGAAGAAGGAAGGTTGGCATGAAGTAGCTAGTGAAGACGAGAAAAGCTACACTACAACTGAAGGTAAAACTATTCCTAAATATACACCAACAAGTTCAAGTTCATCAGGCAGTAAGTCAAGTTCATCATCAAGTAAGAGCAGTTCTTATTCTGCGCCATCATCTAAACCAAGTTCAAAGGGTGGAATGGACACAGTTATAGATTTAAGGAATGCTCCTTATGGCGAAGAAAGAAGCCCTATATCATGGGAAGAGTATAATCAAAGGACAGCAACTTTGCCTGAACCAAAACCAAATTATTTTAGCTTAAAAGAATACAGGCAGAGGAATACAATAGGTGGAAAGATTGCTAAAGTAATGACATCACCTATGACCACAGCAGGTTTAGGATTGACATTAGCAGGATTATTGGCTACTCCAGCAGGAACAGCAGCAGCAAGTTCTTTAATAGGTGGTGGAATAGAAAGCACAGGATTAAGAGGGTTATTTGCTAGACAAGTGGCTCTCAATACAGCAAGAAAAGAATTTGCAACAGCAGGGGGAAAAGTAGGACTAGCTAACATACAAAATATTTTTAAATTAACAAACAGGCAAACAGCAGGATTAGCGAGAGAATTAGGACGCCAAAGGATAGCAGGAGTTGCAGGAGCAATCACAGGAAGATTTGGAACTAATCCTAAAACTATTGGCTTGACATCAAACTTATTAAGTAAATTTACAGGGAACGCAGCATTAGTATTATCAGCAATAGGAAGTTATCCCTTTGCAGGATTTATAAAAGAAGAAGCATTACAAACTCTGAGCATGGGTTTTCAAACAGCTTCAGAGAATAATGATATAGAAGGCATGGCAGTAGCATTAGAAGAACAAAGAGAATTATTAAAGGCAAGAGGTATAGTAGATTTTATACCATATGCTAATGTGGTAAAAGAACTCAACTCTTTCTTTAATGCTGCAGTTAAGAAAAATAAAATAGATGAGAAGATTTTTGAAAAGAAACTAACATCAATAAGCAAAGGTGGAACAGGGAATCAATATGCAGATTTTAGAAATGAAGGTGAGAGAATAAAAAAAGCTGATAGTGCTTTCTTTGCTGTATTAGATGCAAGAAAAAAAGGAACTAACATAAGCGAAGAGTTAGTAGAATTAGCAAAGGATAGTTCTTATTATGTAGGACAATTTTAATTTTATGGAAAATGAAAAACAAAACGAGGAACAGGAAGAAGAAGTCAAGGAAGTCAAGAAGGACGTTGTTAAAATTGGTAAGAAAGGTTCTGTGCTTGATGAAGCCAACGAGGTATATAAGAAGTTGGAAGAGCAAAACCAGAAGTTCCAAGAGTTACTCGAGAGGCAAGAAGAATTAATGGCAAGACAGATGCTAAGAGGCAGAAGTGATGCCACAGTAGAGGAAACTAAGAAGAAAGAAGAGTCAGCTCTCGACTACAAGAACAGAATAATGCGCGGAGAACTTTAATAGAAAGATTTAAATAGTTTATTATTATTAGTAATATATGGCAAACGAAGCAACATTAGTTTATGAAACTATGCCACCAATTCCATTCACTTGTGCAGATGGAGCAACAATAGAAAAAGGAACACTTCTAAAATTATCAGACCCTATGACAGTAGCAGCAACTTCAGCTGATAATGATATCTTTATGGGAGTAGCTGCAGAAGAAAAGATAGCTAGTGATGGTAAAACAAAAATTGCTGTTTATTTGCAGGGTGTATTCATAGTTAAAGATTCAGGAGCAGGGGTTACTGTAGGAACACAACTAACAATTAATGGAGCTAATACTGTTAAAACTTATACTACCTTAGATGATGAAAAAGGATATGCTTGTGGCAGAGCATTAGAAACTGCTGCAGCAGGTGATACCTTTTTAGCATGGATTAATGTATTTTAACATGGCAACTGAGGAAGAACTCAGGAGCGTGGAAGAAATAGAGGAAGAAATCGAAAGGTTAATGGAGAGAGAAGAAGAAAATGGCAGACGCATCAGGACAAGCAGACATCAGGGGAATAGACATAGATAAGTTAGCAAAGGGATTTGCTGACGAGGAACTAGTTTTAAAGAATTACTGCACAGTTTCAAAGACAAGCGCAAGAGAAATCAGATGGTATCAGAAAACAGCAGGGTTTCTAGATAACACAGACACAACAGGAATAACAGCGTCAGTAATTGCTAACACAGCTTACAGAGCTTTGCCAGTAGTAGTAGAGCAATCATGGACAAGGAATACTTCTTATGTAAGAAAATATTTTGTTGAGTCACCTTTAATATCTGAAGAGGATATTAAAGATTGTGACATAGATATTCTAGCAACTAATGTAAGGGATTTAGTTAAAGCTGTAAGCAATCAAGTAGATTTAAGAATCTATACTGTATTAACTGCTGCAGGTTGTCAGACAGCAGCATCAACTCAAGATGGTTGGGACGATGCAGCAACAGGAGACCCAATTACTGATTTAATGGCAGCTAAGACAGCTATAAGAAATTACAGATATAATCCAGAGGGAGCAATACTTTACATTCACCCAACAGACCATAAGAATTTATTGACATTCTTAATAAATGTTAAGGGTAGTTCAATTCCTGCGTTCTCAAGCCAAGCAGTAGAAAGAGGAGTAGTTATGGAAGTATTGGGTTTGAAAGTCGTTGTTAGTGTTAATGCTACATCTGACCAAGCTTTAGTGTTTGTACCTAAAGTGTCATGCACATGGAAGCAGTTTGTACCTATTACTTCTACAGTAATTACTGACCCGGGTATAGGTAGAAAGATTAGGGTATGGGAAGAGGGAGAAGCTATAAGAACAGACCCTTATGCTGTATATCTAATAACAGATACCATAACTTAAAATGACTAAGGAAAACTGCATTAAGCTTTTAAAATTCTATAAGGAAACTAATAATGTTAGAGCATACGAAGATATGAAAAAGCATATTCTAACTACTAAAAAATTTCAAGGTGACCCTATAATAAATGAATTAACAGAGGAGAAAGAAGATGGTAAGAAATCAAAGAGATGATGGGAAGAGCGAATATACAGTGACTAACATCACAACAGACAGAGCTTTGAACTGCAATGAAGAGGCAGGAGCTTTATTAGTAGCTGATGTATTGGGAACATTAATAGCTGATTTAATAGAAGCGGGGGTAATAAAAGGAACAGTAGCGTAAAATGGCAGTAGGAGACATTACATCAACAGTTACAGAATATGCAACTATGGCTGCTTTGAATACTTTTTTAGATGCACAAAGCACAGGAGCAGCAACAGCAGGAGCAGATACTACAACTTACTTTATTATTCCGGGAGCTAATTGTTCTATGTTCTATCTAGTTAAGGTTGTAAGAGCAGCAGCGTAAGATATTTATAGTTTAATTCTTTAGAATATTAATGGCAGATACACACAACCAAGCTGAAGTTAAAACTCGTTATCCTGTTGTAGATGGACTAACTGCAAGGACTACAAAGCAGACAGGACATAAAGAACAACTAGAACCTACAAAGAGTTTTGTCAGGCAGAGAATTAAAGCAGGAGTATATTAAGATGGGTGGCAAGGGAAGTGGAAGAACTCCAAGCGTTAAAACAATAATAGCAAGACAGAGAGAAGTAAGAACTCCAATAGCATCAGATATGTTTATACCTAATCTATCAGGAGATCACAGCAGTGGAATTGTAAGAACAACACCGACGGATAACTTAGATATACCAAATAAAGCTTATGTTGATTCTAATAATTTATGGGAAGTAGACGGTACAGAAACACAGTTAAAAGTTGCTGATGATATAGACATGAGAGCAGGAGCATTATTAAACACAGGAAGCATAATACCAAACACTACACAGACATCAAGTTTAGGGAGTACTACAAAATACTTTAATGCTGAATACTGCAACACAATCTATTATAATGCAAATGCCTATCTATCAGGAGTAATAACAGATGGAGAAATAGATATAAACGCAGTAATAGATTGTTCTACTTATTCTGCATGGGGTAATGATTCTACACCAGATTCAGCAAGAGTAATGAAAGTATGTGATGTTCATACAGGCACAACATCTTCAGCAGGAGTATATGTTAATTTTCAAAAGAATCCATCAGGAAATACAACAAACGAACATTTTGGAATAGGCGGTTATACTACTATATATTCTCAGACTACAAGATGGACTAATGGTTCGGTTGTAGGAGGATTACAATTTGGACCTTATGTATTAAGCGCAACAGTTGGACAAGACCAAGATATGATAGGGATAGAAACATGGGGAAGTAGGGGTTATCAGGGAGTTGTAACAGCTGACGATATTTATGGATTTAAGGTTGCCAGCGTAGGCACTGATTGGGGTGGAAGCATCACAGCTGATAATGCCTATGGAATAATGATTAAAGATTATATTGCATCAGACCCAACAACAACAATAACTAATCAATATCAGCTTTACATAGAAGCACCAAATCAAGCAACAAATAAATATCAAGTATATTTAGCAGGAACAGGAACAGGAACAGGAATATATTTTAATGGAACAGCTGTCAGAATCTACAGTTCAGCAGCCAACACATTTGATATTACCTGCACAACATTACAGATAAATGGAAGTGCTGGAGCAACAGGAAGCTTCACAACAACAGATGGAAAAACTGTTACAGTAACTAAAGGGATAGTAACAAGCATAGTATAAAATGGCAATAACAAACATACACAAAGATATAGCTGAGGGAATGCTAGTTTATTACTCAGGGAGAGTTGGTGGAGTACCACAAGACAAAGCAAAGACAGAGAGTTTTTTGTATGGAGATGAAACAACAAAAGTAAATCTAATAAAAGAATTTGTTGGCAATATCTTACTGCCTAAGATGCAGGTAGATAGAACAAATCTGTCAAATAACTTAACTGAACTAGATAATAAGATAGCAGAACTTCAGAATATAATAAAATGAAAGTAGTTAAGTCAGTAAGAAGATACTACTAGAACATATATATTCTACACTACACATATGTTTATATAGTAGTGTTACTTCTGTAACATATATGGAAGAAGATATAATAATAAGAATCAAACTACAGGATTTAAGAAAAGTAAAAAGATATTTGAGACCATACCCTAATGAAAGTATGGCTCATTACTTTCAAAGATTAGCAGTTAAACTTAATAATCCTTTAAAGGAGATGTAAGGTTTCGTCACTCTTATCCTTACAGCGTAGGCATCTTCGTGATGCCTACTTATATTCAAATGATAGAAAATAAAGATTTCAAAATAGCAGAGAACAAATACGATATCATACTAGACAAACTAATTAAAGATACTGAACAATTAGAAATGTCTATTGAACTAAACAACGTAATCATAGATTACATAAAAAAGAAAAATGGAACAACAAAAACAAATAACAGAAGATGTAACCCAATATCTAAAACTCATGAAGATGAGTAAAGGATACAATTGGGAAATAAAAGTAAACGTCCTAGACGTTGAAAAAATAAAACAATTAAATCAAAGAATGATGGAATCATTTGGGAGTTTAGAATGAAAACAAATCTAAAGGTCGAAGACTTTGAAGATAAGAAAACAACAGCAGGAAAGAGATACACAAGGTTCAAAACAGACAAAGGATTTATGTCTTGTTTTGACACCAAAGCATCTGAAGAACTGAAGAAATATGAAGGTAAAATAGCTTCAGTAGAAGTAAAGACATCAGGTAAATACAGCAACATAGAGAAAGTATATGGAAATGAAGAACCAACAGAAGATGACGAACAAGTAGAAATACAAAGCTTTGCTAAAGATGGAGTATGGCAAAGTAAAGAGAGAAACATAGAAAGAATTGACAGAGCTAAAGCATTAGAGATAGCTAATGGAGATATAGATAAAGCAAAAGAATTTTACAACTACATAACTAATGGCTAAGTAGCAGGAGCAAATATAGCTTCGCTACGTGACGAACAAACGGAATCTATTTAAGTATTTCCGATAAACACTGAAGTCATCAGAAACACATAAATATTTCCGTTCGTTTATCATCACTACGCTCAGATTAACAATAATCCGTAACTCCCCAACATTGAGGAGTTACTCCTTATTATTAATTAAATTAATAGAGGTACTTAAAATGGAAAAAGTAATAGAATATCCAGCTGAAATAGAAGCTCAGGACGAAGAACTTATTCATTCAACAGAAGTCAAAATTCCTTTAAAAGAAGAAGACTTCCCAGAATCAGTAAGAGAAATCCTATACAAAATAATTGTAGAAAGAAATGACTGTCTTGATAAATTCTACATAGTAGGCAAATGGATTTGGTGTTCATTCCCAGAGAAACCATCTGAAGAAGTAATTAATTGGCTCAAAGCTAATAACTTCAAATGGAATCAAACTAGGAAAGTATGGCAAAATGCTTGTGGCTTCTACTGCAGGCATTCACCTACAGACCCTAGAGAGAAATACGAAGTAGTAAAACTTTAAACTACACCAATAACTATATTTTTTTTGCTATACTATCTAGCTACTAGATAAATTAAATTAAATTAATATGAGGTTAAAATGAAAGACAATAAAGAAATAACTGAAATATCAAACACACTTTATTCAATAATAAGGTATTTGGTAACACATGAAAAGAAAAGTAAGATAAAAGAAACTGACTTAGATAACATAGAATTGGAATTAAGAAAAGTATTGGAACTAATAAAGAAACTTCGCCAATAAACTTATTTTTTTGCTACATTAAATCATTAAAGCAGGGGACACCCCCGCACCCCCGTTAAACAATCTAAACTAATCAACATCATAATCTAGCTTCACTACGTTCAGGATTAATATCCACCCCACCCCCCAAGTATATCTTAATTACCTATAATCTCTTCACCTTTTAATTACTCCGTAATATTTATATAATCAATAATACGTAGTTACTACGTAACTACATTATTAATATATAAGATATATACTTCGTAATTAAAAGGTTCAGTATGAACCTATATACCCCCCTACCCCCCACCCTTCTATCTTGTATTATATACGATTATTGTTTGTGTTTGTTTTTTTTGTATATGCTTCCCACATAAAAAATTTTGGAATATACTAGACCATACAAAACTATATAAACTTCAAGCACTTTATTTTCTTAGATTTTTTAAATTAAAAAATCTCTGGTAATGAGACCCATAACTCATCTACTAGTAAGGATTCTGTTATGGAAAGGTTTATAAAGGAATGTATTTACTGGAATCTACCTGTCCTAAAATCGTGTGTACATACACACGATATTCCCAAGAGGGGGAGTTTAAGAGGGGGGTTTATACCGAATAACTTTTTTTTTTATTCGTAAAGGTGTGTATTGTTAGTGTGTAGAATAGAAAAGTTTATATATTCGTGTGTATTGTGAATGTGTATGAAAACAAGAACTAACATCTCAATAGATCCTGAATTGTTGGTGAAAGCAAAGGAAAAAAATATAAATATTTCGTCAGTAGTTGAAGATGCACTTGTTGAAAGAATTGATTTAGTAAGTAGGCAGGTAAGCAACAACAAGGGATTATATCCATTTGAGTTATGTGAACGAGAGATACCTGACCATTTAAAAAAAATTTTATTTGGGTGTGCATCTATCAAAGCAAGAAGATGTCATGAGTGTGAGAGAGTGTGGTTTGTTAATGATGCAAAAGGTGAGTTTCAGATATGTAAAGAATGTTGGAGTAGGAAATGAGCGTTATAGAAGAAATCATATCGAAGCACAACTTGACAGCGCAAGACCTTAGAGATATGGTTAAAGCACTGCCGTTAGAAGCAGGGTGTTTTAATATTTGGGATTTGTTTGATATTTATGGAATACAACTTGACAGAGCCATGGAAAACGCTAGACAGCTGGCAATTGGAAGTACTGAATAGTGAAGGGAATATAGCTGTAAGAAAGGGCAGGCAGGTAGGAGCTAGTACAGTTATAAGCATAAAAGCAGGGGAAACAGCTGTAAAGAAGCCGAATCAAAAAATAATTATCATAGCAAAAGTAGAGCGTCAGGCGTTACTCCTGTTTGAAAAAGTCATAGCTTACATACACGCAAAGTATAAAGGAATGATTAAGAAAGGCAAGGATAAACCTACTAGGCATAAACTTACTCTGATTAACAATTCGTCAATCCTGTGCGTTCCTACGGGCGATTCGGGCTATGGTGTAAGAGGTCACACAGTAGATTTGCTTATTGCAGATGAAGCAGCGTTTATAACTGATGAAGTTTGGAATGCTGTTATTCCTATGTTAGCAGTGACTAAGGGGACTATGTGGCTTTTGAGTAGTCCTTTCGGTAAGCAGGGGTTCTTTTATAGGGCTTTTTCTGACAAAAGATTCAAGACATTTCATATTTCAAGCGAGGATTGTCCTAGAAAAGATGAGAAATTCCTGAAGCAAGAGCGTGAAAGAATGACTAAAGCTGAGTATGCGCAGGAGTATTTAGGAGAGTTTGTTGATGAATTGCACAGATTTTTCAGTGATGAGCTAATAAAAAGGGTGTGTGTTTTGGATAAACAGAAACTCGTGAGTCAGGTATTTCCTTATTTCTTAGGAGTAGATGTAGCACGAATGGGAAGTGATGAGAGTTCGTTTGAGGTGTTAGAGAGAGAGGGCGATACTCTAAAGCAAGTGGAGCATATAGTCACTACAAAGACACTTACAACAGATACAACAAGCATGATTCTAGAGTTAGATAGAAAGTATAACTTCAGGAGAATCTATATAGATGATGGGGGTCTAGGAGTAGCTGTGTTTGATAATTTGCTAGAGAATACACAGACAAGGCGCAAGGTTGTGCCAATAAATAACTCAAGGAGAAGCTTAGACAAAGATGACAAAGGAAAAAAGAAGCTGATGAAAGAAGATTTGTATAATAACTTATTGCGATTAATGGAGCAAAAGAAGATATTTTTGCTGAGAAATGGTGAAATTAAGCTAAGTTTGCGTTCAATTCAGTATGAATATTGCGAAAAAGGGCTAAGAATCTATGGAAATTACTCACATATTGTGGAAGGATTGATAAGAGCAGCATGGTCTGTCAAAGACAAACATTTAAATATATTTATAACTTCAGTTTAGAATGGGATTCGTTGAAGGATTTACAACTGCCTTGACATTATACAACACTATAATGATAACATGGCTTGTTATGAAAATGAAATAACATGGCAGATACAGGAATATTCTGCACAACAGCAGAGGTTCAATACAAAGCAGGAGCAAATGCAAGTGCAACTTCAAAGGCAGAAGCTTACACAAATAATTTTGTAACTCAGGCAGAAAGCGTAATTAATGCTTATACGAGATATAATTGGAGTGATGCTTATGCTGCTTTGAATGTTGATGTTAAGGGAATATTAAAAGAAGCAGCGTCTAATTTAGCTGCAATATATGTCATTAATTATGACATGAGTGGCTTTACTTCAAGAGAAGAAGCTGAAGACATGATTGTCATATTGAGTGATGGCTTTACAAGGTGTATAAAGATACTCAAAGATTTAAAGACACAGGATTTCGTTAATGGAGCATGACAATAAAATTTCCACAAAGATATAAGATTTTGAAGAGTTACGAGTATGTCGATTTAGTGGACAATACAGGTTACGTAACTTATTATTTGGGAATTTCAAACAGTTCATCGACTTTCTTTTTTACAACAGATAATACTGTTTATAGTACCAATACAGATTATTTGATAGCAGGGGATTTGAATATAACAACAACAGAAGCACAAGTAGGAAGCACTCAGAACTTAGATATAACATTTAACTCAGCTGTAAATATCAAAGGGACATTAGTAGTTTCAATAGCAGCAGCTTATTACCAAAATGGAGCAGCTGTTAGATTATGGAGAATGAAAGTAAGACCATACCATTATGATGGTTCAACAGAAACTTCTTTGGCGGCACAGGTTACTTTGCCTTATACAACAACAAGTGGAGCAGGTGACCAAAAGACAGTGGTTCATACATCAACGTTTTCAATAACACAAAAACATTTCAAAGCAGGAGAAAAATTAAGAATAAAGGTTGAGTTTTATGGATATGAAACAGCAGAGACAGCTGTTCTTAGTTGGGTATCTATGGGAGCAGACCCAAAAAACAGAACAACTAATTTGACTAAAGGAGCAACTTCAGGATTTGATGAAAGTGCATCTAACGAAATAACTCAATCATCAGTAAGGATACCATTTAAGTTAGAGGTTTAAAATGCCATACACAGATATAGGACAAGCTACAACAACAGACATGACGAGTAATGTTAGTGATTACTCTGTTCAATTTATGGATACTGATGCTTCAGATACAGGAGAATATCAATATTCATTTCAGGATTGGAGCAAATATCTAGGATACTATAAGCAGATTCCTGAGCTGAGAGCTGCGATTGATTGTATTGCTACATGGACAGTAGGAAAGGGTTTTGTTTCTGATGAGATTACAACTATGAATTTAATGGCGATTAATGGATTTGGCAAGGACACTTTTAATTCTATAATTGAAAATCTGATAAGAACATATTATATTAATGGTGATGCTTTCGCAGAAATAATAAGTGATGATGAGGGGAATCTTATCAACCTAAAACCTTTAGACCCGAGTTCTATTGTGATAATTGCAGAGAAAGGATTGATAAAAAGATATGAGCAGACAAGCAAGATAGAGGGAAGAGAAACAAAGAAGTTCGACCCATCAGATATATTGCATTTGTCAAGAAACAGAGTTGCTGATGAGGTACATGGTGTTTCTATGATACAGGCAGTAGAGCCAATAATATTAATGCGTAATGAAGCTATGTCAGATTTCCAAACTGTGATGCACAGGCACGTTAAACCTATGAGAGTGTGGCACGTTGATACTGATGACACAACAAAGATAAGCGAGTTTAAAACTTTAGTAGATGAAGCGACAAACAAGAGCGAGAATGTTATAATTCCCAAAGGAGCAGTAGAGCATGAGCTTGTAAGTGTTCCTACTAATTCAACACTATCGCCTTTATCATGGATTAGAGAACTTAATAATTACTTTTTCCAAGCTGCGAGAGTTCCCCAGATTATAGTAGGGAACTCTCAGGAGCTTACAGAAGCTAGTGCTAAAATATCTTATTTGGCATTTCAGCAGACAATAGAAGAGGAGCAGTTGTATATTGAAGAACAGGTATTGGCACAATTAAATATTTATTTAAATTTAGAATTTCCGGCATCATTAGAGAGAGAGTTGTTATCCGATAAACGCAAGGATATGGGCAGTATGCAAATTCAACCTAATGATGTCATGGCAGGAGTTGGTCAATGATGGAGCTTGATATAGTTACTTTAATTTCAAATGTTGGCTTTCCGATAGCAATAGCTTTGTATGTTTTAATCAGATTAGAAAATACTCTAAAAGAAAACACAAGAGTAATAAGGGAACTCTGTGTTAAATTGGATAGATAAAATGTGTAAAACAGCAAAAGCTAGAAAGGGCTTGAAAACTTCACAGCGAAGATATGGAAAAGCAGCAGGAGCTAGGAAGTTTTTTGGTTCAATAGCAAGAAGTAAGAAAAGATAATGACAATCAGCGAGAAGATGAAGAAGGAAGGTTGGCATGAAGTAGCTAGTGAAGACGAGAAAAGCTACACTACAACTGAAGGTAAAACTATTCCTAAATATACACCAACAAGTTCAAGTTCATCAGGCAGTAAGTCAAGTTCATCATCAAGTAAGAGCAGTTCTTATTCTGCGCCATCATCTAAACCAAGTTCAAAGGGTGGAATGGACACAGTTATAGATTTAAGGAATGCTCCTTATGGCGAAGAAAGAAGCCCTATATCATGGGAAGAGTATAATCAAAGGACAGCAACTTTGCCTGAACCAAAACCAAATTATTTTAGCTTAAAAGAATACAGGCAGAGGAATACAATAGGTGGAAAGATTGCTAAAGTAATGACATCACCTATGACCACAGCAGGTTTAGGATTGACATTAGCAGGATTATTGGCTACTCCAGCAGGAACAGCAGCAGCAAGTTCTTTAATAGGTGGTGGAATAGAAAGCACAGGATTAAGAGGGTTATTTGCTAGACAAGTGGCTCTCAATACAGCAAGAAAAGAATTTGCAACAGCAGGGGGAAAAGTAGGACTAGCTAACATACAAAATATTTTTAAATTAACAAACAGGCAAACAGCAGGATTAGCGAGAGAATTAGGACGCCAAAGGATAGCAGGAGTTGCAGGAGCAATCACAGGAAGATTTGGAACTAATCCTAAAACTATTGGCTTGACATCAAACTTATTAAGTAAATTTACAGGGAACGCAGCATTAGTATTATCAGCAATAGGAAGTTATCCCTTTGCAGGATTTATAAAAGAAGAAGCATTACAAACTCTGAGCATGGGTTTTCAAACAGCTTCAGAGAATAATGATATAGAAGGCATGGCAGTAGCATTAGAAGAACAAAGAGAATTATTAAAGGCAAGAGGTATAGTAGATTTTATACCATATGCTAATGTGGTAAAAGAACTCAACTCTTTCTTTAATGCTGCAGTTAAGAAAAATAAAATAGATGAGAAGATTTTTGAAAAGAAACTAACATCAATAAGCAAAGGTGGAACAGGGAATCAATATGCAGATTTTAGAAATGAAGGTGAGAGAATAAAAAAAGCTGATAGTGCTTTCTTTGCTGTATTAGATGCAAGAAAAAAAGGAACTAACATAAGCGAAGAGTTAGTAGAATTAGCAAAGGATAGTTCTTATTATGTAGGACAATTTTAATTTTATGGAAAATGAAAAACAAAACGAGGAACAGGAAGAAGAAGTCAAGGAAGTCAAGAAGGACGTTGTTAAAATTGGTAAGAAAGGTTCTGTGCTTGATGAAGCCAACGAGGTATATAAGAAGTTGGAAGAGCAAAACCAGAAGTTCCAAGAGTTACTCGAGAGGCAAGAAGAATTAATGGCAAGACAGATGCTAAGAGGCAGAAGTGATGCCACAGTAGAGGAAACTAAGAAGAAAGAAGAGTCAGCTCTCGACTACAAGAACAGAATAATGCGCGGAGAACTTTAATAGAAAGATTTAAATAGTTTATTATTATTAGTAATATATGGCAAACGAAGCAACATTAGTTTATGAAACTATGCCACCAATTCCATTCACTTGTGCAGATGGAGCAACAATAGAAAAAGGAACACTTCTAAAATTATCAGACCCTATGACAGTAGCAGCAACTTCAGCTGATAATGATATCTTTATGGGAGTAGCTGCAGAAGAAAAGATAGCTAGTGATGGTAAAACAAAAATTGCTGTTTATTTGCAGGGTGTATTCATAGTTAAAGATTCAGGAGCAGGGGTTACTGTAGGAACACAACTAACAATTAATGGAGCTAATACTGTTAAAACTTATACTACCTTAGATGATGAAAAAGGATATGCTTGTGGCAGAGCATTAGAAACTGCTGCAGCAGGTGATACCTTTTTAGCATGGATTAATGTATTTTAACATGGCAACTGAGGAAGAACTCAGGAGCGTGGAAGAAATAGAGGAAGAAATCGAAAGGTTAATGGAGAGAGAAGAAGAAAATGGCAGACGCATCAGGACAAGCAGACATCAGGGGAATAGACATAGATAAGTTAGCAAAGGGATTTGCTGACGAGGAACTAGTTTTAAAGAATTACTGCACAGTTTCAAAGACAAGCGCAAGAGAAATCAGATGGTATCAGAAAACAGCAGGGTTTCTAGATAACACAGACACAACAGGAATAACAGCGTCAGTAATTGCTAACACAGCTTACAGAGCTTTGCCAGTAGTAGTAGAGCAATCATGGACAAGGAATACTTCTTATGTAAGAAAATATTTTGTTGAGTCACCTTTAATATCTGAAGAGGATATTAAAGATTGTGACATAGATATTCTAGCAACTAATGTAAGGGATTTAGTTAAAGCTGTAAGCAATCAAGTAGATTTAAGAATCTATACTGTATTAACTGCTGCAGGTTGTCAGACAGCAGCATCAACTCAAGATGGTTGGGACGATGCAGCAACAGGAGACCCAATTACTGATTTAATGGCAGCTAAGACAGCTATAAGAAATTACAGATATAATCCAGAGGGAGCAATACTTTACATTCACCCAACAGACCATAAGAATTTATTGACATTCTTAATAAATGTTAAGGGTAGTTCAATTCCTGCGTTCTCAAGCCAAGCAGTAGAAAGAGGAGTAGTTATGGAAGTATTGGGTTTGAAAGTCGTTGTTAGTGTTAATGCTACATCTGACCAAGCTTTAGTGTTTGTACCTAAAGTGTCATGCACATGGAAGCAGTTTGTACCTATTACTTCTACAGTAATTACTGACCCGGGTATAGGTAGAAAGATTAGGGTATGGGAAGAGGGAGAAGCTATAAGAACAGACCCTTATGCTGTATATCTAATAACAGATACCATAACTTAAAATGACTAAGGAAAACTGCATTAAGCTTTTAAAATTCTATAAGGAAACTAATAATGTTAGAGCATACGAAGATATGAAAAAGCATATTCTAACTACTAAAAAATTTCAAGGTGACCCTATAATAAATGAATTAACAGAGGAGAAAGAAGATGGTAAGAAATCAAAGAGATGATGGGAAGAGCGAATATACAGTGACTAACATCACAACAGACAGAGCTTTGAACTGCAATGAAGAGGCAGGAGCTTTATTAGTAGCTGATGTATTGGGAACATTAATAGCTGATTTAATAGAAGCGGGGGTAATAAAAGGAACAGTAGCGTAAAATGGCAGTAGGAGACATTACATCAACAGTTACAGAATATGCAACTATGGCTGCTTTGAATACTTTTTTAGATGCACAAAGCACAGGAGCAGCAACAGCAGGAGCAGATACTACAACTTACTTTATTATTCCGGGAGCTAATTGTTCTATGTTCTATCTAGTTAAGGTTGTAAGAGCAGCAGCGTAAGATATTTATAGTTTAATTCTTTAGAATATTAATGGCAGATACACACAACCAAGCTGAAGTTAAAACTCGTTATCCTGTTGTAGATGGACTAACTGCAAGGACTACAAAGCAGACAGGACATAAAGAACAACTAGAACCTACAAAGAGTTTTGTCAGGCAGAGAATTAAAGCAGGAGTATATTAAGATGGGTGGCAAGGGAAGTGGAAGAACTCCAAGCGTTAAAACAATAATAGCAAGACAGAGAGAAGTAAGAACTCCAATAGCATCAGATATGTTTATACCTAATCTATCAGGAGATCACAGCAGTGGAATTGTAAGAACAACACCGACGGATAACTTAGATATACCAAATAAAGCTTATGTTGATTCTAATAATTTATGGGAAGTAGACGGTACAGAAACACAGTTAAAAGTTGCTGATGATATAGACATGAGAGCAGGAGCATTATTAAACACAGGAAGCATAATACCAAACACTACACAGACATCAAGTTTAGGGAGTACTACAAAATACTTTAATGCTGAATACTGCAACACAATCTATTATAATGCAAATGCCTATCTATCAGGAGTAATAACAGATGGAGAAATAGATATAAACGCAGTAATAGATTGTTCTACTTATTCTGCATGGGGTAATGATTCTACACCAGATTCAGCAAGAGTAATGAAAGTATGTGATGTTCATACAGGCACAACATCTTCAGCAGGAGTATATGTTAATTTTCAAAAGAATCCATCAGGAAATACAACAAACGAACATTTTGGAATAGGCGGTTATACTACTATATATTCTCAGACTACAAGATGGACTAATGGTTCGGTTGTAGGAGGATTACAATTTGGACCTTATGTATTAAGCGCAACAGTTGGACAAGACCAAGATATGATAGGGATAGAAACATGGGGAAGTAGGGGTTATCAGGGAGTTGTAACAGCTGACGATATTTATGGATTTAAGGTTGCCAGCGTAGGCACTGATTGGGGTGGAAGCATCACAGCTGATAATGCCTATGGAATAATGATTAAAGATTATATTGCATCAGACCCAACAACAACAATAACTAATCAATATCAGCTTTACATAGAAGCACCAAATCAAGCAACAAATAAATATCAAGTATATTTAGCAGGAACAGGAACAGGAACAGGAATATATTTTAATGGAACAGCTGTCAGAATCTACAGTTCAGCAGCCAACACATTTGATATTACCTGCACAACATTACAGATAAATGGAAGTGCTGGAGCAACAGGAAGCTTCACAACAACAGATGGAAAAACTGTTACAGTAACTAAAGGGATAGTAACAAGCATAGTATAAAATGGCAATAACAAACATACACAAAGATATAGCTGAGGGAATGCTAGTTTATTACTCAGGGAGAGTTGGTGGAGTACCACAAGACAAAGCAAAGACAGAGAGTTTTTTGTATGGAGATGAAACAACAAAAGTAAATCTAATAAAAGAATTTGTTGGCAATATCTTACTGCCTAAGATGCAGGTAGATAGAACAAATCTGTCAAATAACTTAACTGAACTAGATAATAAGATAGCAGAACTTCAGAATATAATAAAATGAATTTAGAAAAGGAAGTAAAGAAATTCAAGAACGACTTTAATCCGTTTCATTTACTAGCAGAATTAAGAGCTATGGATATTAATAGAGAAAAAGCATATAGAATAGCAAACTTCTATGAAAAGAAAATATATAATAAAGTAGTTAAGTCTGTAAAACGATACTACTAGAACATATATATTCTACACTACACATATATTTATATAGTAGTGTTACTTCTGTAACATATATGGAAGAAGATATAATAATAAGAATCAAACTACAGGATTTAAGAAAAGTAAAAAGATATTTGAGACCATACCCTAATGAAAGTATGGCTCATTAC